>Ga0306921_10000950_pt1 | contig 27462 bp, 17 predicted proteins | sample sta12Cox44000080_FD_203760 | JGI IMG/M metagenome (GOLD analysis project Ga0306921, IMG submission 203760) | Lab enrichment of tropical soil microbial communities from Luquillo Experimental Forest, Puerto Rico - statoxic.12C.oxic.44.000.080 (v2)... | ecosystem: Environmental > Terrestrial >...
TAAGAGCAATCGGCAGTTCAGCCCGGAGGTGATTCGCAAACTCCGGAAACGCCATCTCGCCTCGTAACTCGTAAAGCCGCCTCGGGCCTGCCGCCGGACAGAAGTTCCAGACGAAAATCTGTCGAAGCGTCCGCTCGCATTAGCGGGTGTGTGTCAACCTACAATCAGCACTTCTCGAAAGGAGACGCAAGCCGCCAATGGAGCCAATCTTTCACGACAAGCGCAGTACAGCGGCGACGCTGAGCATATCCGTGCGGACGCTGGAAAACCTAGTGGCGATGCGCGAGATCACCCCTCGTCGCATCGGAAGACGGGTGTTGTTCGACGCACGCGAGATCGAGCGATTCGCCCGCCGCGACCACCGAACGAAACAGGAACGGAAGGGGAACGAGAATGCAGATGCAGCCTGACACCGAACGCCGCGAACCCTGTCCGCAATACGGCTCCGACTCCGGTCATTGCGCTTGCATCCCCGATTGGCTCGTGATGCAGACCGCAGCCGACATTGAGGAAGTGATTCGCGCCGCCTCGATGCAGGGCGCCAAGCTGCGCTCTCGCGCCTTCGCTACGCTGCGACACGAGTTGAAGAAGCTTTCGCAGGATGCAGGCTACATGCAGGACTTCCGCAGCGGAATGGTGCACAGGACGAGGCGGACGTGAACGAGCTAATCGCGCTGCTGCGCCAACTCGAAGCCGCGCACTTCTATGGCGCCCTGGAGCTCAAGTACGAAGCGGGCCGTATCGTCCTCATCCGTAAGTCCGAGACACTGAAACCCACCGAACCCAACCACGGAGACAACCGGAGTGCAAACCATGACAGATCTCAATCTCGTTGACAAGATCGCACAATTCATCGAGCGCTTTGTCTTCATCAAAGACAGGCGAATCTATCGGCTGCTGGCGCTATGGATCATTCAGACCTACATGTACAAAGATTTTCGAGTACACAGGCTATGTGTTCGCGCATTCGCCGGAACCGGGGAGCGGCAAAAGCCGATTGCTCGAAGTGCTCGATTTGCTTGTTGCGAACTCTTCGGGCTTACTCTACCAGCCTACCGAGGCAGTCCTATTCAGAACGGCAAATGGGAAGACTCAGCTTCTCGATGAAATCGACACATGGCCGAATGGCGACTTCCTCCGGGGAGTTCTCAATGCTGGGTTTCATCGTAGCGGCACTGTCGTGCGAAACGAGCGACGGCAAGACAACAAGTGGGAGCCCGTCGCGTTTCCAGTTTACGCGCCTCGGGCGATGGCCGGAATCGGCTCTGGCATTTTGCACGGCACTACGCGCGACCGCACGTTCATCTTAGAGATGGTGAAGCAGACTCGGGAGGAGCGACGTGAGAAATTCCGTGCGCGGAAGGCGAAGCCGGAAGCCGATCAATTGAAGGGTGAAGCGGAGGCGTGGGTGAGGCAGAACCGTACTTGCATTGTCACCCTGTATGACGACGCAGAGAAGGCGTTCCCGTACTTGACCCACTTGCGCGACCGCACTATCGACATTACGGAGCCGCTCGCTGCGATCCTCGAAGTCGCCTACGACGGTGCGCCCGACCTTGCCGACCGCCGACTAGAATTGCTCGAAGCCGTCGCGCTGACGAGGAAGGATGGCGAGGAGGAGTCAGCAGATCACCGGATCTTGCGTGAACTTCTTCGCCTATCCTCCGCCGAAGAGCGGCTGGTAGGGAGTGCGTCGGAGTTGGCGGCCAGATGCGAACTCGATCCGCGTCCGACCGAGTACGAAATCTCCCAGACTCTCCGGCGCTATCACTTCGACAGCCGAAGTATTCGGCAGGGTGGTTCTCCAAGATACCGCTACGAATTGACGCAGACGCAGCTTGCCGAAGTGTGCGAACGCTTTTGCTGTGGCCCGACTCAGCCCGAAGTGGACAGCGGGAGACAGATCGCGCCGTGCGCCGGTGAGATGCCTTCGTTCGCTGAGGCTGCCGGCGTACAAGAATGATTGACTCTGTAGCAGGTGTAGTAGGTTGTATGGGAGGGTAAAGCGGGTCGGTGCTATGAATTGCTACTGACTGCTAGCCACTCCGCTATCTCTGTTGCCCTTATCCCCCTCTGGAACCTACTACAGTTACTACGTGCCGCAGTCTCAGTGTAGGCCACAAACGGAATAGAGCTTATATGTTGTGGCCGAGTCCACACGGGCGGCTCGCAGCACAGGACAAGCGACGGCCTTAAGATCGTCCAGTTCCTCCTTTTGAGTATTCAGTTGCGATGCTAGCGTGTTCAACTGCTGCCAATCGCCGCCCGCTTGCATGGCACTCGCAACACGGAGAAGCCGGTGTCCCGAAAAGCATTCCCAGAGAAGATGAAGAGTAGGGGCTTTGGTGAAGGTAGCGACGGGCGCGTGCGGTATTGGACGGGCCTCCGGCTGCGAACTACTGACACGACTGACACGATCGGGGGGTGTTTTCAGGTCTCTTCTAAAGAGCAGCTTCCTATAGAAAGGAACCAGAAAGAGGGCCAGATTGCGTCAGTGGCGTCAGCGGGCGCCGCAAACAGCGTTCTGCCGCAATTCCCATCCTTTGTTGCCGTGGCCGTGAAGCCATCGCCATGAATGTCACTGGCTTCGGCCAACTGAAACGATTTGCAGTACCCCACTCTATGCATCCGCAGAATGCCACCGTTGCGAGGGCCATTCCAGGCAACGTCCTAACCACTGACGACCTGGGCATACGGCAGACTCCGCCGGGGCTGGCACCTGCGGGTGCGTAAAGTGGGTTCTACTGATCGGACCACGGATCCAGCAGCGGGTGTCACAGTGTCCCTAATGTTTATGCGGTTTGTATTCTTGTAGCGGATGAAAACACTCATGCCGATCACTGCTGACTCTCCCGACCCAGAATGGCTCTGCAACCGTCTCTTACCCACCCGACGAACATATCCTTAGCAGCAGAACTTGACGCCAAGGCGGGCTGGCTCGGTTTCGGGGTGCTCCGCGAGAAAATCTTCTGCCCAGAGCTGTCGAAAATTGTTACGCCGGCGGTCTTGTTAGACTCATCGTACTCGAATACATAGTCAGAGTCGTCTGGGTGTCTGGTGGGTGTGACACAGAAGCACCTCTGCGAGAAGAGGGTGCCGAATAGTGCACCATCTTTCTGGTCTGTTTTCTGGTCTGTGGTCATCTTGGAATAAATACGAGGCTCATGCAGCCTTGCTTGGCTAGCAATCGAAACGACCGTCCATTTGTCCATCCGATACTGGACAAGGGCACAAGCTTCGTGCATGAAGCGGATGAGCGGGTTTCCTGTTCCCTGCACCGATTGACCTTGGCGAGTTAGCACGTTATCCGTGAAGACTTGATCGCCGTTGGTCAGAAAAACAGCCATGCTAACGGTCAGCTCATCGCCGCCACCGCCACTGGCACTCAAGCGAATGAAATAGTTCGCCCTGCTACGATTCTCCGTGATTACCGTCCCGATGCATAGGTCCGCGAAACTCTGCGTGAAAGCGCTCTTGAGGGGCAGGATTCCCTTATCAACGATCGCGTCCGGCGCCCCTGTCTCAACGAAGATCCGCGGCTGATTGTCCATTTGTTGGCCGCTTGCTGGAAGCGCTGACAGCACAACCGCCGGCACCAAAAGGAATGCGCACACAGCAAGCAGTCGGAGGCTCTGTCTCGCAACGATCTGCGGCATATGCTATGGCGCGGATCGTATCACACTCGTGTGTAGACGGATGGTGGTCAGGTCGGAATCATGACCGGGTGCGAGACCCCGACCCGCGCATCCTGTTCGGCAGGCGTGTCCGACAGCTTCGGATGAAACGCGGCCTCTCGCAGGAAAAACTGGCGGAATTGGCCGACCTGCATCGGAACTAAGTGGGTGGGGTAGAGCGCGGGGAAAGAAACGTGAGCTTGGTCAATATCGTGAAGCTCGCGCGTGGGCTGAACGTTATACCTGCAAGGCTTGTCGAACATATCCGCTGATTCTCCGCGCTCAGATCTAGCACGCGTATGAGGTCACTCCAAAATTGCATGTTGCGTCGTTGAAGATTTAGTGCTTGCCTTGGTTGCCGATACCTTGTTGCCTCGCGTACTCTCTTCTATCGAACTCAGCGGTCGCCTGCACCTTCTGTTCCTGCGTCAACAGTATGCAGCCCCAAATCTCGTCGCGCGTGTTCCACTCGCGTACCATCCACCACGGAGCGGCTGGCGCCGGCACCTCTCGCTGAAGCGAATCGCAGAATCTACTCAGCCCCTGTTCGTCGCGTGGCAGGAGAGGGAGCTGGCCATGCTTGTAGCGTCGCGCCACTCGCCAGCAGTGGACGTGCGAGCACTTGAGCCTCCTCGCCATTGCTCTTGTGCTCTCCCGCCGGTGCGTCCCCACCGCAACTTCCACCTCAAGGCGGCGCGTCTGCTCGTAACTGCGGCGCCGCTCGACGCACACGAGGTTGCGCAGCCTCGCTTGGTAGGCCGCGCGGCTCATTCTGTAGGTTCCACGCCCTCTCCCGCGTGGTCGACGCGGACCGAAGCGAATGCCCATGTAGAATCTCATTTTGCCGGCGGAGTGGCTGGTGTTCCGCCTTCAATTCGAGGGTAACAGGCCGCGTTCTCAACTCAAGAAGCTTCGTTTGGCCGGTAGTTTCAGGGAATTGGTTTAGACTCGCCACAGAAGTCTAAAGGCTCTCTAGGTTGGACTCAACGTTTGACGGGGGTAGTATGATTCGGGAAAAATTCGGCTACACCCCTAGCGGGCGCTTGCACCAGCAGAGACGGGGAGGCTCGCCATTTAGCGTTCGATGAAGCGAGGGCATCGTAGCAGCGTCCGTAACTCAGCCCCCCCGAGCGCGCCCGATCATAGACGAGATGCGTAAATTGGAGTGAGAACTAGATGCTTGATGCAATCCTAATCGCCCGTTTGTCCGGTGCCAGAATGCAGCGAGCAGGGCAGGCCCCCGCACCGACAATCTTAAGATGTACGTGGTCAAACGAAGCAGCAATCTCCTTGACAAACTTTTTGATCGCGTGCTAAACCTCGCGACCAGCCAAGGCGCGAGGTGACCTTCTGCATACCATAGGGGGGGTGTGAAATGCGCAAGGGATCCTGCATCGGCACCAGCACGCAGTTCAGGTCTCCGCTTCAAAGAAACAGTTACAGATTCCAAAAGCAAAAGAGATTTGAGCGGCTGCGTCTTGCGATCTTGTCCATAACCTGTATCGTGGCTCTCCTCGTTTGTGCTTCGTCAGCGCTCGCGCAGACGGCCACGACCGGCGCGCTGACGGGCGTCGTTACAGATCCTTCCGGCGCAGTGATTTCCGGCGCCACTGTCACGGCGACCAACGTCGCCACGGGACAAGCCCGGTCGGTCAATACCGACGCGAGCGGCGTGTACAGGATCTCGCTGCTTCCCCCAGGGAATTACGGCGTCAAGTTCGCCGCAACGGGGTTTAAGACCGTCGAAGTGCCCTCCGTCGCGATTAACGTGACCGAAACGGAGTCGCTGAGTCACTCCCTCGAAGTCGGCTCGCAAACGCAGCAGGTAACCGTCGAGTCCACGACCGAAAGGATTCAGACGGAAAATGCCACCATCGGCGGCTTAGTCTCTGGGGAGACCATCACCTCGCTGCCGCTGGCCTCGCGGAATTACACGCAGATTATGAACCTCTCCCCAGGCGTCGTGACGAATGTGGCGAGCTCGACTCAGTTCGGCAATGGCACGCAAGACGTCAATGTGAACGGCTCGAGCACCGAACATAACAATTACATGATGGACGGCGCCACCCTCACGAACTACGGCAGTGGTGGCGGCGCCCAATCCGGCAGCTACGCTGGCATCGGCATTCCCAATCCAGACTCCCTACAGGAATTCAAGGTACAAACCTCGCAGTACGACGCATCCTACGGGCAGCAGCCCGGCGCCGTGGTTAATGTCGTCACCAAAAGCGGTACCAACCAATTCCACGGCGCGATATGGGAGTTCAACCGCAACAACGTTTTCAACGCAAATGAGTTCTTTCTGAAACACTCGGAGAGGGTGAACGGGCTCGCAAATACGCCACCCGACATGAAGCAGAACCAGTACGGGATGACATTCGGTGGCCCCATCAAGAAAGACAAACTCTTTTTCTTTACATCCTATCAGGGCACCCGGCAGCTTAACGGACTTGGCACGCAGGGTTTCGTCTCGGGCATTAGCGCCCCCAGCCTTCTCCCTCTGAACCAACCCGGTGTTCCCATCGCGAATGCGCGGGACGACCAGGGACCGGGATACACTGTGCCGCTCAATCTCACCCCGGGGAACAGTCCGTGCGATGCTTCCACGTACCAGAAATACCTTGGCTGCACGTTTGCGGGCGCAAAGGACGTCCTGGCTCCGGCCATCGGCACAGGTGTCGTCGTCGCGCAGGACGGCTCGAACATCAGCCAGACCGCGATAAACCTCTTTCGGCAACGCGACTCAGCTTCGCGGGCGAAGGGAGGTTTCAACCAGGGATATTACGTGCCCAGCTTGACGGTGCCCGCTACCGGCTTGCCCTGCAGAACCACCAACACATGCGCTACAGGAACCACTATTTCCCAGGCCATCGAGGCCAATGAAGAGCAGTATATGGTGAACACCGACTACGTGGTCTCGAGCAAGCACACGTTCTCGGAAAAATTCTTCTACTCGTCAGAACCCCAAATCCAGTCGTTTGCTTGCTTTGGCCAGTGCGACCCTGGCGCACCCGAGAAAGCCCGCTACAAGGCGTATTCCGGAACAGCGAAGCTCACCTCGGTGCTCACTAACAATCTGGTTAACGAAGCCTTCTTCTCCTTTCAACGGCTGTCCACTCAAGTGGCCGATGAAGTCCCGATCGACTCGTGCGCCGGCGACGGGACCACTCCCTTGAAGATCATCCCCTCCGTCAATAACGGCGCCCCGTGCCCGGTGGTTGCGGGCGCGCCGAAGGAGGCCACTCTGGTCCCGGTCATTTCGAGTTCCGGGATTCCCGGCTCGGGGTTCGGCGCTTTCGTCCTCGGTGGAAATTTCGCCTCCGCCACCACGAACCTTGAAAACTTCTTTCAGGGCGGCGAGCAGATCTCCTGGAACCACGGCAAGCATTCGATTCGCGCCGGCGTTGGCGTAAACCATATTCAGTGGAACTGGACCCTCCAAACGCGGTCTCGCGGCCAATTTGTATTCGGCAACATCGCCGACATTCTCACGAGCAGCGCGGGCGCCGCCGACGGCACTGCTTCCCCCGCTCTAAATGGCGTGCTGGCAGCGATCAGCTTTCGCTTGTCGCCTGCCCCAGACTCGATCAATCCGCACCACATGAACAAGAACGACTACTCTGCATTTGTGGAGGACGACATCAAGTTGACCCGCAAGCTTACGGTCAATCTGGGCCTCCGCTATGAGCACGATGGTTTCCCAACCGACGTGCATGGCGTGCTGACCAATGTGTTTCTCAGTCAGGCCGCGACCGTCAACACAGGCTCGTTTTTCCTCGGCCAGCAGGCTAGTAATGCTGCCTGCGGAAACGGCACAGCCTTTGGAGCTGCCGGGTGCGTTGCCAACCAGATTGGCACACTTGCCGGGTTAGTGATTCAGTCCAACTACAATCGCGCGCTTTACGGAAATCTCGCCGCTCCCAACGGCGCCACCGGCATCTTCACCAACAATAGAAACTCAGTTTTTCCTACTCCCCCTATCGCAAACTTCGCTCCGCGCATCGGTGTGGCATGGCAGCCTGCAGACAGGCTTGTCGTCCGCGGTGGTTTTGGCATCTTCTACGACCGCCTGTTCGGCAACCTTCTCGGCGTCAACATCCTCTCCGGATTTCCGCCGTACTCAAACACCGTGGCGACAAGTCGGCTTGAAACGCTCTCCAATCCCGCCATACCGCAGGCGCTAGGATTCGTGCCGCGCACCTTGAAAGTGACCGCGGGAGATCCCGTGAATGGCGCCACTACCGTCACGGATATCACCGGAGGCAACGGCACGAGACTCGCGTTCACGCATGATGACCAATCTCTTAGCACGCCTTTGGTTTATCAGTACAACCTTGACGTCCAGTATGAATTTGCTCACGGCTGGATCGCCGATGTCGGCTACGTCGGCACGCACGGGACGCATCTCTTCGATTGGGACCGCGATCCCAATCTAGCGTATTTCATTGCCGGCGCTCCGAATCCGCCCGCCGACCGAGTCAATCAGCTCCTGGAGAGGCCATCAAGCTCGTTTCCCTTCAACGACGCGGCAAACACGAATCCGGCCACGCAGGTCCTCACCAACACCAGCTCCAATTTCCTCGCTCGGACAGCCTACCTGGGCGTGCCTCCGTCGGGTTTGCAAACCGTAAAGACGGACGGCACCCACAGCTACAACAGCTTGCAATTGGCGCTGCGGCGCCAGTTCACTCACGGCCTCACCGTTCAAGCTTCCTACACCTGGAGCCAACTTCTCACCGACATTAACGCACCGCAAGCCGGCGGCAACGGTGGCATCGCCGCGGCGGGGACCGTGCTCTCCGGCAGTTCCTCTAGCAACGATCCGCTCAATTCGCGCCAGCAAAGAGGCCCTGCTGCCTTCAATCGGCCACAGCGCTTCGTGGCCAGCTATCGCTACGACTTCCCGTACAAAAGCGAGGGCTGGAGAAACAAGGTGCTCGGAGGGTGGGCTGTTGCCGGCGTCACGACCGTTCAGAGCGGCCAGTTTTTCTCGGTCATTGACGGCAGCGGCGCCACGCTTCTTTCCAGCACGACGGCGGCCGCTGGCTACTCCGTCAGGTCCGAGCTCGCCGATCCGGTGAACTGCAACTCCCTGGGAAATTGCAAATCGGGGACCCCATTCAATACTTCGGGCGGTCTCACGTCTCGTTTGGGCGGATCCTTCGGCGGACCAGGCTTCATCAACAAGGCCGCCTTCGCGCCGCTGCCGACTTTCGGCGGCTATCCCAATCCGACAGCACCGAACACGGGGACGTGCTTCGCCGGTGGTGGCTTGCCGGCTGGATTTCTCAATTGCGGCCGAGGCTTCGGCGATTCGCCCGTTGGCATCTTGCGATGCTGCACGCAGCACAATTGGGATATGGCGATAATTAAGACCACCCAGATAACGGAATCAAAAACCCTGGAATTCCGAACGGAGTTCTTCAACGCGTTCAACCACGCGCAGTTCAATCAGCCCATTGACGATAGCAACTCCGCCCAATTTGGGCAGATTCTATCTTCGGCTGTGTCGCCGCGAATCATTCAGTTCGGCCTTAAGTTCATCTTCTAGCGTCGCTTCCGGCCAGAACGACTCGATAGCTTTTGGAGCGCCTGTTTGTGATCCCTTATGCCGCACGGGCACAGGCCTTCCTTTTCAAGAACGGCGTCCCCCACGAACTGCTAAGCAATATCGACGAGAGCTTAGGTCGTCCAACCTTGCCGTCCTGACGGTCCCAGAATTCTATAAGCGGGGAGAAAATCGTTACGCACCAAACCACCCGGCTCCGCTACTGTGCGAAGTGTCTTTCCTTGGTGCGTAACGTTAATCTGTCTCCTGATGGAGCGCATGCAGCCGTCAGCCTGTATGGGATCGGAGGCCAGAGTGTTGTGTGGTTGCTCGATTTCTCGCGGGGCACGAGCACGCGATTCACATTTGGCTCCTCTGTAGCTACCGCAGCCGTGTGGTCTCCCGACGGGAGCCGCATCATCTTCGCTTCTAGTCGGGAGGGCAACCTAGATCTGTATCAGAAGCTGGCCAGTGGAGCGAGAGACGAGGAGCTTTTGCTCAAATCGAGCGAGAATAAGCTTCCGACGAGCTGGTCCCACGACGGGCGCTTTCTGCTGTATTACGCGATTGACCCGAAGACCAAGGCCGATCTGTGGGTCCTGCCCCTCAACGGGGACAAGAAGCCGTTCCCGTTTCTGCGTACGGAGTTCAACGAACAGTATGGTCGGTTTTCTCCTGATGGACGCTGGATCGCCTACTCATCGGACGAATCCGGACGCGATGAGATTTATGTCCGGTCGTTTTCACCTGACGCAGCCGGGACGGCTTCCGCCGCTGGCGGCAAGTGGTTGATCTCCAACGGCGGAGGAACCCAGCCGCGGTGGCGAGGGGACGGGAGAGAGTTGTATTACCTCGCTCCAGACGGAAAGTTGATGGCGGTCCAAGTGACAACAAGTCCGGTGTTCCAGGCAGGCGTAGCCAGAATCCTCTTCCAAGCGCCGCCTACAATTTCAGCGAGTACTCCCCGATGGGATGTTACCGGAGATGGCAAGCGTTTTCTTCTGCCGGCTCCGACGGCGCAATCCGCGCAGGCTCCCATCACCGTCGTGCTGAACTGGCAGGCGGCGCTGAAGAAATGACACCGAGCACAAGACTCAGTCTCTCGCCCTGATGCGCTTCGGCGGAAGTGACCGCGTCCAACAGCTTTTCCCATTGCTCCCCGTCAACGACACACGAGCCGGTCGGGCTTTATTCTTGGTTTGCCAAGGCCTAAGGCGAGACACGGCGGGCGCTTAACTTGCCCTAGCAGGCGCCCGCTGCATACTAGCCTCTGGTAGCCCCCGGCAGTCCCACACCTGCCTAGGTAAAGTCAAAAATCGAAAATTTTCTGTGCGCACGAGTTAATGCACACGAACCGCGCGGGGGGTTTTTGGCTGCTTGGATCGGTCGTGCCGGTGTCAGTTCTGGTGTCAGTTGGCTCTGCAAGTTCCCGCTTGACGATGCGGGCTGGTGCGCGCTCGCTAGAGAGAAATAGGTCCTAGAATCAGCGGGTTTTCGTAACGATGCGGCTCGCTGCGTGGTGTCGCAGGTGCATCCGTGGGCATTAACAGCGAGGTGTCCTACCGATTGGACCACGCCCCAACCGAAGTGTCGAAATATTCTAACCAAGATGGGGCGAATCCCGGAGCGAACTTTTCGACCCCAGTCGAGTTCTGCTTAAAATTGCGCTTGCTTTTGAGGGGAGAGAAAACGCACCCCTGCCGCTTACTCGAGAGGGGGCAATCTAATCTCAAATGCGGCAGGAAGTGGCCCGGGGAAGGAAGCCGGCCCAGCCCTCAATCCCCTAAAGGGATCCTCGGCTTTCCTCCCCCTGACGGCCTTTTGCGTCGCACGCCAAAAACCAAAGTCAATACGCTGAATTACAATGACTTAATCCGTGGGTTTCGCGTAAAAAGTCCCCAGCGCTAGTAAAAATTCCGGGCGCGGATGGTCATTCTTCTCCCAGCGTTGTTCAAATACGTGTAACGTTCAAACAGGTTCGGCCGCGCAAAGTTTACCGAGCTCCCTTCGCCTTGACCCTCTTGAATACTCCTTGCTATGGTGGGGGATTACGATGGGCCCATTCTGCCCACCGTCTAGTGCGCTCCTCTGTGCCAGAGCGCTCTCATCATGGGTCTTAAGAAAATCATTATTCGAGGCGCGCGCCAACACAATCTTAAAAACATCAGCCTCGAAATTCCGCGGAACACGCTTACGGTAATCACCGGATTGTCTGGCTCCGGCAAGTCCTCGCTTGCCTTTGATACCTTGTATGCCGAGGGCCAAAGGCGTTATGTTGAATCACTCTCTGCCTACGCCAGGCAATTCCTGGATCAGATGGAACGCCCCGAAGTGGACTCCGTCGAAGGTCTCTCGCCATCGATTGCCATCGAGCAGAAAACTACGACCCGCTCGCCCCGCTCGACCGTCGGCACCATCACGGAAATCTACGACTATCTGCGTGTGGTCTATGGCGCCATCGGCACACCGCACTGCCCGAAATGTGGCAAACCGATCGCTCGGCAATCGACCGAACAGATCGTCCAAGCCGTTCTGGCCCTCAAGCCCGATGATCGCATCATGGTTCTGGCGCCGGTGGTCCGTGGTCGGAAGGGCGAGTACAAGAAGGAACTTGAAAGGTATGCCAAGGAGGGCTACGTCCGCGCGCGCCTCGACGGCGTGCTCGTCAATCTGGATGAGCCGGTTGCACTCGACCGCCGCAAGAATCACACCATTGAAATTGTGATCGATCGTCTTTTGCTGAAGAATGGTATTGCGCAGCGTCTCGAGCAGTCGGTTGAAACCGCGCTGAAGCTTACCGGCGGGCTGGTAACCATTGCCGTCGTCGGCGGTGAAGAGCACATCTACTCGGAAAAGCTGGCCTGCCCTGATTGCGGCATTTCCGTGCCTCAGCTCGAGCCACGCTCCTTTAGTTTCAACTCGCCCTACGGCGCGTGCCCTGAGTGCCACGGCCTGGGGTCGAAATACGAATTTGATCCGGCAAAGGTCATCGTGGATTGGACCAAGCCTCTGTTTGAAGGCGGCCTCGGGCCCGGCTCTGCGACTTCCTCCCTAAAGCGCACGCTGCAGATTGCGGCGGCAGCCTACAGCTTCGATCTGGGTACGCCGTTTGAAAGCTTCTCCACAAAAACGCAGAACTTGATTCTCTATGGCAACCCGTCGGACGGCGGGTCCAGCAAGAGTCTGAACTTCCTAGGCATCTTGCCCTTCCTCGAACAGAACCTCGAGGAATCGTCGTCGGATGCATATCGAGAATGGCTTACGCAATATATGTCTCCGGCGCCTTGCACCACGTGCCAAGAGCGACGGCTGCGCCCGGAAAGCTTAGCCGTGAAAATTGCAGGACTGTCCATCGCGGATTTCACGGCCCTGCCGCTAATGGATGCTCGGGCGGCCGTGGACAGCATGCGCACGAAACTCACCCTACGTCAGCGGCAAATTGCCGGCCGACCGCTTAGCGAGATCGCTGAACGGATTGATTTTCTCCTGGCAGTCGGTCTCGGCTATCTGACGCTCGCGCGCTCAGCGGCGACACTTTCCGGAGGCGAGGCGCAGCGCATTCGTCTGGCCACACAAATCGGCTCGCGCCTGCGCGGTGTGCTGTACGTGCTCGATGAACCGTCGATCGGGCTCCACGCACGCGACAATGGCCGTCTGCTTTCAACGCTAGAAACGCTCCGCGATCTGGGCAACACGGTTCTCATTGTCGAGCACGACGAAGAAACCATTCGCCGCGCCGATTACGTGGTGGATCTCGGTCCCGGAGCCGGTACGGCCGGCGGCTACTTGGTTGCATCCGGCCGACCGGACGAAATCGCTCAAAATCCCGCGTCGCTAACCGGGCAGTATCTCTCGGGCAACATGCGCATCCCCGTTCCCGAGGAGCGGCGCAGCGCCAATGGCAAAGCGGTCTCGATCCTGGGAGCGCACGCCCACAATCTCAAAAATATCGATGTGACGATTCCGCTCGGGCTGCTCATTGTTGTTACGGGCGTTTCGGGTTCGGGCAAATCGACTCTTGTAAACGATATTCTGTATCGCGCGCTTGCCGTTAAGCTCTATCGCTCGCGCGAGAATCCGGGCGCACATCGGGCGCTGGTCGGAATCGAACATCTCGATAAGGTCATTCAGATCGATCAGGCTCCCATTGGACGCACGCCGCGTTCAAACCCCGCCACATACACCGGCGTGTTTGCTCCCATCCGGGAACTGTTCGCCATGCTGCCTGAATCACGGGAGCGCGGCTACAAGCCTGGACGCTTCAGCTTCAACGTGAAGGGCGGTCGCTGCGAGGCATGCCAGGGCGATGGACAGCGGTCGATCGAAATGAATTTTCTGCCCGATGTGTACGTGACCTGCGAGGTGTGCCGCGGCAAGCGCTATAATTCCGAAACGCTGGCAGTGCGTTACAAGGGACTTTCGATCTCCGACGTTCTCGACTTGCCCATTGAAGAGGCCCTCAAGGCTCTTGAGAACATCCCGGCCATCCAGCAAAAGCTTCAAACCCTGGTGGACGTCGGACTTGGCTACATCCGGCTCGGTCAGTCCTCCACCACGCTTTCCGGGGGCGAGGCTCAACGCACGAAGCTGGCCCGCGAGTTATCGCGCCGTCAGACTGGTCGCACGCTCTACATCCTCGATGAACCGACCACCGGCCTGCACTTTGACGACGTGAAAAAGCTGCTCGATGTGCTCAACCGTTTGGTCTCTCTCGGCAACACGGTGCTGATTATCGAGCACAATCTCGACGTCATCAAGCAAGCCGATTGGATCATCGACCTTGGGCCGGAAGGCGGTGAGGAAGGCGGGCGTGTCGTGGCGCAAGGAACACCAGAGCAGGTTGCACGCAACAAGCGATCGTATACAGGCCAGATCCTCTCTCGCGCTCTTAATGGCGAAAACCGGAACCCGCCCAGGTGAGGAAATGTGAATTTCGACGACGATCAGCTTCCGCAGCCTCCCGACTCGGGCGAGCAAGCGCCGCTAGCCACCCAAGGACCGCCCGGCAGGCGGTCGCCGCCTTTTGCTCCCGAACCGGCCTATTTGGACTACGAGTCGGTGCCCCAAGACCTCTCGGTTCCTTGGGGCTGGCTTGACCTGCTCTTGTTGGCCCTGATCTCGCTGGCCGTCTTTCTAGGGCTCGCTGTGCTCCTGATGGTCAGCTTGGCCCTCGTTCACCTGAGCTTCGCCGAAATTCAAACATCCCCAAGGCTCAGCGGGATTCTCAATGTTATCGCGGACGCCTTCCTGTTTGGCGCACTGATCGGCTATCTGGCCCTCCAGATGCGCCTCCGTTTTCGCGCGCCTTTCTGGCGAACCGTCGGGTGGCGCCCGCTCGAGACCGTGCGCTTCTCCCCGGGCCTTAGCTATCTCGGATTGATTGCTCTCGGTTTCCTGCTGGCCCTTGTGGTTCAGACCGGCTCAGTTCTGTTCGGCACAAAGGCCAAACTGCCCATTGAGAAGTTGTTTCAGGACCGACCAACGGTGATATTCGTGTTGGGGCTATCGGTGTTCATGGCCCCTCTCGTCGAGGAGACCATTTTTCGCGGCTACCTCTATCCAGTCGTGGCTCGCTCGTTCGGGCGGGGCGTTGGGGTTATCGCCACAGGAACCCTTTTCGGATTGCTGCATGCGGCGCAATTGTGGGGCGGCTGGACACAGATCGCCTTACTTGTGTTTGTGGGGCTGGTGCTCACCTATGTGCGAGCGACTAGGAAAACTGTGCTGGCCAGCTACCTTGTCCATCTCGGTTACAATTTCACGGTTTCCTTTGGATTCTTGGTCTCTACGCATGGGCTTAAGGTGCTACCGCCCGGCCCCTGAGACGGGCTCTTGGTCCGCTCCCAGAATCGGCTACAATGGGCTCGACTGCTACTGCACGCTCGCTTGCTCAATCAGCAGTAGCAACGGTCGGGTTCGTTGCACACAGTTGACCCAATTCGATGGACCTCAGAAGGCGTGGTCATGCTCGATCAGCGGCGCCTGCCCCGCGAAGTGATCTACCACACCTACACGGACTATCGCGACGTAGCCAGAGCTATCAGGGATATGGAAATTCGCGGTGCTCCGGCCATTGGCGTGGCTGCGGCGATGGGAGTGGCGATTGGGGTCGAGCACTCCCAGGCCGACACGCTCGATTCTTTGCGCAGCGAATTCAATGTGATCTGCGACACACTCGCCGGTACGCGACCCACCGCCGTTGATCTATTCTGGGCCGTCGAACGCTTCAAGCGGCGCTTTGCACAATTAGCTGCCGAGAAGAACGGGTCGCTAGGGGTTCTTCATATCAAGGCTGCACTCGTAGAGGAAGCTAAGCGAGTACATCAGGAGCGCCGCGATGGCGACGAGCGCATCGGCCGTTTGGGCGCTGCTCTATTGCCGAAAAGCGGTCGCGTGATGACCCAATGCAACGCCGGTGCATTGGCCACCGGCGGCATCGGTACCGCGCTGGGAGTCATTCGCATGGCCGTTGACGCCGGACACAAGATCGAAGTCCTGGTTCCGGAAACGCGCCCCTACCTTCAGGGCGCGCGCCTCACTGCCTGGGAACTCGCCCAGGATCACATCCCCCTGACTCTGATCACCGACAACATGGTCGGCCATTTCCTGAAGATAGGCGGAGTGGGGGCCGTTGTGGTCGGCGCTGATCGCATCGCCCGCAACGGCGACACGGCCAACAAAATTGGGACTTACGGAATTGCCGTTCTGGCACGCGAGCACAATATTCCCTTTTACGTCGCTGCGCCTATTTCAACTCTCGATCTCTCGATTCCTTCGGGCGACGATATTCCTATTGAAGAGCGCGCCGAACAGGAAGTAACTCATTTTGCTGGAGTACGGATTTCGCCCGATGTTCCGGCTGCCCACCCCGCATTCGACGTCACACCTGCCCGTTTCATTGGTGCGATTATCACCGAGCAGGGAATCGCTCGCGCCCCCTACGAAAATAGCTTGCGAAAATTGGCGACTGATCGATAGCACTGGGCTTCGACAGGATCGAGAGAGGATCGCCCGATCGCGCCGTCGTGGGCGTCACAGTCTCGAACCGCTTTGCCCTATTCAAGCGAGTTTGGTTGGCGAAAAAAAAGGGCCCCGTTTCCGGGGCCCCGATTGCATCCAGCTTTCTTGGGGATCGAGTTTAGAAGGTGAGCCTCACTGCGAGCCGCAGTACGCGCGACCCGCCGCTGAACTGGTTCGGATTGAGGAAACCGGAACCGGTCGCCTGGAGGTTGTTGTACGTCTCGCTCAGGGCGTTGTTGACTGTGTTGACCAGCGACCCATTCGCTGCCTGAAAGACGTCGGGTTGCGCCAGAGCGAAGTTTCGGTGGTTGAATACGTTGTAGGCGGACACACCCAAGACCAGGTGAACTCGTTCGCCGATCCTGTTGTCCTTCTGGATGTTCATGTTCCAGACTTGAACTCCAAGAGTGCGGAAGCCCACTCGCCCTAAATTGCTACGCACTCCCTCGCCCGCCGTAACATATTTGGCTGTCGGATCATGCGCCACATAGCCAACGATGTTCGTGTCGTCGTTGCTGCCGCAATTAGCAAAGCCATTGGCATCAACGTTGTTGAAAGCCACGATTCGAGTCGCCCCGCCCGGCCCGTCGTTGCAAACAAAGTCAGCTTGCACATGGCTCGGGTCGGCGAAGTTCGTCGTCGTGCCCAACGGGTTGCGCATCGGCCGGTCACCGGTTGACTGGCCATCACCATTGGCATCCGCGCCGTTCAAGATAGTGGCAGGTGTTCCGTTATAGGCCAACCACACTCCCCCCCACTGCCAACCATTGCTCAGCCCTCGGATGATCGAATGATCCCCGTGGTTACCCGGAATGTCGTACACCCAGGAAATAGCTAGCTTGCTAGGCACATCAAGCGTCGAACGCCCCCAATCATCCCCCAAGTGCCTCCAGTCTTGCGATCGCCGGGGGTTAACAAAACTGGTGAAGAGTTCGTTGGTGCCATTATCGTAGTTGCTCGAATAGGTGTAGTCGGCCCGTAGCGTCAGTCCGTGACCCACGCGGTGATTAAAGTCCACGGAAACACCATTGTAGGTCCCGTTGCCTCGCGCGAGAAATGCGGTGACCAGGCTGCCGCAGAATCCCTGTTCCCCGTTGACATATGGGGACGGGTTGACGCACCCGTTCGCCGACGGTGGACTCGGGGCTCCCCCGCCGTTGTTTAGGAAAGTGTCAAAATTGGCAAGAGTTACCGCCGGTGTCGGCACGGTGGCAGGAACAGAGCCGGCGGCAAAATACTCTGGAATGGACGGAAATCCCGCGTCAAAAGCGGTCTGAGTATTCGTCCGGGCTTGTATCGGCAACTCTAAGCTGCGCGTACGCACGTAGCGCACTTCAATGGTTGAGTTCCACCCGAGGTCGTGTTGGACGCCGACCGACCAGGTCAATACCTTGGGTTCGATAATTCGGGGGTTAGGTCCGAGCACTGAGGAGATATAGCCTTGTGTGGAGGCCCGGCAGTCGAGGGCGGTACTGCAAGGTACGTTTATCTGGGCGAGGCCCCCTCCTTGCAGAAAGCCGTGACCCGTACCGGTTCCTCCCGTGAAGTCGGGGCACCAGGCCGGCGCAGCCGCCAGGCCGCAGGTGATGCCAGGGTTCTGCTCGGTCTGGAGCTGGGGAGGCAGACTAAGTTGCGGGAAATTATTCGGCGTGATGTCATAGGATATACCGAAACCACCGCGAATTGCCCACTTCCCACTCCCGGTGGGGTCGTAGGCAAATCCGACGCGCGGTGCCCAATTGTTGGTATCCGATTGCGGCTTCTCAAAGGTATACACGCCCGCCAGGTCCGAAAGAGCGTTCATCGACTGCAGACCATCGTCAAGAGGAACGCCGTTCCACTCATAACGCAGACCCAGATTCAGGGTCAGGCGCCGCGTAACTTTCCAATCGTCTTGCGCAAACCAGTAGATGGAATTCTGATTGCCCCGAAAACGGCCAGAGCCGGCGCCGCGGAGTGCGCCGTTCCTTCCCGTCGGCACTTGGTCGTTGGCCAATTCATTGAGGCTCTTATAATCCCATTCACCCCGAGCGCGCGGCAGGAAATCGGTCGGGCTAATCCAGTGGGCCCACTCGATCCCCCACTTAAGACTGTGTTTTCCGCGCACGTAGCTCATGCTATCGACGAACTGGTATGTGTTGATGATGGTGCTCTGAGGCGAGCAGCCTTGGGGACCTACGTTAACGCCCAAGGTGTCCACCTCTGCGTTCGGGAAGTTCGCGAACGTTGCCGGAACTTCGAAGTCTTGCACAAAGCGCGACATACTCGCGCTGAACTGGTTCACGAACGTACTGGAGATCGTCCAGCTGTCCTTAAATAGATACTTTCTGGCATCTTCGGCAACGCTGCCGGTAAACTGACCCTGTGGGGTGGTTGCGTTCACGTTCGGCGTCCTTTGCCGATCCCAGAGAACGTGGACAGCGAGAACATGTTTTCCCAAGTTCACATCGCCATTCACGATCCAGTCCCACTGATTGGTAAAATTCGGCGCCAAGGGCGAAATCAAACCGAGCGGGATGTTACACCCACCTGGAGGGGGGCACGTCGTACCCGGAATGAAGGCCGGGTTGACCGTGACATTCTCGGTTTTGGCACCGAACTGGGCCGTCGCGACTGGAAATTGCTTGAAGACGTCTGCCGCCCCGCTATCTGTGGCGGACTCTAGAGTGGCTAGACCCGCCGCCGTGGGCGTAAATTGCCCTGTACCTTGCGATGCCAGTCCCTGCACGATTTGCTGGTACGCCCCGTACACGAAAAACTTATCGTGAATGATCGGGCCACCGACCTCCCCGCCAAACCGGTTGAAATCGGATCGGGGCTTCGGGGGAACGACGCCGCTCACTGGGATTTTCTGTAAGTTGTCGTAGGCATCGTAGTCGCGGTTGTTGTTGTACGCCCAGAGGCCTCCGTGCACGGAGTTGGTACCCGACTTAGTTACGGTGTTGAACTGCCCGCCAGCCGAATGGCCATATTCCGCGCTAAACTGGTTGGTCAGCAGGTTAAAGTCGGAAACGGTTTCCGGAATCACGTATTGGGTGTGGCCGTTGACATCCACCCGGTTGTCGTCGACCCCGTCGATTGTGAAACTGTTGAAGCGGGGTCTCGCTCCACCAATGGATCCGCCCTCACCTGTAACGCCCGCCTGCTGCGCCGTCTGCCCAGGCGCAAGCAAAGCGAGATATAGCTGTGAACCAGCCGGGTCCGTGTTCGGAAGCTGCGTTACTTGCACGCTGGTGAAGTCGTTGGTGATCTGCGATGTCCCGGTCTCGATGACGGGTGCGGTGCTGGTAACCTCGACCGTGGTCGTCATGGCTCCAACCTGCAACTCCACGTTCACCTCGGTTACCTGGTTCGCAAAGATCTGGATGCCACCGCGGACGTACTTCTGAAAGCCCTGCGTTTCAACCGTAACGCTGTAGCTGCCAACGATCAGGTCCGGATAGTTGTAGATCCCCGCGCTATTCGTCTCTAACGGGGTCGCCACGTTTGTCGCCGTGTTGGTGATGGTCACCTTGGCGCCCGCGACCGCGCCTCCCTGAGTGTCGGTGACGGTGCCGCGCAGAGTTCCGCCGGTCGTCTGTGCCGAGCACACCTCGGCGACAACGCCGCATACCAGGAACGCACAAAACAAACAGCAAAGGATCTTTCTCATCTTCTAGGTCCCCCTCCCGGCAGCGCTTGGTCCTGTGGTTGCTTGCCGGCGACACGAAGCAAGATCGCAGATGAACGAAGAATGTGCAATTCTCGAACCAGCGGCCGCTCGAAAGACAGGCATCTCTTGGCGGTTGACCAGGCGAGGGTTACGGATGGGGAGGGGTGAATTGAATTACGGAGTCGCGACCGAGATTCCAATTTTCGTATCCTCAAAGCCATACCTACAAAAAGACATTTGCGATTTGGAACCACGGATGGCATCGGTCAGGTTTTAGTACTTGATGCCTCGGGGTGCTCCGCGCCCCAACCAAGCCTCTCGATGCGCGTGGTAAGATGCGTGCCGAACGCAGTTCACAGGCGCTTCCACCCAGATGGAGCAAGTCGGCTCTTGAATACCCACTTTTCCAGGCGCCAGCTTCTAGAAGAATTTCGAGGTCTCTTAGGCCTCGCCGCACTCATCGAGCCATCCTGGCCGCTCAACCGGGCATTCGCGCTCGGAAGTCCGCAAGACGCGAGCCGATCGCCTAATACAGGCCAGGCGATGATTGTTTACTCGCGGGAATATCTGACGCTCGAAATGCCCATGTCCCGCCTGAGCTCCTGGATCACTCCCCTTGAAAGCTTCTACGTCCGCAACAATCTCCTAATGCCTCAGATCGATGTATCGAACTGGCGCCTCAGGGTCACGGGCGAAGTGGAACGTCCGTTGACCTTCACATTTCCCGAATTCATAGAGCTCACCTCCGCGAGCGTAACGAATACGATCGAGTGTGCGGGCAACGGTCGCGCGAACTTTGAGCCCAAGATCAATGGAGTACCATGGGGTCGCGGTGGCGTGGGTAATGCCCTGTTCGAGGGCCCACGTCTCGCTAACGTTCTGCGTTTGGCGGGCCTTACGCCGCGAGCGAAGCAGGTAGCCTTTCGCGGTATGGACGTGCTGCCCCGAGAAGGAATGCCCGAATTCATCCGCAGCATCCCGATAGCGAAAGCCCTCGACCCCCATACTCTACTGGCAACAAAAATGAACGGCATGCCTTTGACGCCTGAGCACGGTTTTCCAGTCCGCAGTTTGGTGCCCGGCTGGATCGGCGCCGCTTCGATCAAGTGGCTGCAAGAGATTCAAGCTCTCCCACACGAATTCAGAGGTCCCTACATGAACCCCGGATACACCATCCCGGCCGCGGGCCAAGATTCAAACGACACCCGAGAGCGAGCCGCAACTCCGATCACCTCTTTGCGAATCAAATCGATCATCGCCCAGCCCGCCGATGGCGCCCTGCTGGTCCTGCCGTCCGAGGGCGCTATCACCGTGCGAGGGGCAAGCTGGGCGGGAGAATCGGCAGTCGAGAGAGTAGAGATCTCAACCGATGAGGGCCGCTCATGGCACCTAGCCACACTGGATAGTGAGCACGCGAGGTATGCCTGGCGATTGTGGCATTTCGAATGGAGGCCCGACCGGCCCGGGAAATACGCGATCTTCTCGCGCGCAACCGACCGATCGGGACGGGCGCAGCCGATGACCTCCCGGTGGAATCCGGGCGGCTATCTCTGGAATGGCGTCGATAAGGTTCACGTCCAGATCGAGCCATCATGAGGATCCGGATCGATAGCGTCCCGAGAAGGGTGGCGTGCGCTTTAATCTGCTGTAGCCTCGTGGCCCTGCTCTTGCGCAGGCCTACGCCGGCTCAAGACGAATTCGCCCACACGCATTCCATGTGCGGCTGGATTCCCACCTCGCTTCTCGTCCGGCCCATTCCGCTTGGAACCGGCATCGGCACGATGCACGAAGAAGTCTCCACCTCCTCGAAACGGGCGCAGCAGTTCTACGATCAGGGACTCGCCTACCTCGAATCCTACGTATGGATTGAAGCCGCACGTTCCTTCCATCAGGCCTTGCGAGACGATCCGCATCTCGCCCTGGCCTACCTGGGTCTTAGCTACGCCTATTCCCCGATCGATTTCGCTGCCGCCAAAGCGGAACTAGAGCAGGCAGAAAGCCTGTCTGCCACTATCAGCGATCGCGAGCGGCGCCGAATCAAGATTCGTGCTCTACAGCTCGTAGCCATGGTGGACACCAGCAAAGTGGAGCGCGAGCTGGCTTTTCGTGACGCCATCGATGACGCCCTGTTGGCCTATCCGGACGACGTCGTTTTTCTGCTACTCCGGGGCACGGCAGCTGAGTCGTCACCCTTCGCAGATGGACAAGGCTGCGATATGGGCGGCGCACCCTACTACGAGAAGGTCCTCGCGCTTGATCCCAACAACTTTGCCGCGCAACATTTTCTAACGCATTGTTACGAAAATGTCGGGCGCATCGAGGAAGCTCTCGCTCACGCTCTGGCTTACGCCGAAGCCGCACCGAAAGTTCCTCACGCCCAGCACATGTGCGGCCATGTTCTTCGCCGCGCCGGCCGAATGGAGGAAGCCGTCTCGCGGTTCGAACGGGCCGACGAATTGGAACTTGCCTATTTTCGCAGCGAGAATATTTCAGCTTCTCTCGATTGGCACTACGCTCACAATCTGAACCTTCTGGGGTCTTCCTATCAGTATTTGGGCGAAATGAAAAAGGCTGAGAAGGTCTTTCGAGAAAGCAGTGCAATTCCCGCCTACACGGAATACGATTCCTTCAACCGCAAAGACTGGCCTGAATTCCTGCTCAACCGGCAGCGCTACGGTGAAGCGCTTCTCGCGGCGCGCGCGATGACTGAGAAGCCTTCGCGACTTTCGCACGCAGTGGGTCACTTGCTTTCCGGAGACGCTCTGCTCTGTATGAACCGTGCCAAGGAAGCTCTACTCGAACTCAACCGCGCTAAAGAGACGATGCTAACGCTTCTGCCCGTCGATGTTCCCACAGTCGAACCCTACTTTGAGGGACTGCGTGGCGCCCTGCTGCTCAACTCGGGCGACAAGACAAATGGCGAGCAACTGCTTCGCAAGGTGATCCTGCGCATCCGTCTAGCGAACGGACCCGACGCCTGGACCCAGGGATTGTTTCAGCTTGAATTCTTGTTCGCCATGGCACGCCGTGAGGATGACTGGGAATTGGCCGCCCAGCTTGCCGAAGCGATCGATCAACGGGCGCCGGACTACGCCGGTTCACATTACGCGCTGGCCGTCATCGCCAAACACAGCGGAGACTTGGAAACCGCCAAGCAGGAGTTCCGAGCTGCTGAAAAACTCTGGAACAAAGCCGATCCCGATCTCCCCGAACTCGCCGTCATCCGCCGAGAAATCAACTAGCCTCGCGCCCCAGAGTTCAGTTGGAGAATTCCAAGATCTGGCGAGCTTACCGCCTGCGCCGCAGGTCAGCATGCACCTGAGGGAAGAGCGATTCGGCGAAAGACACTTGTCCCGACCGGACTGCTGGGAACCAGATACCGATCACCCCCAATAGACTCATTCATAGCGCAGGGCTTCCACAGGATTTAGCAGGGACGCTTTCCAGGCCGGATAAACACCGAAGAAAACTCCAATCAGGCTGGCCACGGAAACTCCCAGCCCGATCAAGAAGAGTGTCACCGCAGCGGGAAAGGACGGAAACGCCAGACGCACGACCAAGATGATGGATGATCCGAAAATCACCCCGATTGCGCCGCCGACAGCGGCCAGCGTCACCGCCTCGAGCAAAAACTGCCACAAAATGTTGGCGCGCTTGGCTCCAATCGCTTTGCGCACACCGATCTCGCGGGTCCGCTCGGTCACGGAAACCAGCATGATATTCATCACCCCGATTCCGCCGACCAGCAAGGCCACCGATCCCACCGCCAGCATCACAATGAAGATTCCGCTGGAGATCTGTTTCCAGAAACTGACGAAGGTGTCGGTGGTCAGAATCTCAAAATTGTCCTTCTTATCGGATGAGATTTTTCGCATGCGCCGCATATACTCGCGCACTTCGTCGATGGCGAGCGGCATATCTTCGGTGGAATCCGCCTTGGCCAGCAAGATTATGTCTTTAAACTCCGGATGCAGTTTCATGATCACCGAAAAGGGAACGCAAGCGAGATTGTCTTGCGGATTATCGCCGGTGCCCAGCGCCTGTTTGGTGGGGGTCAGAACACCCACCACGGTAAACGCATGGCCCTCGAGCAGTACTTGCTGGCCGACGGGGTCCTCGCCATTGGGAAATAAAGTCTTGGCCGATACGTGGCCCAGAACGACAACATTCGAGCGATAGTCGTTGTCAGTCTGGTTGAAAAATCGGCCGCTGGCCATCTCGAAGTTGCTGATCTGCGCGACGGACGGTCCATCCCCTTCCAGAATGACGCTTTTCGCGCGATAGTTACCACGCCTGACTTCGCTTGAACCAGCGCCCACCGCGTAGTTGGCGATCTGCCCGGCAGGTGTCGCGGCAACGACATGCGGCAGTTGCGCGAGCCCTTCGGCCCACTCAGCGCGAAGGTAGGGGCGCTGCAACATCTCCATCGGCGGCCGGCCAAACGATGTCCAGGGCATCCGGGAAACAATGATCGTGCTGGAGCCCAGGGTCTGAATGTTGCCGAGGACGTTTGCGTTCAGGCCGTTCACCACCGCCCCGATCACGATGATCGTGGTCACTCCGATCATGATGCCCAGGATCGTGAGGAATGACCGCAGTGGATTGCGCCGCAACACGTCGAGCGCCAGCAGGATCGATTCCTTGATCTCTTCGAATCTTCGCGTTCGCTTCATCACCACCGCCTAACTAACTAGTCCGCGCGCAAGGCCACCACGGGATCAAGCCGCGCCGCCTTGGTTGCCGGGTACACGCCAAAGAAAAGGCCCACGCTCGTGGCCATCAGCAAGCCAGCCAGCACCGACCAGAATTGCACCGAGCTCGGCAGCGACGTCGTCCAGGTTACGATTTTCGCCAGCAGAATTCCCATGGCCACGCCGAAGGCCCCGCCAATCGCCGCCAGCGTCGATGACTCGATCAGAAACTGCATGCGGATGTCGCTCTGCCTGGCGCCAAGCGACTTTCGCAAACCGATCTCGCGCGTTCGCTCCGTCACCGACACCAGCATGATGTTCATAATCACGATGCCACCGACGATGAGCGCAATCGAGGCGATGCCGATCATCACGCCGAAAAACGTTCCGCTGATGCTGCCCCAGAGCGAAAGAAAGGACTGATTGGTCTCCACGGCGAAATCGTCCGCATCCCGATAAGCCACATGTCGCCGTGCACGCAGCAAGAGTCGCACCTCGTCCATGGTTGAATCGAGCGCTCCCTGGCCATTCGCTTTCACCCACAGGCGAACCGAATCGTCTTTTGCGTAAATCGTCTGGTAGGTCGTGAGCGGCATGATGACCCAGTTGTCCTGCGACTGCCCCATCATCGAGCCGCGCTTCTTGGCCACGCCGATGATTTCGCAGTCGGCGGTGTCGACATGAATGACTTTGCCCAGAGGGTCGGCGTCCGGAAGCAGCTTATCCACGACATCGTAGCCCACATCACACACCGGCGCATGCCTGGCCTCGTCCAATCGCGTGAAATAGCGCCCGGAGGCAAGTTCCCGGCTCATAACTTCCGGCATCTCGTGTGTGAACCCGAGGATAGCCGTGTCGGTCAGCGATTCGGTCCCGTATTTAGTTTGGCCCACCTTATTCAGATTGGCGGCCACGGCTAGGCAACTGTGGCAATCATCACGCAACGCTTCGTAGTCATCGTAATGAAATTTCCTGCGTTTCTGGCTGGCTTCCCATTCCGCGACGCTATGTATATTCGATGCCGCGCGGCCCACCATGAATACATCGGCGCTTAGGTTTGACGAAATGGCCTGCCCGACGTAATCGTTTAGCCCGTTTACCAAGCTGACCACCGCAATCACTGACATCACTCCGATCACGACTCCCAGCAGCGTCAGAGCACTGCGCAGCTTATGTGACCAGAGGTTCGCCGCGGCGATTCGCACCGCCTCCTCAAACGACATCGACGTTTGTGGCGCTTTTCTAGGCATACCTATACGCTTGTGCTCACCTGATTATACGCGCCCAAGGCGCCCGGAATTGCACCAGGGTGGTAGAAAGGAAAAGGGCGTCCCTATCCACCCGGGACGCCCGTGAGGGTTCGCTTTGACTCGGTTAGAAGTACAGCCGGGCCTGAAGCTGCGCGATTCTTTGGTCGGTTGCCGCCGACGCGAAAGCCCCGTACGGTGAGGTCGGTTCGGTCGCAGTTAGACCAGTCGTGCCGTAAGGGAAGATAATCGAGTTGTGCCAAGGATGGCCGAAGTTGGCGTGGTTGAACCAGTTGTAGGCATTCAGACCGATCTGCAGCTGCACTCGCTCATGAATCGGGAACATCTTGCGGACGCTCATATCACCACCGAAAAACCCCGGCCCACGGAATGCGTTCCGGCCTACGGTGCTTCCGGTAAACCCGGTGGGCGCCGCAAAATCAGCAGCCGTAAAACAGGGTGCCGCGAGTCCAAACAATGCCTTGGCGCACTGACGCCCGTTTGTGAAATTGCGTTGCGTAAAGCCCGCGACCGGCTGCAGAAGCATGTGGCCCTCAATCAAGGCGTCGGAAAAGTTATTGCTCGGCCCGATGCCCGAGATCGTTGCATCATCCACCACGCTGAATGGGAAGCCGGTGTGCCAGAAGAACGTCCCCGAGACTTGCCAGCCGGAGACGGCCAAATTGAGTAGTCGGTTTTCGCTCTTGAAAGGTAGCTGGTACAAATAGCTGGCGTTTAACTGGTGGCGGGCATCGTAGTCTGATGAGCCGTATTGTGCGTGCGGGTTGAAGGGATTGATCTGGGTGTAAACGCTGGTCAGAATGGCGTAGGGATTGACGCCTCCATTCGAGACGATGTCGTTTGAATGCGAATAGGTGTAGCTAAATCTGCCACTCAGGCCGTGCATACCGTTCTCCTGCACAGCGAGTGTCAGACCGTTGTAGTTCGAATACGCATTGTTGGTCAGCAAGAGCACGGTCGCGACGCGCGGGTCCAGCGGCGCGCCGGGCAACCCGGTGGCAGTCAGACCGGCGGCAAGGCAAGTTGGCCCACAGAAGGCGTTGGCATAGGGGCTCATCAAGATTTCGTTGTACCCATGATTGCCAACGTAGTTCGCAGATACGACCATACTGCGTCGGAAGGTATGCTGAACTTCAAGGTTCCATTCGACATATTGGGGGTTCAGAACCTTCGATTGCGTGGCTTGATAGTTGGGCAGAGCGGCGGAGCAAGAGGCCGGGGCAGAAGCCAGATAGCTCGCCAAGTTTCCGCCTGAGTTGTAATTGTTGGTGAAGGCGGCGTTGCAGCCCCTCACGAAAGAGGGCCCGCTCGCCGGAAACGAGGTAGTGCCCAAGGGCAGATTATCAAAGGCAACTGTCGAGGCACCCGGATCTACAGACCACGGAACATTCTGGGGAAAGTTGGTGGTGAAGTAGTTCAACAGGACCCCGGGATAGAGATCGGTGAACAGACCGACGCCACCGCGAATGACTGTATTCTGGCCAAAAGGAGTCCAGGCGACGCCGACGCGGGGCTGGAACATGACACTCTCGGTGCTGGGGAAAATGCGCGTTCGGCCGCTGATGAAGGATTGGTCGTAGGGAATATCCGCGGCATGGGGCATCTGGTC
>Ga0306921_10000952_pt1 | contig 27435 bp, 22 predicted proteins | sample sta12Cox44000080_FD_203760 | JGI IMG/M metagenome (GOLD analysis project Ga0306921, IMG submission 203760) | Lab enrichment of tropical soil microbial communities from Luquillo Experimental Forest, Puerto Rico - statoxic.12C.oxic.44.000.080 (v2)... | ecosystem: Environmental > Terrestrial >...
AAATAACTCTGCCGCTTTCGCCGGTACAGGGAGAAGAAAAAAGCAGCCAGCAGGAAAGTGCTGATCTGTATTGTAATGACGGCCGCAGAGTGATTTACCAACTCACCGCTCCGTACCCACCAGTCAGACACGTTGCCAGAGAATAGCAGAAAATCAGCGCTTGCCCTCGCACTGTGCTGCCAAAGTTGCGTGGAGGTCAACCTTTGGCGAAATCGAAGACCGCTCCCGCGCGCGATCTAAAACATCATGCGTTGCGCACTTCTTGAAGTCAACGGTACACGGGTACCAACTCTGGTTGGAGTCATTGAGTTTGAAAGTTGTCGTGGGCTCCTCGATTTTGATTTCTCCTTTCGCTAAGATGATTTGCTGCGAACAGGGAGAAAATTTGAATGGCTTCGTCGGGAAAACCTCGCCTCCGCTTTGCGCCGTCTCCGACCGGATATCTGCACGTTGGCGGCGCGCGCACAGCGCTTTTCAATTGGCTCTTCGCGCGACATGAAGGCGGTACGCTCTTGCTGCGCATTGAAGACACCGATGTGGGACGAAACCGTCCCGAATTGGTCGAAGGAATTCTGCAAGGCCTGAAATGGCTGGGGATCGAGTGGGAGGAAGGGCCCTATTTCCAATCGCAGCGCCTTCCGCTTTATCAGCAGGCGGCGAACCGCTTACTGGCCAGCGGAGCCGCATTTGCGTGCTATTGCAGGGCCGCCGCCTATGGCGGAGGAGACGCCGCCGAACCAGAAAACGGCGAAGGAGACGACGAGGGAGGCAGGCTAGCCAAGGTCGTCCCTTGCGCTTGCCGTGATCTGACGGAGAGAGAACGCCTTGAGCGGGAGCGCTCCGGAGTCCCCCGCGCGATTCGCTTTGGCGTCCCGCGGAGCGGTGTGACCGGATTTGAAGACGTTGTGTTCGGTCCACGCCAGCTGCAAAATGCCGAGATCGAGGATTTCGTTCTGTTGCGATCGAACGGGTTGCCCACCTACCAGCTGAGTGTGGTTGTGGACGACATCGAGATGCGCATCACGCACATCATCCGCGGCGCGGACCATTTGTCGAACACTCCAAAACAAGCACTGATTTACCAGGCGCTGGGGGCGACTCCGCCTATCTTTGCGCATGTGCCGCTGATTCTTGGCCCGGACCGCACACGGCTGTCTAAACGCCACGGGGCAACCAGTGTCGGCTCCTATGCGGAGGAAGGATTCTTGCCCGAGGCATTTCGAAACTTTCTGGCGCTGCTGGGCTGGTCGCCCGGTGACGATTCGGAGTTTCTGCGTACCCCCGAGATCATCCGGCGATTCTCGCTTGCCGGGGTCAGCCGAACCAACGCGATTTTCGATCGCCCCAAGCTCGAGTGGTTCAACACCCAGTATCTACAGAAACCCCCCGTTGAAGACCTGCTGCCTTACGTCGAAGCGGAGCTGAAGCGGGCCTGCCTGTGGGATCCATCGCGGGCCAGCCGGGACCGCGCATGGTTCGCACGAGCGGTGGATTTGATTCGGCCGCGCACGCGATTGCTCGGAGACTTCACCACCTGGGCGCGCGCGTTTTTCAGCGACGACTTCGGTTACGACGCCGACGCGGGCGAGAAATTTTGGAAAGACCAGCGCCTACCGAGAATGCTCGAAAAACTCGCCGATGCTCTTGCCGCTTTGCCCGAATGGGATCACGATGCGTGCGATAGAGCGTTGCGGGATCTCGCGGCTGCCGAGGGCGTCAAAGCTGGCCTGCTGATCAATGCCACGCGCGTAGCGATCGTCGGCCGCGCCGTGGCCCCGCCGCTATTTGACAGCATGCTGGTGCTCGGCAAGGAGTGCGTCGTCAGTCGTATTCGGCGAGCGGTGCCCTTGGTCGGCAAATCCTAGCCAGCACACACGCTTTTTTGAGTTGATGCCCATCCAGGGACGCTTTTCGTCTACTTGGCGGAGGCGGAGAAAATCTCGGGATGCTCGGCATGCGACTTGGTGCCCGCCGAGGCAACTTTGATCTGCGCGGTTACCGGAACTTTTACGGGGGGCAAGCAGGCTGAATTGTTGCAGGCCTGATAACGCAGTGTGATCGGAATCGGTGTGTCACCCAGCGCGGCGCTCTCACCGGCGCTCAGACGCATCCGCAGCGTCACGCTTTCGGTGTACACATTGAGCGGCTTGTCGGGTGAAAAGGGAAACTTCAGATTCTTGCCCGGCGGATAGAGGGTGTCAGCCAGGGTGAAGCCGGCGGGCAGTTGTGGCGTGAGCGTCGTGGGGATCAAATAGGAATCGAGCGGCTTATGCGAGTTCATGTGGTAACCGTTCTCGATATCGACGACGACCGCAATTTGAAATTCCTTGCCGCGCGGCACTAAATCCAGAGACGAGTACACCTTCGCTTTGACGACCGATGCGGCACTCTTGGGCGGAACGGCCTCCTGTGCCCAGACCAAACGGCAGCTTCCCACACTCAGCAGGACGGCAGATATACCCGCGAGACAGAAAAGCGCTCTCTTCATAGCTGGCTCTCGACATCCTTCGTGACTTGCAGCGGATCCACCACGCCAATATACCTTTTCACGATCTTGCCGTCGCGCGAAATCAGGTAGCTCGTGGGCATGCCGAGCAAGCCGCCGAACTTGTCGGTGATCGCGTCGCTGCCGAGCACAATGGGGTAGTCCATCGTCTTGGGTACGCCATTGACGTCAAATCTCGTATGGGCCATGAACGGATCAATGGCCTTCTTCCCATCTTCGTCCATGGATGCGCCTAGCAAAGTAAAGCCTTTGCTCGAGTATTTATCCTGGAGCCCTATCAACACAGGTATCTCGCTGCGGCATGGCTCACACCAGGTAGCCCAAAAATTGAGTAAAACCACTTTGCCTTTGAGGCTCGCCAGAGGCACGTCGGCTCCTTCAAGATTCTTGAAGGTGACATCGGGCTCTGGCGGGAGGTTCGGATTGGACGCCGCGGCGGCAATTTGATTTGTCGCCCCGTGGGGAATCCACTTGTCGATTAACCGCTCGGGATTGAGCCCCTGAATGTGACCGGAAATGTATGTAAGGCCGTTGCCAAAAATCAGGGCGCCAATCGCCAAGAGAAGAACGCCGCTGAAAACTTCGACGGTGTGAAGGTGCCGGCGAAACTTCTGATAGAACTTCATGAAGCGGCCGATGCCGATCGCGGTCAGCAAGAAGGGGATGGCCAGACCCAAGGAATACAAGGTCAAGAGAATCACACCCTCGGTGACCTTTTCCCTCGTCGCTGCGATCGCCAGCACCGTTGTGAGGATGGGGCCAATACACGGCGTCCAACCGAGCGCGAACGCGAAGCCCAGAAGGAACCCGCTGATCATGCCCGGGCTTTTCCCTCCCACGTTCTGCATGTGAACATCACGGTTGAGCCACCGCGTCAGTGAGGGCCCGAAAAGAAAAATCAGCGACGCCGCGTAAAAATAGACTGGTTTCAGCAACCCATGAGCGCCGGTGCTGAAGTTCAGGACCGCACCGAGGGCGACCAGAAGGAGGCCCACGATCAAGCCCACGCGAACCGAAATCTTCACTAACCAGCCGATAAGGTGCAATCCGAAAAGAATGATCAACGCACCGGCGATCGGCGCGAGCAAGTTGCGATTCTTCAGCAGAAACTGGCCAACCGCGCTGGCCGTCGCTCCCATGGTGATAAACACCGCTGAGAACCCGATGATAAATGACAGAGCCGAGCTGACCAGCTTTCCAGTCGAACCTTCGCCCTGCTTGAGCCGGTCGACGCCCACGCCGGAAAGCATGGAGACATAGCCCGGCACAAGTGGCAGCACACAGGGCGATAAGAACGAAATCAAACCCGCTACAAACACCAACAACGCAAAGACTGCCATCCCAATCCTCGCTCCGTTAGCTGATTTATTCTCGGCAAACCTGCTGGGTTTCTATGAAAACCCGAGCCGACCAACGCTCAATTTCACCACAATCGATTAGACGCATGGTACCTCATTTTGGTTCTGCCCGATGCGAGCGACCGCAGGAGAAGGGCGACAGGTGCAAGGGAAATCCCTCGCGTCCTTCCGCCCGATTGACTGGGCCGAATATCCAACTCACTCAAAAACGCAGGGTAGCGCCGCCCGGGCGAATGGCCCAACGAATGCCTTTCTCTCTGCTGCGGGCCCGCCCGCTGGAGCCGCAGCCGGCAAGACGAGTTGCCGGTTGCGGTGGCGGGCCCACTTAAGGGGCCGGGGTTCGTCGAATCCTCGAGGACGCGCATGACACCCAACCAGGTGACGCTAATCCGCATTTTTGTTGCAGTCCTAGCCGTCGCCTTGTTCAGCTTCCGACCCCACCTCTTTGCTGTCGACCTAGCGGCGCTCTTGTTGACTGTGCTGGCCATCGCGCTCGACGGAGTAGATGGATACGTCGCGCGCACACGCGGGTTGGCAACAGCCTTCGGCGCGAAGTTTGACATTTTGGGCGACCGCGTAGTCGAAAATCTGTTCTTCACCTGTTTTGCCGCGAGCGGACTGATCTCCCTTTGGGTACCGGTCCTGTTTTTTGCGCGCGGCGCGCTGACCGATTTTCTCCGTGGGTTCGCCCGCCGCGCCGCGGACGAATGCGAGCAAAACGGGATGCTGAAAACAGGGTGGGGGCGAAGCCTGGTGGCTTCACAAACGAGCCGAGCATCCTACGCCGTCCTGAAATGCGCTTGCTTCTGCAACTTGGGACTGCTGCTTTCTATTCGCCACTTGCCCGCGGCGCAGTTCGCGCAATGGTTCGCCGCCGAGCCGACGTGGCTGCTGGCTACCGCACAGGCCATCACGCTGGCAACCGTGATCTTTTGTATCCTGCGCGCACTTCCCATCCTGTGGCAGGGGCGACGATATTTTACCGGGCGACCAAGAGGTCCGAAAACGGTGGCGGTGGTGGCCAGCCGATGAGTACGCCCGACAAGGTCGCCGCCTTCTTCGATCTGGACGGCACTGTGGTTGCGCCTCCATCGCTCGAATGGCGTTTTATTACCTTTCTCATCGCGCGAGATGAACTCGCCACGCGCGATGTGACGCGCTGGCTAACCTCTTTTCTAAGAAGAGCCGCTTTCGATCCGGGCGGCGCTACCCGCGAAAACAAACAGTATTTGGCCGGGCTACGCACTTCGCTGGCAGCCGATTGGGAGAGTTCACTCGCCGAGCGCAGGCCACCGCTCTACGCGTCAGCTCTTGCGCAGATGAACTGGCACTATGCTCAGGGCCATCGCGTTTTTCTCATGAGCGGCACGCTTGATTTTCTCGCACAGGCACTCGCGCGGCAGGTGCTGGGGTCGGCGGAGGTCAGCGCAACCGAACTGGAAGTACGCGATGGCCGCTGGACCGGACGCCTCGCTGGCCCGCACATTCGTGGCGCGGAAAAGGCGCGCGCCGTGCGAAACCTGACGGCGCGATACGGACTTTCTCTCTGGGACAGCTACGCGTACGGTAATTCCACGAGCGACTTGCCGATGCTGGATTCTGTCGGGCACCGGTTCGCCGTGAATCCAGGCGCAGGGCTTCGCCGGATCGCCTGGAACGAGGGCTGGCCCAGGTGCCACTGGCGACAAGTGGCCGGTCGAATTGCAGTTTCCGGGGCGCAGCTTTCGGCCGGGCAAGTACGATGACGTCTCGACAAGCGCGCTCGCTCGAACCGGCCCGCCAGAAGGTGCTGATCGCCTGGCCGGGTGACGGCCGGTCGGCTTCGCGCCTGCTTTCTGGCTGGTTGGAGGAAAGCAAGGACGCATCGGGCGCATTCGAGTGGGTGACGTTCGCTTATCTGGCTTGGCTTTGCGCTATCATCACCTGGTGGCATTCGAACGTTCCTCACGCCCCCGTCCGTCTCGCCTTGCATTTGGCGATCGCCATAGCCATCCTCTATGTGGCGCATTCGGCAGCGCGGTCACAGAATGTGCTCGTCCATTTCCTGCGCCACTGGTATCCCTTGCCGCTGTACCTCTTCTTCTTCGAAGAATTAGGCGGGCTCGTTCACGCAATTTTCCCAGGCTGGTTCGACACCTGGTTCATCGCGTTTGACTACAACCTCACCGGCGTGCATCCATCCGTGTGGATGGCCCAATTTGCTTCGCCCCCACTGAACGACTACATGCAGTTTGCCTACATGACCTACTTCCTTTATCTGGTCCTGTTGCCGGCGATTTTGTACGTCCGCGCACAACGGACTGCCTTTTGGACCGTGATGGTGGCAACGGCGGTCGCGCACTATTCGGTCTACGTGATCTCGATCTTGCTCCCCGTCGAAAGTCCCTACCATTCACTGGCCGCCCTGAACCGAAAGGCTTTGGCGGGAGGATACTGGACAGCCCTAATTGGTCTAATCGAACGCTTCGCGCGCGTGCACGGGGCAGCCTTTCCTTCGGCGCACGTGGCCGGATCGATGGTCGCGCTTCTGGCATCCTGGCGTTATCGCCGCTGGCTTTTTTGGGCTTGCCTGCCGTTTTTCATCTCCATGTGCGTGGCTACCGTCTATGGGCGATACCACTACGCTGCTGATGTTCTTGCTGGGCTCGCGGTCGGTGCTTGCGGTTGGATGACTGGTAATTGGCTGCTCAAAAGAAGAAACGCACTGCCGAAAACCGCGGGCTTCAGCTGAGCTGCGGATGCCGAGTGTGCCATTCGCTAGCTTCCTCAAAGGCGAGCGCCATAGCGAGCAAACGGGCTTCGCCATATCGTCGGCCGATTAGCTGCAAACCAATCGGCAAGCCGTCGGAAGTGAACCCGCAGGGGATGGAGACGGCGGGTAGGCCGCTGATATTGGCGGGCCGCGTGAGGCGCAAGAGTTCCGCGCGCACGGTTGTCTCGCGTTCTCCGGCCAGACGAACCTGGCTTCGGCCGATCCGCGGCGCGGGAATCGGCGAAGTCGGTGACAGGATCGCGTCCACCCGCTCGAGAATGGCGCTCAACGCCGCGCTTACCTTTTGCCTGTTTTCGAGGCCAGCCATGTAATCGACGGCACGCAGGTTGTGTCCCCATTCCAGATGCCCCCGCACATCATCGCCGTAGTCCTCCGATCGCGACGGGTAGTAGCCTTCTGACTCGTGATAGTAGCTGGCCTCGGCCACGACGACATTGGTCGCCCGATCGACGAGGTCAGCGAAGCCGGGCAAGGCTATTTCCTCGACTCGCGCACCGAGAGCCTCGAATTTGCAGCCAGCCGCCTGGAGTGCGCTGTGAATCTCAGGATGGATTCGTTCAAAGAAAAAGTCCTTCGACCAACCAAGCCGAAACCCTTTCGGCTGATTTTTACGGAGTGCTCGATAGCTTGGTCGCATCTCGCCCCGCGGGTATTTTTTGGCGATGGCCTCAAGCACGATGCACGCATCGGTGATGCTCCGGGTCAACGGTCCTACATGATCGAAGCTCAAGCCGAGCGGCACAACGCCGTCGACGCTGACCAATCCAAAGGTCGGCTTGAGCCCAACGATGCCGCACAATGCGGCGGGAATGCGAATCGAGCCTCCCGTATCGGTCCCGACAGAAGCAAATCCCATGCCGGTCGCCACAGCGACTGCCGAACCCCCACTCGATCCGCCCGAAATTCGCTCGGGCGCCCAGGGGTTCCGCGAGCTCCCGTAATGCGGATTTTCCCCAGTAATGCCGTAGGCAAACTCGTGCATGTTGGTTTTGCCCAGAAGAATGGCGCCGCCCTGCGACAGCAAGTTCGCGACCTCGCTATCGCTCTGAGGGGCGAAATCAGCCAGTATTTTTGAGCCGGCGGTGGTGCGGACCCCGCGAGTCCAGAAATTGTCCTTCAAGGAAATGGGAATACCGTGAAGTGGGCCGCGTACCTCTCCGCGGCGAATCTCGCGCCCAGCGCGTTGCGCCTGCGTGCGCGACTGCCGGGCGAGCACGGTAAGAAAAACGTGCAGACTCGGATTCGAGCGATCGATCCGCCCGAGAGCCAAATCGACCAACTCGACCGGCGAAATCTCACCACTGCGCAGAAGGCGCCCGGCTTGTTCGATGGAGAGAAATGCCAGTTCGCTTTCGCTAGGTGCGCCCATAACCGTTCAGAAGATCTTTTCCTGTCTGCGCAGATTTCCGGCCGAGCCGATGTTCGCGATCCGGAACACGACGCTGTACTGATTTTCATTACGGATCGTGCCGAACGAGAACCGGCGATATTCGAATCCCACCCCGCAGCATGAGCCGTTGTAGGCAAGCTCCACAATCTGGTTCTGAAACTCTGCCCGGGTGAAGTCATAGCTCGTACCGAATAGGGCATTCAGCCCACGCCGGTTTGGGTCGCCGTATCCCACGAGTGCCCGGACTTGATTTGAGCGCTGCTCGAAGTTGGCAGGAGGCGGGGAGGGCTTCAGCGGGAGATTCAAAACCGAAAAATGCGAAAGGATTATAAAGGACTCCTTGTAGGGCTTGAGCTTGAGTAGCTCGCCAATCGCGGTCAGGCGGTTGCGCACAGGATCGTAGTTCACGATGAATTGCGTATCAAAACGCTTGCCCGGATCGATCTTCAGGTCGCTCACAATCGGCGAGAAATGGCGCGGCTGATCTGCAAATGCAAACGGGGTGAATGCGTCGAGCGTCTGGAAAACATTGGGCTGGCCCGGCACGAGCGCGCCGCCAAAAGTGGGATCAAAGAAATACTTCTGTGCGAGCCGCCAGGTGATGAACTCATCGGCTCCGTCGTCTCCGGTCCGACGAAACAGGCGCTGTATCACTCCATATTCGAGCTCGTTGGTATCGGTGATCGTGTCATCCTCATCGAAGCGCAGAAAACGCCCGAAATCGTTGACGCCTCTTACGTTGCGATAGGTGACATACGGCTCGATCGCGTGCTTCCATTTCGTCTCGCCGTTGTCCCAGATCCTTTCCAAAACAGGCAGCCGGATATCGATCGACAGCTCTTCGGTGTTTCGAAATAAGCCTTGCGCAAGGTAAGCGTTGTTCCGCAACTGCCCGCCGTAATAGGTGGACCGAAAGGTGAAGCTCGACGTAACGTCAAGCCAGGGGCCAAAGTGCAGTGGAAGGGTTACGCTGGGCGCCAACTGGCTGCGCGCGACGAATCCCGGAGTCTCAAATGGAGTCACGTTCTCGCTGCGGCTTTCACCGCCCGCGTACCCATCAAAGGAAAAATAGACGGGCAGCTTGGCGAAAAAGGCTTGATCGACTGAACTGAACCGCAGCTGCGGAGCGGTTCGCAGCGTGATGGACGTCTGCGGCGTCGCACTCAGGTAGTTCTGATAGCTCAAGGCAGCCAGGCCGAGACTGAGTCCGCCGAAATTCCTCTGAACGAATGCGGTGTTGCGTACTTCGGAGTTCACCGCCTCCTTGACGGTATCGAGCCACGCCAGCCGAAAGGTCAGGGAGGTAAGTTGGTCCAGATCGGCCACCGCGCGCCAGCCGTCAGGCAGCTCCGAGGTGTAGAGCAACTTGGCCTCGTGCCCGCCTTCTTTGAGCGGCGGCGCGTTGTCCGATTTCAAACCGCGGTCGATTACTCCATAGTAGCTGGCCTCGAGATTCGTCCCTTCCCACGGGCGCATGCGAAATTGCCCCTTCTGTGCCCATCCGCGGCTGCTGTAGAGAAAGCCGCCCACCGTCAAATCTATCCAGTCCAGCGGCGCCCAGTACAATGCATCGCCGAACACAAAGCCCTTCTGCGTGGTATCGCCGACATCGGGAACCATGAGTCCGGACTGGCGCCGCTGTTCGGCCGGGATCGTGGCGTAGGGCAAATAAACCACCGGAATCGAGCGGACCCGAAAATTCCCATTCTCGATCCTCACACTCTTCCTCAGGCGAACGGTGGCCTTGGGCGCATAGAATTTCCAGGTTGGCCGCTCCGGATCGCATACCGTGACCCAGGCCCTATAGATGCGGTAGGTGCTTTCGTCCACGCGGTCGGCTTCCTCGGCTTGAAAGTAGAGCGGGTTCGGGCTGATCAACAGCGTCGCCGAGGGCCGCCGCTGCAAAGCGAACGTACCCATCACGTGATGAAAGCTGCCGCGGCCAGTCTTGAGCTCGTAGCGAGCATTCTGGGCTTCTACGTGCTGGGTTAGGTAATCGAGCTCTACGTGGCCCCGCGCGGTCACCACCTGGCTTTCTCCGTCATACTCGACATGATCGGCCCGCACGCGGGCATTTTGATACCGCAGGTCCACATGGCCGTCTGCGTAGAAGATCTTCCCCACAGCGCGCTGCTGATCGGCCTCCAGCGTGGCCTGGCCGCCGGCCGTAAACCCAGCGGGAGGCTTTTTGACTTTTGTTTGGGCCAAAGCGACCGGCAGCGAAATAAGGCAAAGGAAGCAAAGCGCGGCACCAAAAGCAGCGCGGCGGGCGCGTTGCCCGAGAAGAACGTTCAGCATTTCCTCGAAAAAGCTCAAAAAAAGAAAGCTGAGCCTAACATGCGCTCTGCACACTCGCAATGTGGTGTTCTTGAGTTGCCTCGATCCGCCCGCAACGAATTGTCGAATACGTGACGGTGCTGGAGGCGGCCGCCCTATCAGCGATACTCGCCCCGTGCTATGATAAGGCCGTTTTACTGGAACCCTCCGCAGCGCAAAATGGACCAGTGATACGCATTTGCTCGAAGTGTGGCGCCCTGCTATTAAACGACGCCGAAACCTGCTCTTTCTGCAGCGCCCCCTCTGAACAGGACGAACATCGTCATCGGCCGACGCTCGAGACCGCACCACCGGAGGCTGCGATTGAACCCGAGTGGCGCGCCGAGGTTTCCCGACGCCTGCAGCAATATCGCGAGCGCCGCGGGCATTTGCGCCCAAGAGAGTCGCAATCGGGGCTGCCCTTTGAGGAGCGCTCTACGGTTGAGGTTGAAGACGAAGTACGCGAGCGTCCTCGCGCTCGCCCTGCCCCGCGCCAGCGCCAAAACGAGCGTGTCGAAATCCGCATTCAGTCGGAACTGGATTTCTCGAATAGCCCCTACGATCGGGCCCGTCCGCAGACCGCGCTGGTGCCCGTCGCCGGTCTCGCGCGGCGCCGCTGGGCAGGGCTCATCGACACGATTTTTCTGGCCCTCACTTCGGCAGGGTTTCTCACTCTATTTCGCTCTCTCGGCGGAGAAATCACCCTCAATAAGGCGACGGTGGTGATCTACCTCGTGATCGCCTATCTGTTTTACGGACTGTACTTCTCGCTCTTTGTCACGCTTGCCGGAGTGACTCCAGGCATGCAGTTGCTGAGCCTGTCGGTGGTCCGCCTCGACGGCCACCTTCCTGACACTCGTCAGCTTCTCTGGCGTAGCTTTGGCTACCTTCTTTCTGGCGCAACCTTTGCGCTTGGCTTCCTCTGGGCCGTGTGGGATGAGGATCATTTCAGCTGGCAGGATCGAATCTCGCAAACCTATCTCACTGGCGCTGCACCGCTCGACGAGGCAGATGCCGCAAGCCGGCCTTCGCAGCACCATTTCGCGCACAAGTAGCGGGAAGGCCCTGCTCCGGCTAAAAGCGGTCAAGGCGCGACCCTGGTGCTATAATAATCGCCCTGGGGCGGCCGAGAAATTAAGGGCGGAAGGATAGAGCATGAGCTCGCTTACTAGAAAAATCGTCATTATCTTGTCGGTGGCGATCTTCGCATTTGTCGCCGTCGGTTACGTCCGGGGCCGCTCGTCCGATGAAAAGGCATTCCGTGCTCTGACCGTCTACAGCGAAGTTCTCGAACACATTCAGCGCGATTACGTGGACGAGCCGAATATGCCGGCGGTGACAAACGGGGCACTGCACGGCTTGCTTGATTCGCTTGATCCGCAATCGAGCTACCTCAGCCCGCTCGAATATGCCGATTACAAACAGAAGAGCTCGTCGGGTGCGAAAGCAACTGCGGGGTTAGCCCTGACGAAGCGCTTCGGATACATCAGCGTCATTTCCACTCTGCCCGACAGCCCCGCGGAAAAGGCGGGCTTGCACCTTGGGGATGTACTCGAAAAGATCGCGGGTTTCACCACCGGGCAAATGGCCATCGAGCAGGCGCAGCTTCTGTTGACCGGCGATGCCGGTACCACGGTGACCTTATCGGTTATACGCCGCGGAAAGACGGAACCGCAAGATGTGCAAATCACACTCGAGAAGCTCGGGCCAGCTAAGCTGGTCGAGGATCGGCTGGAAGGTGATATCGGCTATCTTCATGTCGCCGCGCTTGATCCCGGCGAAACAAAGCAGATTCGGGACCGGCTCCTGCAGATGGATCATCAGGGCGCGCACAAATTGATCCTCGACCTGCGCGACTGCGCGCTCGGCAGCGATCAGGAAGGGATCGCTACGGCGCAGCTCTTCCTTTCCGCGGGAACGGTCACCACGCTCAAGGGACAGACGGTCGATGCGCAAATTTCTTCGGCGGATCCTTCCAAAGTTGTGTGGACCGAGCCCGTGACGGTTTTGGTCGGCAACGGTACGGCGGGCCCGGCTGAGATTGTGGCCAGCGCAATCGCCGATAATCACCGGGGCGAGACGATAGGCGATCGTACCTACGGAACAGCCTCTTATCAGAAGCTGATCGAACTCGATGACGGGTCTGCGCTTTTCTTGACACTGGCCAATTACTACACCCCCAATGGCAAAGAGATTCCTCTGGAGGGCGTTACGCCGACCAATCCCGTTCATGCCTTACCGGACGATATCGCGGAGTTGACGGATAACAATCCGCCGGCTCCGTCTAGTTCTGTCAACGACCCGGTGGTCAAGAAGGCCGTGCAAATTCTGGAGGCAGCTCCCGCTGCTAAAAAAGCCGCCTAGGCGAAGGCCGTCCCCGGGCCGCATATGCGAGCTGCTGATAGCGGGATCGACCGTTTCTGCGATCTTACTCGCAGGTTGCGGCAGGAAATTACCTAGCAAGTCCGAACTGCGTACTCTAACTGCTGAGATCGTCAGCGCCGCTCAACAGGCCACCGATTACAAGTCTGAAATTACGATCCGTCCGGAGATAAAGCCAGCGGCGGTCGCGGCCAAGGGTCTGATCGCTGACCATGTCTACGTGTCCCTTAGCGCTCTCTGGCAAGCCGGCGTTTTGAAACAAAGGCTCTACGGCATCGCCGAACGACACAAGCTTTCTGTGCAAGAGCGCTCCACGGGCGGGGTAAGCCGCTTCGATTTCACTGCCGATGGAGTACGCACACATACCATTCATCTGATTTTGCCCTTGCCTAGTGCACCGCTAGGTCCACATCCATCACTACCCATTCGCCAAGCCGCGCCCAAACTCGCCATCATAATCGACGATCTGGGACATGATCGTGCAGCGGCCGATTCAGTTTTGGAATTGCCCTTTCCTGTTACATTTTCCGTCCTACCGGACCTGCCCTTCTCCAGCGAGGTTGCCGAAGAGGCTTACCGCCGCGGCGAAGAAGTGATCCTGCACCTGCCCATGGAGCCAGAGTCTGAAGGGCACGGCTCGCAAGCAGTGGGGCCTGAACCGACCGAGTTGCGCATTGGCATGCGAGCCGGCCAAGTGGCCTCAACTGTAAACGGCATGCTCGAAACTGTGCCGCACGCCACGGGAGTCAACAACCACCAGGGTTCTCGCGCTACGGCGGATCGAGCCTTGATGCAAGAGTTGATGCCACTGCTGCACGCGCGCGGCCTGTTTTTCATCGATAGCCGCACGACAGCTGCAACGGTCGCCTATGATGCGGCCGAAAGATCGGGCGTGCGAGCCGCTTCGCGCAAAGTTTTCCTCGATGACACGGCCACACGCGATGCCGTGCTGGGCCAGCTCGATCTCGCCGTGCGCGATGCAATGCGCGACGGCTCGGCGATCGCCATTGGTCATCCGCATCCCGCAACCATAGCCGCGCTGGCCGAGGGCGTCCCCAGGCTCAAATCGCGCGGCATTCGCCTCGTTTTTGCCTCCGATCTGGTCCGTTAGCACGGGCGGTGTGGACATTTTTTCGCCTGTCATTCCGTACAGGCCGAAGTGCTGGAACGAAATCTGACCCTGCGTTCTATTTCTCGTTGCACTAGCGGGCGCTAGCTTTAGCTCAGCGTCCTGCATCAGGATCGGCGCAGGGCACGGAAGGAGCCTATGTCCCACTGGATTGGAACCACTTCCCCGGCGGACGCCGGCATGACCGACTTCAAAGAATGTCTCAAGCTGCTGCGCGACGGAGAGCCCAGCGAAGCCCTTTTGGCGGCCCGGCGCGCCCTCGGTGTTTCCCCCAAAAATCCGTTCTATCTCTCCTACACGGGGCTGCTGGCCGCTATCGCGGAGCGGCGTTATGCCGATGGTGAATCTCTCTGCCAGGAAGCCCTCGGGATGCGCCACAACCACGCCCAGTTGTATCTGAATCTTGCGGAAGTCTATCAGCAGTGCGGAAGAACACAGGACGCCATTGCGGTCCTTGAAAAGGGACTGGTTTCGGCAGGACGCGATTTCCGAATTCGCCGCGCGCTACAGAAGATCGGGACCAGGCGTGAGCCCGTGCTCTCGTTCCTGCATCGCAGCCATCCAGTGAACAGGGCGCTTGGCAAACTGCGCCATCAATTGGCAGGGCCGATCAAAGCCGCCTGACAGGCGAGCTGTTGCTCGAACGATTTTCCCCGTGCAACACTCCGGGGCGGGCTACCCGCGAATTCGTGCCGGTCGCACCCAGCGGCACGAAGAAAAGTCTGCCCCGGATCCCCTTCACCCTGAGTTCGGCCGAACGCGTCGAAGCTTTCCTCCGGCCAGCCGGCAACAGCGGCAGCAGAGTCTTCTGTTAGCTTTGACCTAAGGGTAGGAAGTACTGTGTGCCTTTGACGGGCTGGCGCAGCCGTCGCAGCAGCTCTTGCAGATCCTGATTGCGCTCCACGAAGTCGATCTCGGTCGTGTCCACAACCAGAAGGTTAGAAGTCGAATAGCGGAAGAAGAAATGTTCATAGGCGTTGGCGACCGCTTCAAGGTACTCGAGCGAAATTTCCTTTTCTGCCGGATGGCCCTTCTTGGAAACGCGCTTACGCAGGACGTCGGGTTTGGCCTGCAGGTAAATGACCAGATCCGGCGCGGGAACCGACGGCGCGAACCAGTCGAAATATCTCTCGTAGAGCATAAGCTCTTCGTTGTCGAGGTTGATGTAGGCGAAAATTTTGTCCTTCTCGAAGAGAAAATCGCTGACGATCGGGGCGGCCTTCTCCTCGATACGCGTCTCGGTAAGGCGGCGGTGGCGTTCATAGAGAAAGTACATCTGTGCGCGAAAGGCCGCGCCGGGCTGCTCGTCATAAAAATCCGACAGAAAGGGATTGTCCTCGCAATCCAGAACGCGCCGGGCGTGCATCTGCTCGGCGAGAACCTTCGCTAGGGTCGATTTGCCGACGCGAATCGGACCTTCGATGACGATGTAGCACGGCGGCTTGTAGGAAGGCTCTTTCGAGCTGTTTTTGAACTCAACCATGGCGCGCGATTATAACAAACAGCAGGCGAACCCCTGTTGAATAGCCGCAAACCGCGGTGAAATGAATGCGCCGGGCCCCAGCAGACTTGCGATTGTAGGTTGCGCCGAGATAACGTTAAGCCTGGAGGGGGAGATGAACATCAAGCTTGCGGCCTTGTTTTTAACCGCTTTTCTGCCCGTGGCGTTCGCCCAGGATTCAGTGCCGAAGGCCCAAGAGACGAGTTTGCTCGCCCGCGTGGGCGATACGGGCTTTATCAAGGTCACCGCGGATAGCTTCCAGACACTCGATCCGAAGCAGCAGGCCTTTGCCTATTGGCTGACGGAGGCTTCGATCGCCATCGATCCGATTATCTACGATCAGTTGTCGGGCTACGGGTTGCGCGAGAAGCGGCTGCTGGAAGAAATCGTCGCGCATCCTGAGGGAATCGATCCGCAGACGATGAAGAAGATTCGGGAATTCACCCAGCTTTTCTGGGCTAACCGCGGAAATCACGACAGCGAGACGGCGCAAAAATTTGTGCCGGAATTTACCTTCGATGAATTCAGTAAGGCTGCCGAGATTGCGCAGCAGCATGGCGCGATGGCGACTCCGTGTGCTGACCTGCAGCCGATTACGACACCGGCGCAACTCCAGAAAGAACTGCGGGATCTGCATAGGCCGCTTTTCGATCCCCAATTTCAGCCCATGACTACGGCGAAGAATCCGCAGGAAGGACTCGACATTATTCAGGCGAGCTCGAATACCTTCTACGTGGGACTGTCCCTGGACGACCTAAAAGGCTTTCGTGAGGAGCACCCGTTGAATTCGCGGGTGGTGAAGGGTGGCAACGGTCAGTTGCGGGAGCTCGTTTATCGGGCGGGAACTCCGGATCGGAAAGTTCCTCCCGGTCTGTATTCGATCTACCTGAAAAAGGCCGATGAGTATCTCGCGAAAGCGCAGGCGCTGGCCGACCCGGCACAGGCCCAGGTGATCGGAGACTTGATTCGCTATTACCAGACGGGTGATTTCAAGGATTGGCTAGAATTCGACGCGGACTGGGTACGAAACAACGCAACCGTAGACTTCGCCAATGGATTCATCGAAATTTACCGCGACGCGCGGGGAGCGAAGGGGAGTTCGCAGAGTTTCGTCTCGGTGACCGATAAAAGGCTGAGCGACAAGATGGTTGCGCTCGCAGCAAATGCGTCCTATTTCGAGCAGAAAGCGCCCTGGGATAATAAATATAGGAGAACGTCGTTTACGCTCCCGGTTGTGAAGGCCATCGAGACGTTGATTGAGACAGGCGATTTCAGCGTCACCACGATTGGCGACAACCTGCCCAACGAAAATCAAATTCATGAGAAGTACGGGACAAAGAATTTCTTGTTTACCAGCAGCACGCGCGCGATCAACCAAGCTCAGGGAAACGCAGTTATGGATGAATTCGGCGCCTCACCCGAAGAAATAGCGCGGGACGAGAAGTATGGAGAGGAAGCGGAAGATTTGATGACCGCGCTGCATGAAGTGATTGGGCATGGATCGGGAAAATTGAGCCTCCGCTTGAAGAATGGAGCCGAGGCCGATTTGAAGGAATATTTTTCGACACTGGAGGAAGCTCGGGCCGACCTGATGGCCCTGTGGAACGTGTGGGACCCGAAGTTAAAGGAATTGGGGCTGATCAGCGATCAAAACGAAGTGGCCAAGGCGATGTATGACCGTGCGGCGCACGTCGCCCTGACGCAGCTGCGCACTGTGCCCAAAGGCGACACCCTCGAGGAAGACCATGCACGCGATAGGCAGTTGATTGTCCATTACATCATGGACAAGACCGGCGGAATCGAGCAGGTCAAACGCGACGGGAAAACCTACCTTCGCGTCTCAGATTACGAGAGGGCCCGGCAGGGTGTGGGCATGCTCCTCGCGGAGTTGATGCGCATCAAGGCTGAAGGCGACTACGGCGCGATCAAGGTGCTTGTCAATAAGTATGCGGTGCATTTCGATCCCGCGTTGCGGGACGAGGTCGTAGCGCGATTCAAGAAACTCAATTTGCCCACGGATTGGGCGGGAATCAATGCAGAACTGACCGCGCAGTTTGCAGCGAACGGTGAGATCGAGAAAGTGGAGCTGAGCTACCCGCACGACCCGGTGAAACAGTATTTGCATTACGCCGCGATGTACGATAGGGGACTGAAAGGGACAGAGGATGCCCGCGGAAACTAAGAAGAGCGTGTGCCCACGAGCATTCGCCGTTTCGAGGTTGAGCCTCTCGTTTTCATGGTGGGCAAGCCCGCCTGGGCATAACAGCAAAACGCCCCTGGCGCGGGCAGAGCGGGGATCACCACGATGGTATACTTCGCGGCGCGCAAAGGCAGGGAGGGACAATCATGAGCGAAGCAGTGGCGGTAAAAAGCAATCCGCTGGATCCGAAGCTATTCAAACCTGAGGCGATTTCTCCCCAAATAGCGGCGGCGAATACCGAATTTCAAAAACTGCTTTCGGGCAGCCCTGAGTGGTGGGACATCGGCGCGCAAAAATTTCGTGACCTTATTGCGAGTGGGCGCGGTCCATTTCCGTTACCGGAAAAATCTCCGCGTGGCAAGACGATCGAGATCGAGGGTAGAGGCGGCCACAAAATCCAGCTGCGCGTGATTGCCCCCGCAACCGCAACGGGGATTTATTTGCACGTCCACGGCGGCGGGCTTGTCCTCGGTTCGGCGCTGACCCAGGACATGATGCTCGAGCGCGTCGCGCAGAGCACAGGCATGGCGGGCGTAAGCGTTGAATACCGGCTGGCGCCCGAGCATCCCTATCCGGCGGCGTGGGACGACTGCGAATCAGCAGCACTATGGCTGATCAAGAATGGAAAATCGGAATTGGGAACCGACGTGTTGACCATCGGCGGGGAATCGGCGGGCGCGACTCTCTCAGCGGCGACCCTGCTGCGAATGCGCGACCGACATGGCTACACCGGATTCCGTGCGGCCAATCTGGCCTATGGTAATTTCGATACGTCAATGACACCCAGCCAGATGCTCGCGCCTGAGAAGGGAATTCTGGTGGGCAGAACGAGCATCCGTAAATTCACAGAGGCCTATTTGCCCAAGGGAGTCGACCCGAGGAATCCGGATGTTTCGGCGCTTTACGCGGACCTGAGGAATATGCCGCGGGCGATTTTCACCGTGGGAACCATCGATCCGCTACTGGACGACACCCTGTTCATGTACTCGCGCTGGATTGCGGCGGGAAATGAAGCGGAGTTGGCGATTTATCAGGGAGCGCCGCACGCGTTTAACAGTTTTCCCTTGCCGCAAGCCCCCGAAGCGAACGCCCGAATCGACGGCTTTTTGAAGCGCGCCATTTCCTAGCTGATCGCCGGGCGGTCAGGTGGTGCGGCAGATTTCTGCGATCAAACTTTCTTGGCGGCTGAGTGCGAAGGAATCCAGGCGGCTCAGTTCGTAAAGGTAGAGGTGAAGTGCTGCTGCGACGAAAAAGAGGAGGAGGACCGTGGCGGGCCAGATTTGGTGGAAATAGGCGGCTACGCCTCCTGCGATGGCCGCCAATCCAAATGTGGCGGCCTGTGCCCCCAGAACAACCAGAGCCGTGATGCCCGACGCGCGCTGCCTTCCAAACGCCGCCCAGTCAATTTTCTTGGGCGAGTAGAGTGACATCAGATTTCCTACCCCGAAGCTGACCAGCGATCCGAAGATGGCACCGACAAAGGTGGCCACGGTCATGCCTGCGGACGGCGGCTCGAAGAGAACCGCCACGGCGATCCACACGAGTACGATTTCGAGCGCTAAAACAAGCCCCTGCGCGAGATTTTTTGCCACCAAGACGTCGCGAAAACGCACCGGGGACATGTAATAAAACTGCACGCCGACCCCTTCGGTTCCAAAACAGTTGTACGATAGGTTGCTGAGGATCAGCAGGGCATAGGCAACTCCAATTGGAAAGGCGAAATCGACGTGCCTGGCGAGAAAATCAGAGCCATGCCGCGCGTTGGCGAAGCTGAAACGGAGGATCATCAGGACTACAAGCGGCATCAACAGGGGCAAGATCATGGGTCCGTTGCGAGATAGGTAACGAAACTCCTTTTCAAAAACAGCGGCGACCGGGCCCGAGAATCCGCTTAGATGCCAACTTGTTTGAACGCCCTGCTTGCCTTTGCGCGCGATCGCAGGCGCGACAGCTTCGCTCAGATTCTCGCCACGATATTGCGCAAGCAGGCGAACGTTGAGCACGGCCAAGAAGGCGAGCGTGTAAAGGCACAGCAGGGCAAATGACCCGAGACCAGGAGCAAAGTTCCCCTGCAGCGGGCGTTCGAGCGCGATTGCGGCGAGGCCGGGAGGGAAAAATTCGGCCACCCCGACGAAATGCGTTGCGACAGTGAGTGCCGGATCCGCATGCAGGCGGCTGTAGTGATGAGCGTAGTAGGTCGTGAGCGGCGAAATAAATTGCGCGCCGAGGATCAGCAGGAAAAAGAGAACGCCGAGAATTTCGCGGCTCCTGCGGCTCGCAAGCCAACGTTCGATCCAGGAGAAAATCGCGCGGCTTAGCGCGATATTGAAGGCGGCAAAGGCAGCGAGCACAAACAGGGCCCACAGCAACGCCCGCGGCGAAGCAGCACCGATTCCCAAGGCAAGTCCAGCAAGCCAGAAAAATGCGACGAACGTGGTCGGGTCCAGCGCCCCGTAGATCAATCGCAGCAGAAAATAAGAATGATAGCCAAGTGGAAAGCGCAGAAAAGTTGCGGGATCGAAGTTTTCCGTGAAGGCGGTAGCCAGTACCGGGAAAAGCTGCCAGTAGAGGAAAACGAGCCAGAAGGGTAGGGCGAGCCACTCGAGCGCGTCGTGCGAAACGACGTACCAGGCCGCGATGCCGACACCGATGGCTCCGCCGATTCCGAATATCGAGTAGCCGATTCCTGCAACAAGCCTCGACACCAATTCGAGCCGGCCGTGCAGCGTGCGAAGCGAGTTGTGGAAAATTCGCCAGCGAAGCTCTGCGATGGCCGCGAACTGCCCGCGCGTGAGAGCGGATTCCGATTGAGAGTTCAGCCAAGCCATGAAAGCTCCTGATCGGTGATGCGGGAGCCTCCCACGATGCGCAGGAAAATCTCTTCGAGGGTGAGGGTTTCTCCCGCTGGCGCGTTAGGCGAATCGGGCGACCGATGCGCTTGAACACCCGCTCGCAGCTCCTCGAGTGACCCTTGAGCAACGAGCTTACCCCTGTGAATGATGCCCACATGGCTGCACAGGCGCTCGACAATTTCGAGGACGTGCGAAGTGAGAAAGATGGTCGCCCCTCGGGCAATCATACGCTGCAGCATCGCCTTGAGCGTGCCGGAGGCAATGGCGTCAACACCTTCGAAGGGCTCGTCGAGGAAGAGTATCTTGGGGCCGTGGATTACCGCCGCGGCCAAGGCCAGCTTCTTCTGCATGCCGTGAGAATAATCGGTGATTAGCGTTCTCGATTGATCGGCAAGCCCCATAAATTCGAGCAATTCGGCGGTGCGTTTGGCGGCTGTTTCGCGGTCAAGGCCGTACATGCGAGCGGCAAAATTTAGATATTCGGCGCCGGTCAGGCGGCCGAATAGTGCCATCCCTTCCGGCACGACACCAATCTGGCGTTTCACTTCGACGGGATTCTGTGCGAGATCCAGTCCCAGGATTTCGATCCGCCCCGCAGACGGCGCGAGGAGGCCCGTGAGCATTTTGATCGTTGTGGACTTGCCCGCGCCGTTGGGCCCAAGAAAACCGAAGAATTGCCCAGGGGTGACGCGCAGATCGACGTCGTCGACCGCAACGAGTTGCCCAAACCGACGCGTGAGATGTTGCGTGGCAATGGCAAGCGCATCCATAGAGTTCAGTAACTCTAACACGCCCTCCGAGAATGCCACGCGAACGGAGGCGAGATGCAACGAGAAGAAAATCGGGCTAATTGGGCCTTTGCGACAAGGAGATCGCCGAGGCGGCCAGGATTCGTCTCGTCGAGCGGTCCTGAACGAAGACAACGGCGTGCAGATTCTCGCGCTTCCACTTACTGGCCAAACTCACCTCGGGGGAAGCGGAAAAAGTGCCCCCTGAGTCGACGCGGCCCAAAAGGCGAAGCTCACGTACAACGGCGAGATGATTCAGGTGTGCACCGGCATTCTCGCCCTGAGTTACATTTGAGGCGAGATAATCCTCTGTGATGACCAGGAGAACATCCGCGCTGTGCTTGGGTCTCAGGCCAACCAGCGGGTCCAGAGCGACGTAGAGGCGCAGATCCCGTGCAATGGCGTTCCGGGCAGGCACGTACTCAAACTTGAGGTTCGCTTTAGGAATCTGCGCAGCCTTGGCGATGGCGGCGAGAGCTCGGTTGCGGTCGCTGCCCACAAACTCCACTATGCCGTCAACTACCATCTCGGGCGTGTAGGGCGTCTGAAGATTAAAGGCGTAGACGTAGTCTTTTTGCCGCAATGTCAGCTGGGCAGAAGAAAACGGATCGCGCCAGCCTTCGTTATCCCAGTAATCGACGTGCAGTTCGAGCGGGATGACCTGAGCGCCAGGGACCGGCTGCGTTTGCTCCAAACTGTAGAGTAAGCGGTCGGCAGGAGGACAATCCGAACAACCCTCGGAGGTGAAAAGTTCGACCACCACGGGGTTCCTGGGAGACGGGGAAACCGCTGCCTCTGACGATTTTGTGATAGCCCCCGAAGCTGCGCGCACATGCCCTAACAGCGAAATCGGGAAGCTGAGTGTGATTATCACTAGGGTCAAAAGAGCGTTTTGCATGGATGCCTTTCAAGACTCAATGTACGCGCAGGGTGTTAGATGCCGCGGACGGGCGTTTGTCGCAGCCAGGCGCACCTTTGCCGGTGAAACCGGTTGCGAATTACTGGGCGCTCTTACCGCCAATTTGCAGAGGCGAAGAAGGACTGCGCTCAGAATGCTTGATCCAGTGACGTTTCCAAGTTCTCTGTTCTTTGGCACAGAGCGAGAAATGTTTGCAGGTGAGGTGCAAGGGCGAAAGCTTGTTGGGGATGCTCCCGAGCGAAAGTCGCGATCGCCCGGTCCAACTGCTCGAAAGACCGATGTGACCGAGATGCTTGCACCGAGGGTTTGCCTTCGACGCGGTCGGCAATGTAATCCAGGGTGATGGCCGACTGATGATCAAATTCCTGCTGGGCACTGAGCACAGGGGCGGGCAGCGTGAAGCCCGGAAGTTGGACGCGGTACCTCCACAAATGCGTCCGGATAAGGAAGAGAGAGCGCAGCTGCGGTTGCCACCGAAGGATGCGACTCCTAAAAGCTAGGTCTTGCTGGCGGGAAGGGCCAAACTCCAACAAGACGCCATCGGCCGACGCGCGCACCCCGTCGAAGCCCTTGTTGATGTTGTCGCGAAGAGAAAAGGAGCGCTCGATGGCGACTTCCAAGTCAGCTGAAACGGGCTCTCTTGCGAACTGAGCCACCAGCCTCAAGCTAGAAATGAACGTTTTCCGCATCTGCATTACCGCCGGAGAACTCCACACTTGGTCAAAAACGAACCACATCATGAGCAGCCCAAACAAAATACCCACCACGCGGTCGCGCGCTATCGAGAGTGATGTCTGGATCGCGAATTCTTGCAGGTTGATGAGATAGTAGGCAAAGGCCAACTGCACTCCGAAATAGGAGAGCCGTGGACTGGATGTCATAAACCAGCAACCGATGGCTGTGACGAGCGCGAAGAGAATGGTGAAGCCACCGATCGACTCGATATAGGGCAAAATAAAGATCTGGGAGCCCATGCCGAAAATGAATCCGCCCACTGCGGCGCCGGCGAAGCGCAAGACCTGTTTCTGACGAGAGGAGCCGACCGTAGACAACGCTGTTAGTAAGCAGGTGGTGACCGCCGTGCTGATTCCCGTCCAGTCAATGGCATTGTAGATGACGTAGCACAAACCCGCCGTGAGGCAGCCTTTCAGTCCGAATTTGAGATGCTCAGAATTTCGCAGGGCGTCTCTAGCAAAGATCCTGTATGGTGGATCACCCGGAGAGGCCGCCGGCAGGTATATGCTGAGCGGTCCGGAACCTAGGAAGACATCCACCATCAAGGAGACAGTGTGCTCCATCTCGGACAACAACGCTTCGTCATGCCAGGGGTTCATTGCGGGGGCGGGCTCACGCACCTGCGGAATCTTTCCGGCAAGCAACTCGGTACGAATGCCGGCGATGTTTTTGGACAAGTGCTCTATTCGTATTCGGTCCTCCTCCGGGGGTGTGATCTCTAGAAGGGTTAGATTGGCCGCGATGTCGACAAGCCTTCCTGTTAGCGCAATGATGGCCCCGACTTGCTCCTTGTACCGGGGCGCAAAGTTAGAGCGTTGCAAAATCCTCCGCACCAAGGACGTACCCACCATCGCTAGGCGCCGAACGTTCTCTTCAACGGCCGGATCGACAGGGTGGTTCTCCGCAAAGCGCGCGAGCAAATTTTCGACAGCGCTCAGTCGCTCGGCGATGAGCAAAAGAACGTCCTCACTGTGACCCCCGGTTCGTCTGTGCGCGAAGAGCAACTCGATCGCGCTCGTCACCAGGACTGCTACTAACGTTGACAATGCAAGACGAAGCGTATCCTCCACATTCGTTTCGGCAGACACAAAGCGGTCCCACAAGGGCACTGCCACAGCAATCATGACGGCGAAGATGACCGCCGCGGTGTAGTCAGTCATCGCACTAAGCGCGAAAAAGGCGAGGAAAAATGAAGTCATCACCCACAACAAATGAGCCATGGGAAAGCTGATAACAAACCACGCGGAGGCCAGAATGTACCCCACGCCAAGGGCCGTGAAGACGAGCATGGTGGCCGACGACCGAATAGTGGCTTGCACACTCTCGCGCGAGATGATGAGCACAAAAATCGCGGCCTGGAACGCAAAGGAAAGATGGAAAGTCATGAAGATGATCATGACAATCGTTGCCGCGAGAACCATACGTACGACCAAGGCCGTTCGGCCAGGGTACGGCGCGAGTTCGTCCTTGAGAAACTGGCCAAACCAGGACAGGAAATTCCTTGAGTCGGGAATCGTTTTCGCCGCAGCGGCCATGTTCAATTTCCGCGAATGGTGACAACGGCCGACTCACCGAGCCGAAATAAGTCTGGAAGAGGATGTTCCACGCGGACGCGCACGGGGTACCGCGATGCCAAATGCACCCAGTTGAGCGTCCGCTGCACATCGGGAAGACCGACGTCGATGCGGCCGATGACATCAGGGTCAGGCGTAACGCCGAATCCGACGCTGTCTACGATGCTGGCAAAGCGCACGTTTGGTCGCGAAAGCACATAAACGTCGGCGCGCATACCGGGCGAAATATGCCGGAGCTGACCTTCACGGAAATTTCCAATGGCCCACCAGGTCCGCGCGTCGATCAGAGTGAATACCTGCTGACCCACGTGTGCGTAAGCACCCTCTGAGATATTGAGATTCGTTACGCGAGCGTCAAACGGCGCATAAACCCGGCAATTATCGAGGTTGTAGCGGGCGTTCTTCGCAGCGGCGGCTTTCGCCCCTCGTTGGTTGATCAGCGGTTCGAGCGTCGTCACGGCGTGCTGAGCTTGCTCATGTTCCGCCTTACTTTCGTCAAGATTGGCTCCGGAGCGTTCGTACTGCGCGAGCGCCGAGTGCAGAGCAGCCTGGGAAAGCTGAAGTTGCGACTGGGCCTGTTTGAGAGCTTGTGCTTCGGCAATTTCGGAAGTTCTCGCGCGATCTACCTGATCGACCGTCACAAACTGCTTTGTCAAAAGGGGTTCAAGGCGATGCAGGTTGTTATTCGCATACGCCCATTCTGCCTGCGCGCGGCTCACGCCCTGCTCCGCATTTGCGACATCAGCGCGCGCCTGATCGACGGCTGCTGCTGCACGCGTCACGTCGGCCTGCGCGCTGTGAATGTTCGCTTTCGAAACGGATACAGCGCTGACCAGGGCTGCAATCCTGCGCTGCTGGTCTCCAATTTGGCCTTCGAGAGTAGCTTGGTCGGAAATAGCCGTTTCGAGTGCGTATTCATATGGCCGCTCATCGATTTGGTAAAGAAGGTCGCCCTTTCCTACGAACTGATTATCGCGTACGTTGAGCCGTATGATCGGTCCTTCTACCTGTGGCGCGATTCCGATGAAGTTGGCGAATATTTCGGCGTCATCGGTTCGTGGGTAATAGTTGGTGTGGTGCAAGACGACCAGCCCAAGTAGGGCGGCAGCCAGCACGATTCCGATGCTCAACCCTCGGCCGAGCTGCGTCTCTGTGGTCGTCGCAGGTGCGGAGTTCATAGGGCGCCCCTTACTTCGCTAATGAAAAAAGATGAGCCATAGTGCGAATGTCAGCAGTACCGCCAGGCTCGGATAGACCAACAGTGGCAAGGCGACTTTCAGGCGGAGCCGCAACAGCATCAGCCGGATGAGAGAAGCGAGCAAGACGGCTACAATCAAACAGAACAGCCATGCCGGGAAAAAAGAACCGAGAATGTCTACGGCCGGAGCGCGCGAGCAACCGGCTAGAAGAAGCGGCCCGAACAGGACTAGCCAGTTGCGCTTCACAGAAGTTGCCCCATTCGCCCGCATAGTCAGGGCCTGATCGCACCCGGTTGAATTGAATCTGCAGTACGGAAGGCCAGCTCCGCGAAGGCTGTGAACACTTGTGTGCGCGCAGAGACATCGGCGGAGCGAGCCTGCGCCAGAGTCTGTTGAGCCTGAGTGACGTCCAACAAGCTCCGGACGCCATAATTGTAGGACTCCAGGGCGGCAGAATACGATTGACTGGCGGCGTCCAAAAATGCAAGCGAAGCTTGGCGCTGGCGAAAGGCAGTGGCCAGATTCGAATAGGCCGCCCACACTTGGTCGGCGACTTGATCGAGCGCGGCGTCGACTTGCGCTTCTGCCGCGCGGGCGTCAGCCTTGGCTTGGGCAACTCTGTTTTTGCGAGCGCCCCCGTCGAACAGAGTCCACTGCAGTTGGAAGGTCACCGCGCCACCCAAATCGCCCGTTTGGGCCCACGGGTTGGGCTGCTGTAATCCGTACCAGTATTGCAAGGCCGGGCTGGCCTCAACCGTCAGCTTAGGGTAGTAAGCTGCGCGCGCTTCTTTGACTCGCGCGTTGGCCGACCTGATTGCGGCAACTTGCTGCAAAAGATCGGGACGATGCTCGAGCGCCCGGTTGATCGCTTGTTCGACACTGTCATCGATGGAATCAGGCGTCGCCAGCTGATCGAGAGGCTTGACGTGAAGGAGGGTCGTTGCGGATGTTCCTATCGCGGTGGCCAGGTCGCCGCGCGCAACCTCTTCCGTTCCTAAGACAGCTTGAAGAGCATAGTCGGACTGTGCTGTAGCGCTGCGTGCCTCGAGAACGTCCGGCAAGGTGGCCAACCCATTCGCTAGACGGTCTTCGGCAGCTTGCTGTACGGCCCGCGCGTTGGAGAGACTCGCACGGGCGGCATCCTCTTGCCCCATGGCATTCAGCAGCCGGTAGTAGGCTTCCTGCACTTGGTAGATTATGCTTCGGTGCGTGTCGTTAAATGCGAAATTGGCCGACAGAAGGTCCGCTTTTGCGGCGTTGATGCGCCCGGATCGCGCGCCGAAGTCAAAAATCGTGTAGCTCAGGTCCAGCTCGGCCTGAAAATCCTGGAGCGCCTGGCGAACAAACCGGTCTCCAAACAGGATCTCCACGCGAGAGGTCTCCGATAACACGACGGCGGCCAGCGTGGGATAGAGCTCACTCCGTTCGATACCCAGCGCGGCGGCCTTTGCCCGAGCACGCTCCCAGGCGAAACGCGTTTCCGGATTGTGCTCTTCCGCCAAGTCCACGAGTTCCAGCAGCGAATAAGTCTTTTGCGGGTCTACGCCGAATCTCGCGCTGCCGAGATGCTTTGCGTCCGCCTCAATATTTTGTTCTGCGGGTGCGTGCCAGGGATGATCCGGCGAGGCCGGCGCGCTCTGCGCGAGAGCGCCGCTTGCATACAAGAGGAGAAACACAAATGCAGCGCGAGTTGGAATTCTTACCGGGCGTGGACCGACAAGCGTTGACATGAACATTGCTGCTGTCTCTCAAAGTCCAGCGAGGAATAGAACAACTCCTCTCTCTAGTCAAGATATTGGTGCATGGCGCTTCT
>Ga0306921_10000955_pt1 | contig 27419 bp, 21 predicted proteins | sample sta12Cox44000080_FD_203760 | JGI IMG/M metagenome (GOLD analysis project Ga0306921, IMG submission 203760) | Lab enrichment of tropical soil microbial communities from Luquillo Experimental Forest, Puerto Rico - statoxic.12C.oxic.44.000.080 (v2)... | ecosystem: Environmental > Terrestrial >...
TTTCGAAGGTGACCTCTTCTCCGGTGACGGTCTTGATGATCTCGGGACCCGTGATGAACATCTGCGAGATCTTGTCCACCATAACGATGAAGTCGGTGATCGCAGGGCTGTAAACGGCACCGCCGGCACAGGGGCCGGCGATGAGCGAGATCTGCGGCACGACGCCGGACGCCTGCACGTTACGCCAAAAAATCTCGGCGTAGCCGCCCAAGCTCACGACGCCCTCTTGGATGCGAGCGCCGCCCGAGTCGTTGATGCCGATGATGGGATTGCCGGTCTTGACGGCCAGGTCCATCACCTTGCAGATCTTCTCTGCGAACACTTCACCGAGTGAACCGCCGAGCACCGCGAAATCCTGCGAGAAGATGAAGACGCGCCGGCCATCGATCTGGCCGTAACCCGTCACGACGCCGTCGCCGACGAACCGCTTCTCGGCCAGGCCGAAAGCATCGGTGCGATGCACGGCAAAGGCATCCATTTCGACAAACGTACCTGGATCCAGCAGCTGATCGATGCGCTCGCGGGCCGTGAGTTTACCGCGCTCGTGCTGTTTGCGGATGGCGTCCTGGCCGGCCGGCGCCATGGCCTGCTCGAGCTTGTGACGGAGCAGATCCATCTTAGAAGAATGGCTCATGACGACGTGGTTCTCGCGCGGGCGTCCAACGCCTCGCTGTTGAAATGCTGGCCCATGCCGAAAGTGCTGTTGCTTCAATTCGATACCGACCCCGCGTGTGCACAGCGTCGCGCGGCACTCGCCGCCACGGGTGTGACGCTCGTCGAGGCGGAGCCTCGCTGGCCGACATTCTTCGACGTGGTGACGGCCGAGCGGCCGGACGTCATCGTCATCGCGGCCAGCCTCATACCATCTCACGCCTATGAAGCCGCGCGCTATTTAGGCGAAGGGTTCAATACGCGCAATATCCCCGTGTTGCTCGTCGACGTGGTGCGTAAGGACGCAGCCAAAGCCAGCCGCTCGGCGCCACTAGCGGCGATCGTCGATCGCGCCGAACTTGTCGCCGCAGTGGAACGAGCGCTCGCCAAAGTGAGATCAGGCCCTTAAAGTGTAGGGTCTGCGCCTTACCGTGCAGACCTATCTACTTTACAGTGCTGACCTATCTAATAGAAGCTGCCTCGATCGCTGCGCGCAGTTGCGGGTCGCGGCCGCGCGCGATGTCGGCGGGCGTTCTGGCGACGACGATGTCGGGCGTGACGCCCGTGCCCTCAAGCTCGCCGCCGCCGGCGTCTTTCATATCGAGTGTGGCCACGCGCAGCAGCCCGCCATCGGCCAAGGGTTCTTCTACCTCGACGCCGAGCACGTGCCGAGCGGTCCGTTCTCCGACGATCACCGCCCGATGATAGATCTGGAGCGCTGATGCAAGGGCCTCAGCACCGCTCTCGCTGTGCTCGTCGACGATCACTGCCAGGCGCCCGGTGTAATGCACTCCTGCATCGGCAGTGGCCATAAAGCGCCGCTGGCCGAACAAGCGATATCGTCCGATGCCGGTAACCACAAGCGCGCCCCGTGGCAAGAAGACGCCTGCGGTCGCATCGACGGCATCGATGAGGCCGCCAGGGTTGCCGCGCAGGTCCAGCACGAGCGCCGGCTCACGCTGCAATTCATCGATTGCCCAGCCCAGCTCATCGCCGATGTCGTTGGGAAACGATGACAGGCGCAGATACCCGACGCCGTGCGCTCTCGTATTCCAATCGAGCGCAGGAGCCTGCACGTCGTCGAACGAGGTGCCCGGCGCCACGTGCAGTGTCGCACGGAAGGAGCGACCGCTCACAGGGTCGCGAACCGAGACCGCTTGCGGAAGCGCGGCGACGTCCCACGCGTTTGCATCAGCGACGATGAAACCAGGGCGCAGGCCGGCGTACGCAGCCGGAGAACGCGGCGCAACGCGAACGACGACGCGCTGACTGCCGAGCGTCACGAACGACGCGCCGAGCGCAGCAGCGACGCGGTCTTGTACCGCGGCCACGTCAGCCGGTGAAAAGACAGCCGTGTGGCTGTCACCAAGTGTGGCCAACATCTCGGAAAGCAACCGGTAGCGTTCGTGGATGCTTTGCGCCGCTGTCACGCGCGGACGATACCTCGCCACAAGCGTTCGCCAGTCGAGGCCATGGAAGTCGCCGTCGTAATAGCGCACTGAGATGGTCGACACGACTTGATCGAAAACGCGTGCACCGATAGGCTCGCTAGCGAGATGGTAACGCACGGCTCCCACGCTAAGCGCCGCCACAACGGCAAGGGCTGCGATGCTCAAGCTGCGGCGAAGCTTTTGGCGCCTGCGGATCGGCAGATACGGAACGGCTGCGCTCTCAAAATCCATCATAGGCTGAGCCGTCTAGCGGTCGGTGAGGACCGGCCCTGGCTGTCCTGCATATAGCCACTCTTCGAGTGTCGTGTGCCGGACATCTGCTTCGCCACGCAACTCACGGCGCAACTCGCCCAGCGTGGAGCACGACTCGGCTATCGCGTCGTGCTTGTGGATGCTCTCGTAGTTGATCTGACGAGCCGACACAAATGTATCGTCCGCAAAGCCGTCCAGCACGTCGTGAGCGTAGCGCAACATCTCGCGCACGGCGTCCTCAACGAACCGCGGTGTCTGGTGCGCTTTGTTGACGATGAAGAGTTCGTCCGGACGCTTGAGCAAATCGTACGTCTCCGAGGACATCGACTGCTCGACGATCTCAACCAACGTGGGTACGTCGACCGGAGTATCGGCGCCCACCATGAACGTCCCACGCCCACGCTGATTGTGCGTCGCGATGGGAATCGCACCAAGGATGCGCGTGATCTGTCCGTCGTTGAAACCTTCCGCCGACAGCCGCTCGCGTGCGTGGTCGGCCATCATGGACTGCGCGCATGGACACGCGGTCATGCCCTCGGCCTCGACGCCCAGCATTCGGCGTTCAAAGTGTGGTGTTGCCACCGCGCGCGCCAGCAGCGAGTAGAATTCCTTGGTGGGCCGCGCGCTCGCAGGTGTCACCCGGTCGAGCGCGATCTCGGTCCGCACGAGCACCTCGGCCCGTTCAGCCCGCTGACTATCCACCACGCGGTGAGCGATGGCAACTGCAAGATCATCGACGGCCATCCCAGCGTGATCTGTAAGCTCGGCAAGGGCGTCCTCAAGATCCTGAGAAAACCGCGACATGTGGACGCCGCTCTTGCTCGCGTCCAGGTCTGCGTAGACATCGAAGGTGGCCAGCGCGGACTGCGAGGCGTTGGACCCTGCCGCAAGCGTGATCAGCGTCTTGACGCCGCTGATGCCGGCTCGGTTGAGGGGCAGCGGCACGACCGGACGCGATTCTTGGACGTCGCGTCGAATGCGGGTGAGAAGACCGCCCTCGCACCTTACGACACCCGACCGGTCGACGCGTGCGGCGAGCTCGGCCATTGTCTTTCCGGAGAGCGGATCGACGAGGTCAGGAGCAATCTCTGCGAGCGGCACGAGCACAAATGCGCGTGAGGGAAGACCGGGATGCGGAAGCGTGCAGTCCTCGTCACGCATCACCAGGTCATCATAGAGCAGAAGGTCCAAATCGATAGCGCGTGGCCCAAGCGGGATCGACACACGCCTACCGATCTGCCGCTCGATTTTTGCCAGCGCGTCGCGCAGCACACGCGGGGCCATGTCCGTGGTGCCGGTACACGTCATATTGAGGAAGTCGGGCTGGTCGGTGAAGCCGACTGGTTTCGTCTTATACACGGATGAGATCCGTTCGACGCGCACATATGAACGCAGCTTGTGCAAAGCTGCGGCAAGATTGCTTTGCCGGTCGCCGATGTTCGATCCCAACGCGATTGCGACGCGATGCAGACCCGCCATATTCGAAGAGAGTGTGAATGACATCGGCGCTTCTCAACTTCGTGACGGGCCGGAATGTTTCCGGCAGCGTGCTTGACAGCGTGAAAGCCGCGGCAGTATGATGCCATCAGGCCTCAAGCGGCCACGCTCCAAGGGCGTACTGATCGGCGAGCGGGTCGAGCGACGAACCCGCATCCGGATTGTGCAATCCGGGCGTAGCGATTGGAATATCCAATCGACCGAAAGCCGATGCGACTACCTGAGAATATCGGGCACCAGTACAGCACGGACCGTGATCCCTTGAGGCTTTTCCCTTTCCTGCAGGGAACCGCGGCGCCGACAGCCTTCGTGCCGATAATCGTGGTATAGGTAAGAACCAGTCACCTCGCTCGGACGTTATACAAGCGCAAGAGTGACGTGCGCTGCCCACGATGCGAAAAAGAGGAAGCACAAAAGCGCGCACGTGTCGAAACCAAAGACTGGGAGTAACCGTATCCGCCACGAGGCGGAAGATCGAGTGCGACGTCCCGTAACGCACTCAAGGAGTCGATAGCCTGATGTCCATGTGGGAACCGTTCACCGAACGCGCGCGCCGATCGATCGTGCTTGCACAAGAAGAGGCGCAGCGGCTTGGGAACAACTACATCGGGACAGAACACATCCTGCTCGGTATCATCAGCGAAGGCGAGAGCCTGGCCGCCAAAGTGTTGGAAACGTTAGGCGTCAACCTGGCGAAGGTTCGGGCCGAAGTTGAAGCGATCGTCGGGCGCGGTGGACAGACCGTGCAACAGGAGATGGTGTTCACGCCCCGCGCTAAACGTGTCATCGAGCTGGCGTTCGAAGAAGCTCGACAGCTCAACCACAACTACATCGGTACCGAACATCTGCTGCTCGGCCTGATCCGCGAGGGCGAGGGCGTTGCTGCCCGCGTGCTCACAAACCTAGGGGTCGATCCCGCGAAGGTCCGGGTTCAGACCACGTCACTGCTCGGCGCCGAGAGCCAGACGCCTTCGAAGGCGTCAGGCAAGAGCAAGACGCCGACGCTCGATGCGTACGGCCGCGACCTGACGCAGCTCGCACGCGAGGGCAAGCTTGATCCGGTCGTGGGTCGCGCGACGGAGATCGAACGCGTTATCCAGATCCTCTCGCGGCGCACGAAGAACAACCCGGCGCTCATCGGCGAGCCTGGCGTCGGCAAGACTGCGATCGCCGAAGGGCTCGCGCAGCGGGTCATCTCGGGCGATGTACCTGAACCGCTGCGTGACAAGCGGGTCATCACCCTCGATCTGGCCGGTCTCGTCGCGGGCACAAAGTACCGCGGTGAGTTCGAAGAGCGCATGAAGCGCGTCATGGACGAGATCCGTGCCGCCGCCGGTGAGATCATCCTGTTCATCGACGAACTGCACACGCTCGTCGGCGCCGGCGCTGCCGAGGGCGCGATCGACGCCAGCAATATCATCAAGCCGGCGTTGGCGCGTGGCGAGCTGCAATGCATCGGCGCCACGACGCTCAACGAGTTCCGCAAGCACATCGAAAAGGACTCGGCACTCGAGCGCCGGTTCCAATCCATCATGGTCGGCGAGCCGTCGGTCGAAGAGACGATCGAAATCCTCAAAGGGTTGCGCGACCGCTACGAAGCCCATCACCGCGTCAAGATCAGCGACGAGGCGCTCGAAGCTGCGGCGCGGCTGTCCGACCGCTACATCACCGATCGCTTCTTGCCCGACAAAGCCGTCGACCTGATGGACGAGGCTGCGTCGCGGGTGCGCCTGCAATCGACCTCGCTGCCACCCGAGATTCGCGAAGTCGAAAACGAGATCCGCAAGGTACGCACCGAGAAAGAGGCGGTGATCAAGGCGCAGGAGTTCGAGAAAGCAGCGCAGATCCGCGATAAAGAAGAGAAGCTGCGCGCGCGCAAGCAAGCCATGGAAGAGGAGTGGCGCGAGAAGCGCAATGTCAAGGGCACGACCACCAACACGGTCGGTCCCGAAGAGATCGCGCACATCGTCTCCACCTGGACGCGCATTCCGGTCAGCAAGCTCAAAGAAGAAGAGACGATGAAGCTCCTCAATATGGAGGAGGCGCTGCACAAGCGTATCGTCGGCCAGGACGAGGCCATCAAGGTGATCACTCGCGCGATTCGTCGCGCGCGTGCGGGTTTGAAGAGCCCGATGCGGCCGATCGGTTCGTTCATCTTCTTAGGCCCGACGGGCGTGGGCAAGACAGAGCTCGCGCGCACGCTCGCCGAGTTCCTGTTCGACGACACCGATGCCATGGTCCGCATCGACATGTCAGAGTACATGGAGAAATATGCGGTCTCGCGGCTGGTCGGCGCCCCGCCCGGCTACGTCGGCTACGAAGAAGGCGGACAGCTCACCGAAGCGGTGCGCCGCCGCCCCTATGCCGTCGTGCTGCTCGACGAGATCGAGAAGGCACACCCCGACGTCTTTAACTTGCTGTTGCAAGTGCTCGAAGACGGACGGCTCACCGACTCGCAAGGGCGCGTGGTCGACTTCAAGCACAGCGTCATCATCATGACGAGCAACGTGGGCACAACCGGCATGATGAAGACGACCGACATCGGCTTCCGCCCGGTCAAGGAAGAAGGATCGGCGGCGGTCCGCTACGAGCGCATGAAGAACCGCGTGCTGGAGGAGATCAAGCATCTCTTCCGGCCGGAGTTCCTCAACCGTCTCGATGAGGTCGTGGTCTTCCACTCGCTCGATCTCGATCAGATCAAAGAGATCGTGGGTTTGGAGCTGGCCAAGGTGGTCAAGGAGCTGGAGAATCAGCGCATGACGCTGCAGGCCACGGATGCGGCACGCGAGCTCATCGCCAAGGAAGGATGGGATCCGCAGTTCGGCGCACGGCCGCTGCGGCGCGCCATCCAGCGCCTGGTCGAAGATCCGCTCTCCGAGGAGCTGTTGCGCGGCAGTTTCAAGGTCGGCGATCACATCGAGCTCGATGCCGAAGATGGCAAGACGGTCTTCCGCAAAGTTGGCGAGCCGCTCAAGCCGCCCGCGCCGCAACCGACAGGCTCCTAAACATAGACACCCCGAGGAAAACATGGAGGGCGACCACAAGTCGCCCTCCACTTTCTCATTTTCGCGAGAGGTGACGTTTGTCGCCCGAGCTCATAACCGCTTTTGCTTCGGTCGGGACGTTCGTCGTGATCGCGGCCTCCGCGATCGCGGCGCTCGTTCAGCTCCGGCATCTTCGACAGAGCAACCAATTATCGGGTCTCCTCAGCGTCCTCGAACTCTTTCAACAGCCCCGCGTGCACGAACTCATCGATTTCATGCGGCACGAACTGCCTGAAAAAATGGAGAACCCCGACTTTCGAGCCGGCTTAGAGCGTAGCCCGATCGATCGAAGAGAGCATCCTGAACTCCACCTCTGCGATTTGTACGATCAAATCGGGTCGTACGTGCGCACTGGGCTAGTAGACGAATCGCTCTTCCTTCAAGCATCCTGGTTCAATATTGTCCTGAATTGGACGATTCTTGAGCCTGTTGTCACGATTTGCCGGCGTACCCGCCCGAACTTGTTCGAGAATTTCGAGTTTCTCGCCGGCCGCGCAGTCTCTTTGCGGCAGCGGCACCCGCATGGGATCTATGCGAGTGCACCGCCGCCTGTTGACCTGCAAAGCGCACGCGCGATGACAGCGTACACGGAACGGCCATGAACTGGGAAGAGGTTTCCGCGGTCTCCACCTTCATCACGATGATCATCATCGCCGCTTCGGCAGTCGCTGCGGTCTTGCAGCTGCGCCACATGCGCGCCGGCAACGCCATAACCGGATTCCTCGGCATGATGGACCGGTGGGCTAGCCCAAAGGCCCGTGAGACGCAGAACTATGTCTTCGGCGGAGAGCTGGACCGCAAGATGTCGGACCCGGGTTACCGCAACGAGCTACAGCGGGGCCTGATCGATCGGATCGCCCACCCCGAGGTCGACTATCTCGACTTTTGGGAATCGCTCGGCGGGTTCGTCAAGCTCGGCTACTTTCCGGAGGATCTCGTGATGGAGTCAGGCGGGCCAATCGCCATGCTCGCGTGGGAGAAGCTCAAGCCCGTCATCGCGATCATCCGAAGCGTGCGCGGTCCAGCCGTCTACGACAATTTCGAATTCTTGGTGTCGCGAGCCCAGCTATGGGAACAGCGCCACCCGGATGGCGTGTTTCCTCGTGGTACGCCTCATCTGGCAGTCGCAGAACACCGCAAGGATGCAGGCTTGTGACACCGCGGCCCACGGATACTTTGAGCGCCATCGGGTATGAGATGTGTAGGAGGTTTGTAGCCGCCCGCCACTTCCGCGGCTACTGGGCTCATGCGCCAACCTGACAATTGGTTCAAGCGTAGGTTCGCGACCGAGTTAACGCCGTCGGTTCGCATGGGCCTCACCGCCCTTACCATTGCGCTTGCGGTGACCACCGGCTACGTCAACGCACGTTACCCGATGCTGCGCCTTTCCGCTCTGGGCTACACCTTCGTGGTTGCCATCCAAGCATTGCAAGGGTTACGCTGGGGCGTCGTGGCGGCAGTCGTTTTCGCTCTCGGCTTCAGCTTCTCAGAGTACACCAACGGACCGGCAGACCAGATGCAGTATGCGCTGCCGAACGCGATCGCCCGTTTGTTCGTGGCGTTGATCGTGGTCGGGCTTACCGAAGCGATTCGCGTGCAGAGCCGAGCGCTCAATGAAAGCCGGCTGCGCGAGCGCACCCTCGAGTTGCAGCACGCTAGGGAAGAGCTCTTGGCGTCAGATGCACGCTTTGCGCTGGTTGGAGAATCGATCCCGTTTGGCGTCTGGTCGTGCGACGCAGAAGGCCGCGTCGTGTACATGAGCCCTTCCTTCTTGAAACTGGTGGGGATGACGCTCGACGATGTGCGCGACGGCGGATGGCTGCGCTGCGTCGCGCCGGAAGACGGCGTACGCATCCGAGATGCCTGGCGAGACCGGTTGAACTGGCCCGAGCTCTGGGAAGATGAATACCGCCTGACGGGGGCCGACGGCAAGAGCTACGCGATCTTGTGCCGCGGTCGCTGCGTGCGCAATGACCAGGGACGGATCCTCGGCTGGACCGGCATCAATTTGGATATCACCCAGCGCTCTCGTGCCAGAGACCAATTGAACTTCCTCGTGGAGCTGGGGCGCATGCTCTCGATGTCACTTGATCCCGCGACCACGCTCGAGCGCTTTGCCGATTTCATGATACCCCGCATGGCGGACTGGTGCTCGCTCGAGATCGTGCCTGACTCCGGCGATCTGCAGCTCGTCGCAGTCCGTCACGCGGACCCTGCCAAGGCAGATCTCCTGCGACGCCTCCGTGCGTACCCACGCGGCTTGCAGGCACGCGAGACGATCGATGACATCCTTCGCACTGGCACGCCGGTCATGTATCCGGCCATCACCGACGAGATGCTGGTCGCCAGCGCGCAAGACAAGCAACACCTCTCGTTGCTGCACTCAGCCGGCATCACCTCGACGATGATCGTACCCTTGCGCGCCCGCGACCGGGTGCTCGGCATTTTGACGCTGGCCAATGCCGAGTCGGGGCGGACCTTCACGCAAGACGACGTGCATTTCATGGAAATCGTCTGCGCCCGCGCCGCGCTCGCCTATGACAACGCTCGCAGTTACGCCAAAGAGCAGCAGGTCGCTGACACCTTCCAGCGCGCGAGCCTGCCCACGACGTTGCCGCAGCTTCCGGGGATCAGTCTGCACGCGATCTACATTCCCGGTGCGACCGAATCCGAGGTCGGGGGCGATTGGTACGACGCTTTTCAACTGCCCGACGGGCGGCTTGCGTTTTCGATCGGTGACGTAGCCGGCAAGGGATTACGCGCCGCTGTCGCCATGGCGAGCACGCGCCCGGCATTACGCGGCTGTGCGCTCGAAGGGTTATCACCGGGCGAGGTGTTGCGCCGCGTCAACCAGCGCCTATCATACGACGGCGGCGGCATGGTCACCGCGGTGGCCGGTGTGCTCGATCCGGTATCTTTAATGCTGACGGTAGCATCCGCGGGGCATCCTGCACCGCTCGTGGGCCATGTCGATGGAACTGTCGACCGGCTCATCGCGCGCGGGTTGCCGCTCGGCCTGTTCGCCGACCACCAGTACGAAGAGATCACCGTGCATCTCGATCCAGGCTCGCTCGTCGTGCTCTATACCGATGGCCTTATCGAGTTCGACCACAACATCTTCGAGGGAGAGCGCTTGTTGGTCGAGGCCATCCAGGGTGAGATCGAGATGAAGACACCGGACCCGCCTGCGGCTCTCGCGCGGCGAGTCATATTAGGTGCGCCGCAGGATGACGTCGCAGTGCTTACCATTCGGATCGATCGCCAACCGCTCGAATCTGTCGAACTGACGACGACCGCGTCGCCCGCCAGCGCGCGCGTCATCCGGCAGGCGTTGCGACGCTTTGTCACAGGTCTGCCGGTCGACCGTGGGCAGGCGAGTGACCTCCTAACTGCCACAGGGGAAGCGGTGAGCAATGTTATCGAACATGCCTATGGCATCGATGGCGGCCCCGTCAGCGTTCACGCCTACCTCGACAACGGCGACCTTGTCGTGTCGGTCGCCGATCAGGGGGCCTGGCGAAGCCGCAGCAAAGCGGACGGTAGCGGCCGCGGGCTCATCATTATGAGGGCTCTCATGAAGTCCGTCGATGTCGGACGTGATGGCCACGGGACTACCGTGACGATGCGCATGCCCTTGACGGAGAACGTTGGTGAACGAACAGGCAACGTTTCGACGCCGCGATGAACGCGGTACCGCTATTGTCGTCGCCTCCGGCGAAATCGATATCGCCAACATCGATCAATTCAAATCTTTCGTCTCCGACGCTGCGCGTGACGCCAATGGCGCGATGGTCATCTCGCTGGAAAGCGTCTCGTATCTGGACAGCCACACGATCGCTGCGCTCGTGGATTTCGACAAGCGGCTGCGCACCAATCGCCGGCGGCTGATCGTGGTGGCGCCGGCCCAGACGTCAGCCGGACGTATTTTGCGCATCGCAAGCCTGGAACTGGTCATCCGTGTCTGTGAATCCCTTGACGACGCGTTCGCAGATCTGCACCCATCCTAACTAAGGAGCCTCGCGGCCCGCGGCGAACGAGCGCGCATGGACGACCACGCGACGCTCGGTATTCTCGTGGGTGGCGGCCCCGCCCCGGGCATCAATGGCGTCATCGCCTCGGCGACGATCGAGGCGGTGAATGCAGGGTGCCGTGTCATCGGGATCTACGACGGCTTCAAGTGGCTCGCGCAGGGCGATGCAAAGTACGCGCAAGAACTCCGGATCGAAGACGTGAGCCGCATCCACTGGCTCGGTGGTTCCATTCTGCGCACGTCGCGGACGAATCCAGCCAAAGATGAAGCCAGTCTCGCCAACGCTGTGGGTGCGTTGCGCGAGCTCGGCGTAACGCATCTGCTCTGCATCGGCGGTGATGACACGACCTTTGGCGCTGCCAAGGTCGCCGGCGCAGCGGCGGGCGCTGTGCATGTCGCCACAGTTCCAAAGACGATCGATAACGACTTGCCACTGCCCGACAACATGCCGACCTTCGGGTTTGAGACCGCTCGCGCCGTCGGCTCAGGCATCGTCGAGAGCCTCATGGAAGATGCGCGCACGACCCAACGCTGGTACTTCGCGGTGACGATGGGGCGCAAGTCGGGTGCACTCGCGCTTGGCATCACCAAGGCGGCTGGCGCCACCCTCGCGGTTATCCCCGAGGAATTCAAGCACACGCCGGTGCCGCTGTCGCTCGTGCGCGACACGCTTGTGGGTAGCATCATCAAACGCCGCGTCAGCGGCCATGACCACGGTGTGGCCGTGATCGCCGAGGGCGTGGCGGAGTGTCTAGACTCCGCGGAGCTTACCACGCTCAAAGACGTCGCACGCGACGCCTACGGCAATGTGCGCCTCTCCGACATCGACCTCGGCGCCACGTTACAGTCCGCAACCGCTGCCGCGCTCAAAGAGCTCAAGATCGACACGACGCTCGTCGCGAAGGATATCGGCTACGAACTGCGCTGCGCCAAGCCACTCGCCTTCGATGTCGAGTACACGCGTACGCTCGGTTATGGAGCGGTCCGCTATCTGCTCGGCGGTGGTTCGGGCGCAATGGTCGCGCTGCGCGGGGGAAAAGTGGCCCCCGTGACCTTGCAAGAGATGATGGATCCGTCAAACGGCCGCATTCGTGTGCGCCGCGTCGACACGAGCACGGAAGCCTATGAGGTCGGCCGCAAGTATATGATCAGACTCGAACCTGGCGATCTGGAACCGCCAAAGCTCTCAAGCCTTGCGGCGGCTGCTCATCTGGGCGCGCGCGAGTTCCAGAAGCGATTTGAGCCGGTCGTGCATAGCACTTAGCCGGCCGTCGGAGAGATGGCCAGCGTGGCCGGCGCCATTGAACGCGGGCCGCACTTGCGTGACCACCTTGAGCATGCGCACGCACGTGCCGCATGCGCCCAGCGTGAAACAGACGTCGTCCATGAGCGAGCGCATGATGAAGATGCCAAGGCCGCGCATGCCCAGGCGCTCGGGAGCGAGACATTCTCCCTTGCCGCTCGGATCAAAACCACATCCCTCGTCGGCGACTTCGACAGCGAACTCTCCATTCTCATAACAGCAGGTGACCATGAAAAAACCGTCGAGCACATGTCCGTGCTCGGCGGCATTGTTGCACGCCTCTCCTGCGGCCAACGCGATGTCGCCCACGTCGGCGGCATGCAGGCCGCATGTGCGGGCGAAGGACACAACCTCGCGCCGCGCTTTTGAAACAGAGGCGAGTCTGCTCGGGTACCTGCGCTTCAGCGTTTTCATTCGAGGATCATGGGCTACAGTAAATGTCCCCGTCTGCGCGAAGCCAAAACCTCATATCAGGCCGTCTTTGCTCCAACGGTCGCTGTCGCGACCAGGTTCGTGCCGAACGAGTAGCCGAGCTCGCGAAAATCCCCGGACTGCAATACGACGACGTCGGCCCGTTTCCCGGCTGTCAAGCTTCCGATTTCTCCCCCGAGCCCTAGTGAATATGCCGCGTTGATGGTTACCCCCGCGATCACTTCGTGGATACCGAGTTGCATATGACGGCGAGCGAGATAGGCGATCGTCTGCAGGGAGAAGCAGGGACACGTGCCGGGGTTGTAGTCCGTCGCGAGCGCGATGGGTACGCCGGCGTCGATCAGCTTGCGCGCAGGGGCGTAGCGCGCAAGGCCCAGATATTCGACCGTGCCCGGGCACAGCACTGCGACGCAACCGGCGCTCGCCAGCGCCGCGATGTCCGTGTCATCGATGAAGTTGAGATGGTCGGCAGATGCTGCGCGTAGCCGGCTTGCGACGAGTGCGCCGCCGCTGCGGCTCAACTCATCGGCATGGATGCGCACGCGCAAACCCTCGCGAGCACAGGCGCGCAAAAAGCGCTCGGATTGTTCCGGCGTAAAAAACCCCCGCTCGCAAAACGCGTCACCAAACCATGCGATGCGCTGCGCGGCCACCTCCGGAAGCACGCGATCACACAACTCGGTCACAAACGCTTCGGCGTCGGAGAATTCAGGCGGCAGGGCATGGGCGCCGCAAAATGTGGGCGCAAGACGAGGCAGCTCTGTTCGCTTGCTAAGCTCCGCAACGACCGTCAAAAGCGAAAGCTCTCCAGGCCCGGTGAGCGCGTAGCCGCTTTTGACCTCGGCCGTCGTCGTGCCATGCTCGATCATGAGCCGTAAGTGCCGCTCGCCGATCTCGAGCAGCGCCACGTGCGAGGCGGCGCGCGTCTGCGCAATGGTGTACCGCATGCCAAGCGCAGGCGTGCGGCCTGCGGCCAAGTCCTCAAAGTCAGCGACCCGGTTCCCTGCGAACAGCGCGTGCGTGTGGGCATCGACGAACCCGGGCATGACCACGTTGCCGTGCACGTCATGTTCTTCGAATGCAGCATAACGGGAGCGCGCATGATCGACCGTGGCACGGCATTCGGCATGCGTTCCGACCGCGGTGATGACGCCGTGCTCGACAAGCAGCGTACCGCCCTTCACGAGCCCGAGATCGTCCGGCGTAACCCGCGCTTGAGCGCCCGCCACGTTCGCCAAGGGCGCGAGCGTGACAAGCATGGCGTTGCAGAGTGCGTAGGAGCGCGCGTGCGATGCGCTTACCACGTCACCTGGTGACGATCGACGCCCTCGACATGCAAATAGTACGAGGCGCTGGCCAAGATCGCGGCGATGGGCGCAAGGCCGACCAGCTCGCAGCTGCGCACGCCGACACCAGCAGCCGCAGCGAGCGTGCGGATCAGCTCGGTCACGCGGTAGAGCGGGATTGCCTGGACGTTGACGACGTTCATCGAGACTTGAACGGCATTGTCCGGAAGTGCGAAGCCTAGCGCCTTGATGCCGACCAAGCCACCACTACGCTGACGCACGGCGAGCGCGATGCGCTCGGCGAGCTTGAGGTCGGCAGTATCGAGGTTGACGTTGAACGCGATGAGGAAGTCACGGGCGCCGACGGCGGTCGCGCCCGCAGTCGGGTGCAAGGACGGTTCACCCACATCAGGGCGGCGATCGGGCTGCGTCGCCGCCGTCAGCAGCCCTTCGAACTGTCCTTTGCGCACCGCCGCGAGATCGCGACGCTCGGGCCGAGTCGCGGCGTGCTCGTAGAAGTAAGACGGCACGCGGTAGCGCTCCCACAAGCCTTGCGCGCAGCGCCTCGCCAGCAACACGGCATCATCCATGCTCGCGCCGTCCAGCGGGATGAATGGGATCACATCGATTGCGCCCATGCGTGGGTGCTCGCCTGTGTGCGAACGCAAGTCGATGTGCTCGACGGCGCCGCCCGCGAGACGCAACGCGGCTTCCACGACGCCGTCACCGGTGCCGACGAAGGTGTAGACAGAGCGGTTATGCGACGCGTCGCTCTGCGTGTCGACGAGCGTCACATCCGGTGTGCTTGCTGCGGCTTCGCCGATGCTTGCGATGACATCGGCGCGCCTGCCTTCGGAGATGTTCGGCACGCATTCGAAAAGCTTCGCCATGTCGCTTGGCCCGTTTGGCGGCGAGCAGGCTGCCTCCCTTGCAAAGGGTAACTCTGTCAACGCTCATGGCTATTATCGAGACGCGGGTCGACACGTCATCAGTAGACTACGCCGCCAATCGCGACTATTTTCACGGATTGCTCGACGAATTACGCGAGCGCAGCGCACAGGTGGCGGGCGGCGGCGGGGCCGACGCCATGAAGCTGCACGTCTCGCGCGGCAAGATGCCGGTGCGCGAGCGGATCGCACGCCTGGTGGATCCGGTCACGCCGTTCCTCGAGCTGTCCACGCTTGCGGCCTGGGATATGTACAAAGGTGAAGCGCCGAGCGCCGGCATCATCACCGGCATCGGCGTCGTGTGTGGACGCGAATGCGTCATCGTCGCCAACGACGCGACCGTCAAAGGCGGCACCTACTTCCCGCTCACCGTGAAGAAACATCTGCGCGCACAAGAGATAGCCGAGCAAAACCGGTTGCCGTGCATTTACCTGGTGGATTCGGGCGGCGCATTCTTACCGCTGCAGGCCGACGTCTTCCCCGATCGCGACCACTTCGGGCGGATCTTTTATAATCAGGCGCGCATGTCGAGCAAAGGCATCACGCAGATCGCCGCAGTCATGGGGTCGTGCACCGCGGGTGGCGCGTATGTGCCAGCGATGAGCGATGAAACGGTCATCGTCAAAGGGGAAGGAACGATTTTCTTGGGCGGTCCGCCGCTCGTGAAAGCGGCGACCGGTGAAGTGGTGAGCGCCGAAGAGCTTGGCGGCGCCGACGTCCACTCTCGCATCTCAGGGGTCACCGACCATTACGCGACGTCCGATGAGCACGCGCTCGGCATCGTGCGTGAAATCGTGAAGCACCTCAGCTACGCGAAGACGACCCCGTGGCCTGTACAAGCGCCGCGACCACCGCGCTACGATCCACAGGAACTGTACGGCATAGTGCAGCGTGACTGGCGCAAGCCCTACGACGTCCGCGAAGTGATCGCACGCATCACAGATGGCAGCGAGTTCCACGAGTTCAAGGCGCTCTACGGCCAGACGCTCGTCTGCGGGTTCGCCCATATCGAGGGTCAGCCGGCGGGCATCATCGCCAACCAAGGCATCTTGTTCTCGCAGAGCGCGCTCAAGGCGACGCACTTCATCGAGCTGTGCTGCGAGCGAGGTGTACCGCTCGTGTTCCTCCAGAACATCACAGGCTTCATGGTCGGTAAGCAATACGAAGAGGGCGGCATCGCCAAAGATGGTGCCAAGATGGTCATGGCTGTGGCCAATGCCGAGGTGCCGAAATTCACCGTCATCATCGGCGGCTCGTTCGGCGCCGGTAATTATGGCATGTGCGGGCGTGCTTATTCACCGCGACAGTTGTGGATGTGGCCGAATGCGCGCATCTCCGTCATGGGTGGTCCGCAGGCTGCGAGCGTGCTGCTCACCGTTCGCCTCGAAGGCCTGGAGCGTCAAGGCAAGACGATGGCGGCCGAAGAGCAGCGCGAGTTCATGCAACCCATTTTGGACAAGTACGAAAGCGAAGGCAATCCCTACCACAGCACCGCGCGGCTCTGGGACGACGGCATCATCGACCCCGCACAAACGCGCGCGGTCTTGGCGCTTGGAATATCCGCTGCCGCCAACTCAGGCGTGCCGTCTACCAAGTTCGGCGTGTTCCGGATGTAGCGGGCATGAACGAGTCAGTTGTCGTCGCCGCTGAAACGCATGTGGTTCGCGTCCGTCTGAACCGCCCAGACGTGCGCAACGCGCTCGACCCTACGACCATCGCCGCCTTGACGGGCGTGTTCCGCGGCATGGCCGAGCAGCCCGACGTTCGCGCCGTCGTGCTGGAAGGCACCGGGGCGATCTTTTGCGGCGGCGCCGACATCAAGTACATGCGAGACGCGCTAGAATTGACGCAAGCGCAGAACTACGACGACGCGTTGCGCTTGTCGGATATGTTCGAGGCAATCGACGCCTGTCCGATCCCCACCCTCGTGCGCGTGCAGGGTGCAGCGCTCGGCGGCGGGGCGGGACTCGTCGCCGTCTGCGACATCGTCATTGCCGAGGAAAACGCGCTGTTCGGCTTCACCGAAGCCAAGCTCGGCATCGTGCCTGCGGTCATTTCACCGTTCGTCGTGCGCAAGATCGGGGCCGGTCAGGCTCGTGCGCTCTTCCCGACGGCAGAGCGTTTCGGAGCCGAGCGCGCATTGCGCATCGGTCTCGTACACGAGGTCGTGCCGATCGTGCAGCTCGATGCGACGATCGACAGCAAGCTCAAAGAATTGCTGACCAGCGGCCCGCAGGCGGCGCGGCTAGCAAAGCACATCGCGCGAACCGTTGGTGCTCTAGAGCGCGACGAGGCGCGGGGCTGGACGGCTGAGCGCATTGCTGCACAGCGGGTCAGCCCCGAAGGGCAGGAAGGGCTGCGCGCGTTCTTGGACAAGCGCCGCCCCTCGTGGAGCTAAAGCCGCCCGTTCCCTCACTGCTGATCGCGAATCGCGGCGAGATCGTCGTGCGTATCGCGCGTACCTGTCGCACGCTTGGCGTCCGTTCCATCGCCGTCTATTCGGATGCCGACAAAGATGCGCTGCACGTGCAGGCGTGCGACGAGGCGATCGGCATCGGCGGGGCGTCCCCGAGCGATTCGTATTTGCGTGCCGATCGCATCCTCGAAGCCGCCGCGCGCAGTCAGGCTGCCGCGCTTCATCCGGGCTACGGTTTTCTTTCGGAAAACGCCGGCTTCGCGCAGGCCTGCGCGGATGCGGGGCTGACGTTCGTCGGACCGCCACCGTCTGCCATGCGCGCCGTCGGCGACAAGATCGCGGCGAAGCAGACCGCCGCAGCTGCCGGCGTTCCTATTCTCCCAGGGTACGCAGAGCACGATCAATCGTCGCGAGCGCTGCGTGCGGCAGCCCAGCGTATCGGCATGCCGGTGCTTGTGAAAGCAGCAGCCGGTGGCGGCGGGCGGGGCATGCGGTTGATCACCGACACGGCCGGGCTCGATGATGCCATTGAAGGCGCGCAACGCGAGGCGCGCTCGGCGTTCGGCGATGCGACAGTTTTCTTGGAACGCTTTGTACAGAGCCCTCGACACATCGAGGTGCAGATCCTTGCCGATGCGCACGGCTCCTGCGTCGCGCTTGGAGAGCGCGAATGCTCGATCCAGCGTCGTTATCAAAAGATACTCGAAGAGAGCCCATCGCCAGCCGTCGCGCAACCTTTGCGCGAACAGCTCGAGCAGGCAGCTATTGCCATCGCGAGGGCAGTCGGTTATGTGAACGCCGGAACGGTCGAATTCGTGCTCGACAGAGAAGGGCAGTTTTTCTTTCTCGAGATGAACGCCCGGTTGCAGGTCGAGCATCCGGTGACCGAGATGGTGACGGGGATAGACCTGGTCGCCCAGCAGCTTACGATCGCGGCTAGCGCTCCGCTCGCGCTTGCAAACACATCCCAGCGCGGCCACGCGATCGAGGTACGCGTCTACGCGGAAGACCCTGCCAATGGATTTTTACCCTCGACCGGCGTGCTGACCGCGTTTGCAGCGCCCGACATGCTGCAAGTCCGTAACGACGTAGCCGTGATGCGAGGGTCGCGGATCTGGGCGGCCTACGATCCGATGCTCGCAAAGCTGATCGTGCACGGGAGTGACCGCCCTCATGCCGTTGCGCTATTGGCACGAGCGCTCAACACATATCAAATCGGCGGCGTTGCGACCAACCTCGGGTTCCTGCGCTGGCTCGTCGCGCGGCCTGAATTCGAAGCGGGAGCGACGACAACCGACTTCATCGATCGTTATTTTCGCCTTGAGGATCTCCAACCGCTGAGCCAGCGCCGCGCGGCGATGCTTGCCGCCGCCGGTGCCTTGCCTGAGCTGCGCTTTGTGGCCGACGTTAGGCCCTGGGATCCTTGGCAGGCTCTCGGGCAATGGCGTCATTCGGCCATACCTCGTGTGTTCAAGCTCGCAGACGGCACCGTGCATGTCGAACGCTCGTATGCCGAAGATGCGTGGCGCTCTTCGCGCGACGGCGAAGAGGCGTTGGTGCGCGACGTGGGCGATGGTCTCTTCGCATGCACCGAATCAAATCGCGTGGACGCCGATGAGTTCACTGCTTGGCTGGACAGCGGTGGTACGCTGTGGGCAGCAATCGCTGGAAACGCCGCGCAGATCGCACGACCCGCGCCGCCCACTGATATGGCGGACGCAGGGCACCGTCACGGCGGTGTGGCGCTGCGCGGCGCGATCGAGGCGCCTATGAGCGGGACCGTCGTCAAGGTCAATGTGAGCGCAGGCGAAACGGTGAAGGCGTTGGCGGTGCTGTTGGCGATCGAGGCGATGAAGATGGAGCATGTCATCGCCGCTCCTTATGCGGCGGTAGTGAGCGCAGTGAAAGTGCGCGCCGGCCAGAGCGTCGCCGCAGGTGACGTCCTGGTCGAGCTTGAGGAAACTTAAAACGTATGGCCGACATCTTCGCAGCACTGCCCAAACGCGTGACGGTAGTGGAAGTCGGCCCGCGCGACGGGCTCCAGAACGAACGCGCGCTCATCGCGACCGACCGCAAAGTCGCCTTCATCAACGCGCTGTCGGATGCAGGGCTGCCGGTCATCGAGGCGACGTCGATGGTCAGTTCCGCATCGGTCCCCCAGCTCGCAGACGGAGAAGAGGTCATGCGTGCCATCGCGCGTCGCACGGGTGTCCGCTACCCCGTGCTCGTGCCCAATGTGCGCGGACTTGAGCGCGCGCGAGCCGCAGACGCTCAGGAGATCGCGGTCTTCACGGCTGCCTCGGAGACGTTCAACAAGCGCAATATCAACGCGACCATCGCGCAGTCGCTGGAACGCTTTGCGCCGGTGATCGCGCAAGCCAAACAGCAAGACATGCGGGTGCGCGCCTACATCTCAACGGCGTTCGGCTGTCCATACGAGGGACGGATCCGGCCGGCCGCGGTGGTCGACGTCATGGTCCGGTTGCTCGAGCAAGGCGTCGATGAGATCAGCATCGGTGACACGATCGGCGTCGCCACGCCGGCTCAAGTCGCCGAGCTCAGCGCGCTGCTGCTCGCGAAGGTGGACGCGGGGCGTCTGGCCTTGCACTTCCACGACACGCATGGCACCGCGCTTGCCAACGTTGTGGCCGGCCTGCAGTCCGGTATCGCGATCTTCGACGCCTCTGCCGGCGGACTCGGCGGCTGCCCCTATGCGCCCGGCGCTTCGGGCAACCTCGCCACCGAAGATCTCATCTATATGCTCGACGGTATGGGCATTGAGACGGGGGTCTCGCTCGCAGGCGTCGTGCGGGCATCGTCGCTGTTAGCGCAACTCGTCGATCATCCGCTGCCGTCCAAGTATTACCAGGCTGCGACGAGCGCGTAGCCCGTCCGCGGCGCAGCGGCCTTGCGCTAGCGAGAGCGTTTTGCGTTCAGGAGCGTGTGGGTGGCCTCTTCGAACGTCCGGGGCAGCCCGGTCGTCACGTTACGCAGCGCGATGCCGAGCGACGCTTTGATCTCTTCTTTGGCGAGTCCCGAGTTGATGCGGTCGTAGATCCCCTTGGCGCCTTTGAGCCCGCACTCAACGGCCAGGATTGCGAACTCGTCCTCACCCGTGCGAGCGACGATGTCGTAACCGCGGCACGCGCGCTTGAGGATGTGCGCGACCTTGAGCAAGAGCTTGTCGCCGGCCTCACGTCCGTGGGCGTCGTTGATCGCCCGTAACGCGTCGATGTCGACGCAGATGACGCACGCAGCGTGGTTGTGCCGTGCACAGCGCGCTTCTTCGGCCACGAGCACGCGATCCCACGCTCGCCGGTTGAAGGTCTGGGTAAGCTTGTCGACCAGCACTTCGCCATCGGCGGTGGCCGCATCCGCAGCGGGTTGGCTTGCCTCTTGCTCGTGCTTGAGGATCGCACCCAATAGGCCCGCGACCATCTCGACGAGCCACAGATGCTGCTTCAACGATTCGTCTTTAGGTTGCGGATCAAGGCCCGCAAGCGTGCCGTAGATCTTGCCATCGCCTACCGAGAGCGGGGCACCGACATATGCCTGGACCTTGTAGACTTCAGCGAATGGGCTTGAAGAGTAGGCGGGCACGTCAGCGACATTCGGTGCGACGCGCGGGCCGCTGCCTGCGACCATCCGCCAGCACAACGAATCCGTCCAGGAGATAGCGTCGCCGCTCCCCAGCGAGATACCTGAACCGACGGTGTTGAGGACGACGAGCTCCTCGCCCGCGATCCGGGTCGTCATCCAAAACGAGATGCCGACCTTCTCGCGGAGCAAGCCCAGCGCGACCTCGGCGGCCGAACCAAAATCTTCTTGTGGCAATTGTGCAGCCCCAGTCATCCTTTAACTATATCGGCGCTCGGCGATTTCCGGCACATCCCAAAGCACGAGTTCCCCCGCCCCCATGAGCTCTAGACTGGAGATGCCCGACATGCGCACGGCGTCACCTGGGCCGAGGGTCTCGCCGTCGGCCGAAATCGTGCCCTCGGCCACAAAGAGAAAACCCAACCGCCCGGGGTCGAAATGATGGCGGAGCGTGGTGTCCTCAAGCCTCGAAAGCACGAGCGCGGCGTCCTGCTGCAATACTATCGGCGCAACGATCGCCTGCCGTCCGCTTGCGGCGACGAACAAGCGGTCGAGGCGATCCTCAGTCGTGAAATCGCGCTGGCCGTACGCTCGGGGCAAACCCGGTCGCGGCGGCAGCACCCACATCTGCACGAAATGGAGTTCGGCCGTAGGAGAATGGTTGAACTCCGAATGCTGGACCCCCATGCCCGCGCTCATGTATTGCATGCCGCCCGGACGAACGACGCCACGGTTGCCCATGCTGTCTTGATGTTCGAGCTCGCCTGACAGCACGTAGGTCAAGATTTCCATATCGCGATGCGGGTGCGTCGGAAACCCTTGCGCCGGGGCAACCCGGTCGTCGTTGAAGACGCGTAGCGCACCCCAGCGCAAATTGTTGGGATCCTGATAGTCAGCGAAGCTGAAGGAGTGGCAGCTCTGCAACCAGCCGTGATCGGCACAGAAGCGTTCGCCGCTGCGCTGGATCTCGAACGTGCGCGTTGTGGCCGTCACGGCAGCTCTCCTTGGTTGTCATCGCCGGCTCGGGCGAAAATTTCCTCGATCACGTGAGTCTTTGCATCGGCGTAGTGTTGCACGAACGTCCAGTCGCGTGCGGCGAGCTCGCGCTTAGCACATGCGTAACGCTCGCGATCGACCGGATCCGCGCGCAGCCGGTCCCGAAATGCGAGCATCCGCGAGACTTCAGCGCAGCCAGTCGAGAAGACGTGCAGGTTGATGTTGGCACCGGGTCCCTTCAACACGCGATGCTCGTACCAATGGGGCTCGCGGATACGAAGCACGTACCCTGCTGCCTCCATGTCCGGAACGTAGGTCGCTTCGTCAGCTGAATTTTCGACGGCCAGCACGATATCGATGACCGGCTTGGCAACAAGGCCTGGCACGGACGTGGAGCCCACGTGTTCGAGCAAGAACGCGCGGTCACCGAGCACGCGCCTGATGTTTGCGGCCTCAGCCGCAAACACTTGAGGCCAGGCGGGATCGTACTCACTGAGCACGATCTTCCCGTTGAGCGGCTGCAGAGGGCCAACCGTGACTGCCTGGAGATCGGCTTCCGTCTTGGGCTGCACGCCTATAGCCTCCAGTCGATGCCGTGGCGGTCTGCAGCAGCCGTTGCTTCGACGTATCCCGCGTCGGCGTGGCGCACGATGCCGATCCCCGGATCGGTCGTGAGCACGCGTTCAAGGCGGGCCTTGCTGTCGTCAGAACCATCGGCGACGACCACCATGCCGGCGTGCAGCGAGTACCCGATGCCCACGCCCCCGCCGTGATGCACGCTCACCCAATGCGCACCGCCCACTGCGTTGAGGAGCGCGTTGAGAATCGGCCAGTCTGCGATGGCATCCGAACCGTCCTTCATGGCTTCGGTCTCGCGATACGGCGACGCGACGGATCCGCAGTCGAGATGATCCCGCCCGATGACGATCGGCGCTGCGAGCTGGCCGCGCTTGACCATGTCATGGATGCGCAGGCCGAACTCTCGCCGTTCTCCATAGCCAAGCCAGCATATGCGCGCAGGCAGCCCTTGGAACTTGACGCGTTCGCGCGCCATCTCTATCCAGCGCCGCAAATGCGCGTTCTCGGGAAATGTCTCGAGCAGCGCATCATCCAGCCGTGCGATATCGGAAGCCTCGCCCGAGAGGGCGGCCCAGCGGAACGGTCCCTTACCTTCGCAGAACAGCGGGCGGATGTAGGCTGGCGTAAAACCCGGAAACGCGAAGGCGTCGGCGAGCCCAGCCTTTTGCGCCTGCAATCGGATGTTGTTGCCATAGTCGAACACGATTGCGCCACGCTTTAAGAAGCCGTTCATCGCTTCGACTTGTACCGCGATAGACTCGAGCGAGCGCTTCTCGTACTGCTGCGGGTCCTGTTCGCGCAGCTCTTCGGCTCCTTCCAGCGAGATGCCGGCGGGCACGTAGCCGTTGAGGGTGTCGTGCGCAGATGTTTGATCGGTGACGACGTCGATCTGCGCATCGCGACGCAAGAGCTCGGGAAATATCTCGGCAGCGTTGCCCAAGAGCCCGATCGACAGCGCGTGTCCCTGCGCGGCCGCAGCCTGGGCAAGGTCAAGCGCCTCGTCGGTGCTGTCGGTAAAGACGTCGCAATACCGCCCCTCGATGCGGCGCTGGATGCGATCCGCATCGATCTCCACACAAATGGCGACGCCACCGTTCATCGTGACCGCCAGCGGCTGCGCGCCACCCATGCCTCCAAGGCCGGCCGTGAGCGTGATGCGGCCGCGCAGACTTCCGCCGAAATGCTTGTTGGCAAGGGCTGCAAAGGTCTCGAACGTCCCTTGTAAGATGCCCTGAGTGCCGATGTAGATCCATGAGCCGGCCGTCATCTGGCCGTACATCGTCAAACCTTGCGCTTCGAGTTCGCGGAAGGTTTGCCAATTCGCCCAGGCCGGCACGAGCAGCGAGTTTGCGATCAGCACGCGCGGCGCTGCTTCGTGCGATCCAAATACCGCGACCGGTTTGCCCGACTGCACGAGGAGCGTTTGGTCATTGCGTAGACGCTTGAGCGTGCGCACGATAGCGTCGAACGCTTCCCACGACCGAGCTGCCCGCCCGCTGCCGCCATAGACGACGAGATCTTGCGGCCGCTCGGCCACCTCGGGATCGAGATTGTTCATGAGCATGCGCATTGCGGCTTCTTGGCCCCAGCCAAGGCACGTCCGCGTCGGTCCGCGAGGCGCGCGCACGACGCGTGGCACAGATGTCGTGCTCATCTTCACAATGCTCCGATACGGTCTTCAACGGCGCGCACGAGCGTGCCGTCGCGTACCAGGGCGCTGCAAGCCTCGATATCTGCATGGATCTGGCGATCGCCATCCAGATGCGGAATCCGCTCGCGCACGAGCGCATGGGCAATGGACGTACCGCGACCGGGCTGCAGCGGCGCACGAAAATCAAGCGCCTGCGCCGCGAGCGCCAGCTCGACGCCGACGACTATCTCGTAGTTCTGCACCACCGATGCGAGCTTGCGCGCGGCGATCGTCCCCATGCTGTTGTGGTCCTCTTGACCGGCAGACGTGGGAATGGAATCGACTGAGGCAGGCGCGCACAACGTCTTGTTTTCGGTCACCAGTGCGGCCGCTGTGTATTGGGCCAGCATATAGCCGCTGCACAAGCCGAATCGCTCGGTGAGAAAGGGCGGCAGCCCTTCAGCGCCCTCGAGCAGCTTGTAGCTACGGCGCTCGCTGATCGAGGCAGCATCGGTCAGGGCGATCGCCAGGTAATCGAGGACGAGGCCGACTGGCCCACCATGGAAGTTACCGTTGCTCACGAGGGTGCCGTCGTCAGGAAAGATGATCGGGTTGTCGGTGACCGCATTGATCTCGATGTCCAGCGTGGACTCGGCGAACCTGAGCGTGTCGCGCGCAGCGCCGTGCACAACGGGCATGCAGCGCAGCGAATAGGGATCTTGGACGCGGTCGCAATCGCGATGCGATGCGAGCACGTCGCTATGGTCGAGCAAACGCCGAAGATTGGACGCGCAGTGCGCCTGACCGGGATGGGGACGCAGTGCGTTGATCCGCTCTTCGAACGGGGCATCGGTGCCGAGGTACGCCTCGAGGCTCATCGCTCCCGCGATATCTGCTGCTTTGAGCGCCCCTGAAGCGCGAACGGCAGCGAGCGCACCGATCGCGGTCATGATCTGCGTGCCGTTGATGAGCGAAAGCCCTTCTTTAAAGGAAAGCGTGTACCGTGAAAGTCCGGCGCGCGCGAGCGCGGCTAACCCCGTCATGCGCTCTCCATCCACCCACGCCTCGCCTTCGCCGATCGCCACAAGCGCCATGTGCGCAAGGGGCGCAAGATCACCGGAGCACCCGACCGATCCCTGGCTCGGGATGACGGGCGTGACGCCCCGGTTGAGCATCTCGAGCAGCAGCTCGATGAGCTCCACCCGCACGCCAGAATGGCCGCGCACGAGCGAGTGCGCGCGCAACAGCACGCTCGCACGCGCGGCGTCCTGCGAGAGCGGCTCCCCCACGCCGCTAGCGTGGCTGATAATGAGGTTGCGCTGCAGCTCCTTTGCCTCGGCAGGTTCGATGCGCACGTGCTTGAGTCTGCCGAAACCGGTCGTCACACCATAGATGCGCCCGTTCCGGGCGACTGCATCCTCGACGACGTCACGTGCCGATTGGATCTGAGCACGTGCACGATCGTCAATGCTGACGCGCACACCGCCCGCCGCGATGCGATGGACGAGTGATATAGTCAGATTTGTGCCGTCGATGGCGAACGCCGAAATGGTCTGCATTGCGCGGTTCGTTCGCGCCGCGCACGCACGCCTCCGCCCGCGTTCGCTAGGGCGTCACGCGTGACCGTTCGCCAAGGTCACAGCCGTGCAAGGACGAAGCTGGCATGCATCACCCGTAACAGCATGAAAGAGCGTTGAATCGCCGTGCCCATACAGGTTGCGATCGACGGCCCGGTTGCATCCGGAAAGAGTACAGTGGCGCGCAGGCTCGCGGACCGCTTGGGCTTCGTCTTCTTGGACACGGGCGCACTCTATCGAGCGGTGGCCTATCTCGCGCTCGAGCGCGGTGTCGCACCGACCGATGCTGATGGTGTCGAGGCGCTCGTCGCGGCGCACGCGCCCGAAGTGATCACAGATGTTGCCGACCCGCTCACGTATCGGATCCGCATTGACGGCAAACTGTTGGGCCAAGAGTTGTTCGCGTTGCCTGTGTCGCAGGCCGTGTCGCCGATCGCGGCGATGCCGGGCGTTCGCCGGCGACTCGTCGCGGCGCAGCGTGGGTTTGCAGCAGGGCGCGACGTGGTGATGGCGGGCCGCGACATCGGCACGGTCGTATTGCCGGACGCCGGTTTCAAGTTCTATCTCACGGCGAGCATCGACGCGCGTACGGACCGCCGCCTGCGAGAGCTCATCGCTTTCGGCGTGAGCATCGATCGCGACGCGCTGCGAGCAGAGATCATCGCACGCGACCAGCGCGACACGACGCGCGCCGTGTCGCCGCTTGCCAAGGCGCCCGATGCCGTCGAGATCGACACATCCTCGATGACGGTGGACCAGGTCGTCGATCGTATCGTGCGCCAGGTGCGCATGTCGCCCGCCCGATGAGCGACGCTGCGTATATTGCCGCGCGCGGCTTTCTCAAACCGCTTTTGAGCTTGTTCTTCGCGGTGCGCGCGAGCGGCGCGGAGCTCGTGCCGAAAGATGGGCCGCTCATCGTGGCAAGCAACCACGTGTCGTATCTTGATCCGCCGATTCTTGGTTGCTGGTTTCCACGCGTCATCCATTATATGGCCAAAGAAGAGCTCTTCCGTGTGCCGGTGCTCGGAGCACTCATCCGCTCGGTCAACACGTTCCCAGTCAACCGCGAGCAAGCAGATCGAGCAGCGATTCGTCATGCGCTCCGCGTGCTGAAGGGCGGCGGCGTCGTCGGGATTTTTCCGGAAGGCCGGCGCAATCTGGACGGAGAGGCCCAGGCGCGCAGCGGTGCCGTGCTGCTCGCTGCGACCGCACGCTGTCCGGTTGTACCGGTCGCGCTTGTGCGTACGCATCTCGCTGCGCGACGGCTGCGAGCCGCAAAGGTCGAAGTGCGCATCGGCGCACCGCTGCAATTCCAGGGAACGGAACGAAAAGCCACGAAAGCCGAGCTCGCTACGTGGACCGATGCGGTGACCCGGCGCATCGCAGAGCTGATGGAGACTAATGCAGATCCAAAAAGCGAGGACCCAGGGGTTCTGCTTCGGCGTTGAGCTGACGTACAAAAAGGCGCTGTCGGAGACGAGCGAACGCGACGACGTCTACACGATGGGCAACATCGTCCACAACCCGATCATCGTCCAAGAGCTTGACGACAAAGGGCTGCATAACGTCGATGCGCTGGACGACATCCCCTCGGGCACGCTCTTCGTTCGCGCCCACGGCTTGCCGCCGCAAACCCTCGAGACTGCCAAAGCCAAGGGATTACGCGTCGTCGACGCCACGTGTCCTATGGTCACGCGGACGCAACGCCTGGCGGAGAAGCTGACGGCGGAA
>Ga0306921_10000959_pt1 | contig 27371 bp, 29 predicted proteins | sample sta12Cox44000080_FD_203760 | JGI IMG/M metagenome (GOLD analysis project Ga0306921, IMG submission 203760) | Lab enrichment of tropical soil microbial communities from Luquillo Experimental Forest, Puerto Rico - statoxic.12C.oxic.44.000.080 (v2)... | ecosystem: Environmental > Terrestrial >...
CCCGAAGCGATCGCCCAGCTCCTTGGCCGCCTTGGGCGAGATCATCATGCCCGCGCGATCGGTGAGGGCGGCCAGCAGGGGGACGAGCGGCTCGGAGAGGTTGAGGCGGACGGTCAGGTCATTGATCACGTCCACGCTCTTGATCTCGCCGATCTCCGACTTCCGGAAGGAGCCAGGCGTGTTCAGATGTCGCTCGATGTTGAAGCGCACCGCCTCCGCGTTGAAGGGCTCGCCGTCGTGGAACTTCACCCCGGGGCGCAGCTTGAGCACGACGGAGCGCTGGTTGGGCCCCCACTCGTAGCTGGTGGCGAGTTGGGGAACGATCTTGAGGTCGGGCGTGACGTCGAAGAGCTTGTCGCAGAGAGCGGCGAAGACGAGGCGACCCGTGTAGGCGCGGCTGATGGTCGGGTCGAGCGCGTCGGGATCGTCATTGAGTCCGATGCGCAGGACGCTTTGCGCCGACGCGGGGTCGGCGACAAGGATCATGGCCGCCATCAGCGCGAGCAGGCTGCGCGTCCATCTCATGGGTGAGGCTCCTTGTGGAAGGTCTCGGTGAGGGTTGCCCGGCTGTCCACTGCGATCGCTCCCTCGCCCTGGGGGCGGACGATGAGCGGGTTCACTTCGAAGTCGACGAGGCGCGGCCCGAGATCGACGGCGAGCCACGAGAGGCGCGAGACGACGTCGGCGATGGCCTCCACGTCGAGCGGCGGCCGGCCCCGAGCCCCGCGGAAGAGCGGGGCGCCGGCGAGGGCATCGAGCATCAGACGAGCCCGCTCTAACGTCACGGGCGCGGGTGCCAGCGCGATGTCCTTCAGGATCTCCACCGCGATGCCGCCGAGTCCCACCAGCACCACGGGGCCGAACTGGGGATCGCGCCGGGCGCCCACGATCACCTCGGCCTCGCCGCGTACCGTCTCCTGTACGACGAAGCCGTCGAGGCGGGCCAGGGGCGTCGACCGCGCAAGACGCGCGGCCATCTCACACGCGGCCTCGACGACCTCGGTCGGCGAGGCCAGGCCGAGCTGCACCGCGCCCAGGTCGCTCTTGTGCACGATGTCGCGCGAGATGGCCTTCAGCACCACGGGAAAGCCCAGCCGAGCCGCCGCCTCTGCCGCGGCCTCTGGGGTGGCCGCCGTCGCGTCGCGCGCGACGGGGATCCCGTAGGCCTGAAGCCATCGCGTGGCCTCCTCGGCGGATAGCACACCCGAGCCCTCGGGAGCGGCCTCCGGCAACCCCGCGGGTCTCGCGGCGAGAGGTCGGGCGGCGGCCGAGTGCGCATCGTGCTCGGCCATGAGCGCGAGCACCCGCAGCGCGTCCTCGGTGCGATCGAAGAAGAACTGGCCGATCTCGCGGAGCGCCTCGCGGGGTGCGTCGGCGGCCGCGCCGGGCGTGAACACGATCATCACCGGCTTGTCGATGGCCTGTGCGGATTCTGCGATCAGCCGGGAACGCTTGGCGAAGAAGGGCATCGAGGTGAGGATGGCCAACCCGTAGGCGACGTTCGAATCGTCGAAGAGGAGCCGCGCGATCTCCCCGCTGATCTCCACGTTCTCCGGGGCCCGACGGCCCCCGAGGTCGACGGGATTGTCGGCCTGGGGGGGCAGCAGCAGCTCGCCGAGGGCGGCGCGCGTCTCGGCCGAGAGCACGGCCTGCGAGAGCCCGAGCTCGCTCACGCGGTCGCACGCGATGCCCGCTCCGCCGCCCGAGGTGGAGAGGATGGCGACGCCGCCGCGCCGCGGGCGTCGATGCCGGACGAGGAAGTGGGCGGCACGCACCATGTCGTCGGGGTCATGGGCAATGACCGCGCCTTCCTCGCGGCAGACCGCCGCGAAGACCTCGAACGATCCGGCAAGACTGGCCGTGTGCGAGCGCGCGGACACCGCGCCGGCCTGAGTGCGGCCGGTCTTGACCACGAGCAGAGGCTTCCCCGCCTTTCGCGCCATGGCCGCCGCCCGGCGAAAGCGTGGGCCGTCGAGGAGTCCTTCCACGTACACGCAGATCGCTTCCGTCCCCGCGTCGTCGACCAGGTACTCGAGCACGTCGCAGATCTCCACGTCCACCTGGTTGCCCACCGAGACGCAATGACGGAAGCCGATGCCATCGGTGGCCGCGCGGTCGAACACGGAAACCATGAGCGCCCCACTCTGACTCACGAGCCCGAGGGGGCCGTCGCGGAGCCGGTCGGTGTCGAGCACGACCGAGGAGCAGAGGGCGAGGCGATGGTGCGGCACCACGAGGCCCATGCAGTTGGGCCCGATCAGACGCATGCCCGTGGCGCGTGAGACCTCCACGAGGGCGGCCTGGCGCGCCATACCCTCCGCGCCTGCCTCGGCGAATCCCGTGGAAATGATCACGCAGCACCCCACACCTGCCGCCGCCGCTTCCGTCACGCTCTGCACGAGGGTGTCGGCGGGCACGGCGAGGATGGCCACGTCGGGCGGCGCGGGCAAATCCCCTATGGAAGGGTAGGCGACGTGCCCCACCACCGCCGACCGTCGAGGATTGATCGGATAGATCGTGCCGGCGAATCCGTGCCGGACCAGGAAATGCATGATACGTCCACCGAATTTGTCGACGGAGTCCGAGGCTCCGAAGACGGCGACGGACCGTGGATGGAGGAGGCGGTCCACGCTGACGCGCGGCGCGGCCCGGTCGCTCCCCAGCCGGGCGGTGTGCAGCGCCGGCGCCTGCGTCACGATGGGCGGCGTCCCGCGTGCAGACAACAGATTGGCTCAATCCTTTCGTCCACCGGGGCACTCCTGTCAGCCAGTTCGAGACCGAGGATCGACGGCGGCATGCTCGCCGTCCGAGGATGGGCGAAAGAGCCCGCCATGTCAAATCGGATGGTGCTAGTGTGCGGGAACCATGAGCTTTCCCGTCCTCGAGCACGTGGTGAAGACCGCGCGCCACACAACATTCCATCTCTCCTGTGGAGCGGCAGACGCGCCGCTCATCGTCTTCGTGCACGGCTGGCCCGAGCTGTCGATCAGCTGGCGGCATCAGCTCCCCTGCTTCGCCGATCTCGGATTTCTCGCGGTGGCGCCGGACATGCGCGGCTACGGGCGGTCGAGCGTCTACTCCCGTCACGAGGACTACGCCCTGGAGCACAGCGTGCGCGACATGATCGAGCTCCTGGACGCTCTCGGCCGGGACGAGGCCATCTGGGTCGGCCACGACTGGGGCAGCCCGGTGGTGTGGGGCCTGGCCAGTCACCATCCGGAGCGCTGCGTGGGCGTGGCCAACCTCTGCGTGCCGTACTTCGCCAAGGGCTTCGCCCCGAGCAACGTGGTTCCTCTCGCTGATCGTTCGATCTACCCGGCGGCGGAATACCCGGCCGCGCAGTGGGAGTACCTGCTCTTTTACGAGGAGAGCTTCGACACGGCGCGCGCGGGCTTCGAGGCGAACATTCGCAACACCGTGAAGGCCCTCTTCCGGAAGGGAAACGCTGGCGCCAAGGGCAAGCCCTCTCGCACCGCGCAGGTCCGCCGCGACGGCGGGTGGCTCGGAGGAATGGGCCAGGCGCCCGACCTGCCTCGGGACACGGAGGTGCTGACGGAAGAGGACCTGCACAAGTACGTCGCCGCCCTCGAGGGCAACGGCTTTTTCGGGCCCGATTCCTGGTACATGAATGCCGAGCGCAACACGCGCTATGCCGCCCAGGCGGTGAACGGCGGCACGCTCGCGCTTCCCGTCCTCTTCCTCCATGGCGAGTACGACTACACCTGCGAGACTGTCTCCTCGCGCCTCGCGGAGCCCATGCGGCAGGATTGCCGGAACCTGACCGAGGTCGTGGTGCGGTCCGGCCACTGGATGGCCCAGGAGAATCCACGCGCCGTGAATGCCGCGCTGGCGAAGTGGCTTTCCTTCCAGTTTCCCGATCTCTGGACGACGTGACGGCTCGAGCGGGCTCGCTGACGACGCTCTTTCGATAGCACGTTCATCCGGGGCCGAGCCTGCCTGGTCCTGCGAGGCCGCTACTCCTTCCGTCGCCTGGCCGCATCGAGCGCACGCCGCGCACGCCTCACGGCCTGTTCGAGCTTTCGTCCTTCGGCGCGCCGGCGCTTCAGATCCTCGCGCGCCTGGCGCACATCTCCCAGCAGAGAGGCGAGCCGGGTCTCGGCTTCCGGCACTTGCGCCTGGGCGGCGGCGAGCTGTTCCTGGACCTTCTGGACGGCTGTCTCGAGCGGCTCCAGTCGCCGGCGACGTCGTTCCTCCCGGGCCTCACGGAGTGCCGGCGGGACGTGGGCGCGTCGAGCTGCCGTCGGCCTTGTCGGCGTGACGGGGACGCGGCCCCTGCGGCGCCGACTTTCGACAGGGTGTGCGCCGCCGAACACGTCGAAGCCAGGGGATGCGAGCTCGGACTCGAGCTGGCCCCGCTGTAGCGCGGCGCGGGCGGTGGCGTCGACGGGGGCCGCCGTCACCGTACGCTCCACCCGCGAGAGGATCTGCGCGACGTTCGTGAAGCCTGCCTCATCGACGATGGCCCGGCCGTGATCCAGGAAGCGATCGAGCGAAGCGCGATAAGCGGCCATGACCTGCGCGAGGTCGCCAGACCCTTTGTGTCGCCCGAGCTGGCCGCCTTGAGATGGTTGGCGGCCGCGATGAGGTCGTCGAGGCTCTTGGCGTGCTCTCGAGCGAGCCGGTTGGCAACCCAGACGGGGATGGTGGGAGCGCGACGGGCCTGCACCACGCGCGCGGTCTTCGAGTCGCCCGCCGCCCGCATGGCCTCGACGAGGGAGCGCCGCTCCCGGGTGAAGAGCTTGGGCGGCACCGCGGCGAGCCTGGCGAGCGCCTCGGCGAGGGTCATCGCTTGGCCTTCCGCTTGCTGTGACCACGCATGGCCCCTATCCTGCACCCCGGGACCCGACAGGAGTCGCATGCCGCGTCGCCCTCAACGTCACGCCCGGTTGCCGAAGATCCGCGAGCGCCTGACTCGTGGCCGGCGTCGGCGCGCCCGCGAGCCAGGAAAGCATAGTCACAATCCGCTCGTCCGGTACTTCCGCGTGCTCGGGCCGGGATTGGTCACGGGGGCCTCCGACGACGATCCGAGCGGGATCGCGACGTATGCGGTGGCGGGCGCGACCCTGGGGACCTCCTTGCTGTGGACGGCCGGCGCCACCTTTCCCCTGATGACGGCCATCCAGCTCATCTGCGCCCGCATCGGACTCGTCTCCGGCGTCGGCCTCATGGCTGCCGTGCGTGGTCGCTACCGCTATGGCTTCCTCCAACTCGCCTGTCTGCTCCTCCTCGTGGCGAACACCTTCAACATCGCCGCCGACCTGGCCGGAATGGGCGACGCCGTGGAGATGCTCCTCGGGCTCCCCCCGCATCTGGTGATACCCGTCATCGGCGTAATCATCCTCATGACGACCATCTATTGTCGCTACACGACTTTCGCGCGATACCTCAAGTGGCTGACCGTGGCTCTCTTCGCCTACATCGTCACGGCGTTCCTCGCGGCGCCCGACTGGAGGCAGGTGCTGCGCGCCACCGTTGTGCCCACCGTGCACTGGGACCGCGAGTGGCTCATGACTCTCGTGGGGATCCTCGGCACGACGATCTCGCCCTATCTCTTCTTCTGGCAAGCTTCGCACGAGGTGGAGGAGAAGAAGGCCCAGGGGCTCGTCACCCTGCGCGAGCGCCAGGGCGCGACGGCTCACGAGTTGCGGGACGCCCGGCTCGACGTGGGCGTCGGCATGCTGTTCTCCAATCTGGTGATGTACTTCATCATCCTCACCACCGCGGCCACTTTGCATCGCGCACACGTCGGAGGCATCGAGACGACGCGTCAGGCGGCGGAGGCGCTGCGACCGCTTGCGGGGGACGGCGCCTACCTGCTCTTCACCATCGGGATCCTCGGCACCGGCTTGCTCGCTATTCCCGTCCTCATGGGCTCGGCCTCCTTCGCCGTGGCCGAGCTCTACCGCTGGCGAGCCGGCCTCGATCATCCCTTCGGCCGCGCGCCCCGATTCTATCTGATCATGGTGCTGGCCCTTTCGGGCGGCCTCGTGCTCGATCTCTTCCACTTGAATCCGATCCGCATGCTGTTCTGGTCCGCCGTGCTCAATGGTCTGCTTGCGCCGCCTCTGATGGTTCTCGTCATGCTGGTCGGTAACAACCGGGAGATCATGGGCGCCCACGTGAACGGCCCCTGGCTCAATGCCCTGGGGTGGGCGGCGACGGCGCTCATGTCCCTGGCCGCCCTGGCATTCCTCATCTCGTCGCTCTAGGAACAGCCGGCTCGCTCACCGCTCAGGTCACCCGCACCACGACGGGAATGCGGGAGAGCTTGGCGAAGAGCCGATAGCGGTGCCAGATGGGGCGCCAATCGTACAGGAAGATCTCCAGCGGGCGCCACATGGCGACCCAGCCCACGATGTAGAGCCCCTCGTCCACGATCTCGGGCCACAGACCGTGGCCGACGGCGAGGGCGAGCTGACGCAGGAGAATGCACACGAGGAGGAAGACGAGGGCGACCATGAGGGCGATGCGGCCATCGCGGAAGAAGAACTTGAGCCGCCGCCGCGTCTCGTTCATCCGGTACTCGAAGTAGTTGTGGATGGCTTGGCCGAGGTTGGGCCCCGACCCCGGCGGCAGCTGGTCGGCGGGCACGTGAATGATCAAGGTCAGAGGCTTCTTCAGGGGGAACTCGTCGGCCGAGTCCACGAGGTAGTCTTCCGCATCCTGGTCCAGATCGCGCTCGTGGAACGGGGAAGGATCGAGCGAGTTGAAGAGCTGCTGCGGCCGACTCAACCTGATCTCGATGGTGTCTGCAGCGGGAGCGAACGTGTGCGGCAGGGCTTCCGTCATCGTCAGATCCGCCATCGACGATCTTCCCGCCGACGCCTCTCCTCACAGGGTGAGAGGCGGCTTCCGTCCGCCCCGACGCTGATCGCGCTTATCGAGGATCTCCGCCGACCCGCGGAGCGGCGCATCGGGAGACCGTTCCACCCCCAGCGCACTTGCGAACTCGTCCACGCTGTCCTGCTCGGGCATCGCCACCGTCCCGCCCGGCAGTTCGTCGCCGACCATGGACTCCGCGTCCCGGCGCGCGAGCTCCGACTCGGACTCCGGTTCTTCCAGGCGCGCGGCGGGAACCGCACCGACCAGAAGAACGGCCACCTCACCATCTCTCACTCCGACGGCGCCCCGCGAGCGGCCGGTCCGTGAGCCTTGCTTGCGCGGTCTCGTTCCACGCTTGGCGGTCTGCTGGCTCTTTGCACTCTTTGCACGTCGGGTCTCCGCGGCCCGCCCCGTCTTCGCTCGGCTCGCCCGCTTCCTCCCTGCCGCTCGCTTCGCGCCTGTTCTGCGTCGTGTCTGCGCCATGTCGTCTCTCCTCTGAAGGCTGTGTGTGAACACCCTCACACCCGTACGGACCGTGCGGTGGCTCCTTGCTGGGCGCAATGCGCGCAGCAGAAGATCTTGCCCTGCTTTTCCACGCCATGCCCGATCACGCGACATCCACAGTGCTCGCAGGAGGGTGCCAGGGCATGAATCGCACATTCGAAGCAGTCGTAAGTGCTGGAGACGCCGTTGAGTCGGATCTCCATCGCCTTCGGGTACTCGCCTCCACAGACTTCACAGCGTGCCATTGGGCTTCCCTCCTTCGGCCGTCCGGCATCAGGGGATCTCGAAGCCTACCCTTGGTGCGAGGGCTGCAACGCTCATGCCCGGTGGATGCGAGCGGAGGATCGGTTGCCCCATTTCCGGACGTGACGCCGTGGCATGTCGTTTGCGTCATCCATCGGCAGGAAGGACAGATCAGTGATACGCCGAACTCTCAGATCGCTGAACCGACAGTTTCTCGACGCGCTGCCCGGCACCTCGAGGCGTGCGTGGGCCGCCCTGACGGCACTCATGCTCGCTCTCGGGATGGTGGTTCCCGTGTCCGCTCAGCCCACGTCTGATCAGGGGGAACGGCAAGTCGAGAGCCGTATCGTCAACTTGAACGGCGAAATGATCCAGCTCGATGACGGGACCGTCGTCCGAGTCCCTCACGGTCTGGCCCTCCAGGGTGATCTGCGGGAGGGGAAACGCGTGAAGGTTCGCTACGAGGTGAAGGAAGGGAAGCCGGTGGCGAAGTCGATCGAGTTCCTGCCCGGGCCGTCCGGCACCAAGCCCTAGCTACTGACATCTCTCCCCTCCTGGAACAGGCGACCCGGTCAAGGTTGCCGGCCTGCCCGCAATCACGCGAGCAAGGAGGGAGAGATGTGCGTTCCAGCAGCGGCCCCGGCGGCTCCTGAGGCGGAGCGGGACCTGAAGGGAGCGGTGGCCAGCGGAGGCGTTCAGCGGAACCGCGCGATCATCTCCTTGCCGTAGCGAAGAACGTCGTCGGGCGTCTTCACCTGCGCGGGCAGCCCTGCCGCGTTGCTGACGGGGACCGCGACGCGCGCGATGCCCTGCCGCCCGAGAGCCTCGATCTCGGACGCCTCGGTGGGCGCCGCCACCGTGATCTCGATGGCCTTCGGATCGCGCCCGGCCGCCTCGGCGGCGCGCCGCATCTCGTCCAGCAGACCGGCCGAGGGAGCTCGTGCGGGGAAGTAGCCGTCGCCGAGCCGTCCGGCGCGCCGGGCGGCGGCCGTCGTGTCGCCGCCCACGATGATGGGGATGCGCCGCTCGGGCGGCCGGGGCCGGCAGAAGACTTGGTCGAACGAGATGAAGCGGCCCTTGAACGTGGCGCACTCCTGGCTCCACAGCGCGCGCATCGCCGTTACGTACTCGTCGGTGCGCGGGCCGCGGTCGGCGAAGGGCAGTCCCAGCGCGGAGAACTCCTCGGCGAGCCATCCCACCCCGATGCCGAGGAGCACGCGGCCGCCTCCCGCCAAGTGGTCGAGCGTGGCTACCGCCTTCGCCGTCACCACGGGGTTGCGCTGGGGCAGGATGAGGATGGCCGTGCCGAGCTTGATCGTGCGCGTGGCCGAAGCGATGAAGGCGAGCCAGATGAGCGGATCGGGGATGGGGAAGTCCTCGAGTCCGGAGCCCATCCGTCCCGTCGGCGAGTAGGGATAGCGGGACTGATAGGCGTGCGGCACCACGACGTGCTCCACCGTCCAGATCGAGTCGAAGCCCGCGGCCTCGGCCGCTTGCGCCAGCTCGACGGCGGCGGGACCGTTGCTGTAGCGTCCGAGGCTCGCGTATCTGAGGCCGAATTTCATGGCTCGTCTCCTCTGCCGAAGGTCGACGGGGCGCGCTCTAGCCGCGGAGCCGGCTGGCGATCCGTTCGATCGCCTCGACGCTGTCGGCGCGGGAACCGAAAGCGGTGACCCGGAAATAGCCCTCGCCACTCGGCCCGAAGCCGGAGCCGGGCACGCCCACCACCTGGGCCTCCGCGAGAAGCCGGTCGAAGAAGTCCCACGACGAGACGCCGGCCGGCGTGCGGATCCAGATATACGGAGCGTTCCGTCCGCCGTACACGGCGAATCCGGCTCCCTCGAGCCCCTCCCGGATGATGCGCGCGTTGTCCATGTATTGGTCGATCAGCGCTCGAACCTGCTTCTGGCCCTCGGGGGTGTAGATGGCTGCCGCCGCGCGCTGCACGACGTACGGCGGGCCGTTCGACTTCGTGGACTGCCTCCGGAGCCAGAGCTGATTGAGGCTCACCTGGTCGCCCGCCGCCGTGCGGCCCTGGGTCTCGCGGGGCACGACGGTGTAGGCCATGCGCAGGCCCGTGAAGCCAGCGTTCTTCGAGAAGCTACGCGACTCGATGGCCACCTCCCGCGCCCCCTCGATCTCATAGATCGAATGCGGGATCTCGGGATCCCGGATATATGCCTCGTAGGCGGCGTCGTAGACGATCACTGCCTCGTGAGTGCGCGCGAAGTCGACCCAGCGCTTGAGGGCATCTCGGCTCATCACGGCGCCGGTCGGATTGTTCGGGTAGCAGAGATAGATGAGGTCGACGTGGCAGTCGGGGAGCGACGGCTGGAAATCGTTTTCGGCGGTGCAGGGGAGGTACACGAAGCCCGGATAACGGCCCGTCACGTCGGCGGGGCCGGAGCGGCCCGCCATCACATTGGCGTCCGCGTACACGGGGTACGCGGGGTCCATCAGGGCCACCACCGCGTCCTGGGCAAAGATCTCCTGGATATTCGCGGCGTCGCTCTTTCCGCCGTCGCTCACGAAGACCTCGTCGGCGCCGAGGGGTACCCCGCGGGCGCCGAAGTCGTGGGCGGCGATCTCCCCGCGGAGGAACTCGTAGCCGATATAGGGGCCGTAGCCTCTGAGTGTCTCCGCCCGGGCCTGCTCCCGCGCGGCGGCCTCGAGGGCCTGGACGACCACCTCCGGCAGGGGCAACGTGACGTCGCCGATGCCGAGGTCGATCAGACGCCGGTCCGGATGGGCGTCGCGATGGGCCTGGGTGCGCCGCTTCACCTCGGCAAAGAGATAGCTCGCCCGCAGGTTGAGGAACGCCTCGTTGATCCTGGGCACAGCCCGCCTCCTTTCCCAGTGCGCGGCATTCTAGTCGATCGTGGTGGGCAGCGCCACGGGGCCCGCATCGTCACCGTCCCGTCACGAACTCGGCTACACTACGAGCCACCATGCCGGCGCGGCCGCTCGGTGAGCGGGATTCCCCGATCCGGGGGCGCTGCTCGATACCGTGAGCGACGCGCCCGTCGGATCCGCGCGGAAGTGGGCGATCACCTTCTCGGTGATGCTCGTCACCGTGATGCAGGTGCTCGACACCAGCATCACCAACGTGGCCCTCCCCCACATGCAGGGCTCGTTCTCCGCCAGCATCGACGAGATGTCCTGGGTCATCACCTCGTACCTCGCGGCCAACGCCATGGTCATCCCGGCCAGCGGCTGGCTGACCTCGGTGTTCGGGCGCCGCCGCTTCTTCCTCATCTGCACGGTCACCTTCACCGCAAGCTCCTTCCTCTCCGGCATTGCGCCCAACCTCGAGTTCCTCGTCGCTATGCGCATCCTGCAGGGGCTGGGCGGCGGCCCCGTGGTGCCCATGGCCCAGGCCGTGATGTGGGAGATCTTCCCTCTCGAGGAGCGCGGGACGGCCATGGCGGTGTGGGGTACCGGCATCATGCTCGCGCCCATTCTCGGCCCCACCGTGGGCGGCTACATCGCGGACAGCTGGTCATGGCGCTGGATCTTCTACATCAACCTGCCCATCGGTGTCATCGCCTTCTTCATGGTGAGCGCGTTCCTGTTCGACGCGCCCTTTCACCGCCGGCCCCGTCGCGTCGACGTGGCGGGCATCCTCCTGATGATCGTGGGCTTCGGCTGCCTACAGCTCGTCCTCGATCTGGGCGAGCGCAACGACTGGTTCGACTCGTCCATGGTGCTGATGTGCGGCGTCCTCGCCGCCTGCGCCCTGGTCGCCTTCGTGCTCCGGGAACTGATGACCACGGAACCGATCCTCGACCTCAGCGTGTTCGCCGACCGCAACTTCAGCGTCGGCACTCTCGCCATCTTTCTCGTCGGGCTCGGATTCAACTCGAGTCTCCTTCTCCTCGCTCTCTACACGCAGACCATCCTCGGCTACGACGCGTGGACGGCCGGGCTCACCCTCGCTCCGGGCGGGCTCGGCACCATGCTGGCTCTCATGATCTCCGGCCGCCTCGTCTCGCGCATGGACCAGCGACTCATGTTGGCGGGTGGCTGCTCGCTCGCCGCCGCCGCCCTCTTCTTCATGACACGTGTGACGCCCACCATCGACTTCTGGAACCTCGCGTGGCCACGCTTCCTCCAGGGCTTCTCCCAGGGGTTCATCTTCGTTCCCCTCCAGGCGCTGACCCTGGCCACCATCCCGACGGAGCGGCTGGGCAACTCGACGGCCGCCTATAACGTGGCGCGCAACATCGGGGGCAGCATGGGCGTGGCGCTCGTCACCACCCTCCTGGCGCGGCGCAGCCAGGTTCACCAGAACACGCTCACCGGCCATCTCGATCAGTGGAGCTTCGAAATGGCGGCGCGGCTCCAGACGTGGACGGATCACTTCGTCCGCCACGGCGCCGACACCTTCACCGCCGCGCGTCAGGCCATGGCCATGGTCTATCGTGAGGCGATGACGCAGGCGAGCATCCTCTCGTACGCCGATGACTTCTGGCTACTCCTCAGCATCTACTCCTCCGTGCTGCTTCTGATACCTTTCATGCGCCGCGTTCGCTCTCGCCGACCCGCGCAGGCCCGCGGCGACGGAGAGGACGGGGACGCCACGGCCCGCGACCCCGGATTGCCCGCGCCGGCCGACTGAGACCGCCTGGGCGGGCTGGTTCTCGCTCGAGGCGTCCGTGTCGCGGGAGGGCAACACGCATCGTGGCGTCGTCAGCCGCTCGGTGTGCGCGGCCACGATGCGTGTCGTAGGGAGGGGACGGGCCGACGGGTAGCGGTCACTTTGACCGCGTCTGAGCAGGCTCGTTCCTGGAGTGCGGCTTCAGTGATGCTTGAAGTACTGGACTTCCCGCTCGTGCTTTTCCGCTGCTTCGCGCGATTTGAAAGTGCCGAGGTTCCGCCGCTTTCCTGTCTTTGGATCCTTCTTCCGCGAGTAGAGCCGATATCCGCCGGACTTCAGCTTTTCGATCATGAGAGCCTCCTCTCCTAGACTGACCTCCCTTGCCGAAGTAACGTAGCAACGCCAGTGCCAGCCGAGCCTTGGCGCCAGCCCCGGCCGGTCATTTCTTCTGGGCACCCGTGTCGATTCCCCGGTCGTTCATTCGACTATCGCCTGAAGGGCAGAGACAGCCCGGAGATGCCCGTTACTCATGACAGGAGGCCAAACGCGATGAGCGGTGCGCAGCCGTCCCAGGGCCAGCCGTCGGAATCGGCGAACTCGGAATTCGTCTTCAGAAGCGACTACCGTGCACCCCGCGCTCTCATGTTCTCGGCGTGGACGGATCCCGAGGAGATGGCCGAATGGTGGAGGCCCCACGGATTCAGGAACACGGTGTGCGAGCTGGATCCTCGTTCGGGCGGCCGCCTCCGTATCGAGATGCATGGGCCGGACGGGACGCTGTATCCGATGGTCGGCGTCTACGAGGTCGTCGAGTCCGATCGCGTCGTCTTCACGTGCCTGCCCCTCGACGAGCAGGGCGCTCCGCTCTTCGAGATCGAGAGCGCCGTGACGTTCGTGGAGCGGGCGTCGGGCGGCACGACCCAGACGGTGCGGACCCGCGTCCGCCGGGTATCGCGGGGAGCGGCCATCCACCTCGTGGGCATGGAGGCGGGCTTTCGTCAAAGCCTCGAGCGTCTCGCGGACCACCTCGCGCAGGGCGGTCACGTCGCTCCCGCCGCCTCGGTGCGCTCATGAAGACCGTGGCCAAGATTCTCGCGGGCGTAGTGGCGATCGTGGTCGTGCTGGTGATCGTCATCGCCGTGCAGCCGTCCGAGTTCCACGTGGCGCGCACGGTGAGCGTCGCCGCGCCCGCCCCGGTGGTGTTTGCGCAAGTCAACGACTTCCACAAGTGGTCGGCCTGGTCGCCGTGGGCGAAAATGGATCCGGGCATGAAGCAGGCGTATGAAGGCGCGCCGTCGGGGACGGGTGCCGTCTACACGTGGGCGGGCAACCATGACGTGGGCGAGGGGCGCATGACGATCACGGAGAGCCGGCCCAGCGACCTCGTCAGGATCAAGCTCGAGTTCTTCAAGCCGTTCGCCGGAGTGAGCACGGCCGAGTTCACCTTCACGCCCGACGGGCAGCAGACTCTGGTGGCCTGGAGCATGACGGGACGGACCACCTTCGTGACGAAGGCCGTCCACCTTTTCCTCAACGTGGACAAGATGATCGGCGACAGCTTCGAGAGCGGGCTGGCCCGCATCAAGTCGCTCGCCGAAGCGGAAGCCAGGTCGTAGCTCGAGATCCGTCAGGTCTTCGAGGCCTCGGATTGTCCTCCCGCGGAGGCCCCGCGCGCGAGCAGGCTATGCGCGACGTGCTGCAGAAGAGGGCGCCCAGCGCGAGCCGCGGCGGCCTCCCGGGAGACGAAGGGACGCGAAGCGGCTCAGCGCCCCACGGTGTTGCGGATGCTGTCCATGTGCTCTTGCACGTGGTTGATGAGCACGCCTTCGATGATCTGCTGCACGGACATGGCGGGCATCCCTGTGAGGACAGTACCGCTCTTTTCCAGCTCGGCGTCCGAGAGCCCGCGCACCATCTTGGCCGCGTCGGCCGCTCCCTTCTTGTGGAGGGCGAGCGTCTCCGCCTTGGTGCAGCCCGCGAAGTCCTTGGCGTGCTTCGCGTTGCTCTCATCGAGCTGGGCCATGGTGAAGGGGGGCATGGCCTGCCCGCTCGCCACCGTCTTCACGATGCCTGCGATGGGCTCGTGGGCGCCCGCCACGTGATGGGCCGTCACGCCCACCGGCCACTTCTCCGCCGAGGTGACCTTCTTCCAGTCGGCATCCGACAGCTTCTCGATGACGCCGATCAGCTCGCCTGCCTTGGCCTCGAACGTCTTCGCCAGCCCTTCTGCTCGCTCACCCATGATGGCCTCCTCCGAGATCGATTGATCGGTCGCGCAGCCCATCCTGCGTGTGCGCACCGTACCATCGGCTCCGGGACCTCGCAATGACGTGGGAGGTAAAGGAGACCTCTCGGCTCAGACGCCCAGGTAGTACTGCTTCACGAGATCGTTCTCCCGAAGCTCGCGGGTGCTGCGGCCCTCGAACTCGATCCTGCCGTGCACGATGATGTAGCCGCGATCGGCGATTTTGGTCGCCTGGTTGAAGTTCTGCTCCGCCATGAGGACGGTGAGCTGACGTTGCTCCTTGAGCTCCTTGATCTTGGCGATGACCCGGCTCACCAGAATGGGGGCGAGCCCCACCGAGGGCTCGTCCACGAGGAGGATGCGCGGGGAGGACATGAGGGCGCGCGCCACCGCGAGCATCTGCTGCTCGCCTCCGCTCATGCTGCCCGCGAGCTGGCGCCGGCGCTGGGCGAGCACGGGGAAGGCCTCGAAGGAGAAGTCGAGGTTGGCGGCGATCGCCGCGCGGGCTTGTGGCCGGTAGGCGCCGAGGAGCAGGTTCTCCTCCACGGTGAGCTTGGGGAAGAGACGGCGTCCCTCCGGCACGAGGGCGATGCCGAGGCCTACGATCTCCTCGGTGGAGGCGCGCGTGAGATCGACGCGGCGGCCGTCCGTCTCGAGCACGATCTCCCCCGCGGTGGGCGCCACCATGCCCATGATGCACTTGATGAGCGTGCTCTTGCCGTTGCCGTTGGTGCCGAGGAGGGCCACCGTTTCCCCCTCGCGCACCTCGATGGACACGCCGTGCAGCACGCGCACCGCGCCGTAGCCTGCGTCCACCTCGCGAACGAGGATCCTACTCGCCAAGGTAGGCCTTCTCCACGGCGGGGTTCCGCACGATCTCTTCTGGGGTGCCTTCCGCGATGCGCTCGCCCGCGTCGAGGACGACGATGCGCTGGGAGAAACGCATCACCGCGCGCATGATGTGCTCGATCATGACGATGGTGATGCCCTCCTCGCTCAGCCGGAACAGGATGGCGAGGATGTCGTCGACCTCGGCGCTGGACAACCCCGCCATCGCCTCGTCGGAGATCAGAAGCTTGGGCCGGGCGGCGAGGGCCCGGGCCAGCTCGAGCTTGCGCATCTCGATCTGAGTCAGCCCGGCCGGCTTCTGGTGTGCCTTGGCGTCGAGGCCGATGGCGCGCAGAATCTCCATGGCATCCGTGTCCGCCGCCTGCGCCCGCTCGTGGGCGGCGTATTCGAGGGGGATGTGCAGGTTCTCTAGCACGGTCATGCTCGTGAAGGGCTTGGGAATCTGAAAACTCCGCACGATGCCGAGCCGCGTGCGCCGGTGCGGCGGCAGGGCGGCGAGATCCGCGCCCTCGAAGAGAATGCGCCCGCCGTCGGCGGCCAGGGCTCCTGAGATGCAGTTGATCAGAGTCGTCTTGCCGGAGCCGTTGGGCCCGATCAACCCGAAGCGCTCCCCCGGATTCACGTGGAGGCTCACGCGGTTGAGGGCGGTGAACCCGCCGAAGCGCTTGATCACTCCCTGCACGTCGAGAAGGGGGGTCGCCACCCCTAACGGCTCCGCAGGCGGCGCACCAGGCCAAGGATGCCCTCGGGGGCGAGCACGACGAAGGCCACCAGCACGACGCCCACGATGAACAGGTTCATCTCCGACGAAATAGTGACCGTGGCGAGCTGCTGGGCGGAGCCCAGGAGCACGGCGCCGATCACCGGCCCAACCCAGCTCGTGGTGCCCCCGATCATGGGCATGGCCAGCGCGTTCACCGCGTAGTCGAGGTTGAAGGCGGAGTTCGGCTCCACGAAGGTGACGTAGTAGGGGAAGGGCGCCCCCGCCACGCCGAGGAGGAAGCCGCTCACCGTGGTGGCGAAGAGCTTGAGGCGCAAGGTGGGCACGCCCATGCACTCCGCGGCCTCTTCGTTGTCGCGGAGGGCGGCGAGCCCACGCCCCACCCACGAGCGTTCGATGAAGCGCGCGGCCGTCACCGCGATCACCGCGAGGAGCACCATCACCGTGAAGAGGAAGGTGACGTAGTTGCCGAAGGGCGGCGAGCTCGGACGGATGACGGAGAGACCCCGCGAGCCGCCCACGTACTCCCAGTTGATGATCATGGTCTGGAGCACGATGGAGAGGGCGAGGGTGGCGATGGAGAAGAACACGCCGCGAAGGCGCAGGGTGAGGTACCCGATGCCGAGGCCGAGGAGGGCGGACACGAGGCCGCCGCCCAGGATGAGCACGGGCAGCGGCGCCCGCATCGACTGGATGAGGTACACCGCGGTGTAGGCGCCCATGGCGAAGAAAGCCGGGGTGCCGAAGTTCACGTAGCCCGCGTAGCCGCCCAGGATGTTCCAGGCGGTGGCGATCACGATGTACTGGAGGATGACGTAGCCGGCGAAGTAGAGATAGGGATTGACGCGGAGGGAGGCCAGGAGTACTCCCGCCACCACCACCCCGAGGCCGACGAGGAACGTCCGTCCCGTTCCCCGCATCTAGCGACCAAAGAGTCCGGCGGGCCGAATGGCCAGCGCGGCAAGGAGCACGCCGAAGGATACCGCCTGCGCCCATGATGGGCCGAAGAAGGTGGACATGAGGCTCTCGGCGATGCCGAGGATGGTGGCGGCGACGAGGGTGCCGCCGATGCTGCCCATGCCACCCAGGACGGTGATGGCGAACATGCGCCCGATGTAGTCGCGGTCGGTAGAGGGGATGACGGGCGTGATGGTGATGAGGAGGGCGCCGGCCAGGCTCGCCGCCGCGATACCGATGCCGAAGGCCACCGTCTTGATCTTCACGGGATTGGCGCCCATCAAGCGGAGGGCGACGCGATCCTGCGACACGGCCATGATGGCTCGGCCATAGAAGGTGCGGGCGAGGAAGAGGTGGAGGGCCAGGGTCATGGCGAGCCCGACCAGGCAGGGCACGAGGAGCCGGTAGGCGATGCCGATACCGCCGACCTCGATGGACTTGCCGGTGTAGGCGGATTGCACCAGCCGGTAGTCGACGCCGAACTTGAGACTGAGGCTCACCTCGATGATGAAGAGGATGCCGAAGAAGAACACGAGCCCACGCAGCGACTCCTCCCCGCGCCGCTCGAAGCTGCCGTAGTACACGCGGTACACGCCGGCGCCCACCAGGTAGAACACCGGGGTGAAGAGTAGGCCGGAGAGGATCGGATCGAGGCCGAAGGCGGTGTACATCACGTAGGCGACGTACGCGCCCAGGATGAGGAAGGCGGGCTGCGCAATGTTGGCGATGTCGAGCAACCCGAAGATGACGGAGACGCCAAGGCTGACCGCGGCGTAGACGCCGCCGAGCAGGAGGCCGGCGACGACGGCGTTCGCCAGCAGGTCCCAGGCAAACACGCGGCGCGGGCTATTTCAGCGCGGAGGCATAGGGATAGATGATGGTGCCGGACTTGAACTCGTCGGGCCAGAGGACGACTTTCTTGCCCGGCCCGCGGAACTGCTCGATGCTCGTGCCCTGGATCTTCTGATACTGCACCATGAGGGTGCGCCCGGTCGCCCACTCGCCGTTCTTCCCGAACTTGATCTTGCCCACGATGGTGCTGAACTCGTTGGCCCGGATGTAGTCGGCGATCTTCTGCTGGTCGAGCCCCTTGGTCCCTTCCACGGCCTGACCGAGCACCTGCATGAGCGCGTAGGAGTAGGGGGGGAGATAGTAGCCGAGCGGATCGACCCCGGCTTTCTCCGCCCGCGCCTGATATTCCTTGAAGAATTCCTTGATGCCGGGCATGGCCATGAACGCGGGCTCGGGCGCCCAGAAGTCGTAGTTCACCACGCCGTTCAGCATGGGTCCGAGACTCGTCAAGAAAGTGGTGAACATCAGGCCGACCATGCCCCCGCCGAAGATCTTGGGCTGGAGGCCGACCTCGTGGGCGGCGCGCAGCATGCCCACGGAGTCCGGCGGATAGGAAGCCACGAACACGATGTCCGCGTTGGTGGCCTTGATGGCCCGCACGATGGGCGTGTAGTCGACAGTGTTGGGCGGATACGTCTTGTCGTAGACGGTCTTGAAGCCGAACTTCTTGACGAGTTCCCGCGCGCCTACCAGCGCGTTCTGCGGATACTCGGCGTCGGCCCCCACCAGGGCCACCGTCTGCGGCTTCGGGTTCTGCTTGGCGGCCAGCTCGAAGAAGCCGATGGCCGTGCTGATCTGGGGATCCGGCCCCGCGGGCTGGATCTGGAAGTAGTTCGGGTACTGGTACTTCTCGTTGTTGGCCAGCCCGAACATGCCGATAAGGGTGAGCTTGCGCTCCATGGCGATGGGGAGCAGCGGCGCGATGAGGTTGGTGCCGTAGCCGGAGATGATGAGGTTGACCTTGTCCACGTCGAGGAGCTTGGTGTAGATGCCCGGGATGGTGGCGGGATTGGTCTGGTCGTCGTAGTAGACGAGATCGACGGGCCGTCCGAGCAGTCCACCCTTCTTGTTGATGTCGTCCTTCCAGATCTGGATGGCGAGCAGCGCCGGCTTGCCATTGGCGGAGAGCCCGCCCGTGAGGGCCATGCCGAAGCCGATTTTGATGGGATCGGCGGCCTGGGCCACAAACGCGCCTGCGCCGGCCAAGAGAACCACCGTAGTCAGCACTGCGATCAGGACCGCGCGGAGGATCGACCGAGAACCACTCTGCCTCATTGCATCCCCTCTCTCTCTGCGCGCCCGCACGGAGGGCGCCGCTCGGTAGTGGGGGCCAGACTGCGGCAGCGCCCGTCGCATTGTCAAGCGCGCCCCCCGGCATGGATTCAATTCTTCCATTGACATCGCACGGCCATCGGGCGCGTCCTATGCGCGGGGCCTCATCACCGAGTCTCGTCGGCCCTCAACGACCAACCCAGGAGGGGGAACCGTGATCGTCGACCGCTACAGCAAGATCATCCTGACCGTCATTGCCATCGCTCTCGTCGTCATCGCCGCGCGCCCGCTGCTGCCCGAGGCTGAACTGCGCGCGTGGCTCCTGCCCGAGGTCGCGCAGGCCCAGACCCCGGCGCCGAAGTACGAGGTCACCATTCCGAAGGCGTGGGGCAAGTTCGTGGGCTTCAGCAACAACAACGTGCTCCTGGAGGCTCCGGATCACATCATGCGCATCGTGGACGTGGAAGGCCGGGCCCCCGAGTATCCCAAGGTGAAGATCCAGATCAAGTGGGAGTAGCCGTTCCGGAGCATCGCGCGCTCGCGCGAGACGGCCAGATCCTGTCACCGGGAGCGGAACTCAGGAACGAACGCAGATCAACAGCGAGTCACGCAGCCTCCCGCGCCCCGGCGACAGGACCCAGCCGCCTCGCGATATAGTTCGGGGCTTTGCGCCGTCACATGGGCCATGACTCACGTTGGTAGCCCATGTCCCAGAACATCCACTCGTAGCGGGACGTCGTCAAAAAGTGGCGCGCCATCGCCGCCCGCTCGCCCGCGCCGTGTTGCTCGGCCATGGTGTTGACGCAGTCGATGACCAGCCGCACGAGCGCGCCGAACTCCTCCGAGGCGTAGGTGCCGATCCAGCGCGCGTAGAGTGGATCGGCGGAGCCCGACCGCTCGAGGGCCTTGCCCACCTCCCAGTAGATCCAGTAACAGGGCAGCAGGGCGGCCACCGCCTCGTGAAATGGCGCGCCGTAGGCCGTGGCGAGCAAGTAGCTCGTATAGGCCTGATTGGTCGGGGCCAGCGGCGTGGCCGTCACCGCCTCCGGAGTCAGGCCCCACTCCGCGAAGAAGCTCTCGTGGAGCGCGCGCTCCACCTTGAGCGCGCCCGCCGCGTGTTCGTTGAACATGATGATCCACTCGTCCTGAGGCGCCCGGGCCGCCGCGATGGACAGGGCGCGGGCGAAGTCGCGCAGGTAGAGCGCGTCCTGCACGGCGTAGAAGCGAAAGGCCGCGCGGGACAGCGAGCCATCGGCGAGACCGCGCACGAAGGGATGATCGAGGATGGCCGCGTAGATGGGCATGATGGACTGCCAGAGCTCCCCCGAGAAGGACATGGCGCAGTCTAGCGGGCGAGGCAGCGTGTGACGTTGACGATCGAGACGGGCATGGCGGGGCGAGAATATGTCCAATCCCTCCCGACCACAAGCACGCTCTTCGGCTACTATCGGCAGGTCGGCCGCCGGAGGCGCACCCGCACCGTAAGGAGACAGCCATGGAACAGCGACGCCTAGGACGCACGGGACACATGAGCAGCGTGGTCACCTTCGGCGCTGCTGGCATCGGGCGCGTGGAGCAGGAGGTGGCCGATCGCGCCATCGCTGTCGCCCTCGAGCACGGCGTGAATCACATCGACGTGGCCCCGCGCTACGGGGAGGCGGAGCTGCGGCTCCGGTCCTGGATGCCGAGCATCCGCGCCAAGGTCTTCCTGGGCGGCAAGACCATCCAGCGCACGCGCGAGGCCGCCACGGCGGAGCTCCATCGCTCGCTGGAGCGGCTGGGCACGGACCGCCTCGATCTCTACCAGCTCCACTCCGTGGGCAAGCTCGTCGATCTCGATGCGGTGACCGCCGCGGGGGGCGCGCTGGAAGCCCTCGTGGAAGCGCGGCGGGCAGGGCTCGTGCGATGGCTCGGCATCACCGGCCACACTCACGACGCTCCGCGCACCCATCTCGAGGCGCTGCGGCGCTTCGACTTCGACACCGTGATGTTCCCCCTGAACTTCGTGCTGTGGGCCATCCCCGAGTACCGCGCCAGCGTGGAGACGCTCCTCGCGGAGTGCGCACGGCGGGACGTCGGGGTGCACATCATCAAGACGGTGGCCAAGGATCCCTGGGACGGACGCCCGAAGACGCACACCACATGGTACGAGCCGTTCACCGACCAGGGCATCATCGATCGCGCCGTGGCCTTCGTGCTCTCGAAGCCCGTGACCACCCTCTGCAGCGTGGGCGACGTGACGGTGCTGCCCAGGGTGTTGGAGGCGGCCGAGCGCTATCGTCCGCTCGATGGCCCGGCGGAGCAGGCCCTGGCCGCGGAGGCCGCGCGCTATCACTCGCCCTTCGTGGGTGAGTGGGCGTGAGCGGCCCGGCTCGTCGGACCAGGCTCGCCGCGATCTTGATCCTCGCCGAGGCCATCGCGTGACGGGCTGCGAGCACCGGTCTCTCGAGGCCAACGGGATCCGCATGCACATCGCCGAGCAAGGGCGGGGGCCGCTCGTCCTACTCTGCCACGGCTTTCCCGAGACCTGGTACTCCTGGCGCCATCAACTCTCTGCCCTCGCCGCCGCCGGCTATAGGGTGGTCGCTCCCGACATGCGTGGCTTCGGCCAGACCGACCGGCCGGCGGATCCGACCCAGTACACGCAGCTCCACATGGCGGGGGACATGGTGGGTCTCCTCGATGCGCTCGAGGTGGAGCACGCGGTCATCGTCGGCCACGACTGGGGCGGCCCCGTGGCGTGGACGTGCGCGCTGACCCGTCCGGATCGCTTTCGGGCCGTGGCGGCGCTGAGCGTGCCCTACATCCCGCGCGGGGTCGTCCGCCCCACCGACGGCCTCCGCTTCCAGGCGGGCGACAACTTCATGTACATGCTCTACTTCCAGGAGCCCGGTGTAGCAGAGGCCGAACTGGAGCAGGACGTGCGCTCTACCATCCGCCGCGTGCTCTACTGGGGCTCCGGCGAGTCGCCCGGACGCGCCCCCAAACCGAAGACGGCCAAGTTCCTCGACCTGATGGACGACCCCCCGACCTTGCCCGCGTGGCTGACGGAAGCCGACGTGGACCACTACGTTGGCGAGTTCACCCGCACGGGTTTCACGGGCGGGCTCAACTGGTATCGCAATCTCGATCGCACGTGGGACCTCATGGCCGTCTACACGAATGCCAGGGTGGCCGCGCCCGCTCTCTACGTCACCGGGGATCGCGATCTCGTCTACGTCCGCTGGAAGGCGGCCGTGGAGCATCTCGCGCAGAGCGTGCCGAACCTCCGGAAGGCCGTGGTGCTGTCGGGCTGCGGCCACTGGACCCAGCAGGAGCGGCCGGAGGCGGTCAACGCCGAGCTCATCGCGTTCCTGACCTCGCTGGAGGGGGCCTAGATGGAGATGGCGAGCGTCCCGCGCAGAGACTTTCTCGGCGGCGCCGTGGGCCTGCTGGCCGCGGCCGCCACAGGAGGATGTGCCACCATGGCTGCGTCTGCCCCGATCGACCCCGCCGCGGCCGTGCCCAAGCTCGCCTACGTCGGCTGCTACACGACCAAGGAGCGCGACGGCCACGGCCAGGGGATCAACGTCTACCAGATCGACGCGGCAACTGGAAACTGGACGCCCCTGCAGCTGCTTCCCGAGGTCAATCCTTCGTTCCTCACCTTCGATCGCCAGAAGCACATGCTGTACTCCGCGCACGGCGACGGCGGAGAGGCCACGGCGTACCGGGTGGACGCGGCGAGCGGGCGCCTCGCCGTGGCCAACAAGCAACCCACCAACGGCAAGAACGGGGTCAGCCTCGCCGTGGACGCGACCAACCGCTTCCTCATCCTCGCCAACTACAGTTCGGGCACGGTGTCCGTCCTGCCCATCAACACCGACGGCTCCCTCGCTCCCCTCAGCGACCTCTACACGCTGCCCGGCAAGCCCGGGCCGCACAAGGCCGAGCAGGCCAGCTCGCATCCCCACGACGTCGTGTTCGATCCGCGGCTACGCTTCTTCGTGGTGCCGGACAAGGGACTCGATGCGGATTTCATCTTCCGCCTCGACACGGTCGCGGGCAAGCTCGCGGCCGCCTCGCCGCCGTCGGTGGCAAGCCGGCCCGGGGCGGGGCCACGGCACTGCGCGTTCCATCCCACCTTGTCCTACACCTACGTCATCAACGAGCTCGACTCCACCATCACCACCTTCCGCTTCGATCCGGATCGCGGCCAACTCACGCCGCTCCAGGTGATCACCACGCTGCCCCCGACCTTCACGGGTGACAGCACGACCTCGGAGATCGCGGTGAGTCCCTCCGGCCGCTTCGTGTACGGATCGAATCGCGGGCACGACAGCCTCGCCATCTTCTCCATCGACGCAGCGAGCGGCGTGCTCGCCCCCGTGGGCTGGGAGCCGACCCAGGGCAAGACCCCACGCTTCTTCGCCATCGAGCCGTCCGGCACCTTCCTCTATGCCGCGAACCAGAACAGCGACACCATCGCGACCTTCCGCATCGATCAGGCCACGGGCAAGCTCACCTCCACCGGCCAGGTGGTGAAGACGGGCAGCCCGGTGTGCATCGTGTTCCGGTGAGCCGCGGCATGTACCTGCCGCCCCTCACGGAGGACTCGCGCCCCGTCACCGCACCCCTCCTGCTCAAGAGCAAGGCCACGGACTGGGAGCCGATGGAGAAGGCGATGCTCTCCGCCATCGACCTCGACAAGCTGCTCGCCGTGGAGCGCGCCACCGTCGAGAAGGGCAAGCAATAGTCGCCGCCCGCGACGCCGCGGTCAGCCGCTGATGGCGAGGCCGGGGCCGGAGAGCTGGCAGCGCAACGTCTGGGCGCTGGCCCTCATCGTCTTCACCGCCTTCGTGGGCTTCCAGTTCTTCTCCCCCTTCCTGCCGCTGTTCGTGCAGGAGTTGGGAGTGAGCGATTCCTCCGAGGTCGCGGTGTGGTCCGGCCTCCTCATGGCCGTCACCCCCGGACTGGCTGGGCTCCTCGGCCCGCTCTGGGGCCGCCTCGCCGATCGCGTCGGTCGCAAGCTCATGATGGTCCGCTCGCTGGCGGGCTTCATCGTGACCATCGCCGCCATGGGCCTCGTCACCTCCATCACACAGCTCCTCGTCGCCCGCCTCCTCCAGGGCGTGTTCGCGGGCTTTTCCGTGATGGCCATGGCGCTGGCCAGCGTGTCCTGTCCACGCGACAAGGTGCCCGTGGCCGTCGGGCGCGTGCAGTCGGCCCAGCTTCTGAGCGCAGCGGTGGGACCGGCCGCGGGCGGCTATGTCGCGTCGCACTTCGGGATACGCTACGCTTTCTTCGTGACGGCTGGGCTCTGCGCGGTCTCCCTCGTCGGCCTGATGCTCCTCTTCCAGGAGACGCGCCCGGCCGAGGCCTCCCGGCGGTCGGCGCCGCTCCACTTTCGAGACGTGTTTCGCCTGCCGCACTTCGCGGTGGTCCTGGGCCTGCTCCTGATCGCCCAGTTCGTCGATCGCGGCCTCTCACTCCTCGTGCCGCTAAAAGTCGCGGCCCTTCCCGAGGTGCAGCGGATCGCCGCCGTCTCTGGGATCATCATCTCCGTGTCGGCTATCTGTGGCACCATCTCAGCGAGCGCCGCGGGGCGCCTTGCCCAAAATTGGCCGATCGGACGGCTCCTCGTGGTGGGCTGTCTGGCTGGCGGCGTTCCCTGCGCGCTGATGGCCTTCACCAGCTCCTGGGTGACGCTGCTCGTCTTGCGGTGCCTGGTCGCGCTCTCGCTCGGCGGCGCCCTCACCCTGGCCTATTCGCTCGGCGGCCATCTCGTGTCGAGCGAGAATCGCGGCGCGGCCTTCGGCTGGCTCGCCCTCGGCGTCCAGTTCGCTTCCGCGGCGAGCCCGATGGCCACGGGCGCCCTGGCCGCCCTCAGCCTGCGCGGCGCCTTCATCTTCGACGGAGTGCTCGCCTGGATGGCCGCCGCCCTCCTCCTCGTGGCGGCCCGCGAGCTGATCAACCGGCGGCTCTAAGATGCTCCCGCGGATCGTGCTCGTCGTCACGATGGTGGCCCTGCTTGCCACGTCCGGCACCGGGCGCGTGGAGGGGGTAGGCAAGGTGTACCGTCTCGGCTACCTCTCCCTGTGGTACAGCACCTCGGATCCCGTGCAGCGGCTCGCCCTTTCGGAGGCCTTGCGTGGCCGCGGCTACCTCGAAGGCGAGCGGATCGTCTTCGAGAGCCGCTACGCCGACGGGAAGATCGAGCGGCTGCCCGACCTCGCGGCGGAGCTCGTGCGGCTCCGCGTCGACGTGATCGTCGCCGTCTCCACTCCAGCCGGGATCGCCGCCAAGCACGCGACCTCCGCCATCCCCATCGTGGTGGCGGGCAGCGGAGACATGGTCGACTCTGGCCTCGTGGCGAACACTCAGCGGCCGGGAGAAAACGTCACGGGCGTGCAGTTCCTACGTCCGCAACTCGCCGTGCGGCAGATGGAGATCCTCAAGCAGGTGGTGCCCGCCGCCTCCCGCCTGGGCTTCCTCGGCAATCCCGACGTGCCCTCGGACGTCGCGTTCTTCCGCACCCTCGAGCGGCAGGCGACCGCCTCCGCGGCGACCATCGAGCTCGTGCCCGTGCGCACCGATCTCGATTACCGGCTGGCCTTCGCGCGCCTCGTGGACACGCGCGCCCAGGGGCTCATCGTGGCTCCGAGCGTGATGCAGATCGATCCCTCGCGGAGCGTGGTGCGCATGGTCTCGCAGAACAAGCTGCCCACCATGTATCCGGGCCGCCAGTTCGTGGAGGCGGGCGGGCTCATCTCCTACTTCGCCGACCCCGCAGACCAGGGACGGCACGTCGCCGTCTACGTCGACAAGATCTTGCGCGGAGCCGCGCCCGCCGAGCTGCCCGTGGAGCAGTACGCGAGCTATGAGCTCGTCGTCAATCTGCGCACGGCGAAGATGTTGAAGCTTACCGTGCCGACCGCGCTCATGCAGCAAGCCGCCGAGGTGTTCCGCTAGATTGCCCTCGCTTCCGGCGTCCTGCTAAGCTACGCGCGTGATGGACGGCGATCGTAAGCCGAGCGCCACGGAGGTTCCCTCCGGCGCCATGGGACGGCTGGTCAAGTTCGTTCGCACGCGCGTCACGCTGCCCCGCGCCCATTCGATCATCGGCATCATCGCGGGCTGCCTCTCCATCACGCTCGGGCTCTATTCCTACCTTCATATGAGCAAGCCCGCCGTCCCCGTCACCGGCGACGTCGTGGCCATCGTGCAGGACGGGCGGACGGGACGGCCGGTGGCGGATGCCACGGTGGAGGTGCTCACGCTGAAGGACGCCGTGGTGACCACGCTCGCCGCGGGCACCAACGGCCAAGCGCGCGGCAAGCTCAAGGAAGGCACCTACCGCCTGCGCGTCACCCATCCGCGTTTCGTGGCGGAGGCGCGTCAGGTGCAGGTGGTGGCGGGACAAACCGCGGAGGTACACGTGCGGCTGGTGCCGCCGGCGCCCCCGTCCAGGCAAGGCCCGGTGGACGAGGCGGTGGGCGCCGTCAAGAAGATCTTCAAGTAGCGAGGTCGAACGCCTCCGCGAAGCGCCGGTACGCCTCCATGTGATCGCCGTACTTCCGATGGCCGGCGGTGTGCTTGGCGGAGGCGAGGAGCAGCCGGTCCCGGTCCGGGGCCGTGCTGTGCGCGTAGTCCTCGAGCAGGCATACTCCCAGCTCCTGGTTGTGCGGATCGTTGCCCGTCTTGGCGGAGCCGCCGGCCAACGTCTCCACGAGGGCGGCGCGATCGAAGCCGGCCTTGAGATAGGCCGCCGTCCAGTTCACGGCCTCGTCCGCCCGCAGCGACACCAGCGCGTCGTCGAGCCGGCGCAGCATCTCGTCTTGGGAAAGCGCGTCGGCGCCGCGGGGCGCCTCGATCTTAGTCGGTCCATTCTCCGGCGTGTGCCGCTGGTGATAGGCGGCACGGTGGACGAAGGCGGCCGCCACGAACAGGAGCTTGAGCCGATGGGGATGCTCGAACGTGTCGAAAAACCAGCGCACGGTGTTGCAGTACTCGTAGCTGTGCTGGGACATCGAGAAATTGTTGGGGTGGCCCGTCTCGAGGATGACCTGGGCCGAGGCGATCTGGATGGTGTCGATGATCTGGCGCAGGCCCTTGCCCGCCTTGATCAGACCGACGAGCAGCTCGATGAACGTGGGCTCCTCACCGCTCAGGAGCGCTTCGATGAGGGCGATCGACTCCACGGAGCTCAGCGCGCCGTCGTTGCCGAGGAAGTCCTGGTCGCGCGCCTCGAGGAAGTTTTGGATGACGAGGCAGCCCATCTCGTACGTGGAGTGCCACCGCGGCCCCAC
>Ga0306921_10000962_pt1 | contig 27332 bp, 20 predicted proteins | sample sta12Cox44000080_FD_203760 | JGI IMG/M metagenome (GOLD analysis project Ga0306921, IMG submission 203760) | Lab enrichment of tropical soil microbial communities from Luquillo Experimental Forest, Puerto Rico - statoxic.12C.oxic.44.000.080 (v2)... | ecosystem: Environmental > Terrestrial >...
TCGAGCAGGTCGAGGTGCAGGTCGGTGCCGGAAACTCGGAATACGCCGTCGGAAAAGCTTACGTCCGGCGTCGCGACTTCCAGAAGGTGCGCGGCGAGCTTCGTGCCCTTCTCGATGACCGCACGCCCCGCCTCGTGCAGCGCCGTTCCGCCGACGGCCAGGGCGCGCGAGCCTCCGGTAAGCCCGGCCGGCGTGCGGTCGGTGTCGCCCATGATCACGTCGATGAAATCGCCGTCGATGCCCAGCTGGTCCGATACAAGCTGCTTGTAGGATGTGACCAGCCCGGTGCCGTATTCCTGGTTGCCCATCACGAGCTCGATTCGACCGTCCTTGAACTCAATCGACGCGGTCTCGGGGAAGCCGCCGCCGCAGCGCTCGGTATACGTTGCCATGCCGATGCCGCGCAGCTTGCCGTTGCGCTCGCTGCGCGCGCGCCGCTTCGGGAACGACGACCATTCGGCTGCCGCCATGGCGCGGTCCATAATGTTCTCGAACTCGCCGGAATCCAGCACAAGCCTGGTCGCTGAAGTGTACGGCATCGCTGAAGGCGGCACGAAATTGATGCGGCGGATTGCGTCGGGACTTAGTCCAAGCTCGCGCGCCGCGGCATCGACGAGCCGCTCAAGCAGATAGGCCGCCTCCGGTCGCCCGGCACCGCGATAGGCACAGACTGTCACGGTATTGGTGCACACGCCCTTGACATTGATATGGATCGCTCCAATCGAATAAAGGCCGGAGACGAGATCGGTCGAGCGCGTCGGGATGAAGCATCCGAGCGGCGAGAGGTAGGCGCCGAGATTGGCAAGGACGGAGACGCGCAAGCCGAGAAAGCGACCTTGCCTATCGAGTGCGAGATCGGCGCGCGTTACATGGTCGCGACCCTGATTGTCGGAGACGAAGCCTTCCGAACGATCCTCCTGCCACTTCACCGGCCGGGCTAACTTGCGGCTGGCCCAGACCGCAAGCGCATGCTCCGGATAGACGAAGGCTTTCATGCCAAAAGCGCCGCCGACATTGGGCGTCAGCACGCGCAGCCGATCCGCTGGAATCTTCAGTACCGTCTCGGCAAGCGGGTTGCGCACATAATGCGGACCTTGCGTCGCGGTGATGAGCGTTGACCGGCCGGTCGCGGGGTCGTAATCGGCAATGGCGTTGCGCGGCTCCATCGAGTTGACGACGACGCGGTTGTTGACGAGCTCGAGCGTGACAACGCGCGTGGCTTTGGCAAACGCAGCGTCCGTCGCGACGGCGTCGCTCGTATCGTTGTCCCAATCGAAGACGATGTTGCCCGGAATGTGGTCGAACAGCGCCGGCGCGCCGGGAGCGATTGCGTCCTTGACCTGCGTGACCGCCGGCAGCGGCTCGTACTCGACCTCGACGGCTTCCGCCGCATCGCGCGCGGCGGTCAAGGTCTCGGCCACGACCAGCGCGACCGGCTGGCCAACATGGCGTACCTTGCCGAGCGCAAGCACGGGACGCGGCGTGTCGTGCCGCGGCTTGCCGTCGCGGCAGGTGAGCGGGGCCGTGCAGGGAACGTCACCGAGACCGTCCGCGCGTGCCTCCTCGCCGCTGGCCACCCACAGCACGCCTGCCATGCAACGCGCCGCATCCGGATCGATGCGCCTGATCCGCGCGTGCGCCACCGGCGAGCGCAGCACGAAGGCATGCGCCATGCCCGGCAGGATGATGTCGTCCGTGTAGCGGCCCTGACCGGTGATCAGGCGCAGGTCCTCATGACGCAGCACCGGCTGACCGACGCCGAATTTCATGCCGTCATCCTCTCATTGCAGCTTTATCGGCTGTGCTATCGTATGCATCGCGCCCTGCCATTGCCACCATGCGATCGGGAGAAAACGCGTGAAGGCAGTCGTATTTCACGAGTTCGGAGGGCCGCAGGTGCTGCGCCTCGAGGAGGTGGCAACGCCGGTGCCCGGACCCGGAGAAGTGCTCATCGACGTCCGCGCCGTCTCGGTCAACCGCACGCTCGACCTTGCGGTGCGCGCCGGTCGATATGCGCATCGGCCGGCGCTGCCGCATGTGCTGGGCGTCGACCCGTGTGGGGTGGTGACGGCCGTGGGCGAAGGGGTGAGAACCCGCAAGGTGGGCGATCGCCTCGCAACCGGGCCGATCGTGGGCACGCAAACCGACGGAGCGCCGATCATCCTCGGCGTAAATACCTGGGGCGGCTACGCGCAATACGTGAAAATCCCGGCACAGGTCACGCACTTCATCCCCCCCGAGCTTGATTTCATGACCGCCGCGGTGGTGGCGCGCCATGCGCCGCTGGCGCTTACGCAGTTGCGCGACCGCGCGAAGGTGAAGCCCGGCGACTGGGTGCTGGTGATGGGTGCCGTCGGCGGGCTCGGCAGCATTGCCGTTCAGGCTGCCAAGCATCTGGGCGCCCATGTGATCGCGGCCGCGGGAACCGATGCCCGCGTCGATGCGGCGAGGCAACTCGGCGCTGATGCAGGCGTGAACTATCATGCCCAGGACTTGACCGCCGAAGTGCGCCGCATCACCGGTGGGGCTGGTGTGAATGTCGTGCTGGAGAACGAGGGCGATCCCGAGCTATTTCCGAAGGCGTTTGCTGCGCTGACGCGCGGCGGACGGCTTGTGACCGCCGGCGGCCATGCGGGCGGCATTGTACCGCTTGATGTCAAGCACCTTTACTTGAACCGGATCACCGTCATCGGCGATCCGCTCGACACCCCGGAAAATTTCGAGCTTGGCCTCAAGCTGGCGGCGCAAGGGCAGCTGAAGGTGCTGATCGATCACGTGTTGCCGCTGTCGGCGGCCGCGCATGCGCATGAGATGGTGGAAGCGCGTGACGGCATTGGCAAGGTTCTGCTTGATCCGACCCGGATGGCGTGAGACCTGCAGCTGAGCCCAGATCTTCCTGAGCTCGCATTGCGTGTGCAATAATGAAGTTGCTAATCTGATCGGAGTAGTGGCGATGCGAGTAGGAATTGCGATTCTTGCGGCATTTTGTCTGTGTCTTGACGCGACGGGAGCTCTCGCTCAAAGCCTCGATGAAAGCATAAGGACAAAATATGCGGTCGATGGGCTGGCTCTCGGTGCTCGGCTCAGCTCCGAGCGTGCAGCTTATCGGGAATACAGATGCAGCCGAAGCGATCAATTCGAGCGTTTCACGTGGTGTCAGAAGATACGCAATGACAGGGAGCGACGCGGATCCTACCGCGTGTTCGAGTCGATGCTGCTCTCGCAGACCGGGGAGGTTTCATACATCAACCGTTATCAGGAACCGGCTTTCTTGGACGCGACGGACGCCGATGAGTACATAGAGCGCTACTCACGCGAGATTGGCGAGCGGCCTCAGGTAACAAGAATTCCGCATCGACCCGATCATGGCGACGGGCTCATCGCGATGTGGGGAAGGGCTACGCTGGAGCAGCTCGATGAGGATGCAGTCAAGATGCTTGAAGACGGCAAAAGTCCGAAGAAGGCATTGCTGGTTGACTTGATCGGTAATTTTGCGCGCTCCGCCAGGGAAGGGTTGCCGATTTACCGCATCGGCGGGGGCGCTGGGCTTATTTGGATAGCCGGCTTCGACGGGAGCGGACGAGGGACGCTGCGATTTGCGGCGGTGGACGTATCGGAGCTTGCCCCCTCCGGCCAGGCGGCGCCCGCCTCGCGAGTTGCACCGCAACCGGCACGAACGCAGCCCGTATCGGAAGAAGGCACGACAGAGGAGCAAGCCGGTCAGGCCGCGTTGCAGCGGATGGTCGAAAGGCTGAAAGCCGATCTGGCAATTTCCACTCAAAGAATAGCAGAGCTGGAAACGGCAAAAGCTGATACCGGGCGTGAGATCAAGGAAGACACAAAGCCGAGAGTAGCCGGTGACAATGCCAACACCGGGATCGCGTCGACCGCCGACACCAAACCGACCGCGTCCATCGTGCAATCGCAGGCGCACAAAGCTCGTGCTGATCCGGGAGCACTTGCCTGGAAGGTGTTTGCTCTTGTCGCCTTTCTGATATCCATAGTAGTTTTTCTCATCATGAATCGATCAAGGATGAGAGCGGCGGCGAGGTACCCGATTTAGGCCACAAATGCCGGCGGCGGTCTGGAGCGGCGGCATCGTAAGCCTTGCGGCGCCCTGCCGGCTCCGCCTGACGAGCGCACTTGCTGCTGCTTTGGTCTTGGTCCCGTGGCTGATCTCCTCCGCGCCTGCGCAGGATTTCCCGACGCACCTGGTGCGCATCGTGGTCGCCTTCCCGGCCGGGGGACCGACCGACTTCGTCGCCCGGCTGCTCGCCGACAAGCTCAAATTTCTGCTGGGCCAAAGTGTCGTGGTCGAGAACAAGCCGGGCGCCAATGGCACCATTGGCGCGGAATACGTTGCGCGCGGTGAAGCCGACGGGCATCTCCTGTTCCTCACCACAGTCGGGGCCGTTGCGGTGACGCCGCATCTCGTTGCCAGGCTGCCCTACGATCCCGCCAGGGACTTCGCCCCTGTCACGCTTGTGGTGCGCAATACCACCATCCTGGTCGTCAAGACCGAGTCGCAGATTGGCTCCGCAAGAGAGCTGGCGGCGCTGGCACATAGGAAGCCCGGCGTGGTCCCGTTTGCCTCGACCGGCTCCGGCAGCATGACCCACCTCGCCCTCGAGCTTTTCCAGTCCGCGGCCGGAGTGAAGTTTCTGCACGTGCCCTATCGCGGCGCGGCGCCGGCGCTCACCGATCTGCTTGGCGGCCAGGTGCAGGCGATGTTTGCCGACGCGCCGGTGCTGATGTCGCAGATCACGGGCGGCGCCCTCCGGGCGTTGGGCGCCGCGTAGGCGCGGCGCAATGCAGTGTTGCCGGATGTGCCGACGCTCGCCGAGCTGGGATTTGCCGACACCGTCGCCGACAACTGGTATGGCCTGCTGGTACCGGCGCGCACCCCATCTGCCGTCATCGCAAAGCTCCACGATGCTGTTGAGGCGGCAATCAATGCACCGGATGTGCGAGACAAGCTGGTGGCGTCCGGCGCCGTGCCGGCGCCGACTTCGAGTGCGGAGTTCGGCAGGTTTCTGGCCGATGAGCTGGCGCGCTGGGGACGCGTGGTGCGCGAGAGAGATATCAAGGCGGAATAAGTGCGGGTGAAGCTGTCTAATGCCGCCTCGCCTGTACCAGATAGCCGATAATTGTTTTCTCGCCCAGTTGCCGGCACGCTTCCAGCCGATGCAGCCCCTCTACCAGGACGAATCGTTCGCCGTCCTTGCGCACGAGGATCGGGATTTGCTGCCCGACCTGCAGGATGCTCTCGGCGATCTCCTGCACCTTGCCGGGATCGAGCGTCGATCGGCGCTTCGCCGGCACATAGATGCTCGCAATGGCGAGCGTCTCGCGCTTCATCATGGCTTGGCAACTCGAGCATGCGCCGGGGAATGTCCGGAAAAAGTGGAAACCGGTTTTGCAAAAAACGACATGCTCAAGCAAAGAAATGGAGCAGGATGACGATTCGAAGTAAGGTCATCCTGCTTTAAGCCGCGCCGCGCCTGCGCGCTCAACGCAGCTGGTCCTTGACCTTGTCCATCCCCGCCATCACGCAGGGCTCGTCCACACCGGGCGACCCGGAGAGACCGACGCCCCCGATCACATCCTTTCCGACCTTGATAGGTACGCCCCCGGGAATGGCAATCACGCTGGGCAGCGTCGTTTGTGGACGCCGCGCCGGATTTTGCTCGAGCGCCTTGGCGAATTCCTCGGTGGTCATGCGGAACGTGCGCGCGGTATAGGCCTTGCGGCGCGCGTTCTCCATGGTGTGCGGCCCGGCATCGTCGGCGCGCAGCGCCACCATGGTGTCGCCGCCACGGTCGACCACGACGACGGAGACCGGGTAGCCCTTGGCCTTGCAGTCTGCCAGCGCATTTTCCGCGAGGGTCTTGGCGATGGCGTAGCTCAGGTCCTTGCGCTCGATGAGTTGCGCGCCTGCGGGTGCGGCAACGGCACAAGCCAAAGCTACGAACGCGAGACGGGAGATCGTTGGCGACATCGTGCAGTCCTCCTGAGTTCGGCGAAAATATCCTACCGCAGGCGCACCCCGCGCTTCCATCCCTGCCGTCGGCCTCCCATATGTGGCCTCGACCCCGCAGCCGGAATTTGTCTCATGTCGCAGCCGCTCATCGTCTCCATCCCGCATAGTCTCGGCCGCGAGGAAGCGGCGCGACGCATAAAGTCCGGTCTCGCGACAGTGCGCGCGCATTATTCCGCATTCCTCAGCATCAATGAGGAAACCTGGATCGGCGATCGGCTTGTCTTCAATATGAGCGCGCTCGGGCAGGGGGCCTCGGGGCTTATCGATTTTGCCGATGATCACGTACGTCTCGAAGTGACCTTGCCGTGGCTCCTTGCCAAGGTTGCGGAAAAGTTCACGCCGACCATTCGCAAGGAGGGCACGCTCATGCTGGAGAAGAAGTGATCTTTTCCGCTCGTGCCGAAGTCCTCGCCCGAGCACGGCAGCGGCCGTATGGCAATGATCGGCCCGGCCCTGCTCGGGGCATCATCACTTGCCTGCGCCGACATACTGAGCAAGGTGACCTTTCGCTCAGGAGCGGACCCGCTCACCGTCGCCACGCTGCGCGGCGTCATCGGGCTTGCCTTGCTGCTGCTCTGGCTGCGTATAGCGCGACCCTCGATCGGCATCCCGCGGCGCGAGCGGTGGATCTCGCTCGGTCTTGGCGCTCTGTTCGCCGGTAATGTCCTTCTTCTGTTCAAGGCAATTTTCGCGATCGACGTGGCAATCGCGATCCTCACCTATTTCGTCTATCCGTTGCTGACCGGGATCGCGGCCGCCGCAATCCGGCTTGACAAGCTCAGCTCGAGGGGCCTGCTCGCAGCCGTCTGCGCGTTTCTGGGGCTCGCGATGATGCTGGGTGCCGCCCCCGCCGGGCTCGCGTCGCTTGGCGTCCTGGCCGCGCTCGCCGCCGCCTGCTGCCGGGTCGCCATGCTGCTCATCACGCGGGCGACCATGCAAGGCATCAACCCGCTTGCGATCACCCTCTATTCGATGGTCTCCTCGACGGCGGTCCTGGCGGCCGCCTCTCTCTTCACTGGCAACTGGCAGCCCCCGCTCACGCCGGTCGGATGGTTCGCCGCGGTGGGCCTGAGCATCTTTGTGATGACCGGCATCCTCGGACTGTTCGCCTCGACGGTCCGCATCGGTCCATTTCGGACCGCGCTGTTCATGAATCTCGAGCCGTTGCTCGCCGCAATGGGCGCCGCAGTTTTCCTCGCGGAGCTGTTCACGCCGCTGCAGGCGCTGGGGGGTGCAGTGATGATCCTGGCGCTCATGGCGTTTCAGTTGCAGCGCTGATCCTTAACCAAGCGTTAACCATCCCGGATGCAGGCTTGACCCGTGTCTTTCGTGGGGGGAGCCCCGGGATGAATGTGGTCACGCTCGCATCGCGAAAGGGTGGCGCCGGCAAGAGCACGCTGACCGCGCATCTCGCGGCGTGCGCATACGGCGCGGGCCACCGCTGTCTCGTGATCGATGCCGATCCGCAGGGCTCGCTTACCTTATGGCATTCCTTGCGCGCCCACGAGGGCCCCGCATTGCAAAGCGCGGCGCGCGGGATCGAGCGCGTCGTCGCATTCGCCGCGATTGAGGCTTACGAATGGGTCTTCATCGATACCGCGCCGACCATGTGGGTGGTGGTGCAGGAAGCGATGCGTGCCGCGACCCTGGTGCTGATCCCGGCGCGGCCCGGCTTCTTCGACCTCGATTCCGTGCGCGAGACCATTGCAGCGGCGCGCGAGCGCGATAAGCCGTTCGCTGTGGTGCTCAATGCCGCCCCGGTGCGGCGCGAGGACAAGGAGGCGCCGGCGCTGATGCAGTCGCGCGCCTTCCTCGACAGGCAGGGAATTCCGGTATGGTCGGGACAGATCAGCCAGCGCGCCGCCTATTCGCTCACGCTTGCGGCGGGGGGAAGCGCCTGCGAGCTTGCACCGGGCTCCACTGCGGCGGCCGAGATCTCCGGCCTGTGGTCCGCGGTCCGGCGCTCGGTCGAAGCCGTCAACGCGCATGCCGCCGCGCGCATCAGGCACGGTCAGGCGGCATAGCCGAGCACAGCTTCCTTCCGCACCAGTTCGCTGGCACCTATTCGGGGCTTGCGCCTTTACCTGGAAGGGCACGGCTACGATCACGGCGTCTGCGGCATCTTCACGGAATTGCGGATCGCAGCGCAACTCGTCGATAGTTCGGGGTGCGGGGAATGTGCTTGAGCCGTCAGGATTGCGCCAATCCTGCGCGGCAAATTCCAACACGTCGGCCGCCTGATGGATCGCCTCATCGATGCTATCCCCGGCGGTAAACACTCCCGGCACATCTGGAAAAGATATGCCGTAGCAGCTGTCCGCATCCTTGTGTAGCAAAGCAAGCCGCGTACAGAAACCAGTTCGAATCCATCAGACCGAAGCCGTTCAATATCACGGCTGTCGCGCAGCAAAGAAGGGGCCTCACGCCCGTTGCACGAAATTATCGACCACGCGCTTCTCGCCCGCCCGATCGAACAAGATGGTGAGCTTGTTGCCATCGACGGCGGTAACATTGCCATTTCCGAATTTCTGGTGAAACACGCGGTCGCCGACGGCGTAATCCGAAATGGTGCCGGTCGACTTGGCAACAAGCTCGCCCTCGATGGTGCGCGGAAGGTGTCGCTTGCCGGAAGCCGCCCGCGCGCGCTTCTGCGCCCCATTCGGGGCGCTCTCGCCGAAGAATGCTGCGCCGCCTTCGTCGAAACCGGTGCCGCGGTCCGCTTTTCTCTGCGCGCGCTGCCATCCGGGCGTGGTGTAGCCCGAGCTGAAATGGGTCATCTCGTCGAAACGCGAGGCGCCAGCGTTGCCATAGCCGGAAAAGCCGCCTTTCGACTCCCCGATTTCCACGTGGGCTTCCGGCAATTCGTCGAGGAAACGCGACGGAATGTTCGACGACCATAGCCCATGCATGCGCCGGTTGGCGGCGAAATAGATGTTTACCCGCCGGCGCGCACGGGTGAGGCCGACATGGGCGAGGCGGCGCTCCTCCTCGAGCCCGGCCCGGCCCTGATCGTCCAATGCGCGCTGATGCGGGAACAGGCCTTCCTCCCAGCCGGGCAGAAAGACGGTATCGAATTCAAGACCCTTGGCGGAATGCAGCGTCATGATCGCGACCGCTTCGCCCTCGCCCTTGTCGGTGTCCATCACCAGCGAGATATGCTCCAGGAAGCCTGCCAGATTCTCGAATTCCTCCATGGAGCGGATCAGCTCCTTGAGGTTTTCCAGGCGGCCGGCGGCATCGGCGCTGCGATCCTTCTGCCACATTTCGGTATAGCCCGACTCGTCGAGCACGATCTCGGCGAGGGCGGTATGCGCCAGCACTTCCTTCTGCGCGCGCCAGCGCTCGAAGGCGGCAAGCAGATCGCGCAGCGCGCTGCGCGGCTTGGGCTTGAGCTCGTCGGTCTCGATCACGGCGCGTGCCGCTGCGGTGAGCGGAATACGCCGCCTGCGCGCATGCTCATGCAGGCCCTGCACGGTCGCATCGCCCAGGCCGCGTTTGGGAACGTTCACGATGCGCTCGAAAGCGAGGTCGTCGCTCGCCGAATGAACGACGCGCAGATAGGCGAGCGCATCGCGGATTTCCTGGCGTTCGTAGAACCGCGGCCCCCCGACGACCCGATAGGGCAATCCGAGCGTGACGAATCGATCCTCGAACTCGCGCATCTGGAACGAGGCGCGTACGAGGATCGCGATCTCATCGAGCGAGTGCGGCCGACCGGTGCCGTCATTGCGTTGCAGCGCCTCGATCTCCTCGCCGATTGCGCGCGCCTCCTCCTCCGAATCCCAGCACGAGGTCACCCGCACTTTGTGCCCCGGCTCATCCTCGGTGCGCAGCGTCTTGCCGAGCCGTCCCTCGTTATGGGCGATCAGATGCGACGCGGCGGCAAGAATGTGCGCGGTCGAACGGTAGTTTCGCTCGAGCCGAATGATTCTTGCGCCGGGAAAGTCGTGCTCGAAGCGCAGGATGTTGTCCACCTCGGCGCCACGCCAGCCATAGATGGACTGATCGTCATCGCCAACGCAGCAGATGTTCTTCGGTGTGCGGCCGGGCAGTTGGGCGACGGGAGCGGCGGACTCGGCATTTGCCCTCTCTCCGCTCTCCCTGCTTGCCGGAAGAGGGTGGGGGTGAGGGATGCTCGTGCTCTGCCCCAGCAGCCGCAGCCAAAGGTACTGGGCGACATTGGTGTCCTGATACTCGTCTACCAGAATATATTTGAACCGCTCCTGATACTGGCGCAGCAACTGCGGCTGCTCGCGGAAAAGCCGGATGCAGTGCAGCAGCAAGTCGCCGAAATCGGCGGCATTGAGGACCTTGAGCCGCTCCTGAAAGGCGGAATAGAGCTTGCGGCCCTTGCCGGCAGCGAAGCTTGTGGATTCCCCGTTGGGAACCTGCTCCGGCATGAGCCCACGGTTCTTCCAGGCATCAATCAGCCCGGCGAGCACGCGCGCCGGCCAGCGTTTCTCGTCGATGTCCTCCGCTTCGAGCAGTTGCTTGAGCAGCCGAATCTGATCGTCGGTATCGAGGATGGTGAAGTCGGGCCGCAGCCCGACGAGCTCGGCGTGCCGGCGCAGCAGCTTCGCGCCAATGGAATGAAAGGTACCGAGCCAGGGCATTCCCTCGACGATCTCACCCACCATGAGGCCGACGCGCGCCTTCATCTCGCGCGCTGCCTTGTTGGTGAAGGTGACCGCGAGAATATCGCCAGGCCTTGCCCGCCCGGTGGCGAGAATGTGCGCTATGCGCGTGGTAAGGACGCGTGTCTTGCCGGTTCCGGCGCCGGCCAGAACCAGCACCGGCCCATCCAGAGTCTCCACCGCAAGGCGCTGCTCGGGGTTGAGATCATCGAGATAAGGAGCCGCGCGCGCCGCGCTTGCGCGCGCGGCGATACCGCCCGGCGCTGGTGCGGGTGGCTGGCGGAAGAGGTTGCCGGGATGAGGCATTCCGGTTGCTCGCCGTGAGCTTGTTTTCCAGCGTTGCAGCGACTCAGCGTTAGTGCTTGCACGATCCTATCCGAAAAGTCTGCAACTTTGCGGGATGGTGCAGCGCTAAGATGGCAATCGCCGCGGAAAATGGGGAGTGCCGGCGGTGCCGGCTTAGCCGGCGCTTTTCCGCGGCATGGCGATCCGCCGGCCGGCTCCTTGCGGGTAGGGCAGGCGCGCATGCATTGCCTTCATGCCTTCGAGCGCGGCTGCAATTGCGGCCGGAAAGGGCGCCGTGCGCTTTTGCTCCATATCCACGTGCAGCGACATGTTTTCCGAGGTCGCCGAAACCCAGCCTTCGGTGGCGTGCAGCAGCTGCTCGAAAAAATGCATGCGCTTGCTATCGTAGTCGATGAGCTGGAACGTCACCCGCACGTCATCCTCGGCCTTGAGCTCGCGCAGATAGCGCACGTGCGTTTCGGCGGTGAAGCAGGAATGCCCGTGGGTCCGCACGTAATCGAGGCCGCATCCCAAAAGCTCGAATACCTCGTCGACCGAGCGGTCGAAAAGCACGTTGTAATAGGCCATATTGAGATGGCCATTATAGTCGATCCAGCCGGGCTCGACTCGCATCAGCGACGAAACAAAAGGGGCAAAGAACAGCGGTTCAAGATTGCGGCTTTCGAGCATGGTGCGACCTTACGACCCCCCGCATGCGGCCGTCCATCTAGTGTCGTATTTCTGCGCAGCGCGCACAGGCCGGCACTTGCACGGCATCGTGGTCGAGCCCATTTCGAAGCCAAATATGGCCCCCTCCCTTCGTAATACAATGCCGCCCATGATCAATCTGAGCTGGCTTCCGCCCATTGTTGTGCAGGCGTCGGAACGTCTGGCCAGCAATCTCGGTGAGCTGGCGGGAAGCGCGACAGTCTGGCTCGCGGTGACGGGGTTGAGCCGCTCCGGCAAGACCGTCTTCATCACCAGTCTGATTCACAACCTCATGAGCGCGGTCCACAATCCGAACCGGATGCCGCTTCTCGACGTGGTCGGCGAACGCCGGTTGATCGCCGCCAATATCGAGAGTGCCAAGGCACATCGGCTGCCGCGATTTCCCTATTTCAGCAACATAGAAAGAATGGCCGGCAGCCTCCCGGACTGGCCGGATCGCACGGCCGACATCAGCGAGATCGGCCTCGAAATCCGCTTCATGCCCGCCAACCCGGTGGGGAAGCTGCTCAGCGAGATTACCGGCAGTCCGGCAAAGGTCAGCGTCAAGATCGTAGATTACCCCGGTGAATGGCTGCTCGATCTGCCGCTCCTGGAGCAAAGCTTCAGCGAGTGGTCGCGCGCGACCATCGGCTCCACGCGCCACGGCAGCCGGGCGGAGATCGCAGGCGACTTCCTCTCCTTCATCGCGGCCCATCGCTGCGAGGAGCCCGCAAGCGACGAAACCGCCAGGCGGGCCCATGACCTTTACCGCGACTTCCTGCTGCGCGCGCGCGATCAGTACGGCCTGAGCTATTTGCAGCCCGGCCGCTTCCTGTGCCGGGGGACGCTCGGGGAGGTGCCTTACCTCTGGTTTGCTCCGCTCGATCTGAAGGAGGCGGCCGCCGAGCCCGCCCCGCACACTCTCGGCGCCCTCATGGCGGAGCGGTTCGAGGTCTATAAGCGTGAAGTGGTGGGCCGCTTTTGTCTCGATCACTTCCGGCACTATTCGCGGCAGATCGTGCTGGTGGATGTGCTGCGCGCGCTGCTGGCCGGCCGCGAGGCCTTCGAGGACACGCGGCGAGCGCTCGGCGTCATCGTCGATACCTTCAGATATGGTCACGGCGGCTTTCTCTCCAAGCTGCTGCTTGGCTCGCATATCGACAAGGCCTTGTTCGCCGCCACCAAGGCCGATCATGTTCCGGACATTCAGCGCGATCACCTCGCCGCTCTGCTGCGCAACATGACGGCGCTCCCTGCTCTCGAGGTCAAAAGCGCCTATGCGCAATTGGATGTGACCCCAATCGCATCCGTCGTCTCCACCGCCGAGGAGACCCAGCTCATTGATGGGCAGCGCGTGCAGGTTGTCGTCGGCCGCCCGGTCGGCGCGAAGACGCAGTCAAAGTTCTTCGTCGGCAACGTGCCGATCCGTCCGCCGCGGCCCGATGCCTGGGGGTCGCCGTTCCTCAACGTGCCGGTGTTCGAGCCGCCTGCCATTGATCCATCGCCGATCGATGGCATCGCGCATATCAATCTTGATCTGGCGCTTGAGTTCTTGCTGGGAGACCGGCTGCGATGAGCGATGCATTACGTGAAGAGCGCGACCTCGCGTTCACCCCTCGCGTCATCGAGATGGAGGTGCCCGACGCTCGGGTGTCATTATCAGTCGCACCGCCGCAGGTGATCATGACCGACCGCGCCGAGCCGGTTGTCCCCAAGGAGCGCGCCGTCGTTGCCGTTGCGCCTGAGCCCCCCCGGCGACGCAATCGCGCGGTCACTCTCGGGATCGCGGGGGTGGCGATTTTCCTCGCGGGATGGGGAGCCGTCGATGCTGTCGCCTGGATTTCGGCGGCGTTCGAGCGTGGTGTTGCCTTGGGCGCGCTGGCGACGGCGGTGGTCGCGGCGGGGGTCGCCGGCGCCGGCGCGGTGATCGCGCACGAGCTTGCGAGCCTGCTGCGCCTCAAGAGCGTGGAGGCAGTCCGGCGGCGGTTCTCCGCTGTCGAGCTCTCGCCCGCGCAGACGCGCGCGGCGGTTGCCGACGTGCTCTCGGTCGTACCGCGCGACCGCGAGACGCAGCGCGCGATCGAGGCATTCCAGCGCCAGGTGCAGGCTCACCACGGCAGGCTGGCGCAGATGGAGCTGCTCGCCCGCACCGTCATCAAGCCGCTCGACCAGCGGGCCGAGTCGCATGTGCGCACGGGTGTTCTGCGCGCGTTCGGCGTCACTGCCATCAGTCCCACCGCCCTGACCGATGCGGTTTTCTTTCTTGCGTGCGGCGTGCGCATGGTGCGCGGCATCGCCGGTGCCTACGGGCACCGGCCGAGCGCGGCGGCGACTGTGCATCTGCTGCGCCGGCTGCTGCTTGAAGCCGGCAAGCTCGGGGCGGTGGATCTCGCCAGCGCCTCGCTGGTGCAGCACCTGGGCGGAGCCGTCGCTGAGCGCTTCGCCGCCTCGACCGCCGAAGCGCTCTACGCGGCATACCGAATGGCCCGGCTGGGCATCATTGTGATGGATCTCTGCCGTCCGGTTGCGTTCACCGAGGATGAGATTCCCAACGTCGGCTCTCTTGTTGCCGGCGTCGTGCGCCGCCGCTCCGAAGCGGGATAGCAAGTGCAGGACTGGTATTGTTCTGATAAGTTCGCGTGACCTGACAGGGAACGGCATCCGTGGACGATCGCACCACTCGCGCTCATCGCAATCCCGCCGCCGTCGATGCAGTGGTGGACGCCCTTGCAGCGAGATTCGGCAATCGTCTGGTCACCTCGCAGGCGGTGCGCGAGCAGCACGGCAATACCACGACCTGGATTGCCAACGAGCCGCCGGATGCCGTGGTGTTTCCGCAATCGACAGGCGATGTGCAGGACATTGTCCGCGTCTGCGCGGGCCACCGCGTGCCCGTCATCCCGTTCGGCACCGGCACCTCGCTCGAGGGGCACGTCAACGCGCCCCGCGGTGGGGTGTCGATCGATTTTCGCGACATGAACAGCGTGCTGGCGGTGAATGCCGGCGACTTCGACTGTGTGGTGGAGCCCGGCATTACCCGCAAGCAGCTCAACGAGCATTTGCGTGATCAGGGACTTTTCTTTCCGCTCGATCCCGGCGCCGATGCCTCGCTCGGCGGAATGGCGGCGACGCGCTGCTCCGGCACCAATGCGGTGCGCTATGGCACCATGAAGGACAACGTGCTCGCGCTCAAGGCGGTGCTGGCCAACGGCGAGCTGATCACCACCGCACGCCGTGCCAAGAAGTCGTCGGCGGGTTACGATCTCACCCGTCTCTTCGTGGGTTCAGAAGGGACGCTTGGCGTCATCACCGAGCTCACGCTCAAGCTGTCCGGCATTCCCGAGGCGATCTCGGCCGGCCATTGCCGCTTCCCTTCGGTTGAGGCGGCGTGCAATGCGGCGATCGCCACCATCCAGTCCGGCATTCCGATCGCTCGCATCGAGCTGATGGACGAGCTGCAGGTGCGGGCGACCAACCTCTATTCCAGGCTTGCGCTGCCGGAAGCACCGATGCTGTTCGTCGAGTTTCATGGCTCCCCGGCGGGCGTTGCCGAGCAATCGGAGCGCTTCGGCGAGATTGCGCGCGATCTCGGCGCGGCTTCGTTTGAATGGGCCATGAAGGCGGAGGACCGCACCCGCCTGTGGCAGGCGCGGCATGACGCCTATTGGGCGGGAAAGAGCCTGCGGCCGGGCGCGCAGGCGTTTGCCACCGACGTCTGCGTGCCAATCTCGCGGCTGGCCGAATGTGTCACCGAGACACAGCGCGACATCGCCACCCACGGGCTGGTTGCGCCCATCCTGGGACATGTCGGCGACGGCAATTTTCACCTTTCGTTGCTCGTCGACATGGCGGACGGCGACGAGGTCAAGGCTGCGCGCAGCCTGTGCGAGCGGCTCGTCGAGCGCGCGCTCGCCATGGACGGCACCTCGACCGGCGAGCATGGCGTCGGCCAAGGCAAGATGAAATATCTTCCACGCGAGCTTGGCGAGACGACGCTCGCAGCCATGGCGGCAATCAAACGGGCCTTGGACCCACAGGACATCATGAATCCGGGCAAGATTGTCGCCGTTAACTAACCCATTGAAATCAGCATAAAATTGCCATCAAGCTCGGCATCATGATGCGCTTTTGCGGCGGGTCACGGAGCTGCCGGCGTGCTATGGTGCAAGCGATCAGGAAAGTCATCCTGCTCTAGACGATCCGTGGAGACGGCGTGCAGACGACGCTGCTTGGTCTTGCGATTGCGATCATCGTGGCGCTGGCGACCGCGCTGGCTGCGCCGCTGTTCGTCGACTGGAATCGTTACCGCGGAGAATTCGAGGCGCGCGCCAGCGGCTTGACTGGGCTCGATATCCGCATCACCGGGGCCATCGACGCGCGTCTGCTGCCCACCCCGACGCTGGTCATGCAAGGCGTCGAGATCGCACGGCCGGGCGATACCGGCAAGGATAGCGGTAAGGATGTTAATAGGCTGGGTGCCCGTGCGCTGCGCCTCGAATTCGAGCTCGGTGCATTGGCGCGGGGCGAATGGCGTCTGCGCGACCTCATTATCGAGGGGCCGGAACTGCGCGCCGGGATCGACGCTGCCGGCCGCCTGGATTGGTCCACTCCGAAGGCGGGGTTCAAACCTGATGGAGTTTCAATCGAGCGGCTTCAGGTAAAGGACGGTCGTGCAATTCTCGCGGACGCGGCCTCCGGCTCGCGTCTCGTGCTGGAAAAACTGGAGTTCCGGGGCGAGGTGCGCTCGCTGAGCGGGCCGATCAAGGGCGAGGGTTCCTTTGTTGTCGGCGGCGAGCATTTGTCCTACCGGATTGCCGCAAGCCAGATCGGCGGCGACGCCGGGCTGAAGCTTCGTCTGTCGGTGGATGCAATCGAGCACCCGCTTGGTGGGGAAGCCGACATCTCCATCTCGTTCGATCATGGAAACCCGCGCTTCGAGGGAAATCTGCAATTCGCGCGCCCGGTCGCGCGCGCCCCCGCGGGCTCGCAGTCGCCGATCGTCGAGCCATGGCGTCTCACCGGCCGCGTCAAGGGAGATAGCGCGGCGGCGAAGATCGATCAGCTCGAGTTTCAATACGGACCAGACGAGCGCGCGGCCAAGTTGAGGGGGACCGCTGATCTGAGATTCGGGCGCAACCCGCGCGCCGATGTCGTGCTCTCGTCAGCGCAGGTCGATCTTGATCGAATGCCGGCGTTCTCGGACGGCGCACATCCGCGGCCCCTCTCCGCCGCCAGCCGGCTGGCGGAAATCTTTCCGCGCAAGCTGCCGATACCGACCTCGCTCAGCGTCGCGGTGGAAGCTGTGGGCCTCGGTGGGGCAACGCTCCAGCGGTTCCGTGCCGAGATGGAAGGAAGCGGAGAGCGCCTCGGCATCAAGGCGCTGGAATTCCATGCGCCCGGCATGACCCAGGTTCATCTGAGCGGCAATCGCGAATCTACATCCGGCGGCGCGCAATTTGCGGGACACGCTGGCGTTGTAACGAACGACGCGCGGGCGCTGGTTGCCTGGCTGAGCGATCGCGCCGATGGCTCGTCGGCCGCTGCCGGCGCGCTTCGCATTGCCGGGGATGTGACCCTCTCGCGTGATGCCATCTCCATAGAGCGGCTCGAGCTCGATTTCGATCGCATGAACGTGACCGGGCGCATCGCCTATGCCTGGGACGGCAACGATCGTCCGGCGCGTCTGGATGCCGCGCTTTCCGCACCTGACGTCGATCTCGACCGCGTCCACGCGGTCGCGACGGCCATCCTGGGTGACACGGCGGTCGCATGGCCGCGCGCAGGCCACCTCTCGCTCAAGGTCGCACGCGCCTTGGTTCTCGGTGTCGAGGCAAGAGAGGCCGCCGTGAGCGTGCGGCTCGACGCCAACGGCCTCGATATCGACCCGCTCGTGGTTGCGGATTTTGGGGGGGCGTCACTGGCGGTGCGAGGCCGCATCGATACCAGGACGGCCTCGCCGCGCGGCACGGTTACGCTTGACCTTGATGCGCGCGCGTTGGACGGCGTTTTGGCGGTTGTGGAGCGATTCGCACCGGACACGGCCGAGCAGCTTCGGCGCTCGGCGGGGCGCGTTTCTCCGGTGGTATTGCGCGCCTCGCTCACCATGGATCCGGGTGCCGCGGCCAATGCGCCTTCGAGCGCGAAACTCAAGGTTGACGGGCGAGCCGGGACGCTTCGTCTCGCCGTGCTGGGGGATGCGAGCGGCGATGCCGGCGCATTCAAGGCGGACAAGGTCGCCGCTTTGCGCGCCGCGAAGCTCGATCTCATCGGCCGGCTCGAAGCAGACGACGGGGCCCTGTTGATCGATCTGGCCCGGCTCGACCGATACATCTCGGTCGGCAAGGGACCGGCCCGGCTGGCGCTGACGATGAAGGGGACGTTAGGCGGCGAAATCGAAGTGGACGGCGGACTCACCGCCGGCTCATTTGCCGCTTCCACAAGGGGCAAGGTCCGCATGTTACCATGGGCAAGCCCGAGTGCTTCGCTCGACCTGCGGCTTGGCAATGCGGACATTCGCTTGCCGCGATCGATCGCGGCCGGCGGACGCTCTGCCGAGTTCCTCCCGGTCTCCTTGACAACGCGGCTTGCTCTCGCGCAGGGCACGGCTCGTCTGGGCAATATCAAGGGAACTGTCGCAGGGGCCGTGGTTGGCGGTGAGCTCGCGGTCGGAATGACGCGGCCGATGACGATCAACGGCGGGCTTGATTTCGCAGAACTCGACCTGCCGCGGGTGGTTGCTGTCGTGATCGGAGCTCCCGCCAGCGCGGCAACGACGAGCACGGACGGTCGCATGCATTGGCCCGCCGAACCATTCGAGCAGATGATCGGCCCGCTGAGCGGTGAGCTTGCGATCAAGTCCACACGTGTCGCGCTTACGCCGACGATTGAGGCACGCGATTTCAGTGCAGCGGCCCGCTTCGGACCATCGCAGGCCGCCCTCGAATTGACGCAGGCTACCGTGGCGGGCGGGCGGCTCGTCGGCGAGCTGAGCTTCGAGCGCGAGCCAGGCGGCGTCGTTGCGCGCACGCGCTTCAATCTTGACGGCGCCAACGCGGCCGAGTTGCTGCCCGGCGACGGGGCGATCTCCGGACGGCTCAGAGCACAGCTGAGTGTCCAGGGAACCGGGATGAGCGCGGTGGCGCTGATCGGCTCGCTCGAAGGCAGCGGCAATTTCACTCTCGAAGATGGAAAACTGGCGCGGCTCGATCCGAGGGCTTTCGAGGCCGTGATCCATGCCGTCGATCAGGGTCTTCCCATTGATGCGAACAGGCTGCGCGAGAGAACGGACAGCGCCCTTGCGAGCGGCGCGCTTGCCCTCCCGCGTGGGGAAGGCGCCATCTCCATTGCGGCCGGCCAGGCACGCGTGAGCAATGCGATGGCGGGAGAAAGGGGCAGCGAGCTTGCGGTCAGCGGACGCGTCGATTTGACCAGCGGCGATGTCGAGGCGCGTCTGGTCCTCGCCAGGGCGCTCGCATCCGGCGCCGCCGCGAATGCCCCGCCTGAGATCGCCATCGCGCTCAAGGGTCCGATGGGTTCGCCCACTCGCAGCATCGATATTTCCGTGTTTGCGAGCTGGCTTGCGTTGCGCGCCGTCGACCAGCAGGCGAAGAAGCTCGATGTGCTCGAAGGGCGCGAAGTGTCAGTGCCTGCTGCCGCAGATCCGGGCGCGCCCGCGGAGGAGACCCCGCGCGCGGAACGCCCGGCCGACGCGCGCGTCGCTCCTCCAAGCCCGCCGCAACACCCGCGACCGACGGCGCGCGTGCAAAAGCCGAAGCCATCCGTCGGCGAACCGCTGCAGCTGATGCCGTATCAATTGTGGTTTGGGGTGCGGTAAAGGCTCAAGTCGAGCTGGGCCGGCCAGCTACTGCCTGGCGCGCCTCCTCGCGCAGAGCAGCCCCCCCGGACGCCTTGTCCTTATAGAATTCGAGCACGAACAGTCGAATAGCCGACGAGAGATTGCGGTGCTGCCGGCTGGTATCGATTGCGGCGACCAAGTCAGACAAGGTCATGTGGCGACCGCCTGCGATCTCCTTGAGTGCTTTCCAGAATGCATCCTCCAGGCTGACGCTGGTCTTGTGACCGGCGATGACGATGGAACGCTTGATGACCGCGGATTTCATTATTTCTCGTCCATTTCGAGACGCGCCCCGTCGAGGTCGCTTTTCGTCTTTGCTGCACGTGCCTGATCGAGCTCGCGCGCCGACTTGCTGCGGCCGTGCAGCAGCCGGTTGGCGGCCGCGGCCTGCTCGGCCATTGCACGCTTGGCCCGCTTGCGCTCAGCCCGAAGGTTGACAATGTCGCCCATGCGTTTTCTCGACACTGCCAAGCGCCGTCCGCTGCACGGCAGGGCGCATCTGCGCTCAATTGCATTGATGGATCAGCTTGGCGGCAATCGAACGCTTAGATATGGGTTATTGATTATACGTCAATTCCATCAAAAAATCAGGGCGGTATTATCGTATGTTGGCGTTGAATCTTCATCTGCATGCCCGTCCCGAGGCCGTTGCAGGATCAGGTGACCGTCGGTGACCTTCCTCGGAGCATCGACGAAAGCCCATTGTTGACGCGAGAGGGGCGGGCTTGGGACCCGCCCCCGCATCGACTTGGCTCGAATTGTGATGGTCAGGTCCGTGGTTGCGGCACGATCCTGATATAGGGCCGCGGTGCCTTCCAACCCTGCGGATACTGCTTGCGTGCGTCCTCGTCGGTCACCGAACCGGCGATGATCACGTCCTCGCCATGCTTCCAGTTCACCGGTGTTGCCACCTTGTGCCTGGCGGTGAGCTGGAGGGAATCGATTACGCGCAGCACCTCGTCGAAGTTGCGGCCCGTCGTCATCGGATAGACCAGGATCAGCTTGATCTTCTTGTCCGGCCCGATCACGAACACGTTGCGCACCGTCTGGTTATCGGCGGGCGTGCGCTTGGCCGGATCTCCCGACACGGCGGCAGGCAGCATGCCGTACAGCTTGGAGACGTTGTAATCAGTATCGGCGATCAGCGGATAGTTCGGCGCGAAGCCTTGCGTCTCCTTGATGTCGTTCGCCCACTTGCCATGCTGGTCGACCGGATCAACCGAGAGCCCGATGATCTTCACCCCCCGCTTGTCGAATTCCGGTTTTATCTTGGCCATATAGCCGAGCTCGGTTGTGCATACCGGCGTGAAATCCTTGGGATGCGAGAAGAGCACGGCCCAGCTGTCGCCAATCCAATCGTGAAAGCGAATTTTCCCCTGCGTTGTCTCCGCGGTGAAATCCGGCGCAGCATCGTTGATTGCGAGAGTCATCACTTACCTCCGTCGCCAGGTGCCAAGCATGAAGGGCCAATGGATGAAGAGCCAATAATGCGGGATCAACCGGTAATATAGGCCCTCTGCGGATCATCGGCCAGAGCGGCGAGCCCGGCCTTCGCCGGACGCGGGACCGGGTTGCTGGTTAGCGACAATTCGACGCGCAGGCGCCAGCCGGTATGCCGCGGCCGCCGCTCCCTTCCCCGGGGCCAATTACCTGTGAATGTTCATTGGATTAGCGTGGACCTGTCGCAACTTCGCCCCCTCGCTGCCGTCACCGCCACGAGTTTACGGCCTAGAATATTGAGCAGAATCGATTCGAACCGGAAAGCACGCTTCCGCGACTATTTCCCTGCGGGAGGAACTGCCCCCTCCGGCGAGCGTTTTCTTCGGGATCGGCTGTCGCCGGCGGCGGCAAAGGGATTTGGGAGAGCGTTGATGGGCCGGCTTTCGTCTTCCGGCAGGTTGCGCGCACTGATCGCGGCGATAGGAAATTCGCCCATAATGGTGCGGCTTGGCGCGCGCCTTCTCTCAGCGGCTGAATGGGCAAGGATCCGTAAGTCTCCGGAAGTGGATGCATTCGTGCTCGCCTGGATTGCCAGCCATGTGCGCGGTCCGCGCCGACCGCCGCGCAGGTTCATGTAATTGCGCGGGATCATGTAATTCCTCGGCTGGCATCGCCGGGGGCATTGCGGACGGTCACAGCAAATCCGAGCAATGCGTCGGCGCGCCCGCGCCGGTTTGACATTTGTCCATCGCCGCCGCAAAGGCTTAGGTCCCGGCGGGGCCCGTTTGCGGTATGTTCAAGCGCATTTTGATCGCCAATCGGGGCGAGATCGCGTGTCGGATCATCAGGACCGCGCGCCGGCTCGGTATCAAGACGGTTGCGGTCTATTCCGAGGCCGACCAGGATGCGCTGCATGTCGATATGGCGGATGAAGCGGTGCTGCTGGGCCCACCGCCTGCCGCGGAAAGCTATCTGGCTATCGACAAGATCATCGCCGCCTGCAAGCAGACCGGCGCAGAAGCCGTGCACCCGGGCTACGGCTTTCTCTCCGAGCGCGAGACCTTTGCCAGCGCATTGGCCGCAGCCGGCATCGTTTTCATCGGTCCCAATCCGCGGTCGATCGCCGCCATGGGCGACAAAATCGAGAGCAAGAAAGTCGCCGCCGCCGCGGGGGTGGCGACCGTGCCGGGCCATCTCGGCATCATTGCCGACGCCGATGAGGCGGTGCAAGTCGCCGAGGGGATTGGCTATCCCGTCATGATCAAGGCCTCCGCCGGTGGCGGCGGCAAGGGCATGCGGATTGCGCGCTCCGCGTCAGAGGTCGCTGAAGGGTTCGAGCGTGCGCGCTCCGAGGCGAGGTCCTCGTTCGGCGACGAACGCGTATTCATCGAGAAATTCATCAACGATCCCCGCCATGTCGAAATCCAGGTGCTGGGCGACAAGCACGGCAACGTCATCCATCTCGGCGAGCGCGAGTGCTCGATCCAGCGTCGGAACCAGAAGGTCGTGGAGGAAGCGCCAAGCCCGCTGCTTGACGCCGCCACCCGCCGTAGGATGGGTGCGCAGGCGGTCGCGCTGGCCAAAGCCGTAGGCTACGATTCCGCTGGCACGGTGGAGTTCGTCGCGGCGCAGGACCGGAGCTTCTATTTCCTCGAGATGAACACGCGACTCCAGGTCGAGCATCCCGTCACTGAGCTCGTGACCGGCATCGACCTGGTGGAGCAGATGATCCGCATCGCCGCGGGCGAGAAGCTCGCGCTCGCGCAGGCCGACGTGAAGCCGTCGGGCTGGGCGATTGAGACGCGCGTCTACGCGGAGGATCCCACGCGCAATTTTCTGCCCTCGATCGGCCGCCTGGTGCGCTATCGCCCGCCGCTCGAGACGGCCGCCAAGGGCATTACAGTGCGCAACGATACCGGCGTGCAGGAAGGCGGCGAGATTTCGCTCTACTATGATCCGATGATCGCCAAGCTCATCACGCACGCGAGCACGCGCGAGGCGGCGATCGCGGCCCAGGTCGATGCGCTCGATGCCTTCACCATCGAGGGCGTGCGCCACAACATCTCGTTTCTCTCAGCCCTCATGCAGCACCCGCGCTGGAAGGCGGGCAGGCTCTCGACTGCGTTCCTGGCAGAAGAGTTTCCCCATGGTTTTTCCGCCGTCGCTCCGCAAGGCGAGGTCGGGCGCGTGCTTGCCGCGGTCGCGGCCGCCATCGATCACGTCCTGGGAGAAAGGAAGCGCCGGATTTCCGGGCAGCAGGCCGGTCGTGCGGTGACACGCGAGCGGCGCCGCTGCGTGGGGCTGGGCGAGAGCGAAATCAAGCTCGAGATCGGACGTGTTGATCCCGGATCGGCGGCTGCCGCCACCCGCTCGCAGTTGCAGAAGTCGAACGCGACGCGTCCCGGCACCGCGGCGCTTGAAGTGCGGTTTATCGGCAATGAGGTACGCAAGGGAGGGAAGCGGGTTGCGCAGAGCAAGGCGCATACCCTGGTCTCGCAATGGAAGCCCGGTGATCCCGTTTGGTCGGGCAGCATGGACGGCCGGCCGCTAACGGTGCAGGTGCGCCCCGTCCTTAACGGGTTCGATCTCTCCCATCACGGGATTGAGGCGCGCGCCTACGTGTATACGGAGCGGGAGGCGGCGGCGGCGCGGCTGATGCCTGCGAAGAAGGTCATCGATTCCGGCAAGGCGGTGCGTTGTCCGATGCCGGGGCTGGTTGTGTCCATTGCAGTGGGCGAAGGGCAGGAGGTCAAGGCCGGCGAAACGCTCGCCGTGGTCGAGGCCATGAAGATGGAGAATGTGCTGCGCGCGGACCGCGACGGGGTGGTCAAGCGCATCCACGCGCGGCGTGGCGACAGCTTGGCCGTGGATGCAGTGATCCTGGAGTTTGCGTGAGATTGAGCGAGATGTGATAAGCGGCCGAGCGGGTCAAAGCGGCGCCCTCGGCGGCGTGACCGAACGCACCATGTAAGGGCGCGGAACCATTGCCGCTTCGAGCGCAATGCCTTCGGGGCGAATGACCTCGGGCCAGACCGGCTCGTTGCGCGCCGTCGTTGCTTGCGCCCGCGCCAGCGCGTCATCCGGCCGGCGCTGGCCCCAGATCATCACGCGCGCCGTCATCAGGATGATGCGGAAATCAAGCCACAAGGAGGCGTTGCGCAGGTACCACTCGTCAAGCGCATCCTTCTCGCTCGGTGTGAGCAGCGTCCCCCCGTTGACCTGCGCCCAGCCGGTGATGCCGGGGCGGATCAGCAGACGCACGCTGGGATTGGTGGGCTGATCGCGCGGCAGCAGCGGCCGCGGGCCGATCAGCGACATGTCGCCCACCAGCACGTTGAACAGCTGCGGCAGCTCGTCAAGGCGGCGGCTGCGTCCGCTGTAAATACAGCGAAAAAACAGCGGGCCCGCCTCGGTACCGGGAAGATTGGGTTCGTTTTGCCAAAAACGCGAATCGATTGTATATCATATTTTATACAATCAAAAGTAGAAATGGAACTGCCCGGATCTGCCGGGGAGGCGGCAAAAAGTTTGACGTGTCCGGAGGTCGACACGCCGGACCGCAAGACTCCGACTCGTGAGCCGCCAAGCACACGAACGGAGGTGGCGTTAACAGCCGCCGTTAGGTGGCCAACACAGACTGGGCCGCGTCCGCGACCTACACCGGCTTCGGGCGGCTCACAACCTAAAGGCTCCGGCTTGGGGAGAAGGTGGCCGTCCCGCCCTGGTTACAGTCTGTGCAACCACGAGCGGGCCTCGTTGTCCGTCCGGCTTGGATATGTATATGCGGATCCACCAATCTCCAGTGGGATAAAATGGTCAACCTCGCATGGAATGGGTCCTTGCTCGGTCGCATTTCGTATGACGCGAAGTTTGGTTTTCTCGCTGGGGAATATGAGTGAACGTCAGTAAGCTCTTAAGCGAAGCTCTTGGGCTTCACGAAGCTAGTCGGCTAGTCGAGGCTAAAACGATCTCCATAACGCGATTGAGGGCACGCGAATCAGCGGTCGTCAGTGGAGTTTTTAAACAGCAGAAAAATTAGCTCCCAGCGATCTGGGACTTTTTGCAACAATATCTGCCACAACCGGACTCATGCACTGCAGCAAAAAGCACTCTCACCGCTCAATCCTGGGACCGGGTGAAGGGCACGAAGCGCACGAGGGTAATCGAGCGCATCCGCGTTTCACCGGGCGCGATCTTTTCGACCACGGTGAGCTGCTGTGGTACTTCAATGGACCCTAGCGGCATGACAAGCCGGAGAATTCCAGAACGCCTCTTCGAGGCTGACGCTAGTTCTTTGACTATCAATGATAACCGAATGTCTGATGATCGGGAAAGGGCAAAGCCCTTGTCGAAATTATTCACGATAATGAGCCGAATATGAGCACCCCGGGCGGTCCTTATGCGTCGCCCAGGGGGTGTTCCCCCTGATCAAGCCGCCACAAGTTCTGTTGGTCGCAACAGCATTGTTTGGTTGCGCCACGCAGGACCAAGACAGCACGGCACCGGCCGCGTGGAGTGATTGTGTTATCACCAATTAACGCGAGTGGACGATGGCAAAGCCGACCCATGCGCTTAGCCGGGTTATTACTTAGGCCCTTAGGCATCAGCGAGTTTTGCGAAAAATTCAACAGGCGAAGCCAAGAAGAATTGGTCTAAACCGTTGGCCAATGTCTGCTATCGTTTCAATAACCGATGGAAAAGCGGACATCTTGTTATGTCTGATTGGTGCCGATTTTGTTGCAAAAGTCCTTTTGCACTCGTCATCAAAATTTTCTTTTGGCTGTACACGCGATTTTCGTGTAAAGATGTGGGGGACCTCATCGCCTGACGATAAACTGACTGACGATCTCCGTAACGCGATTGGAGGGCACACGAATCAGCGGTCGTCGGTGGAGTTTTTTAACAGCAGAAAAATTAGCTCCCAGCGATCTGGGACTTTTGCAACAATATCTGCCAATTCCAGACCTAAGCAGGTGCAGCAAAGTAAGCAAGCTTACTCGATCACCTCATCGGCGGTGGCGAGCATCGACGGCGGCACGGTGAGGCCGAGTATCCGCGCGGTCTCGGCGTTGATGACCAGCTCGAATTTGTCTGACTGCACCACGCGTAAGTCGGCAGGTTTCTCGCTCTTGAGGATGCGGCCGGCATTTCGCCGCGGCGCTCCGGTGGCTCTTTTGGATCGCGCATCACGGCCAGCATATATTCCAAAGGCGTAATTCCGTCCCCCGCGGCCTGCTCTGCAATTTCGCGGGTTCGCCGTGTCAATGAACCCGGCTTTCGGCCTGCGCCGGGTCTGCAACCACCTCGAGGCATGATGATTTTCTTTGATTATTTTCAACGGGTCCGAAATTTAATCCCGCGCCTAAAAAAATGGGAAAATTTAATGCCTGGTCGTCGAGATTTCTCGGGCGCCTGGTGCATCTGTCGCACGTCGCCTCTCACTACGTTTGCTTTAAGCCGGCCGGGCAATGCGCGGCCACCTTTCACCGCTCGCGCAGGGTTTGCAGCGCCACCAGCTCGAGCTCGCCAATGCCAAAGCTCTCCCGTTCACCAGGGATCGCAGTCAGCTCCCTTCGACTTGCAGTTTGGCGCAGGTGTCCTGATACCCGGCCTCACGAAATCCTGTGAGTGATTCAAACCAGTCCATGATCGACGGTCGCAAGTGTGCGATTAGAGGTTTCCCTGATCGTTGACCGGACTGCCAACGTTGCGAGATCGTCTACTTCTCGTGCTGGTCGGGCAGTGAAGGCCATCGCAGTGCGAAACGTTGCTGGCCGGCGGACGTCGAAATTGGGTTCGGTACGGTCCTACTTCTATCTTAGTTTGCTCAATCACGTGCCGAGATTGGGATACGATCATGAGCACTTCGACGAACGACAACGAGAGCTCCGGACATAAAGCATTTGCCCCTAAAAAGTTGCGGGAGCAGCCCCGCATCCCCGCGGTCTCACAGCTCCGCGCAGGTCCGTCGTCTATGTCTCCTTCGCACTCAGGAGAAGCATTACCTTCCTTTTTAAAGAGCGAAGCTGTCCTACAACCATATGAGCCGGAAGACGTTTCCCTGCCGCAAATCCAACACCGACGATACTCCGTACCGACGTGGATCAGCTGGCTTATGATCGTAACCTCGTGCGCCGCGATGCTGATCGTGTTCGCGAAACCACTTTGGCACGGGTTGAGCGTGCAGCGCGACATCAGCTCAGAAGAACCGCCATTGAAGCTCTCTGACCGGCTGCCGACGGAAAGTGCTACGGGAATTGCAGCAACGTCCGAAAAGCAGCAGCCGAGCAATATGCAGGCGCAGCCGGCTCAGCTTGCACCCCTTGCGCTCCAGTCAGAGCAACAATCCATCGGGAGTCCCGTACAAGGG
>Ga0306921_10000969_pt1 | contig 27149 bp, 25 predicted proteins | sample sta12Cox44000080_FD_203760 | JGI IMG/M metagenome (GOLD analysis project Ga0306921, IMG submission 203760) | Lab enrichment of tropical soil microbial communities from Luquillo Experimental Forest, Puerto Rico - statoxic.12C.oxic.44.000.080 (v2)... | ecosystem: Environmental > Terrestrial >...
GCTGTTCGCGTGCCGATATTCTTCACCGGCGCGAAATTCGCCAAAGCCAAACGCGTCGAATTCCGGCCGCCCGATCCGAGCGCAAACCCGTACCTCGCTTTTTCCGCCATGCTGATGGCTGGGCTGGATGGCATCAAGCGCAAGATTGATCCGACCAAAGCTGGCTTCGGGCCGATCGACAAGAACATCTATGATCTTCCTGAGCGCGAGTCACGCAAGATCAAGTCCGTGCCCGGCAGTTTAGACGCCTCGCTTGCAGCGCTCGAGGACGATCACGGCTACTTGCTTGAAGGCGGTGTGTTCTCGCGCGAGCTCATCGAGACGTGGATCGGCTACAAGCGCACAAAAGAGCTGCAAGAAGTGCGCATCCGGCCGCACCCGTACGAATTCTATCTGTACCACGACCTGTGATCGGGGGCTAATGGGCGGCACGCTCAAGCGGTAAAAGGTCAGTCGGCACCGCCGGCACGAACCTGCGGTAGATGTCTTTCGGCAAGTGGCAGCAGGCGCCGCAGCCGCCACAGCTGTGGCGGCTGCTCGTCATGCTCGGAGCAGTCATCGCAGCCATTTTGTGGCTGCAGCACTACGCGTCGGTCACCTCGCACTAGCTATGCGCGCGGCTGTGAACCTCGACATCTTCAAAAGCTACGATATTCGCGGCATCTACCCCGGCGAGCTCGACGAGCCGACGGCGCACGCGATTGGGCGCGGATTTGTCGAATATCTCAGCGCCCCTCGTGTGGCGGTTGGGCGCGACATGCGCCTCAGCTCAGACGCGCTGTTCAAGGCCTTCGCGAGCGGCGTGACGGCGCAAGGCGCTGACGTCATCGACCTCGGACTCACATCGACCGATGAATTGTATTTCGCGGTCGGCAAGTTCGGCTATCCGGCCGGCGCGATGATCACCGCGTCGCATAATCCGAAGGACTACAACGGTTTCAAGCTGTGCCGTGAAGATGCGATCGCGCTGTCGGCGGACACCGGTGTCTTTGCGATCCGAGATCTCGTCGCGCGAAGTTCGTTCTCCACGCCCACAGTCACCGGAAACATCCGCAAACGCGACATCCTGCCCGATTTCGCCGCACATTGTCTTTCCTTCATCGACCCCGCTGCCATGCAGCCGCTGCGCATCGTGATCGACGCGGGCAACGGCATGGCCGGACATATCGTGCCTGCCGTCTTCGAGCGTCTGCCCGTGCAGCTCATTCCACTATACTTTGCGTTGGACGGCACATTTCCAAACCATCCTGCAAGTCCCATCGAACCCGAAAACATGGCCGCAGTCCAGACAGCGGTGCGTGAGCATGAGGCTGATCTCGGCGCAGCCTTTGACGGCGATGCAGATCGCGTCTTCATCACCGACGAACATGGCACGCTCGTCGGTGGCGACATGGTGACGGCGCTTGTTGCTAAAATGCTCTTGCGCACGCATCCAGGTGCGACGATATTGTACAACCTTATCTGCTCGCGAAGCGTGCCGGAAGTGATCCGGGCGTCGGACGGCGAGCCCATGCGTACGCGCGTCGGCCACTCCATCATCAAGCGCATCATGCGCGAGCAGAACGCGATTTTTGGCGGCGAACATTCCGGCCATTTCTATTTCCGCGATCACTATTACGCCGACTCGGGGCTGATAGCGCTCTTGCTCGTGCTCGCGCTCGTGTCTGAGGAAGGTAAACCTTTGAGCGAGCTGTTGGCGCCGCTGGATCGGCGCTTCCGATCCGGCGAGATCAATAGCGACGTCGGCGACATCCCAGGCAAACTCGCCGAGATCGAGCGGCGCTACGCCAGTGCGCGCGCGATCGACCATCTCGACGGCGTGACCGTTCAATACGACGATTGGTGGTTCAACGTCAGGCCATCCAACACCGAACCCTTGCTCCGGCTCAACGTTGAAGCCGATACGCCCGAGCTGTTGGCGAGCAAACGCGACGAGGTCCTCGCCCTGATCAGGAGCTAACAGGCCACATGGGCAGCCGCGTGTTGGGTCCCGCGATGTTAGCCATCGGCGATGGGACTGCCCGGCCGGGTTGCTTGCGGATTGACAATGGCCGCATCGTCGCGCTCGAAGAACGAGGCGCACAGGTCGATAAGCCATTTCCGCCGGGCAGCATCATCGCACCTGGCCTGATCGATCTCCACACCAACGGCACGAGCCGCTACTGGTTCAATCGCGAGCCGCTGGAGACGATGGCTGCACTGGCCACCGAGGCGCCCACGCGTGGCGTGACCTCATTCCTGCCCTCGCTCATGACGGGTTCTTGGGATCAGATGCTGTACGCAGCTCGAGCGATCTCCGCTCGGACCGACCAACCATCGCCTGGCGCACGCGCGATCGGTGTGCACTTCGAAGGGCCATTCATTAACCCCGAGTATCGTCGCTTCCATCCGCGCGAGTTTTTGCTCACGCCGACGCCTGCCAGGATCGAGGCACTGCTTGATACGTGGAAGGCAGGGCGCTTGCGCGTGACGATGGCACCCGAGATCCAAGAGGCGCCACGCGCGGCCGCAGAACTTCATCGCCGCGGTGTCACGCTTGCAGCGGGTCATACCGCGGCGACGTACGCGATCGGCAACTCGGCGATCGAATCGGGTTACAGCATCCTTACCCACTCGTTCAACGCGATGCCGCCGCTCCATCACCGGACGTCCTCAATCCTGACGGCGTTCTTGCTCGACCCCAGCGCCTTTTGCGAGGTCATCGCCGATGGATACCACGTGTCCGTCGAGCACATCGCGCTTTTGTACAGGCTAAAGGGACTGAGTCTCGTCCTTGCGACCGATGCGATGCCTTTGGTCGACGGACTGGTCGAAGACGGCGGCGTCGCTCGCACGAAGGACGGCATCATCGCCGGCAGCCGGCTGCATCTCGATCAGGCAGTTCGCAATCTCATGGCAGCAACCGGCATCAGCTTTGCGCAGGCAGTACCGTGCGCGACCTGGGCTCCCGCGCGGGCCATGGGTCTGGACAACGAAATCGGTATGCTCGCTCCGGGGCTGCGCGCCGACTTGGCTGTGTGGGACTCGCGCAATGAAATCACGCACACGTTTGTCGACGGACGCCTCGTCTACACGAACAGCTAGGAGCTTATGTAGGGGTGGCACTGTGAGTGCCGCCCATGGCCTGTGCCGTTACAACACTCTGATCTCACCTACGTTGCGGCCGGCATGGTTGCGCAACATCGGCGTTGCGTACGCGGCGAGCACGTCGACAATCTGTTGGTCGAGCACACCAAGACTAGACCATCGGTTGATGACAAAGGGCGCAACGGCGCGATAGTTCCCGTCGGCCACCTTCGCCGTCATACCCAAGCCTCGCCCCAGCGCTGCAGACCCATGATACCCTTCTGCGCCTCCTTTCGCCACCACGTTCCCCTTCGCGGCGCGCATGAGATCCGTATCAAAGCGATTCGTGCCCGCGACTAAGTAGGGATGCTCGGTCATGGCAAGCGTCACGCGCCCCAGCGACGGACCTAGACGCGCGAAGAAGCGCTCCGGTTCGCTCATGCGGGCGAAGAGCGTTGCGACCACGCGTAGTGGTGCCGCGATCACGGGAATACCGCAGCCGTCCACCCCTATGCTCAGTTGCTCCCGCCGCACACCGAGCAGCTCGGCGGACACGTCAAGAATCTCCGCTTGCGCCGGGTGGTCGGCCTCGAGGTAGCCGGACGGATCAGCCCCGCGGTGCACCGCCAGCGCCAAAATCCCGGCATGTTTGCCGGAACAGTTGTTGTGGATCGCTCGAGGGCGTTGCCCGGCTGCGGCCAGCGCCTCGGCACTCGGCTCGTGGACCGGTGCGTGCGCGCCACAGCGCAAAGCTGCTTCGTCGAGATCGCAGGCACGTAACATGCGCAGCGCCGTCTCGACGTGTTCCGGCTCACCGCTGTGTGATGCCGCCGCCAGCGCGATTTCCTTCGGTGAAAAGCCGAAATGATCAGCGGCACCGCTCGCCACGACAGCCGTCGCGATGAGCGGTTTTGCGCTCGAGCGCAGGTAGACGAGACGATCGATGTCGCCTCGCGACTCGACCACACGGCCTTGCGCGTCGGCGACAGCATAGCAGACACAGTGCTCGCTTTCGACAAGTGCGCCACGCGTGACGACGACCGCTGGACCACCACAGTCGAATGCTTTCAGCTCATGTGCCATGGCTGCGGCCGTTCTTCCAGGAGCAGTCACAGACCCCCAAGAACAACGAGCCGGTCATTGTCACGACTAGGTGATCGACGCTGACACCGTACGACGCATCGACCGGCAGTCCGGCACCTCGGCCCGCTGCCGACGCGACGCTCAACTTACGCCCGCTTTCGCTCGGCGAGATTTTCTACCGCGCTTTCAACCTTTATTTCAAGCACATCGCCGCATTCACGGCGCTCATCGCGATCGTGGTGGTGCCGATGGCGCTTCTCTCGTACTTCCAATCGCGCGATCTCATCGGCTTTTATGTCAATCTGTTCCAGCAGATGACGCAACACCCCGGAAAGCCGCCCGACCCCGCCGCTCTTCAAGCCCTGCAGACGAACGGGCCGCTGACTGCGTTTGAGTATCTTTTCATCTTTTTTGCGTTGCCGGTCGCGCAAGCCGCGGTTGTTTTCGCCGTGTCAAAGGCGTACCTGGGCCTGTCGGTGGATGTCCGCGACAGCTACCGGTTCGCGCTGCACCGATGGCTCGGGATTCTGATCCTTATCGTCATGTGGGTGATCTTCGCGGTCGTCACGATTTTCGTGGTAGCGATGATTGCATTCTTGTTCTTCTTCACGATCGGCCTGACCCTGACACGAGCTGCCGGCGGCGCTAATCCATTTCTTGCAGGCAGCGCAACACTATTGTTCATCGTCTGTTTTGTCGCAGGCTTGGGCCTGGGCGCGATGCTCTACGTCGCCTACGCGCTCTCCTTCATCGCTGTGGTGGTCGAGCGCGTCGACCCCCTAACTGCTTTTGCGAGCGGCTTCCGGCGCATCTTTTTGTCTGACCAAGTGTGGCGGGCGTTCGCCGTGGCGCTCGCGCTGTTCGCGATCAATCTGGGAGCTTCGCTCGTCACCGTCGGCGCCGGTCTGCTCGGCGTATTGCTGCTCAAAACGCCCGCGCTGTACGCAATCTCTGTCGGTTTGGTCGAGTTATTCTTCGCACCATTCGCGCTCGTGACCGCAGCCGTGTTCTACTATGATATCCGGATCCGCCACGAAGGGTACGACTTGCAGATGATGGCCGACCGTTTTGTCGTGCCGGCCGCCACAACGCCAGCAGCACCGTGAACTTAGTTGCGCGCACCGGCGCGCTGCTGGTGCTTGCTGCGGCGTGTGTCGGGCCGGTATTGGCACAGACAAACGGCGTATCAGATGCACCCGGTTCGGCAGGATTCGATCAAGCACTCGTACGCGCCGCTGCGCAGCTCGACGCTGCCGCGCAAACAGCCGCCACACGTCACAAGCACGCCCTGATACCTCCCATCGCATTAGTCGCGCCGCCGTGGCAGGCTCCATCCGACGTCTCGGTTGACCGTTGGGTGCAGTCAGAGCTCCAACGTATCGAGCGGGAACGGACCAGCACGGCGCAGGTGCGCGAGTTGCGCGACCTGGCCGAATCCTTGCGGCGAGCCGCGATGGCCAGTGGTCAATCGGCGCCGGTCGCCGATCCGCACGCGCTTGCGCTCACCATTCTCTCGCAACGCGCGTACCTGCATGAGCGCAGCGCGCCGGCGCCTGCACCGCGCGAGACACTGCTTGACAAGATCCTGAAATGGCTCGGTGGACGGCTGCAAGATCTCATACGCGCGATCTTCGGCGCGGCCGTCGCGATGCCGGCGCTCGGACGGATCATCGTGATCGCGTTCATCGTCGTGGTGGCAGCCGTGGCAGCGTATCTGATCTATGTGCTCGTGTCGATGTTGGCACGGCGTCAGCGCAACAGTGCACCGAATATGGGAACCCCGTTGGCGCCCGCTGTCGAGCCGCAGACCTTGTACGAGCGCGCGAAAGCCGCCGCCCGGGCAGGGCAGTATGCCCAGGCTGTGGCGCTGCTTTTCCAGGCAAGTCTTCACACGTTCGACGGCGCGGGCAAACTGCCGTACGATGCTTCGTTGACACCTGGTGAATACCGTCGTGCCGTGCGGCGCTCGGTTTCGGTGGCCGGCGATGCGTTCGACCAGATCGCCAAGACCTTCGTCCTGGCTGCGTTTGCCGAGCGCGCCATCACCGCGGAAGAGTACGCGGCCGCGGATCAAGCGTATGTGACGATGCGCCCGCTCGCGACCGCGTGAACGCTCTTCGCCGTCCGCTGCACCTGGAGACGGCCATCGCGGTTGGGGTGTTATGCTGTTTCGTGGTGCTGGGGTGGCTCGACCACGTGCGGACGGTGCGCGCAGTAGAGCGCTTCGATACATACTCCAGCTACGATTTCCAGCAGGGAGGCTTTCACGCGTGGTTCGATCTGCTCCGGCGCGAAGGCGTGCGCGTCGATCGCTACACGCAGCGTCCCGCCTACTTGAGCGATGTCGTGGCCACGCTGATCGTCGCCAACAACGTCTTCGATACGCTGTTGCGCCAGCAGAGCGGACAGGCTGTGGGCCGCTACTCCTCCGGCGATTATGATCGTCTGCGCCGTTGGGTGCAATCGGGCGGACGGCTCGTGTGGCTTGCCGACCAATCCTCTGCTATGGATGTCTCCTTCTTTTCGCCGCTTCCGCGCGCGGGTGTCGCACCTGCCGCGACTAGCTTACGGCTGCCGTTCATCATCAACACCGGCCGAGCGCACCATGCCGCCGTTGCGCTCATGCCGTCACCGCTCACCGACGGCGTCACATCGATCTCAGGATCGAGCAGCTTGCGGATCCCATTCAACGCAAGCCCGCAGGTCACGCCGCTGGTCGCAGACGACCACGGGTCGATCGTCGCATGGTACGGACTGGGCAAGGGCACTATTGTCGTCGTCACCGACGAGACTTTGTTTGACAATGCCCGTTTGGGGCGAGCTGACAACGCACGGCTGGCTTTCAATATCGCTACCTACGGCCTCAACAAGGGCCAGACGGTTGCGTTTGAGGAGTGGTCGCACGGTTATCAGAGCGGTGACACATGGTGGACGGTGCTTCCGAGAACGTTCCAGGTCGCGATCGCCCTGACGGCGACCGGGCTTGCGCTCTTGTTATTTGGAGCGATGTGGCGCTTCGGACCGCCAGCGCTACCAGCCGACACGAGCGAGCGGACGTCCGAGGAATATGTGCACTCGATGGCCGCGCTGCTTGAGCGTGGCCGCGCGGCGCGGAGCGCCGTCCGCGACCTTGCGCAGATCGCGCTCCACGCAGCTGCGAGATCGGTGGGCTTGCCGGATGCGACGCCTGCCACTGCGATCGCCACTCGCCTGCGGGGCAGCGACGCAGGGGACCGACGGGCTCATGATCTCATCACCCTGGAACGTTTGGCTGCGTACGAGCATCCCACGACCTCCGAGCTCGTGCAGGCAGCACGACTCTCACACACCCTACGAAAGGATCTCAGCGTCAATGGCTCTATCGCTCTCCAGCCTCGCCGCTCGGCTGCGCGACGATCTGCATAAGGTCGTCGTCGGCCAAGACGATACCGTCTATGCGTTGCAGCTTGCACTTTTCGGCGAAGGTCACGCGCTCATCGAGGGCGTCCCCGGCACCGCGAAGACGCTGCTCGTGCGTGTACTCGCGCTGCTGCTCGGCGCCGATTTTCGCCGCATCCAGTTCACACCCGACCTGATGCCGTCTGATGTCGTCGGCACGACGGTGTTCAACCCGCAGACAGGTGAGTTCACGACCCGGCGCGGCCCGATTTTCACCAATCTTTTGCTCGCCGACGAGATCAACCGAACGCCTCCAAAAACGCAGGCCGCTCTATTGGAGGCGATGGAAGAGCGGCAAGTGACGATCGACGGCGTCAGCTTCGCCTTGCCGCCTCTTTTTGTAGTGTGCGCCACCCAGAATCCGATTGAGTATGAAGGCACCTACCCGTTGCCCGAAGCGCAGATCGACCGCTTCATGGTCAAATCGATCACAAGCTACCCATCATCGGAGCAGGAGCTCGAGCTGCTCGGCCGCGGCGCAGCCGGATTCGATGCACGCTTCCTCGAGCGCATGGGACTGACCCCGGTCGCTTCGATAGACGACGTATCAGCTGCGCGCGCCGAGGCTCGGGCGGTGCACTCAAGCCCGGGCCTCCAACGGTATATCTACGACATCGTCGCTCGCACTCGTTCGTCCGGAGATCTGATGCTTGGAGCAAGCCCGCGTGCCGGCTTGCATCTGCTCGTGGCAGCGCAAGTCAGCGCCGCGCTCGACGGACGCACCTTTGCTACGCCTGATGACGTCAAGTCGGCCGCGCCTATCGTACTCACGCACCGTCTCATCGTGCGGCCGGAAGCTGAGGTCGAAGGGGTTAGCGCGGCCAGCGTACTTCACCGCGTACTGGATTCTGTCGACGTTCCCAAGGATGCGAGACCGGCGACCGAGGCCGTATGAACCAAAACGCAGCGATCGCCGCACCGTGACACCGTCTTTTCCCTGGATCACGCGGCGTTTCACTGCCGCCGTTGTCGGGGTCGCCGTGTTGGTCGCTCTGGGCACCTTCCTGCACGCAGCGCTGCTGCTCGCGCTCATCAGTGGTGTGTTCGTCGTCGGGTTGTTAGCCGCCGATATCGCATCGGGCCCGCGACGCAATGAGATCACTGTGACGCGCGAGCCCATCGATCATCTTGCGTTACGAGCGCGTGCGTCGCTGCGGTACGCTGTCGTGAACCGCTCGCTCGCGGCCGTGCGCTACGAGATCGTTGATACCCCGCTCAACGCGGTCGATATGCCGGAAGAACCCGCAACCGGCATGGTGGGCCGCGGTATGCGCTCCATCGCCGAGCTCAAGATCATGCCGCGGCTGCGTGGCCGGGCAACCCTAGGGGCGCTGTATGTCTCCGCGTGCACGCCGATCGGCTTGGTCATACGGCGTTGGCGGGTTCTTGCAAATACCGAAATCCGGATCTATCCCGATCTGTCGGCGGTCGAGCGCTACGGCGAGCTTGCCCGGCGCGGGCGCCTTGTCGAGGCCGGCTTCCGCCGGCTTAGATATCATGGTCGGGGCGGCGAGTTCGACGCCTTGCGCGAATGGACGCCGGATGATGAGTTCCGATCGATCAACTGGAAGGCCAGTGCGCGCCGTGCCAAGCTCATGGTCGAACAGTACGATGTCGAGCGCAGTCAAACGGTCATGCTCGCGCTGGATGCCGGCAGACTGATGACGCCGCGCCTCGGCGATCAGCGAAAGTTCGACTACGCCATCACTGCTGCGTTGTCGGTCGCATCGATCGCGGCGCTCGTCGATGACAAGGTTGGTCTGCTTGCGTTCGCCGGCGATATCCTTGAGCACATCCCGCCGCGAGCCGGCTCTGCGCACGCGGCTGGCATGACGCAGCGCGTCTACGATCTGCAGCCCCGGTTCGAGGAGGCCGACTACAGCCGCGCGTTCACGTATCTGCGCCGGCGCCAACCCAAACGAAGCCTTGTTATCTTCTTCACCGACATGTTCGATCCGGTGGCATCGGCGGCGACGCTCGTCAACCTGGCGCTGTTGACACCCCGCCACTTGGCGGTCTGCGTGCTCATGAACGACGAGGCTGTGCAGCAAGCGCTAGAAGCCGAACCTCGCGATGCCGTGGCAGCCTACGCCGCGAGCGTCGCGGCGACGTTGCAGATGGAGCGTCAGCGTGCGTCCGCGATTCTTACGCAGCGCGGTATCCTGGTAATCGACGTCCCGGCCAAAGACCTCACTGTCTCGTTGATCAACGCGTACGTCGATATCAAGTCGAGGAATCTGCTCTGAGGTGCGGTCCCCGCACGTTGGGCACAACGAAATACAGCACAAGCAAAGCAGCCGTGATCCCGCCGACGGCGAGCCGCACGTCGGGCGGGAATTTTTGGGGCGAGAAAAAGCCTTCAATGGTGCCGGCGACGACCAGCATGCTCGCTACTCCCATGATCAGGACCGCTGCACGCCGCGCATTGCGGACGAGAGCATCGCGCCGCCGCAGGCGTCCAGGCGCGAGCATGCCGCCGGCGATGACGAACCCCGCGCCGGCTGCGATCTGCACGGCGCTGAGCTCGATAATCCCGTGCGGAGCGATCGTCGCCCAAAAGTCTTGCCCAAACCCTGCGTCGACATAGAGCGCTGCCAATCCGCCGAGGATAAGTCCGTTCTGTATGAGCACGTAGACCGTCACAAAACCGAGCGTCATGCCGCCGGCGAACGCGATGAACGCAAGCCGGATATTGTTGGTCATGATGAACGCCGACAAAGTCGGCGCCCCAAGCGCGGCTTGAGAGGGCTCGAAGTTTGTCTCGTGCAGGCTCTTATGGATCGGCGCAATCATTTCGGCAGGCAACAAGACGAACGCGTTCAGCGGCTGTGTATGGATGAGGTAGTACGCGAGCCCGGCCGGCCCGAGAAAGAGCACGACCGCGAGCAGCATGTACCAGCGCGACCGCCACACTTCTCGCGGAAACGTGCTTGTATAAAATCGCGCTACGCGCGACGCGCCGCCCTCGCTACCGCCGGCATAGACGAGCGCGTGAGCGCGAGCAGTCAGACGGTTCAGGTACGCGCGCAGCGTCGCATCGTAGCCTCGGCCATCCGCAAACGCAAGATCTGACGTCACCCAACGATAAAGCTTGCCTACTTCGGCGACCTCGTCCGGTCCTAAGGCGCGCAGCGTCGAGCGCTCCGCTCGCTGCAAAAGCGCATCAAGTCGCTCCCAACCTTCTTGACGCCGCTCCACGAAGGTCGCCTGTCGCACAAACGCCGACTTCGTAGCCGCAACGGTGCACGCCTGGGGTGTGATGACGAAGCCCTGAGGCGGATAGTGACGATGATACTCCTAAGGCTGCAGCGTTCGCGCAAGGAGATATGGTGGAACGTTCGGTGACGGTCCGAACCCCAGAGGCGATCGCGTTTTACTACGAGCTTGCCGGCCTCGGAAGTCGCTTTCTCGCGCTCTGCGTTGATACTGTCGTCCAGGTCGCCGTGCTGATCGCGCTGCTAACGTTGGGAGTCGCCAGCACGCGTGGAGTGACCGCCACCGCGAGCAGCCTGCACATCAGTCAGAGAACGCTTGGCTCGACCCTGGCTGCTGCGATCGTGCTCACCATCTTTGTCCTGTTCTATGGGTATTTTATCGTCTTCGAAAAGATGTGGAACGGCCAGACGCCGGGCAAGCGTCTTTTGGGTATCCGGGTCGTGCGCGATGGTGGCTATCCGGTCGAGCTCGGCGCCTCCATTATCCGTAACCTCATTCGTCTGTTGGAATTCGCGTTCGGCTTTTATTGCTTGTCGGTCATCAGCATGGTGCTGTCGTCAGAGAATAAGCGTCTTGGTGACTACGCCGCTGGCACAATCGTCGTTCGCGATCGCGGATTTGAGGTGCGCGATTTTCGAACCTGGCGCCGTGCGCTCGCGGGTGACCACCTCCTCGGTGCTGGTTTGGCCGGCCTGTCCGCCGAAGAGCTCGCACTCATTGACCAGTACCACGCACGCAAGACGAGCCTGGATCCCGCGGCCGCACGCGCCGCAGCCACCAAGATAGCGGCCGCCGTGCGGCCAAAAGTCGGCGCAGAGCTTCGTGGCCTCAGTGACGACGAGTTGCTGCTGAAGATCGCATCGCGAGAGGGGTAAGTAAAACCCGTAGCTCACGCGCTGACGTGCAGGCAACCAAATGGTTTGGGGCGTCTTCGTCCGAAACGCGCTCGATGGCACGCAGGCGGGTCACAGCGATCTCGACATGGGCGCCCACGGTCGGGTATTCACGCGCGGTTCGCGTTGGGGCGCACGTCTATGTGGCCGGCACTGCGGGAATCGGCAGCGATGGCGCGGTGACGGGCGATGCGCGTGCGCAGACACTGCGTGCGCTCACCATCATTAAAGAAGCGCTCGCCGAGAGCGGCGCGGAGCTCGCGGATGTCGTGCGCACGCGTATATTCGTGACCGACATCGGCCAGTGGGAAGCGATCGGCCGCGCCCACGGCGAGGTGTTCCGCGATATTTGTCCGGCGTCGACGATGGTTGAGGTCAGCCGCCTCATCCATCCGGCGATGCTCGTGGAGATAGAAGCCGACGCTGTGATCGAGGAGAGATAAGCATGCTCGTACTTCGCAATGCAACGGTCATCGATGGAACGGGAGCAGATCCCCGGCTAAAGACACACGTCGTCATTGAAGGCGATTCGATCAGCAAGGTGGGCGGCGAGGCGGCGCGTGCGGACGATGGTCGCGATATCGATCTGTCTGGCCTCACGCTGCTCCCCGGTCTTATCGACGCGCACGCGCATCTTGGCCTCGTGTATCCGCTGGCCGCGGAAGGAGACCCGGGACTTATCTCGCCTGCAGAAATCGCGGCGCTGACATTTGAGAATTGCAATCTCTGTCTTGACGCCGGTTTCACGACTGTGCGCGACATGTGCGGTGTTGACGGTGGCCTGGTGCGCGCGATTGAATCGAGCTCCGTGCGCGGGCCGAGGGTCTTCCCCTCGGGCCCCGCCATCGTGCAGACGGGTGGTCACGGTCACGTCTCGGGACCGTTCTGTTTCCAAGAATGTCACCTGGCTATCCCAGGTCTTGTGCAGCTTACGGCCATCTGTGACGGTCCCGACGCGGTACGCTTGCAGGCTCGAACAAATTTCCGCCGTGGCGCGACACAATTGAAGGCGTTTATCTCCGGAGGCGTCGTCTCGACGACCGACCGGCTGGAAGACACACAGTTGACCGTTGAAGAGCTCAAGGCAGCAGTTTTTGAGGCCAGAGCGCGCGAGACGTATGTCTCCGGTCACGCCCACAACGTGCGATCTATCCGCAACGGCCTTGAGGCAGGCCTTGAGTGTTTCGAGCACGGCACGCAACTGGACGAAGCGACGGCGCAAGCGATGGCGACCGCCGGCGCTGCGCTCGATCCCACGCTTGCGGTGACGCGTCTCATGGCTACGCATTGGAAAGAATGGGGCATGCAAGAATTCGTCGTGCCGCGTATTAGAGACTGCGAAGCACAGATGACGCAGGCTGTGCGCATCGCCGAGGCTGCTGGTGTCCTCATGGGGTCAGGTTCAGATCTGCTCGGACCGAAGCAGAATCGCCGCGGCCTGGAGATCGTGCTCAAGGCTGCGATCTTGGGACCCATGCGCGCGATCCAATGCGCCACCCAGGGCAACGCCAAGATCATGCATCAGGACCATCGCCTTGGCACGCTTGCTGCCGGCAAGCTCGCCGACTGTATTGCCGTCGATGGCGATCCGCTGGCTAATCCAGCGTTATTGGATGACCCCACACGAATCGTGCTCGTCATTAAAGGCGGTCAAGTCATGAAAGACTCGATTGCGAATCGTTCCGAGCAACGGGCGCCCGCCCCGGCCCGCAGGGAAGCCGCTACCGCGGTTCATTGACGGGCACTTCAGGCTTCGTCAAGACGCTGGGGTGCGAGATAGGTGAGGAACCAGGCGCGGGCGAGCTGCGCGACGTGGTCAAGCGCGCCGGGCTCTTCAAACAGGTGCGTCGCTCCCGGAACGACGGCAAGCTCGTGCGGGCAGGTTAAGGACGCAGCGGCAGCCCGGTTGAGCTGCATAACCTTGTGATCCTCGCTGCCGACGATAAGGAGCGTCGGTGCCTTCACGTTTGCGAGCGCAGCCGAAGCCATGTCCGGTCTTCCGCCCCTCGACACCACCGCATCGACGTCTGAGGGCCTGCGCGCCGCACTGATGAGCGCGGCGGCAGCACCGGTGCTCGCGCCGAATAAGCCAAGCCCGCCGTGCCCCACCTCAGCGCGCCACCACGAAACGGCAGCATCAAGCCGCTGGCTCAACAAGTCGACATCAAAGCGCAACTGGCCCGTGCGATCGTCATACGCCTCTTCGTCCGGCGTTAGCAGGTCGAGGAGCAACGTCGCAAGGCCGGCGCTGCGCAACACCTCGGCGACGAATTGGTTACGCGAACTTCGCCGGCTGCTGCCGCTGCCATGCGCAAAAGCCACGGTGCCGCGCATCGCCGGTGGTGCTCTCCAAATCGCGTCGAGTTGGACGCTCTTAGCCTTTATCTTGACGTCTGTCGCAGTTCCCATGTCAGGCCTCACTTTACCAACCGTTGGAGGGACCCGAGTGAGCGCACCCTTCACGCCCCCTTCACAACATCGCGCAGCCGGACAACTATACTCCCAAGCAGATCATGCTTGGACAACTGAACCACGGCGAAATGGAGGAGCTGCTGCGCTCGAGCGTCCTGGGTCGGATTGGCTGCCATGCGGACGGACGTACATACGTCGTTCCCGTGGCGTTCGTCTATGAGGATGGCGCGGTCATCGGTCACAGCACGCAGGGCCTCAAGATGCAGATGATGCGTAAAAACCCGCATGTTTGTTTCGAAGTGGATGACATGCAGGATCTCGGCAACTGGCGCAGCGTCATCGCGTGGGGAAAGTTTGAAGAATTGCGCGGCACTGAGGCTGATCGCGCAATTGCCACACTGCTTGCGCGGCTCATGCCGCTGGCTGCCTCGAGCGAAACGAGCCACCCGCCAAAAGATCTCACCCATCAGCACCGCGCGCAACTCGGCGAATTGCCGGCAGTCGTGTATCGCATCCGCCTCGATCGGATGACTGGACGCTTCGAGCGGCGTTGACGCGCTGGCATCAGCACGCTCCTAGGAGGTAGCTCCTAACGAGCAGCCGCGCACGCCTCCAGTGTCCGGCGAGCGAATACCCGCAACATGCGCTTGCGATACGGAATTGACCCGCTTGTATTGTCGAGCGGCTTACCGGTGGCATATGCCGCGTCGGCCGCAGCATCCAAGGCATCGGGTTCCAGCTTCGTGCCGATAAGCGCACGGGCGGCGCTAATCGATTCCAGCGGTTTGGATGCCACCGCGTTAAGCACGATCCGTGCGCCCGTGCACTGACCGCCGCCATCGGTCTGCATGACGGCTGCGATGCCCAAGATCGGAAAATCAAACGAATTGCGCAGTCGCAGCTTGCGGTAAGCGGCGACCGTGTTCGGCGCCGTCACCGGCACCTGGATCGCCGTGACGATTTCGTCCGGTCGCTTTGCCCACGCGTGAATGCCGTCATCCGTAAAGAACTCTGCGATATCGATCTCGCGCTCGCCACCTGGACCCCGCAGCCGGATGCGTGCACCATAAGCCTGCAGCACGGGGGCGGTATCGGACGAATTCACTGCGACGCACTTAGGACTACCAGGTGCAACCCGGCAGATATCGCCGTCCTTTTTCATGCAGTACCCAAGCGCCTGACGCCAATCCAGATTTTGGTTGTAGTAGTTGCAACGCGTGTCGAGACAGACGTTGCCACCGATCGTCCCCATCGTCCGCAGCTGGGGCGTCGAGATGGATGCGGCCGCCTCCGCCAGGGCGGGATACCCTTCGCGCACCACTGCCTCGGCTGCCAGCTGTGCGAGGGTCGTCAGCGCGCCGATCGCAAGACCACGTGATTCGTCAAAACGCAGGAATTGCATATCATGAGCACGGCGCAGGCCGACGACGACCTTGGGCGTGAACAAGCGCTGCTTCATGTTCGCATACAGATCTGTGCCTCCGGACACCACGAGCGCATCGGGCCCGTGCGCGGCGAGCAGTCGCACCGCAGACGCGGCACTGGTCGCGGCCTCGTAGCGGAACGGCGGCAGTCTATGCATGTGTACTCGCCGCGCGCGCTCCGAATCGCGCTATTTCCGCGCCAAGGTCGAGCGGGCGTGTGGGCGCCTGAGATTCGTACTCACCCCATAGCTCGCGCGGAACCATCCACATGACTTCGAACTCGTGCCCATCGGGATCGAGTCCATACACCGATTTGGTCGCTCCATGGTCGCTCTCGCCGGTCAAGACGCCGAGCTCAAGAAGCTTTGCGCGAATAACCGCGAGGTCTTCAATCACCGGCACTTGCCATGCCAAGTGGAACAAGCCGACGGCATGCTCCGGCGCGTCCGCCGCTCGTGCGCCGAGCGCCAGAAAGCCGAGGTCGTGATGGTTGTTGGAGCCCGGCGCGCGCATGAACGCCATTCGCCGGCCGGCTCGGCCTATTTCGCTGAAGCCAAAGAGATCGCGATAGAACGCGACGGAACGATCGAGGTCCCGCACTTTGAGCACGGCATGGTTGAGATTCATTGAAAAGTATCCTTACGTATTCACACTGGTACGGGTGACGGTTGGGCCGGCTTGACGATTTTCTTGAGGCGCAGCGTGGTGCCGCTCGCGGCGTCTATCGCCTTGAGGACTTTTTCCGGTGTGATCGGCGTGGAGTGAATACGGGCGCGGATGGCATCGGCCACGGCATTCGCGATGGCAGGGATCACAGGGTTGAGGGGGCCTTGCCCCGCCTCTTTCGCGCCGAAGGGGCCTTCCTTGTCGTCAGTCTCGATAATGATCGCCTCGATCGGCGGCGTGTCGAGGCTCGTGGGCGTCTTGTAATCGAGCAAGTTCGGAATTTTGTGCTCTCCTGCTCGGAACGGCCACTCTTCCATGAGCGCCTCGCCGAGGCCCATGTAGACGCCACCCTCGATCTGCCCCTCGACGGACGTCGCGTTGATGCAACGTCCGACATCATGCGCGAGCGTGATCTTCTCAACGGCGATCTCGCCGGTCTCAAGATCCACGCTAACCTCTGCGACGGCGGCACTATACGAGTACGCCGGTGATGGTCCGACGCCCGAGCCCTTATACTCTGCGGCGAGCTTTGGCGGGGTGTACGAACCCACGCAGGCGATCGTTCCCCACCGGGCTTCGGCGAGCTGTGCCGCTTCAATGAATGTCATCGAGCGCTCGCGATTGTCAACGTTGAAAACCCTGCGCCCCGCAAATCCGACCCGATCCGGGTTGATACCGAAGCGTTCGGCTGCCGTTTGTGCGATGAGGTGGCGCGCCTTGCTGGCCGCATCGCGAGCAGCGTTGCCCGCCATAAATGTGACGCGGCTGGAATACGAACCGAGATCCACGGGTGTGAGATCGGTGTCGCCATAGCAGACGTTGACATCACTCGGGTCGACGCCGAGCGTCTCGGCGATGATGGCTGCGAGCATGCTCGTGGAACCTTGCCCGCACTCACTCGTGCCCGACAGGACCGTCACGCCCCCACCACGATCCACCTTCACGATCGCTCCAGATTGCGGCATCGCGTTCCAGTAGATTGGCAATCCGGCGCCACACAGATATGAACTTGCGGCAAGACCGATGCCGCGGCCCTTTGCGAGCTTTCCTCGCTTCTGTTTGTATCCGGTTCGCTCGACTGCAGCGTCAATGCATTCGCGCAAGCCGCACGACGTGACGCGCAGCCCGTTGATCGTGGTCGAGTTGGGATCAACCGCGATACGTTTACGATACTCCGCCGCGTCGAGGCCGAGTGCGTCTGCGATCTTATCGAGTTGGTTCTCAAGCGCAAATCGCGGCTGCGTTGTGCCGTGACCGCGTTTCGGCCCGCACGGCGGTTTGTTTGTGAATACGCGGCAGCCGTCGAACTTGTAGGCCGGCACCTTGTAGGTGACCGTGGTGAGCGCGCCGGTATAGTAGGTGGTGGCGACCCCGTACGACCCGTAGGCACCACCGTCCAACCAGCTCTGCAGATGGATCGCCGTGATCGTGCCGTCCGCTTTGACACCGGTCTTCAGCTTGAAGCGCACCGGATGTCGGCCACGATGCGCATAGAACACTTCTTGACGCGTGAGGGTGATCTTCACAGGGCGTCCGGTTTTGCGAGCCAGAAACGACGCCGCAAGTTCGTGCGCGAACGGTTCGGTTTTGCCGCCAAAGCCGCCCCCGACCGGCGGTGCGATCACTCTGATCTGGCTTGCCGGCATACCCAGCACGGCAGCCGCGATGCGATGCAAATAATGCGGCGTCTGCGTCGAAACCCATAGCGTGAGCTTCTGATCCGCACCGTATTGCGCAACGACGGCGTGTTGCTCGATCGGCGCATGCGTCGTGCCCTCGAAGAAGTACTCGTCCTCAAAGATGCGATCTGCGCTTGTGAACCCACTTTCGACATCGCCGAACGCCAAATGCACTTCTTTGTGGACGTTGTTGGTGCGGCGAGGATTGGGGTGGATCTGCGGGAGATCTGTGCGCACCGCCTCGTCGATCGACATGATCGCCGGCAGCGGTTCGTACTCTACTTGTACGAGCGCCAACGCCTCTTCAGCCGTCAATTCATCGTCAGCAACGACGCAGGCGATCGGGTCGCCGACATAGCGAACCGTATCCAATGCCATGACCATCTCGTCAGGACTGGATGGCAATATCCCATAGCGCACCGGGATGTCGGCCCCGGTCGCAATCGCGACGACGCCCGGCAGCGCCAAGGCTTTTGATGTATCGATGCGGAGGATGCGCGCATGTGCGTGCGTGCTGCGCAGCATCTTGCCGAAAAGCATGTTCGGCAGGAAGATGTCGTCGGCGAAACGATCTTGGCCGGTCACGCGAGTAAAACTGTCGAGCTTGGCGCCCCCTTTCCCGACGACGCTGAAGCCTTCCGGCTTGTCGGGTGGATATTGCGGCGCTCGCCGCAGCACCGAAGGTGCGTCGACAGCGCTCGTCAGTGGCCGTGCATCACCGTCGGGGTTGGTCGCGGTTGAGACTGACGGCAGATCGTGCTCACGCATGTGTGGCTGCTTCCTCTTTGCGCCGAGCCGCAAGCTCAATCGCCGTGATGATCTTCTCGTAGCCCGTGCAACGACAGAGGTTGCCGGAGATGGCGTCGCGGATCTGCGCGCCCGTAGGAACACCTGGTCGCTCCACCAGCGCAGCCGCCGTCATCAAAAAGCCCGGGGTACAGTATCCGCACTGAGCCGCGCCGCATTCTGCGAAGGCTTGTTGCACGGGGTGCAGGTTCGCCCCATCCGCCAAGCCCTCGACCGTGCGGATCTCCACTTCTTGAGCTTCGATGGCAAGCGCCAAACAACTCAAGATAGGCTCACCATCGACAAGCACCGTGCACGCGCCACAATGGCCCATTTCGCAGCCATGCTTGGTGCCGGTCAGGCCAAGGTCTTCACGCAGCACCTCGAGCAACGTCTTGTTGGGATGGGCGGCGCACTGCGTGAGGCTGCCGTTGACGTGCAGACGCATGAGGACTTTTTCTGGCGCAACCGTCACTGGCGGGAGCTCCTTTTGTCGTTCAATTAGGAGAACGATCGTTCAGCGGGCAGCGCGATTATAACACACGGCAACGCGCAAGGGTAGCTGATCGCGCATCAGGGGCGGCGATTCTGCAAGAGCCGTTACGGAACAGCGGAGCTAGGAGTCTGTGGCAGTTGGCACGGGCGTGGGGCTTGGCGGCGGCGGAGTCGGCGCCGGCGTCACCTGCGGTGTCACGATTGTTCCGCCCGCATTGATAATCGTATTGCCGCCACCTCGCCCGGAATGTCCGCGGACGTCGAAAACTTCTTTGAACTTATCCATCCCCGTACTGAACTTGCCGGCCAGCGTCCATACAAAATACGTCAGGCCGCCGATGGTCGTGGTGCCCGTGTTGGTGAAGGTTCCCGTGAAATCGTAAAACACGCGCTTGCCTACCGTGACCGTGCCCGCGGTGTTGGTGTTGACGAAATACGTCACACCGTCCGTGTACCCGATTGTGTTCACTTGTTTTCCTTGATACAGCAGCGGTGCGTTGCTGCAGTAAGGAATCGCGCACTTGCCTGCAGGGATCGTATAGGTCTTCGTGGCGGTCGCGTTGGCTTGCATATCGGCAAGCGTCTGCATGGATTGCGGGCCTGGCACCGCAGTGGTGGAACCGCCGCCACTGCATGCAGCAAGCAGCACGCAAAATACAAACATCGCGGTCGTTCTCATGAGCGCCCTCCACTGACCTGACTTGCGGCCTGATTCTGTGCTCGCCTTCCGGCGCCTGCCGCTTTCAGCCGTGTGAGCGGAAAGGCGATGCGGCCCGCAAGGAGCGCGAACCGCATCGTAGGTATGACCGCCGTGAGCTGCGTTGTAGCGTCAGACTCGCACCCAGATGTGCGCTAGCCCACAGCTAGCCCCCATCGTTGTTCCGGTGTTTGCCGTTGCCGTAGTGGTGCCCGGCGTTGGCTCGCTCGACAAAGCGCCCTCGAGCGCCCTCTCGATCGCCGCTGCGATCATACGCCTGCCGGTAGGTGTTCTGCCGGTACCGGTACACCGGCTGATTCGCCCGGTAGTATCCAGGCTCGTCCTCGACGGTACGGTAGATGACCCGGTGTTGGTCGACGTCGCGGTAGTACGCCTGCTGATCATCTGCATCGCGATAGTAGGCGGGTTGATCGTCTGCATCGCGGTAGTATACAGGCTGTTCGCCTGGGCCGTAGCCGTTTGCCACGCGATATGCCTGAGCGTAGGGCCCGCATGGCGCGCCGTACCCGTCGTATGTGCAGGGAGTCCGGCCGTTGTTGCTCGTGTAGACGACGGTACCGTCAGGATACACGATGCGACCGTCGGCGTATATCGTGCCGCCGTCAGCCGTGCGTCCCACGACCGTGTCGTGCGCGACCTGCTTGTGATGGTAGTTGTTGTACAGGATGATCGCTGTTGCAAGCGCCACCCCGGCGAGGATGATGTTCCTTGTCGAGCGCTGCCCAGCCGTCTCGGCCTGGACCTTCGGCGTGAGCGCGAACGTGAACATCATAAGCGCGACCAGGAACGCCGACACCAGGCGTGTGGAGAGTCGTTGAAGCGTCACTGTCATGGATGGAGCCCTCCTCCATCCACACAACGTGAAACGCGACCGCGAAGGTTCCACCGCGGTCGCTATAGTTCTGCGAAGGTGCGCTTGCTTGCTAGACCTTGAGCTCGACTTTATCGAGCGCGAGTTTTGTGTTGACGACGTGGTGATCTAAGCGCAGCTCGTGCGGCGAAAACCCGAATGCCAACCCCAACAGCTGCGGGAGATGAAAGACCGGTGTGCCGAGCGGCTCGTTGATCGCCTTTGCGGCGTCTGGCTGCTGACCATCAAGGTTGAGGTGGCACAAGGGACACGGCGTGACCAGAAGATCCGCCCCTTTGGTCTTTGCCTCCGCTAAGTGCTTGCCCGCCATCTTGAGTGATGTGTCCGCGTTGAACGTCAGCATGGGAAAACCGCAACACTTGCTCTTACCGTAGTACTCCACAGGTGTGCCGCCCAGCAGCTCGATGATACGCTCGAGATAGGTCGACCGTTCGGGCTTCTCGAGCAGCCCAAGGTGCTCTTCGGGGCGCAAGATGTAGCATCCATAGAACGGCGCGATCGCGAGCCCCGTCAGCGGGTGTTTGACGAGCGGGCGGATCTTGTCGAGTCCAATGTCTTCGACGAGCATCCACAAAAGGTGTTTTACCTTGGTGGTGCCGCGATACTGGTAGCCGCTATCGGCCAGCACGCCGTTCACACGCGCGAGGAGCGCCTGGTCCTCGGCGAGCTTGTACTGCGCCCCGGAGAGCACGCCTTGGCACGTGCTGCAGATGGTCATCAGGTCTGCACCCTTTTGCTCCGCCATCGCAAGCGACAAGGCATTGAGCGAGTACGCGAGTTCAGGATTCTGCTCCGTGAGGACGCCTGCACCCGTGCACGGCGCCTCGGTGAGCTCATGCAGCTCGAGCCCCAGCGTCGGGGCGATCTTTTGCATCGAGACGTACAGCTCAGGGCAGGCGCCCTTGGACACGCAGCCCGGCCAAAAGGCGACTTTCATGCATTCTCTCCGTGCGTAGCAGCGGCGCGAAGCTGTGCGCCGACTCTGTGCGGCATCATTTGAACAGGCCGCCGACCTTCTTGAAGATGTTCTTGATGCGATCGACGCCTGGGATCTTGTGGTGGATGATCGGCGGCATCTTGCCGGCTCGCAGCATGTTGAGCGCAGTCGGCAAAGCGCGAAGTTGGGCCGCGATATTGAACAAACCGACCGACTTGGGCAACAGCGTCAGCTCGTTGAGCCTGCCACTGTCGCGTACCGACTCGGCGAACGCAAGGGCGTGGCGGGTGCCGGGATTGTTGGTAAAACCTGCTTCCACCGCCATGCGGCGCAGCTTGAGGATCTGATCGAGCGGCGCGACACCTTTCGGGCACCGGTCGACGCACATGTAGCAGTGGGTGCATTCCCAAATGCCGTTAGCCTGACTGTAGTCCCCCAGGCGTTGCTTCACCGTCGCGTCGCGCGGATCGTCGGCGTACCGATACGCCTTCGCGAGCGCGGCGGGGCCGAGGAAGTCTGGATTGATGGCGAACGATTCACAATCCATCAAGCACAAGCCGCAGGAAATGCAGCTCACCTCTTGGATCAGGTTCTCCATTGCAGCGTTGGGGACGCGGTATTCTTCAAGCCCTTGGGGCACCGGTTTTTTGCCCTCAAGCCAGGGACGAACGCTGAGGTTCTTATTCCAAAACGGCGTCATGTCGGCGACGAGATCGCGGATGACCGGCATGGAGGGCGGCGATTCAACGCGCACCTTGCCGTCCTGAGCGACTTCCCGTAGCTTGGTGATGCAAGCCAGGTTTGCTTTGCCATTGATCCACATGCCGCAGGATCCGCAAATAGCGCTACGGCAAGCACAGCGGACAACCAAGCTCTCATCTTGATACTCGCGGATAGCGATGAGCCCGTCGAGCACCATCGCTTGTTCGTCAAGCTCGACCTCAAAGGTCTGATACCGTTTGGGCGGCGCAGCTTCGTATGGCGGCGGGTATCCGTGCACGTTCGCGCCGCTTTGGCTTTGCGAGCGGTCGTAGCGTCCGACTTCGATGGTCCACTTCATGCTAGTAGGTCCGTTCCTGCGGTGGCCACTTGGTGATCGTCACGGGGAGATAGTCTATCGACGGGGGCTGACCGTCTTGGTAGCGCAAGACGACGTGCTTGAGCCAGTCGGCATCGTTGCGCTGCGGATAGTCCGTCCGCGACTGCGCACCCCTGCTTTCCTTTCTCGTGATCGCGCCCTGCACGGTGGCCTCTGCGCAGTCAAGCATGTAGCCAAGCTCCAGCACAAATGTCAATGCCTGGTTGTACACGCGGCTTTTGTCGCCGACGGCGACGGATTGGTAGCGCTGCTTGAGCTGCTGCACCCCGGCCAGCGCCTCTTGCAATCCGGCTTCGTCGCGATACACACCGACCTTTGCATCCATGAGCATACCGAGCTCCAAGCGCAGCCGGGCGTGTGTCTCGCCTGCATAGGGTCTGGTCATAAGCGCGGCGATGCGCCGCTGCTCTGATGCCAAGAACTCCTCACCGGATGAGGTCGCAGCCACCGTCTTCACGTACGCAGATGATGCCTGGCCGGACCGGCGGCCGAAGACGAGCGTGTCGAGCAATGAATTCGCGCCGAGCCGATTGCCACCGTGAACGCTGACGCACGCGCATTCGCCGGCCGCAAACAAGCCAGGGATAGGTGTCGCACCATCGGTGTCGGTCCTCACGCCGCCCATGATGTAGTGCATGCCGGGTCGTACGGGAACCGGATCGGTGACCATGTCGATGCCCAAAAAGTCGAGCGCGATCTCATGGATCTGCGGCAGCTTGCTCATGATGACGTCGCGGCCCAAGTGCCGCAGGTCTAACAGCACATTGCCATCGATACCTCGTCCTTCGGCGATCTCGATCGTCTCCGCGCGTGAAACGACATCGCGCGAGGCCAGCTCCATCATCTTGGGCGCGTAGCGCTTCATAAAACGCTCGCCGTCGCGGTTCAAAAGATACGCACCCTCGCCGCGGGCGGCCTCAGTCATGAGGAAGCCAGACCCTTTGAGGGTAGTCGGGTGGTATTGCACCATCTCCATATCCATGAGCGGTGCGCCCGCGCGATACGAGAGCGCGATGCCATCGCCAGTGCAGATAAGCGCGTTCGTGCTCGGCTCGTAGACGCGGCCCATCCCGCCCGAAGCAATGATGACGGCTTTGGCCCGGAGCAGGTTCAGCTCGCCCGTCATCATGTCGATGCAGACGACGCCGCGGCACGCACCATCCACCATGTAGAGCGCAGTGGCGAACCACTCCTCATACACCTTCACGCCTGACTTGAGGGTCTGATCGTAGAGCGTGTAGAGCAGCGCTTGACCTGTGATGTCACCGACGAAGTAGGTGCGCGCCTTTGATGCGCCGCCGAATGCCCGCGTGCCGAGCTTGCCTTCGTCATTGCGATAAAAGATGACGCCCATGTGCTCGAGCTCGATGATGTCCTGGGGCGCTTCGCTCGTCATCACCTCGACTGCATCCTGATCCGCGAGATAATCGCTTCCCTTGATCGTGTCGAAGGCATGAATTTCCCACGAATCGCCCGCGCCGAGCGCCGCGTTGATGCCGCCTTGGGCTGCGCCGGAATGGCTGCGCACGGGGTGCACTTTTGAGACGATGGCGACGTTGACGCCGTTACGCGCAGCTTCAAGGCCGGCGCGCATGCCAGCAAGGCCTGCCCCGAGCACGACCACGTCATGGTCCAATATCATGGTCGGTGTTGTCACCCGTCGAAATCATCGTTGATGCAAGGGACGTGTGTCCCCGCGCGCTTCAATCTGGCCTTAGACGGCATACCGGCAAGCCCTGCGCCGGGCTGTGCCGTTTGTCGTCGGCCGAGCGAGTGTTGCTTGAGCTGTTACGCGCTTACGGGTTTTGTGCGGAGGCGGCTAGCGGTTCTATTGTGACCTGCATGACGTCGCCGATCTTCACGCGCCGGGCCACATCCAACCCGGATGTGACGTGCCCGAATACCGTGTAGTTGTGGTCAAGAAAATGCGCGTCTTCCAGACAGATGTAAAACTGCGATCCGGCGGAATCCGGCGATTGCGCTCGCGCCATCGCGACTGCGCCTGCATCATGAAGGCGATCGTTGAACTCGGCCTTGAGACGATATCCTGGGCCGCCTGTTCCATCCCCACGCGGACAGCCGCCCTGAATGACGAACCCCGGCTCGACACGGTGGAAGGTGAGCCCGTTGTAAAACCCGTCACGCGCTAATTTAATGAAGGATGCCACCGTGAGTGGCGCGTCTTGAGGAAAGAACTGGAAGACTATGTCGCCCTGCGGCGTTGTGATCTTGGCCTGCAGCTGTTTGGCCTGCGCCGTCGTGCCTAGAACCTCTTGCGGCGATGGGAGTTCTCGTGCCATGGCCGCACATTCGGTACTCCGGCGGCCGCGCCTTGCTCGGCACGGACGTTGACACGATACCTGTGCGCATGATACGATGCCTCCCTACGCCGGCAGTACCGCCGGCGCATACGAAAGGAGGGCTCGTCGATGAATAACGCAGTGCAGTCACGCGTCACGGCTCTTCTCTCGTGCATGCGTGGGCTGGATCGCGCACTCTCCGCCATCGCGAGGCGACGCTTTTAGATTCAACGTTGCGGCTCTGTGCCGCCGACCAAGACTCTAAAAGGGGCCCTCGCAGATGCGGGGGCTTCTTCTCTATAGTCTCATGACAGCGTCTGGAGAGGCTGCTGCAGTTCTACGGCGGCATCCGGATAGCGTGACCACGACATGACTGCTACACTTTTGTTCGACCGAACAATGTGACAAAGAAAGCGAGGTGAAATTGCCATGCACCAATGGTCGTTACGCGATGCTGCCTTGCAACGCGGTAAGGAGCTGCGGGCCGATGCCGCTCATGCGCGACTCGTCGCCCAATCGCGACGGCTTCGTGCGACGCAACGGCGCGTGTCCGGCCGGGTGCGCGTCGCGCGGGCGCTGCGCGCTCTTGGATACCTCCTGCTCGATGCAGGGCACTCGCTTGAACCCGACAGCTGGCGGCCGGTCTAACACCGGCCGCCCTGTTTTTAGACTGCCGCTTCTTCGCGTTCTTCTACTGCGAAGAACTGGGCCTCATACAAGGATGCGTACAGGCCGCCCCGCCGCAGAAGCTCTGCATGTGTGCCGGATTCGACGATACGGCCACCGTCGACAACGTTGATGACGTCCGCTCGCAGCACCGTCGACAGACGATGTGCGACCACCAGGCTCGTGCGCCCGCGCATGAGGGGCACAAGCGCTTCTTTGATCAACCGCTCCGACGTGGAGTCAAGCGAACTTGTGGCCTCATCGAGGATCAAGATACGCGGGTCCTTGAGGAGCACACGAGCGATCGCCAGTCGCTGGCGCTCGCCGCCTGAGAGCTTATGGCCGCGCTCGCCGACCACGGTGTTGAGCCCCTCGGGCAAGCGGCTGATGACGTCGCGCAGATTCGCAGCCGAACAGGCATCGAGCAGTTGCGCTTCGCTGGCGTCGGGATTGCCATATCGCAGATTGTCCGCGATGGTCGCGTGGAAAAGATAGGTCTCTTGCGTCACGATGCCGATACTGCGGCGCAGCGACGACAGCGTGTAATCGCGGACGTCGTGCCCATCCACGATGACGCGACCTCGCTGGGGATCGTAAAAGCGCGGCACCAGCTGCATGATGGTCGTCTTGCCAGCACCGCTCGGACCGACGAACGCGATGAGCTGGCCAACGCCTGCGCGGAACGAGACGCCGTTCAGCACTGGGCGATCCGCCGCGTACCCAAAGTGCACATCGTCGAAAACGATCTCACCGCGTGGAGCGTCGAGCTCGATCGCGTCGGGGCGTTGTGGCGCTTCGGGTGACATGTCAAGGTAGTCGAAGATGCGTTCGAAGACGGCGAAGGCGCTCACAAGCTGCAGCTGGACGCCGACCAGCGCTGAGGCCGGGCCGTACAGCCGCGCGAGATACGCTACAAACGCGACGATCGTGCCGACGCCGAGCCCGGACGTGATCGCGAGATAGCCGCCGGTCAGCCAGACAACGGCTGGACCGACGACGACGAGCGCGCCGATCAGCGCGATGAACCATCGGCCGACCATCGCAAGCTTGATCTCAAGATGCATGAGCTCCGTGCCGGTGGTATGGAAGCGCGCCGCTTCCTCGCGCTCGCGTACGAACGATTTCATGAGGGTGATGCCCGACAGTGAAAGCGTCTCTTGGAGCAAGCTCTCAATGCGATCGCGCTGCTCGCGCGTGCGTTTGCGAATCCGATACATTGCGCGGCCCACGGGCGCAAGTGGAATGACCATGAACGGCACGACCACCATGGACACGAGCGCCAGGCGCCAATCCAACCAGAAGATCGCGACAGTCGTCGTGACGATCACGGCGACATTCGTGACAATCGTGACCAGCGTTCCCGTAACGACGTTATCAATCGCATCCACATCGCTCGAGAC
>Ga0306921_10000971_pt1 | contig 27105 bp, 27 predicted proteins | sample sta12Cox44000080_FD_203760 | JGI IMG/M metagenome (GOLD analysis project Ga0306921, IMG submission 203760) | Lab enrichment of tropical soil microbial communities from Luquillo Experimental Forest, Puerto Rico - statoxic.12C.oxic.44.000.080 (v2)... | ecosystem: Environmental > Terrestrial >...
TACAGCGAATTGAAGATGAAGTATTTCGCCGAGCGGTGGATCTGCTTGATGCGGGCGAGGTGTCAGGCCTTCGTGCGCACTTGAAGAGACATCCACACCTGGCGCGCCAGCGTGTGGTGTTTGAGGGAGGCAACTACTTTCGGAATCCAACACTGCTGGAATTCGTGGCGGAAAACCCGGTTCGCCAAGGGGCTCTGCCGACAAACATCGTTGAGTTGGCCAGGGTCATTCTGGATGCGGGTCCGAGCCAATTCGCGCGGAATGCGGCGCTGACGCTGGTCTCGACCGGAAGGGTGCCACGTGAGTGTGGCGTGCAACTCGCGCTCATCGATGTCTTGTGTGAGTACGGAGCGGATGCAAATGCCGCCGCACACGCTGCCGGGCTGCACGGTGAGGTTGAAGCGCTGAAGGCTTTGATTGGACGTGGCGCGCGAGTTGATTTGCCGGTAGCAGCGGCTCTAGGGCGCACGGAGGATGCGCGCCGGTTGCTCGTGGGGGCTAGCGGAGAGGATCGGCATTTGGCGCTAAGTGTGGCTGCGGATTTGGGCTATGTGGAGACTGTTCGTTTGTTGCTCGACGCAGGGGAAGACCCAAATCGATATAACCCGGTGGGAGGCCATTCGCATACGACGCCACTGCACCAGGCTGCCGGGCGGGGCCACGGAGAAGTTGTGCGGCTGCTCGTCGAACGCGGCGCCAGAACGGATTTGCGGGATATTCTCTGGCAGGCGACACCGGCGGATTGGGCACAACGTGCCGGCAAGCCGGAAATTGAGGCCCTGCTCCGAGGCAAAGACGCAGGAAGCAAACAAAAAGACTAAAGCCGATTTGTGGCCGCATCGCGGGCAAGCAGGAAATAATTTCCTGAAAGCACGCGCACGATCCTGCTTCTACGAGACAGGACCATGCGCACCTGCATCAGAGCGATTTTGCAAACTAAAATGCTCAGCCCGCAGCTCTGGCTGCGATCTTCTCTTCGATGACGCGATGGATCAAACGCCTGGTCCGCTCGCCGAAGGCCAGGTGATCCGCGAGGCAGCTTTCAAGCAGTACGCCGACGCCATGATGACCGGAGATATCGGACGCTGCCACCAACGTGACGTATTCCGCCGTGCGCATGTGGCTCAGGTGATTGGCCTTTGCCAAGACAAAAAGCCTTCTCGCCTCCGGGGATTGGATTTCCGCAAGCTCCTTGCGAAAGTCCTCCACAAAAACGTCGTGGAGCGGTCCGGCGACGTTCACCGGTTTCTCGCCGATCATTTTGAAAACCTCGTCCAGCTTCTCGAGGTTCTGCTGGGATACAAAAGCCCTGGCAGCAAGCGCCTCCTGGATTTCCGGGTTCTGCGCAGCATCACTCAGTTCCTTGTAGATTCCTGCCGAACGTTCGGTCCCCTGCCGAACATGGCTCAGCAACTTCACAAATAGTTCCTTAGGATTCTTGATAGGCATGATTGGTTTTCTCCTTCGTTAATGATGGCGCGCCTAACAATCTCAGGGGCACTTCATGTGCTGGAATCAGAGATGAAGTGCTCAAAGGTGGGCGGACATCCCTGCTCAACCTGAAGACCTAATAGGCGAGCTGGTGGGCGGGGGTGTTGGAAACAAGTCTGACGCTACTCCCGCGTTGTGGCAGTGTCAACCGTAATTCTAACCTATTTCGGTCTTTCTTCTTTCTGGGGCCGACTTAACCGGCGGACGTTGCTCAATAATCGTCAACTCCTGGCCGGCTTACCAGTAAAGCCCAACCCGACAGATGCGCAGCGTATGGACCTTGCCGGGCGCATCAAAGCGGTCTCCACCACAGCAAGCCGAACAAACGTACCTTGGCAACAGCCCACTGGGCCGAGCTTGATCGTTCCGATCTTCTGTTGGGAATGTGAATTCGACCCCAACGGAAACTAGACCAGGTCAGGGCAGATGTTCAATGCAGCTTTCTCGGCGAAATTATTCAGCTTGTGGTTGATGGACAGGGGCATATAACGGAACGCGTTGCGGAAGACGCATCAACGGGCGATATGGTTCGCCACGAGTTTGTGGGGCCTTTTGGAAAAACCGAACAGTCTTTGTACAAGGATGGAGAGCTGCAATATCGAGTTCTGCTTAGTTACGACGAATACCGGCACACGACCGAGTGGCATAGGCTTGACGCGGCCGGAAACCAGCTGGACCGAACGGTCGTGAACACGGACAAGGACGGCAACGACACGGAGCAATGGGGCTGGCGAGAGGACGGTGAATCATCTTCCCATGTTCGACATACCTTTGATCCCAAAACCAAGAGCGAGCAGTTCGCGAGCTTTGACTCGTTCGGTAACACGAAACTGACCTGGAACGTGGTCGGTGGAAAGCTGGTTTCTTTTTGGGAGCTTCCCGGTCTGCCACGGCAGTATGGAGATGGTTTTTCCGAGGATAATGGCAACGATACTTTCGAAACCTATGCTTGCCGGGGTGGGGCTTGTGAACAGTCCCGCGTCCATTACGTTTACCTGGACGCGCAACGGCGCAACCCCCAGAGCGTCGAATGGCGGGATGAGTCAGGGAATCTCCAGTATGCCGCATATTACGAGTACGAAATCGACGCCCAGCGCAACTGGACGCAGCGAAAATCTGGGTCTGGACGGCGTCACTTGGCGAACGCAGTCTCTACGAGACTGACTCCCGCGCTATTTCTTATTGGTCCCAGTAAGCGGCTCAAAACAAATTCTCACCGCAAGTTTTCACCGGTTTATGCCAGCACACTCCTGATAGCACCCGCTTGGGCGGCTGGCTGTTTGGAGTTCAATCCAATTTGCCTAGTTATGGTTGGTGTTTCGAGGCCGGAACCGCGACGGTCAGCGGCCCTTCGTGGTCGCACACGAAAAATGCAATCAACTTGGCGGGTTCGCTCTGGCTGGCGTTGGCGGATATTCGATGAACTTCATTGGGGGCTTCATAGAAAGTCTCTCCAACCTTGTAGACATGCTCCGGCTCGTCATTGACCTGGCTGCGGATGGCGCCTTCCGCGACGTATGCGAGGACGGCGCAGGGATGGCTGTGGGCCGGGCTGGACGCTCCAGGCTGATAGGTGACTTCGATACTTTTGCATCCAGATGATCGGCGTCCATTCGAGGCAGGGCGTGTGAAATTGCGACGCGGGCGTTTTTTCCGGTGTCATGTGCCTGGTTGGCTGTAGCGGACAGTCTCCAAGATCCCAAGGCCGCAGAACCGACGGCTATTAAGACTATTACGAGCATCCCTGGTTTTGTTTTCATCGTTCCTCCCGGGACCGGAGCGAATCGAGGCTCCAGGAATATTTTCTACAAGTGGCCAACAGGAAAGCTGCGCCAGAGGCAGAAAAAACAGACAGATTCAGCCGGCGCTTTGATCCCCAGGGCGAAGGTCATCGAGAGAGCAAATAAAAGCAGGAGCCAACCGCCAAGAAGGCGGCGACGCGCGTGAACACGCCGAGAATGAGCGCGACGCCCAGCAGAGTCTCAGCGCAAGTAGCCAGCCAAGCCAAAGCTGGAATCGCTGCGGATGGCATGAACCAATTAAGTTTCCCGGTGTACGCAACGAAATGCGAGAAGTCTCCCCAAGACACGTTGGGCTGTCCAAAGCTTCCCCACAGGCCGAACCGATCTGCCACAGCAGAAAGAAAAGAGATGCCAAGGGCGAGCCGCAAGAATACCGAACTGTAGTGTTTCATTCGCTTGAGAACGATCCGCTTCGTTTCCCGATTGCTTTGAATCGATACTTCCGAGGTCGTGGGGAGGGCGGGTTGACGGCAACTCGGAACGATATCTCTGCTTAACGAATCCAATTGAGTGTAAAGGATTGTCCCTTTGTCCGGGGAGACCGCCAGGCCCGGCGCTTCTTTCGCTGGACGGTTCTCTAGATCGAAAATTCGCGTGGCGCGTCGGGTGTTGACATCGAAAAAGGCGATCGCCGGCTTGGCCGTCGTATCGAGATAATAAATGCCATTCTCCACCACGGCCCAATAACCCCAGTGACCAGCTTCCAGGGAGCTGATAATCTCAACTTCTTCGCCGCCCTCAGTCGGAATGCGCCACAATCCCGGAAGCGTCTGACTCTTTGCGTAATACAGGAATCGACCATTGGGGGATTCGATAGCAGCAAATCCACCTTGATGTGTCACTTGGACAGCCGACCCGCCCGTCAACGCCGTCTTCCATACCTCATACCTGCCAGTCCGATCCGACGCAAAATAGATCCAGTGCCCGTCTCGGGACCAGCTGGGTACGCTCTCGCTCGATGGTTCAATGGTCAGCTGGTGAGGCACGCCGCCCTGGGCGTCCACGACAAAAATGTCTGTGTTGCCGGGAACACTGGAATCGAAAACAATCTGTCGCCCGTCTGGCGACCAGCGTGGTGTTCCACTCACAACGTTGAAGTGGGTGAGCTGAACCACGTCGCTCCCGTCGCTTCGGCACATCCAGACTTCATACGCCCCGCTACGAGTAGATTCAAAGGCAATCCTACTTCCATCAGGCGAGAACTGCGGGCCGCTTTCCATTCTCGTCGAATGTATGAACCTGTCGGAAGGGCCGGCCGAAAGCGATGCATTGAGCTCCTTCCTCCAGATGTTGATATTCACCACCTGGCGCGCGTACACCAGGCGGTTTTCGCGAATCGAAGGTTCGACCCCCTCTTGACCGAACTGCAGTCGCTCTGGCTCACCTCCGCGACTGGCTATCTTCCAAAGCCAACCAGCATTTGCGAGCCAGCCAGCCCTTCCGAAAACAATCTCGCGACCGTCGGGCGTCCACGCTAGACCCCAGCCGTATTGAGCGCCTGAGACAAGGCGTTGTTCCGCTCCTCCCGAAACCGGCACCGTGTAGATTGAAGTCACGCCCTGGGAACTCCGGTTAAACGCCACTCTTCGTCCGTCGGGCGTCGAACTCGGTCATGGATTCACTCAGACTGCAGTTTAACACCGCCAACGCCTTCACAGCCCCTGTAGGAATAGTACCGGACTGGAACGACTGCAGAGCAGTTGAACGCACGGCTGAGCTTGCACTGGTTGCTAACGGATGACGGGCAACGTGACATAACGCGACTGCGAAACCGTTGCCGATCTCTTGAGAAAGAGGACTGTATTCTCATGATCGCGGGTGCGGGTTCTTCAGCAAATCGCATTTCATGAAAGTCTGCCGGCCGAAGAGAACGGGAACCACAAATCGATCCGGGGTCTATTTGCTTGGCCGCGAACCGCTGATGAGGATATCCACGAGTCTCCTGGCGCTTTGCGGCCAGTCGGGCGCGGAGGCCACGTTGGATACGCCGATCAGTGCACGGAGTAGATCGAATGGTTCGAGGTCTCGCCGTATGTCGCCGCTTTGGATTGCGCGCTTCACCAGGGACTGAATTGCCCCCTGAATCTGAGCGCGGGAAGCCTCATAGACCTTCGAGGGCCCGCCGACTAGGGTATTCAGGGCGGGCGCGATAATGTGTTTGGCCGCGATGTAGTCAACGAAGAGCAACATCCAGGCCCGCAAGGCCTCGACCGGCGGCAATTTCCCGGAAAGCTCCCGTTCTGCGGCGGCCAGCTTGTCTACCTCGTTGTGATAGACGGCCTCAAGAAGTGCATCGCGCGTGGGAAAGTGGCGATACAAGGTTCCCGCTCCAACCTGTGCTTGTTTGGAGATATCGTCCAACCTGGCATTTGCACCGGACTTGGCAAACGCCTGCTTGGCTACTTCGAGAATACGGTCGCGATTCTGTTGCGCATCGCGGCGCGGCTTCCGCCTGGCAGGTTGCGAACGTGGATTGGGCATACCAAACAACCATGTAACCGGAGATGTTCTCCGATTATCTAAGGATTCGGAGACACTCTCCGTTTTATCGCAAACCCGGCGGCTCGTCAAATGTCAGCTGCTCGAGCACGGAATCTTAGACGGGAAGGAGAAGAAAATGGTGGGCGTATTTGGGGCAACCTCAACAACGGACGAGGTTTTGTCCGGCGTGAATCTACAAAGTAAGCGGATTCTTGTTACGGGCGTTTCGGCTGGGCTGGGCGTAGAGACGGCGCGGTCACTTGCGGCGCATGGCGCAGAGGTCGTGGGTGCGGCGAGGGATTTGGCTAAGGCGGAAGCAGCGACGGCACAAGTACGAAAGGCTGCTGCGGCCAACGGCGGCAGCTTCGAACTGGTCGCGCTTGATCTTGGCAACCTTAAGAGCGTGCGGGCTTGCGCCGAAAAATTGCTCAAAAAAGGCGAGCCCTTCGACGTGGTTATAGCCAACGCGGGTGTGATGGCTACTCCGTTTGGCAATACGATGGATGGCTTTGAGACACAATTTGGCACCAATCACTTAGGGCACTTCGTTCTCGTCAACCGAATCGCAGGTCTTCTGCGCGCGGGCGGTCGACTAATCAACTTGTCGTCGGCGGGTCATCGTTATTCGAACGTTGACCTACAAGACCCGAATTTTGAGCGCACACCCTATGAGCCCTTGGTGGCGTATGGCCGCTCGAAGACCGCAAACGTCCTCTTTGCTGTTGAGTTCGACAGGCGTCACCGAGGGCGCGGTATACGTGCGGCCGCCGTGCATCCCGGAGTCATTCACACTGAATTGGCCAGGCACATGGACCCGAGCCGATTAGAAAACATGATCAAACAACTGGACGAGCAGCTCAGTGCGGAGGGGAAGGGTCCCTTCCAATGGAAGAGCATCCCGCAAGGTGCGGCAACGTCGGTATGGGCCGGTGGGGTCGCGCCGGGGGCGGAGATCGGCGGCCGCTATTGCGAGAATTGCCATGTCGGCAAAATTGTGCCGGACGACATGACCATCAGCGGCGTAAGCGAAGGCGTACGCGGATATGCACTCGATCCAAAGACTGCCGAGGCCCTTTGGACGAAAAGCGAAGAGATGGTTGGGGAGTCGTTTTAGCCGTTACTATGTCGAAGGCAAGGGAAATCAAGAAAATGGATCGGCAGAAAGGAAAGCACAATGACGAAGCAGGCAAAACAAACGAAACTCGGAGGCACCTTTGCACTCCCAGGCGCCGCAGCCAACTTGTACCGGATGGGCTACGGCGCGATGCAACTTGCCGGCCCTGAAGTTTGGGGACCTCCAAGGGACGTTGAGGCTGCGATAGCTGTTCTGCGAGAGGCCACCGCGGCTGGTGTCAACCATATCGACACCAGCGACTATTACGGCCCCCATGTGACCAATCAGATTATCAAGAAGGCGCTTCATCCCTATGCTGCCGGCCTGGTAATCGTGACAAAACTGGGTGCCCGTCGTGGCCAAGACAAATCATGGATTCCTGCCCTCTCGCGCAAGGAGCTGACCGACGGCGTTCATGACAATCTTCGGAATCTCGGTGTCGGCCGGCTCGAGGTCGTCAACCTCCGGGTTGGTTCCGTCCTGGAGCCAACGGAAGGACCGATCGAGGAGCCCCTGACTGCGCTGGCCGAACTGAAGCACCACGGATTGATTGGTCACATCGGCCTCAGCAACGTCACGCCCCGGCAACTCCAGGAGGCTCAGAAAATCACGGAGATCGTTTGTGTCCAAAACTTCTACAACGTGGCCCGCCGCGGTGACGATGCCTTCATCGATGCCCTCGCCAAGCAAGGCATAGCGTATGTCCCGTTCTTCCCGCTGGGAGGATTCACGCCATTGCAATCGTCGGGGCTCGACCGAGTAGCAGCATCCTTGAAAGTTACCCCAATGCAGGTCGCGCTTGCATGGCTTCTTGAGCGCTCTCCCAACATTCTACTGATCCCCGGCACATCTTCGACAAACCATCTCCGAGAGAATCTCGCTGCTGCAGCGTTAGAGCTCCCCGCGCATGCAATCGCCGAGCTCAACGCGATCGCCGCGAGTGTTCCGGCGGCAGGGCAGTCCGCACACTGATTCGGTATTCCGACAAATTCATGCGAAGGAGTGACTCATGAAAGTATTTGTTACCGGGGCGACAGGTTTCGTTGGTTCTGCCATCGTTCAGGAGCTAATTCATAAGGGCCATCAGGTGCTCGGCCTCGCTCGCTCGGATGCGGCCGCCAAGACGCTTGCTGTCGCCGGCGCGCAGGTACATCGAGGCGATCTGGGAGATACGGGAAGTCTGCGCAGTGGAGCGGCTGCTACGGACGGTGTGATTCACACCGCTTTTATCCACGACTTCTTGAACTACGGGCCTGCCGCCGAGACAGACAGGCGCGCCATCGAGGCGCTCGGTGCAGCGCAGGCCGGGTCTAACCGCCCGTTGGTGGTGACATCCGGGACCTTGCTGCTTCAACGCCAAGGCCCCCTCGCAACGGAAGAGGATTCACCCCATCCCAGTTTTCCGCGCAAGTCGGAAGAAGCAGCGCTTTCCGCGGCATCGCAAGGGGTGCGTGTGTCGGTCCTGCGGCTTCCACCCTCGGTCCATGGTAATGGCGATCACGGCTTCGTGCCGGCTCTCATCCGCATTGCGCGTGAAAAGGGCGTTTCGGCGTATGTGGGCGACGGACTCAATCACTGGCCCGCCGTGCACCGGCTCGATGCTGCGCATCTCTACAGGCTGGCGCTGGAAAAGGGTTCCGGGGGAGCCCGATATCACGGGATCGCCGACGAAGGTGTGCCGTTCCAAGAAATCGCCGAGGTAATCGGCCGCCGCTTGAATGTCCCGGTTGTCAGCAAGTCGCCCGAGGAGGCCGCCGAACACTTTGGCTGGCTGGCGCACTTTGTTGGTATCGATTGCCCGGCCTCGAGTCAGCGAACTCAGGAGCTCCTGCGGTGGCAGGCGAAGCAGCCGGGACTGATTGCCGAACTCGAGGACGGAGCCTATTTCGAAGCGTAAACAGGTCGCGTGCCCGCGGCGCGTTTGCGGTTCGAGACCGCTAACTTGGCGCCGTGCCTAACCGGACAACTTGCCGCAGCGAATCTCCGTCTGACAGGACTATACTTAGGGCGATTGGGGCCGGTGGACTGTCGACGAATATCGTCGGCAACGGAGATCAGGCCATGAGAGCGATCGCAATTGTATTATGGGGAGTGTTGTGGCTTACCGTTTGGCAGCAAGAAAAGAAGCCCGGAGAAGAAAAAGCAGGTGGGGAGAAGACCGCTGGGAATGCCAGCAAGCTAGTGAACCCCGTGAAGACTTCGCCGGAATCGATTGCGCAGGGGAAGAAGGCTTTTGGGTTTGATTGCGCGATGTGTCACGGAAAAGAAGGGGCAGGTGACGGCGACCTGGCGGAGAGCATGCACCTGAAGCTGAAAGACTACCGCGATGGAGCGGCGTTGAAGGACCTGACGGATGGAGAGATCTACGGGATCATCATGAATGGCAAGGGGCAGATGACAGGAGAAGAAGGACGGATGAAGCCGGAGCAGGTTTGGAATGTAGTGAATTACGTCAGATCGCTTGCAAAGAAGTAAGCGACGTGGTGAATTTCCTAACGCCGGCAGGCTAGTTGTGGTTTTTCTCCTCGTGCATATGTTCGTGTTCTTTCTCTTCTTCTTTGTAGACCTCTGGAATCCCCAGGCTGCCCTTGGGGGGTAGGTGACGGAGGAAGTCGACCACTTTCCACATCTCCTCGTCACTGAGTATGCCCTTCCAGGCCGGCATTCCGGACGGGTTAATGCCATTTGCGATAATCCATTTCAGTTGGCCATCTGTATAGTCCTGCACATCCTTAGAAGAGAGTGCGGGAACGGGTGGCGACATCTTGTCCGCGAACGGGACGCCGCTGGCCTGACCATCCAAACCGTGGCAAATACCGCAGTGGTGACCGAAGTGTTCTCGACCATCCGCTATGTTTTCGGCCGTTGCAGGGATGGGGTTGAGGTCGTCTTTGCCGCCGACCGTGATCTTGTGCTTCACTTCCTTCGCCATTTCGCTCTCTACCGCACCGGGTTTGCTGACACGGCAGCCGGAGACAAGGAACAGGGAGGCAGCCAGCAAAAAACTCCATGCGGTGGACATCATCTTTTTCGTCGCCAGTGAAGCTCAGTCGTTCGGATTGTAGAACGCCGGGTAGTGTTTGCGCCACTCATGAATGACCGCTCTCTGGAATCAGTGCTTATGGAGACTTCAAATATTCAAAAGGTCCCTCTTTGGCCCTGGCTCAGGCCCAGGGCAAAGAGCTGATCGTAGGGGTTGACGACGGCAAACACAACGTGCTGATGGGCTTCGGTTGGAAGCAACGACGGCTGCCGTGCCTTTGTCTCGTCTCCAAAAAAGGAGGAGGCGTGTGCGAGGCACGGCGGTTGGCGTTGCTTAGCGATCAGGCAACATTTTTGCGTGCGGTTTTATCCGCCGGCTGGGGAACGATGCGCAGATAGGGCCGAGGTGCCTTCCAGCCACCCGGATACTTTTTCCGGGCTTCGTCGTCGGAAACACTACCGCTGATGATCACGTCGTCGCCGGGTTTCCAGTTCGCTGGTGTAGAGACTGAGTGCCTGGCTGTGAGTTGGAGCGAATCAAGCACTCGCAGGATTTCGTCGAAGTTTCGGCCAGTGCTCATCGGGTAGCTACGCATCAGCTTGATCTTCTTGTCGGGACCAATCACGAACACGGTGCGCACGGGGGCGTTGGCGGCCGCAGTGCGGCCTTCGGAAGTATCGCCGGCGTCGGCGGCCAGCATGTCATAAAGCTTGGCTATCTTGAGTTCCGGGTCCCCGATCATGGGATAGTTGACTTTATGGCCTTGGGTCTCTTCGATGTCTACAACCCACTTGCTGTGACTGCTCACGGGATCCACACTCAATCCGATGATCTTGCAATTGCGCCTCGCAAACTCAGGCTGCAGCCCGGCCATAGAACCGAGTTCCGTGGTGCACACGGGGGTAAAGTCCTTGGGGTGGGAGAACAAGATCGCCCAACCGTTGCCGATCCATTCATGGAAGTTGATCCTTCCTTGGGAGGTCTCCGCGGTGAAATTGGGAGCTTCGTCGTTTATGTGTAACATTGCTTTGTCCTTTCTCTTGCGTTTACATGCCAAGTACTTCGTTTCGAGTTATACGTTCCCGCGAAGGTAAAGGAGTGCATCGCGACGGTTTCGAAGCGCGGCTACAGGTTCATGCTGCCCGTCAAAGAAATCCCGGCAGAAAAGGGGGTAGCCAGCGAAAAGTTCCTGTTAGCTGTACTCCCATTTCAAAACCTGAGCGGCGCCCGAAACCAGGAGTACTTCAGCGACGGACTGACGGAAGAAATGATCACACAGCTCAGCCAGCTGAACCCGGAGAAGCTCGGAGTAATCGCGCGCACTTCGGCAATGCGCTACAAAGGGAGCAACAAGAGTGCGCGGCGCATCGGTCAGGAGCTCGGGGTAGCGTACCTGCTGGAAAGCAGCGTACGCCGTGCAGGCAGGCGCGTGCGCATCACGGCGCAGCTGATTCAGGTAGGCGATCAAACGCAACTTTGGGCGCGCAAATACGAGCGCGGGATTGGAGACATTCTAGCGATCCAAAGCGATGTGGCAACGGCAATCGCGAGCGAGATCAAGATCAAACTGGCTCCCCAAGCCGAGGCCCGGTTAGAGCGTATTTCGACAGTCGAGCCGCGGGCCTATGAGGAGTTCCTCCGCGGACGCTATCTCTGGAACCAGCGAACCGGAAAAGCACTCCACAACAGCTTGCGGGAGTTTGAGAAATCGATTAAGCACGATCCTGGATACGCATCCGCATATGCCGGGATGGCGGACTCGTACCTGTCTCTGCTGGACGATGCATACATGCCGACGCGAGCAGCGACTACACAGGCAAGGCAATGGGCAGAGAAAGCCATCACTATCGACGAGGCAGTTGCGGAACCGCACTCTTCGCTGGGGCATGCTGACTTTCACGAGTACGAGTGGGCAGACGCGGAGCGCGAGTTCCAGCGGTCCATCGCGTTGAATCCTAACTATTCGTCGGCACATTTTTACTATGCAAATTACCTGGTCGCAATGGGGCGTCACGAAGAAGCCGTGGTCGAAGCAAAGAAGGCATTGGCGCTCGACCCGGTAAGCCTAACCGCACAAACGAACGTTGCGATTACCTACTACCGCGCCGGGCGCTATGACCAAGGGGTCGAGGAAGCTCGTCGCGTGCTGGATATCGAAACCACCTTTGCGCACGCACACTACGTTCTTGGCCGGGCGTACGTTCAAAAAGGAATGTACCGGGAAGCAATTCGGTCGGCGCGAAGAGCGGTCGCCCTGGAAGGCGGCAATGTGCGTTATGTCGCGTCGCTGACGCACATTTGCGGAATCGCAGGAAAGCGCAGTGATGCGTCGCAGCTGCTCGGCCAGATCAAGCGCATCATGATGCAACGCTACGTGCCGGCTTACCCCGTGGCGATTTGCTATGTAGGTCTCGGGAAGAAGGGCGAAGCACTAGCTTGGCTGACAAGAGCGTGCGAGGAGCGTTCGGCAGAGTCACCCTTCGCCAAAATCGATCCGAGGCTGGCTGGTTTGCATGGAGAGCCAGGCTTCCGTGAGATATTGCGCAAATTAGGCCTCAATCGGTGAGTTCCCTCTGTTTTTGCTGTTACGCGCTCACGTGTATCTGCGGGACCTTGGCGGCCACATTCCTGGTCAGGAAGTATTGGCGTATATCACTGGCATCCGGCTAATTGCGGGTGGCATGGCGATTTTCTGGCGCCGGAGCGCTCGTGCCGGTGCCGTGGCGGTAGCGATCGTCTATTTTGCCCCGGCCCGCAGGGTTCGTCGGCTTACAACAGTGTTCCAGCCCAGACTGCGAAGTCGGGTGATTGTCGTTGTCGAACGCACCCCTGCGAATGTTCCCGCCTTCCTCGACCTTGCATCTAAGCTGAGTAGGCGGCCTGTGCAGGGATGGAACGGTTGGAAATCGGGAAAAAAAGATTATGAATACGAGAAGGGCAACAGCGGATCGTGGTCTTGCAGGATTTCTGTGGCCATTGCTGGGAGCGCTTCTGTGCGCCACGTTCCTCACGCATCCGAGCGCAGCCCAACCAGGAAACTCTCGGAGCCGGGACCATGCTGCTTCCTCAACCGGGCGGGTCGGTTCGGGCATCGCCGAGAAAGAAGCGGCGAAAAACGAAATTAAGGTTACGCCAGGGACGATATTGCCTGTCCGGTTGAATTCCTCTCTTTCATCGTCAAGGAGCAAGGCTAACGAAGTGATTAGTGCCAGGATCATGCAGGATGTTCCGTTGGCTGGTGGAGCCAAGATCCCGGAGGGCAGTCGTGTTCTCGGTTACATTGTGGAAGTAGACGCCGGGAAGAGCGGCTCACCGGCGAGAATCTCTCTCCGGTTCGACAAGGTGCGGACCGGGCGTCAGACGATTCCGATTACCACGAATCTCCGCGCGATCGCAGGATTCATGGAAATACTGAGTGCTCAAACGCCGCCCATCGGCGCTGGGGAAAGCGACGTTTACCGGTGGTTGGACACGGTGCAAGTGGGGGGCGATGTGGTTTATGGGGACGGCGGGATCGTGACGAAGGGCGATGATGGTTCGCATGTAGTGGGAAAATCTGTCGGTGGCGGCGGAGTTTTGGGGCAAGTCAGCGCCAAAGAGGGAACCAAGTGCCGCGGACCACTGTATGGCAACAACAGTCCACAAGCACTGTGGGTGTTTTCCTCAGATGCTTGCGGCACCTATGGACTGGCACACCTAGAGATATCGCATGCGGGGAGAAGCGAACCCGTCGGTCTGATTGTGTTTCGTTCCGATGCAAAAGAGTTGACGGTTCACAGCGGGACTGGAATGCTTTTGCGAGTCGACATGCAGTAGGTTCGCTTTGGGGCGGTAGCAACTTAGCTGCGACCAGGTTTCATGAGAAAAACCACGCAATCTCGAACGGCAACACCTCACAATCGCCTGAAGGCGTATCATGAAGGGTTTTTCGATTCGTTATCTTTGAGTTTGGAATCAAACGAGTGTAAAGCTCGGCCGCATTTTTTTGCGTCCTTATCGAACCATCGATGTGGAGTTATTTTGCGCATAGTCTCGCTCCCGCAGTTTGGGTTGAGTGAAATCAGTTAAGCTGATTTATCCAGTCTTGTCGAGACGCCGCTAGCGCTCGGATTTCAGCCGATGGGTCTCGCAGACGAACAGCTGCTACTCTCCTCGAGTTACAGGGTACCCGTCAAAAAGGCAGCAATAGATGCGTGCACCTGAAAAAATTGCTGCGAGATCGACTTTGGCTACCTCGGTTAGGAGCACCTTGCGGAAGGCCGTCATTTGGCAGCCCCAAGGAGTTCGCGAATAACCTTACCGTCCGCGCTGATAAACTGAAGAACCGGCTCTCCATTCGGACGCACCGACAAGAGAATCCGCACGTTTCCATTGAGGTCCCTCAGTTCCAGCCCGACCGAACCATCGGTTGAGCGCCCGAGCGCTATCCTCTTCACATCACTTCGATGGGTTGCGAAGAACTTGTCCCAGGCAGCATCCTGCTCGCCGGCCGGCAGTTTTTCGATGGCTTCGTTAGCTTTTCTCTTTTCTTCGATCGGGAAGTTCCCCTGATCCACCATGGTAATGCGAGAAAACTTGTCTATGCCCTCTTGTCCGGCATCAATGGCAAAAATCTGGTTTTCTTCGTACTGATCAAAACTGAGATGAACATGATTCTGGATGGAGCCGTCCGGTAGTTGGCCTGCGCCCCATATGAATCCACCTTGTTCCGTTCCTTCTTCACTCATAAAAAGCATGCCCGCGGCCTCGCGCCTGTCTGGGCGAGGGTATTCCCTGCCGCGGTTCCATGCGCCCGGGAAATCCGCGCGATTTGAGATCGTTAGCCGAACGGTGCCGTCCGGTTCGACAATATTGATTCGCCGCGCGGTGACCGTACCAAACGTCCGGTTGCGGGGCGCCGTGACGCCGAACAGTACAACAACGCCAAAAGCAAGGGTCAGCAAACCAGAGTAGACCGCAAGGAAACGAGGGCTAGAGAGAATCGTCATCGGAATTCCTTTCTGTGCTTGACCGGCTGCATCGGGAAATGATTCTACATGGCGGCTAGCCCGTTCACTGGGCAAAGTCCACGCCCGCCGATCGCGCTTGTAACGGTGACTGTCACGGTTGCTTCCGAGACGGCGACTAAACGGTGGAGCTCGCTTGGCAGGACTACAAGAGCGGAGCAATCTTGTCGGCGGCTTCCTTGGATGTGACGACCACGTGGACTTCGAAGTCAACAAGATCTTTCCAGTTGGCCATCCACTCGTCGAGGAGACGACGGTCGTGTGTTTCCATGAGCTGATAGCAGCGCTCCAGCCGGTTATCGACCCAACTGGAGACATAGCACACGCCTTCGGGTGCCATTCTCCCTTTGTCTCGAAAGCGGCGATATACGGCTATCGCATCCTTGTTCTTGAAGTGCTCCACTACCATGTATAACGTTTTTGCCATCAAAAGCCCCGGCTTCGTTGTCGACCGCTGTAACTGGAATAGACAGCGGCGTGATTCCTTCGGAGCGACCAGCAAAGCGACAGTAATCCTGCTCGACCGATGAGTTCGGCAAGCGGAAGACTGCGGCGAGAGCCCAGATGTGGGGTAAACCCGTTACCAGGAGTTTGGCGCTTTGAGCCACGCTTCAAAATACACATTCGAAGGGCAGAAGATGGCCGTGTCCTTGTTGTTCACTGCAGCTTGACTTTTTCGGCTGACCAGCAGGAACACCAAGAGTGCAAGGAAAAGCGCAAGGATGATCGCAGGTAGTACCGGGTTCTGTCGCTTTACTGCCATATGTTACCCCCACGAATGGAATGACGCGTAGGCATGATACGCGGAATCGAACGAGGTCGTATAGCTGGCCACGAGTACAAGGCATGGGCGGACCTTCTTGCCAGTACTCCAGAGCTGATACCTTCTGATGAGTTTCCGACAAACTGGGGACTGCGCCCGCTTAGCGCAGACTGATCGGAACAGGCAATGCCCAGAGGCGGAGTGAATTTGGTTGGTTCACCAAACCAACTGCGTTAACGTGCGCCTGCGCTTTGAGACCCCGCGGCGGCGGCCTTTGCAAATTGTCGAGATTGCTCGAGGACGCGCAACGCGATTACGGCCCGGTTGTAATGCTCCTCGGTATACCAAGCGGGAGCATACTGCTCCATAAGTCTGAACAACTCCTCGAAAACTTCCTCAACATATGCTAACGGTTCTTGGAAGGTTTCAGACTTCTCGCGATGACCCCCGCCCAGCAGACAAGTTGATTCATCAGATTCAGCGTCGCTCATGGAGTTTGCTCTCCGTTCAGCAGCCTAGGTACGCGGCAAGCCATCAGGAGTCAGTGACTGAATATTTCTGGTTGTCGAACGTTAAGCCTTGTTGACGGACTTCACTCCCAGAAGAAAGCGGTGGGCTGGGGAATTATTCGATTCAGTACACTGCCCGCCGCCCGCAGGCGGCGAACTGAAGTGCCACGTTCCTTAAGGATTTATACTTCAAAGAGCAGTAAAAAGCTAGGGAACGATGAATAGGTGCGCGGGCGCTCGGGAGGATGGGCACCGCAGTCTACAGGCGGTTCGATCGACGGAGTTGGTTGCCGGCGTCACGGGGGATCCCCCGCGCAAGAAGCAGCGGTTAAGGCCTCGCAGTCGAATTCCCCAGGAGAGGTAGATGGGTGGCAAGATTTCGGCGCCTGAAACGGGTGCAAGGACTTGTTCTGCGGCAGGTATTGGGGCTTCGATGATGTGTCGTCCGGTTCGACCGAGATGGGAAAATCTGTGCGTCTTGCTCATCCCACACTTTTGCACACATAGAGCAGAGCTTCATGACTGAATGAACGGTGCGGCGCGTGGTCAGCGCTTGCCTTGGGCAGTCATTGAATTGCGGAGGCAGCCTCGGATCGTCAGGGAAAAACACTAGGGAGTTGCATTGAGCCATGGTCTTGACCCGGATCAGGCGAAAAGCTGGTAGTGCGCGTTCCTGGCGTAATTCTGTGCCCGGAGATGGCCGCCAGGGTGGAAAAAACGGTTTGCTTCGATTTCCGAGCACGGCCGAGCTCCACCGGGTGCGTCCACCTAAAATCCACAGGCCTGTCCGCGAGTACAGGTGTTCAGGGAACGGCGGACTGACTATGATGGCCGCCATAGGGTGGCAGGAATGAGTTTGGGGACCGAACTGTTGAATCTGCGTCGTAACAGAACATCAACTGTGGCGACGCTGCTGAGTGGCATGGAGAGGCTAGCGACCGCACGGTCGGAGACAACGTTAATGACGCGGACATTCGCACTGAACGAGCTTGCGGACGCTGTCCTGGCGCAGGTCGCGGTTCACGCGCTTGATGCCTGTTGGGATGACTTGCCGCCTCCGAAAACGCGACGTGAATCTACTTCATCGCGTCGGAGACGGCGACAAACGGATGCCGGGCAATGGCATCAGCGGCGACTGTTTGCCTAGTCCGCCGAACTCGACGAGGCTAGCGAACGGAGTGTCACTATGAGTGACTCTGAAGTCGAAGAACGGAGTGGAGACCGACGCAAGAAAGCTGCTCGCGAGGGCCAAGCAGTGGCCGTTGCGGATGTTTTTCGGGAGCTGTTCAACCTGCTAGAGCAGTATGCTCCGACCTGGTACACCGAGGAGCACCACAAGCGCGCGGTGGCAGCACTGCGCCTCCTTGAAGAGGATCGACAACTGGCTGAAGGTAAGGCTGCCCGGTCTCAAAAGGCGAGTTGAAAGGATGGTCTCGATTCCAGCTGTTATCACCGGCGGCTTGCGGGGCGGGTGAAGTAAGAAACAAAGAGGAGCACGAGCAGCACGAGCGGCACAAAAGCCATCGCGCCATCTTTCGCGAGGTAGTGGGCGACAAAAGCAGAGATCCACGCGAATGCGAATCCGGCATAGGCCCACTCTTTGAGTTTGGGCAAGCCCGGCGCGAGAAGCGCCATAGCGCCAAGAGGTTTGGCGATTCCGAGCATAATACGCAACTGTTGTGGATATCCGACGTGAGCGAATCCTTGTACAGCCTGGGGACTGCCGGAGAGGTAGGCGAGCGCGGAAAGTGCGGAGAGCGCGGCCAGCAGAATGGTGCTTACCCAATAAGCGATCTTGCGTGCCATAGAGTTATTCTCCTTGGTGGCGCGGAATAACAGGCAAGGCTGCAGGACTTGGAAGTTTACTGCGCGGGTCATTCCTATGGGAAGAGTTTGCCGCTTCTGTTGGAGTCATGCGGACTGCCGCCAATTCCGCTCGAGAGTTTTGAGTCGGACCACCGCGGAATAGCGAGAGAGAGTTAGATCGCCATGACTTGCCGTCATAACGCTGCAGGCGTCTGACCAGGGTTGGAGTCAGACTTTGAAGTTAGAACACAACCGAGCGAAATCAGGGTGAACTGGGCGACGAAGGCGAGTTTGTCGACGGGCTGTCGTCGGGGCGGCGCTTCAGCGTCGGGCGATCGTCATCGGGATTGGAGTTTGCGTTCGGGTCGCCGTTCGTTTTCTGTTGAGTTTGCTCGGTCTTAGTGCGGAGCGTGGGTTTGCCGGGCTGGTTATCCTGGACCTTCCGGGCAAACATGACGTTGCGCAGGCGGGACTTCACGCCGTCGAATTCGGAAGTAGTGACGATGTATTCGTCGCGCTCCGGCAGAATGCGGGCAATTTCTTTCTGAGCATCGGCGATGCGTTCAGGCGTCGGAGGATGGGTGGAGAAGAACTTGGGAATGGTGCCCGGGCGGCGCTTTTCGTCGGCCTGAATGCGTTCAAAGAAGGTGACGTAGGAGTTGGGATCGTAGCCGGCTTTGTACATGTACTGAATACCGAGGAAGTCCGCTTCGCGTTCGGCGTCGCGCGAAAACTTCAAATAGGAAAGAGGGATGGCGAGCTGTAGCGCTTCATAAATGCCGTAGCCCGCCCATCCACCGGGGCCAAGCAGGATCAGTGGGATGGTAGCGAGCTGCATCATTTCGCCCTTCGTGGCTTGCTTGGTGCCGTGGCGCGCAACGACGTGCGAAATTTCGTGGGCCATGACGCCCGCGAGTTCGGATTCTTCCTGCGCGCGGAGGATGAGGCCGCTATTGACATAGAAGAAGCCGCCGGGAAGAGCAAAGGCGTTTACTTCATCGGAGTCGATGACCTTTATGGTGAAGGGCACACGCGCGTCGGAGTTGCGGACGAGGTTCTGGCCGACGCGGTTCACGTACTCGGTAACTACGGGATCGTCGATCAGCTTCGAGGTGCGCTCGACTTCCTGCGCCAGTTGCTTGCCGAGAGCGATTTCGTGTTCGAGGGAATAGAAATTGACGCCCTTACCCGGGTTGCGGTTTCCGATCGCCTCGACATCTTCTTTGGCATTCTTGGGATGGACGGTCTGCTGCTGGGGAACCGGCTGGTCAGAACCAGGTGTTGAAGACGTCGAAGGCTGCTTGGCGGGGGCCGGCGTATCGGCGGGCTGGGGCGACGGTGGTGGCGGGGCTGGCTGCGGAGAGCTAATCGGAATCGGGCCCGTCTGAGGCTGGGAATTTGGATCCTGCGGCTGGCCTTGCGGTTGCTGGCCTTGTTGCTGAGGCTGCTGCTGCGTGGAGGGCGTAGACGAGGAGCCCGACTGGCTCTGCGCAGGGCTCGAGACCGCCCAGGAAACAAAGAAGGCGGCGAGCAGAACGGCCAATAGCGGGATTCGAGAGCGGTTCCTCATGCCTCACCTCCGTGCGAACCTGTCCCAGAAGATTATACACCTGTCGCGGTTATCGGTTTCCAGTGGGTAGGATGTCAAGGTTCTTAATAAGGTTTCCTGAGGTTTGGGCTATTGAGCGAAGGTTGGCGCCGGCGGAACCATGGGAACCAACCGACTGTTGACACTTGAGCGTGGGCTATCTAGAGTCAAGGGCGACAATGAGCGTGAGAAAAATTCAGATTGGTCAACTGTGGAAGAAGGATGGAACCGGCGAGACGTACCTGGTGACGCGAGTTTACACCGAGGCCCTGAGTACGATTGTGGTACTGCGGAAGTCTGGTGCGGAGGAGCAAAGCCAGATAAGGGTGAAGGTGGAGCGGACCTCAGAAGGGCAGAACATACCGGGATTTGTGCCGGCGATGGAAGACGATTCGTTCTAAGAAGCGTTGAAGAAGGCAAAAACCGGCGACCTTACGGGCGAAAAATACTCCCACGACAGGCGGCGCGGCAACGCCGCGTTACGACTCGTTCAGATGGAGCGGACCGGAAGGTTCATGACGTTATCGACGGCCAACAATTCCTTCTGCAGAAACGGTTCGCCATATTTGACGCCGATCATTTGACCGTAATGGCGTGCCAGTTGGTTCATTTCATCTTCGAGACGGTCGATGGCGAGGAAGACCTTGCTCTTTTTCTGGCGTGACTTTGGGCGAAACTGCGAGCCATAGGCAAGAATGGCTTTGCGGCGGGCCTGGTACTCCGCGCTGATATCGACGATGAACGTGGGACGGACTGTCGCGTAGGGGGTGGAATAGAGGATCTTGAAGGGCCGATGAGCTTCACCGTCGATCGGCAGTTGCTTCAGGCCGGCGAGGAAGCAGCCTTCATAACCTAGTGTAGAGGCGTGGTAGTGATCGGGATGGCGCGCCTCCCAATAGGGAAGGATGACGGTGTGCGGGCGCACTTCGCGGATGACCTGGGCAAGGCGCAGCTTGTGCGGACGAGTGGGTTGGACATCGGAATCTGGCACGGCAAGCGTGTTGCGCCAGGAAACGCGAAGTAACCTGGCCGCGGCGGCTGCTTCCTTCGCGCGGGTCTCTGGCGTGCCGCGAGTTCCCATTTCGCCCTGGGTGAGATCAAGGATGCCGGTCTTATAACCGAGCCGCGCCATTTTCAGGAGCGTGCCTCCGCAAGTCAACTCGACATCGTCGGGGTGAGCGGCGATGGCCAGCAAGTCCAGTTTCATCGGTAGCCTCGTTTCGCCGAGATTCTATCAGGGGATGTGCTACCGTTGGGGCCATGCCGGAAGAAAAAAGACTGTCTGGGCGCGTGGCGCTTGTCACCGGAGCGGCAAAACGACTGGGACGTGCGGTAGCGCTGCGGCTCGCGGATGAGGGAGCCGATGTAGCGGTGCATTATGGCAAATCGGCGAACGAGGCGCGTGAGGTGGTCGGCGAGATTGAAAGACGAGGGCGGCGCGCGGCCTCGTTTTCGGCCGAGCTTACCAGCGTTCCGATGATTCAAAAACTCTTCGAGGACGTCGCGCAGCAGTTTGGGCGGTTGGATATTCTGGTGAACAGTGCGGCCAACTTTCTGGAAACGAAGTTCGCAGAGACGACCGAGTCGCGGTGGGATTCGTCGCTGGATACAAACCTCAAAGCACCGTTTTTTTGCTCACAAGCGGCGGCTCCATATCTGGAGCGCTCGGGTCGAGGGGTCATCATCAATTTCTCGGACATTGGAGGGTTGCTGGGGTGGCGGGAGTTTCTGCCGCACTCGATTTCGAAGGCGGGAATCATCATGCTGACACGGGTGCTGGCGAAGGAATTGGCGCCGAAAGTTCGTGTGAACGCGATTGCTCCGGGGACGATCAGCATGCCTGGGGATCCGCCGGAGTGGGAAGCGGACTACATCCGGCGCGCGCCCTTGAGGCGGTCAGGGCAGCCGGAGGAAATTGCCGACGCGGTGGTTTATCTGATTACGGCGGAATTCGTTACCGGGCAAGTTTTGGTGGTGGATGGGGGAAGGACGCTGTAGGGGAGCGCGGGTGGCGAGGAGACGGCACTCCGGTGCTAAGGTTGGGGTGGTTGAGGATACTGCGTCAGGACAGCGGGTGCGGTGGCGGGAGCATCCTTGGGTAGTCCGGGAACCGTAAAAGCTTCGCGTTTCAACTGGATGTCAGCGTCGACGAGGGCCATCAATTCGGCGTCCTGGAGAATGGTGGCGTCTTTGCCGGAAGCGAGCGGTAGAACGGCTTCGGCAGAGGTATTCGAAGAGCCGGAGACTTCCTGAAAGCAGTGCAAGGGCGCTTGCTCGTTGTCGGCGAGGCGAACGGAAGCGATATGAAAAGCGAGGCTGCCACCGCGACCGAAGCGCTTTTTCGTTTCAACACTGTCGACCACGCCAGTGGCTTTGGCTCCTTTGGGGATGACGACGACGCCGTCGACGAGGACGTCCTCAATCACGGCGAATTCCATGGCATCGCTGGTGTGGGCGCTAGCGGAGTTTACGGTCTTGAGAACCTTGAGGCGGACCTGCGTGCCTTTTGCGAGAACAAAGGGGGAATTGACCGGCGAGGGTGGAGGATCAGGGCGCGCGTCATAAGAGATTCGTTCCCGTGACGGCGAGGTGGCTTTCGGCAAGCCGGTGCCCGGCAGGTCTTTGAGGACCACGAGTGAAGCGAAGGGAACGTAACCGACTTCGTCCTTTGCAGTGCGCACGGCGTAATACGTTTCGAAGCGGCCGGTGATCTGGACGATTTCGCCGCACTGAAGCGTGCTGCGAACGTCGAGCGTGGTCATGGAGCTGTAGAGATAAATATAGCCGTCACCGCGGGCGCACTCGATGCGTCCGGTGTTCTGTGCGTCAGCGAGTGGGGGGAAGAGCAGAGCGAGCGAAACTGCGAACAAAGCAACAAGGGATTTCACTAGGCACCTGCCAGTCAAAGGATGCAACCTGCTGAAAAGACGCTCGGTGATGTCATCCGGAATGGGTGAGGGATCCCTCATTGGCCGGTGTTGCGATCGAAGAGGGATTCGTCAGGCAAAGACCACCCTCGGAATGACACCCAGGAGCTTTCGCCATTCAGCCAAAACTCCAATACTCATGTGAGCGCAAAGTTGGTTCAGGGACAAGAAACTATGGGTTGGTACTGTGTACAAAAAGGCAGCGTTGGATTTTGTGACGTCATGAACCTCGAATGGTTCTTGCGTCACGGAAAACACCAGGTGTTCGCCGGCGTCGGGGCGCTGACACGCCTCTACCGTCCGATGCAGCTCAAGTTAGTGTCGCTCGCGGCGCTGTTGGGTGAACCCGGCTTGACCGGCAGCCTTGATGTACGATGGCATGCCGGTTGCGCCTGCTAAGTGCTTTCCCAGACCAACGAGCAACCTCCCCGGCGTCAGCACAGTGATATTCTCGTCCTCCGGATGCCAATGCTGTATGGCTGAGCTCCTCGTAGACCCGGCGATCGAAAAATTCATGCAAGACCGCGAAGCACGAGCCGTGCATTCGTGGACGACGGGGTGTATTCTTACTCATTGCGCGTTGAATTTGTCTAAACGTGTGTGTCCGGCTGGCTTGTGCCGCCACGCCCAAGGGAAAGAAAGGCCATCGCTCTCATGGATCAGGATACCTTTGCACCACGTCACATTGACGACGTGGAAATTCAAGAATGGCTCGAGTCGCTCGATTCAGTGCTGCTGTCGAGCGGACCCGACGTGGCGCGCGAAATCCTCGAGCGTCTTCGCGCCCATGCAACGGTCAGCGGCATCGACCTGCCCTTTACCGCGAACACGCCTTACGCCAACACCATTCCGTTGCGGCTCGAACCGCTCTTTCCCGGGGACCAAGCGCTTGAGCGGCGCATCAAGTCGCTGATTCGCTGGAATGCGCTGGCGATGGTGGTTCGCGCCAACCGCGTCGAACACAACATTGGCGGCCACATTTCGACGTACGCTTCGGCCGCGACCCTTTACGAGGTTGGCTTCAATCATTTCTTCCGGGCCCGCACGGGGCAATTTGAGGGCGATACGGTTTATTTTCAGGGGCACGCGGCGCCGGGGATCTATGCTCGGGCGTTTCTCGAAGGCCGGCTCAGTGTGCAGCAGTTGGAGAATTTCCGACGAGAGCTGAAGCCGGGTGGCGGGCTTTCGTCGTATCCGCACCCTTGGCTGATGCCGGATTTCTGGGAATTTCCGACCGTGTCGATGGGGTTGAGTCCGCTGATGGCGATTTACCAAGCGCGGTTCAACCGCTACTTGGAGGACCGCGGGCTGAAGCCGCGTACGGATGCAAAGGTTTGGGCGTTTCTCGGCGACGGCGAAACCGACGAGCCGGAGTCGCTGGGTGCAATCACGCTGGCTTCGCGTGAGCGACTCGACAACCTGATTTTCGTGATCAATTGCAACCTGCAACGACTGGACGGTCCCGTGCGCGGGAACGGACAGATCATTCAGGAGCTGGAGTCGGCGTTCCGTGGCGCGCGGTGGAACGTGATCAAGGTGCTTTGGGGCTCGGAGTGGGATCCGATTCTTGAACGGGACACCGAAGGGCTGCTCGTTAAGCGAATGGGTGAGGTGGTCGACGGCGAATACCAGAAACTGGTGGTGTCATCAGGCGATTACATCCGGCAGTTTTTCTTCGGAAGCGATCCACGTTTGCTGAAATTGGTAGAGCCACTGCCAGACGAGGCGCTGCGGCGATTGCGGCTGGGCGGGCACGACCCCCGCAAGGTTTATGCGGCATATAAGGCCGCGGTGGAACATCGGGGAAGTCCGACAGTGATCCTGGCGCGAACGATCAAGGGTTATGGGCTCGGAGAAGCGGGCGAAGGGAAGAACGTCACCCACCAGCAGAAGAAGCTGAATGAGGATGAGCTGCGCGAATTCCGGTCGCGGTTTGGGATACCGCTGAGCGATCACGACATTGCGGATGTGCCGTTCTATCGCCCGCCGGAAGACAGTGAGGAAATCCAGTACCTGCGGGCGCGGCGCGAGGCGCTAGGTGGATATGTTCCGCAGCGCAAGGTGCGTTCGAAGCCGCTCGTTGCGAATCACGATGAATTGTTCCGCGAGTTTCACGATGGCAGCGACGGACGCGAAGTTTCGACGACGATGGCGTTCGTGGCGATGCTGAGGAAAATGCTGAAGGACCCGGAAATCGGCAAGCTGATTGTGCCGATTGTGCCGGATGAGGCGCGCACGTTCGGCATGGAATCGTTGTTCCGGACGGTGGGGATTTATTCGAGTGTTGGGCAGAAGTACGAACCTGTCGACGTAAACACGTTGCTGTATTACAAGGAAGCGAAGGACGGGCAGATTCTCGAAGAGGGAATTACCGAAGCGGGGTCGGTAGGATCGTTCATCGCGGCGGGGTCGGCCTATGCGACGCATGGAATCAACACGATCCCGTTCTTTATTTATTATTCGATGTTTGGTTTCCAGCGGATTGCAGATTTTATCTGGGGCGCGGCGGACATGCGGACGCGCGGTTTTTTGCTTGGGGGGACGTCGGGCCGCACGACTTTGTCGGGCGAGGGATTACAGCACCAGGACGGCAACAGCCACGTGCTGGCGCTGCCCGTGCCGAACCTGCTGGCCTACGATCCGGCATACGCTTACGAGATAGCCGTGATCATTCAGGATGGCATTCGCCGCATGTACAAGGACGGCGAGAACGTCTTCTACTACATCACGGTGATGAACGAGCCGTACGCGATGCCGGCGATGCCGAAAGGAGTCGAAGCCGGGATTCTGAAAGGCATGTACAAGTTCCGGCCGGCGACGAACAAGAAATCGAAACTGCGAGCGCAACTATTTGGCAGCGGGGCGATTTTGAACGAGGCGCTGAGGGCGCAGGAAGTCCTGGAGAAGAATTACGGAGTGGCTGCGGACGTGTGGAGCGTGACGAGCTACAAATCGCTATACATGGATGCGATCGAGGGGGAGCGCTGGAACCGGCTGCATCCGGACGATACCCCGCGCGTGCCTTACGTAAAGGAATGCGTTCAGGATGAGCAGGGCGTGTTTGTCGCCGCTACGGATTATTTGAAGACGCTTCCGGCGATGGTGGCGCGATGGATGCCCCGGCGGCTTGCGACGCTGGGTACCGACGGCTTTGGGCGCAGCGAGGGCCGCGAGGCGTTGCGGGAGTTTTTCGAAGTGGATTCGCGATTTATTGTGCTGGCGACGCTGCACGAACTGGCGCAGGACGGGCTGGTGGGCGAAGCGACTGTACAGAATGCGATCAAGGATTTGGGCATCGACCCCGACAAGCCGAATCCAGTCAAATCGTAGTAAGAGACAATTTCTATGCGCCGACCGCCGTGGTCCTTTGTGTGGTTGCTTCTTGGTGCTGGCCTATTTCTTTCGCTAAGCTGTTTGGCCCAGGTCGATCCTTCTTTCGTTTCCCAGGCGGCGTTCACGCAGCGACTGGTCGCCGCAGCCGTCGAGCGCACCCATCACGTGGTCCATTACAATTCGGCCTACGTGCGTATTGCCTATCCTGGGGGCGATGTTCCAGCAGATACCGGTGTTTGTACGGACGAAATCATTCGCATTTATCGCGCCGTTGGAATCGACCTCCAAAAGGAGGTTCACGAAGACATGCAGGCGAATTTCGGGAGCTACCCTAACCACGTGCGCTGGATGCTGTTTCACACCGACACGAATATCGATCACCGGCGCGTCCCCAATCTGATGGTTTTCTTCAGGCGCAAAGGCGAAGAACTGCCTGCCAGTAGGTACTCGGCCGATTATGCACCGGGTGATCTAGTCACATGGGATTTGGGCGGAAACGTTCCGCACATCGGCATCGTGGTGGAGAAAAAATCGGCGACCGGGCGCTACATGATTGTGCACAATATCGGGCAAGGTCCGAAGATGGAGGACGTTTTATTCAGTTGGAAGATAACCGGCCACTACCGCTATTTTGGACCGCAGCCACTTCACTAGAAGCTCGAAGTTTGGAGCGGGTCATCCGTAGTGCCGTAAAACCTCGCCCTTCAGGGAGGAGATAAGGCACCGTTAACCAGGTTGAAAGTCACAGCATGGCTTTCTGCTGCCCAATATACTCCTGCAATACGTGGTGCGACCACCGCGACAGCTCGCAGCGAAATGCGATGGTGACCAAAGAACCTCCTTCCAATCCTTCGTTTCGAGGTCGGGATGCTCCGGCCGAAGCAATCGAGGGAAACCCCAGGCCTGCCTGGCCGGGGCACGGCGTTCCATCGGTGTGCTGCGGTTGACTGAGAAGCCCCTGGCCTCAGCCAGGGGAGTACGTCACGGAAGATCCAAGGTTTCTCCAGCCTTGATTCTTCCCGTGGCCAGATGGGCGATGAGTTCCCGGTTGGCGGCGAGAAAATCATAATGGCTCAGTTCTTTTGGCAAGACCCAGGCGACCTGTTCGAAGGTCCGCGGCACTATTTCAGTTTCGGCGATTGCGGCGGCGAAAAAGTGAATCTCCAACTCCTCCGGGGTGTGCCCATATTGGTGGCGCACGCTTGCCACTTCGCGGCTCTTCGTCAAGGTGACGCCGAGTTCTTCGCGCAGTTCGCGGGCGAGGGCTTCTTCGAGCTTCTCGCCGTTTCGGACCTTGCCGCC
>Ga0306921_10000973_pt1 | contig 27090 bp, 24 predicted proteins | sample sta12Cox44000080_FD_203760 | JGI IMG/M metagenome (GOLD analysis project Ga0306921, IMG submission 203760) | Lab enrichment of tropical soil microbial communities from Luquillo Experimental Forest, Puerto Rico - statoxic.12C.oxic.44.000.080 (v2)... | ecosystem: Environmental > Terrestrial >...
ACTGGATCGCGTCGTCGCTGCTGGCTCCTCGCTATGACAAAGCTGATAGGATGAACGGCCTTTATACAAAACGCTGTGGTAACAAAACGGCTGATGCCGCGAACCAGACCAGTGAAGGACCGTCAAGCGGCCTGAATTGAAGGGACACGAGAACATGTTGCTGAGATGGTTGGCCGGCGTGGCGGTGGCGCTGACATTTTCGACCGCCGCAAGCGCGCAAGACAAAGCTCAACAGGGCAAAGCCGAACCGGTAACGCTGCAGGCCCGTGACGGCGTGTCGGTATCCGCCCTGCTCTACGAGGCAACGCAGCCGAAGGCCGTCATCCTGCTGTTTCACCAGGCTGGCTCCAGCAAGGCGGAGTACGCAACGATCGCGCCTCGCCTTGTGGCTTCCGGCTATACGGCGCTCGCGATCGATCAACGATCGGGCGGTTCTCTCTTTGGCCCGAACGAGACTGCTTCCCGCCTCGGCAGGTCGGCGACTTACGAGGATGCCAAGCCTGACCTGGTGGCAGCGCTTGATTGGGCGGCATCGCGGCATCTGCCCATTGTGCTGTGGGGCAGCAGCTACTCGGCGGCGCTCGTTTTCGAGGTCGCGGCCGAGCACGCCAAGCAGGTCGCTGCGGTGATGGCCTTTTCGCCCGGCGAGTATCTCGGCAAGAGCGGCGCCGTGGCGCAGGCAGCCGCCCAGGTCCGCGTGCCGGTCTATGTCACCTCGTCGTCTGATGCCGATGAGGTCAGCGCCGCACGCAAGATTCTGGCGGCATCGCCCGCAGGCAGCAAAACCCAGTTCGCGCCGAAGTTCGGCGTGCACGGCTCCTCGACCTTGATCGCAGCACGCGATCCCAAGGGAGCCGCGGAGAACTGGGATCATGTTCTGGCTTTCCTGGCAACGCTGCCCAAACCGCCGGGATGACGGCTCCGGCGCGCAGAACAGTCTTGAGCGTCGTAAATCACCGGGTCGCTTTTTCAACTATAATTAACACCTTGCTGGCAATATAAACCTCTGGTTGAAGAGGAGATCCGCCATGACTCGTATTTCGATTGCCAGAATTCTCGCCGTCGTCGCGGCTGCATCGACCGCGCCATCTCTGCCCGCGTCCGCCGGCGAACTCAAATATGTCGGCTCCTCCACGGTTGGAAAATTCATGTCCGATGCCGCGGCAGTCTACACACCATCGACCTTCAAGATCGACACGCAGCCGGAAAGCAGCGGTGGCGAAAGCTGCCCGATACGCGGCGCCTGCGACATCGGCGGTGTCGCCCGAGATGTTGGCAGCGACTTCACCGGCAAGGGGGTTCAAGCCACCTTGATCGGCAAGGACGCGATCGGGGTGGTGGTCAACGCGGACAATCCGGTCAAAGGCCTCTCCGCGGCTCAGTTGAGTGACATCTTCACCGGCAAAATCACCAATTGGTCGCAACTCGGCGGTCCCGACCTCAAAATCAAGCCGTTGATCGTCAAGCAAGGCTCGGCGACGCGCGCGGTCTTTCAGGCTGCCGTCATGGGCGGCTCTGAATACGGGGCCATCGAGGTGGTCACTCCCGACGCGAAGATCATCAGCGAAACGGCGCGCGACAAAGGTGCCATCGGCCAGATCAGCTTCTCCGTCCTTCAAGGCGCCTCGGGGGTTGCGGCCTTGGACGTTGATGGCCAGAAGGCGGCGGTCACCAATTCCGCCTACCCCATCACCCGCCCGCTGTATCTGACGACGAAGGGTGCGCCGGCAGGTGAAGCAAAGGCCTTTATAGACTGGGCCCTTTCGCCCGCGGGTCAAGAGATCGTCAAGAAAAGCTTTGTTGTCGCGAAGTGATCCCAGTCATCGCAACAGCCAAGTCCGCTGGATGAAGACGTATGTTTGCCATGAAAAATATCACGATCATGCGCAAGCTGATGATGGTGATCAGCGCATTCGTACTGTTCATCATGACCATCGTCGGCGCAACCTTCTATGTCGTAAGCCAACAGGGCCACGATGCCCGGCTGATAGACGTCGCGGCACGTCAACGGACGTTGTCCCTGGCCGTCTCCGGCGACTATGCCGCGCTGTCGGCAGCTCTGGAAAGCGAGTCGTCGTCGAAGGATGCACGTGACGCGCTGGCGGAGAAAGTGGAGCTGTTCTCGAAGAGCCTGAACGCACTGTCGAACGGAGGTGAAGTGCCGGACAGCGAAGGCACGATCATCACGCTCCCGACGCCGAGCGCCGCAGTTCACGCCCAGCTTGAGAAGGTTCACAAGTTGTGGAACACGTTCGAGGCTGCAGCGAAGATCGTTCTGGCGGACAAGGTAAATGTGACATCCACCGCCTATTACGCGGCAGCTGATGACGTCGGCGCCGTCAAGAAGTCGCTGACCGAGGAGTCGAACAAGGCGACGTTGATGCTGATGCAGGAATCGCTCGCCAAAAACCAGACCCTCGAGGCCATATTGGAGGTGGCAACGCTGCTCACCCTGGTCGCCGCAGTTGCCGGCTATTTCGTCTCCCGGCAAATCTCGGTGCCCTTGGCCACGATCGGTAGCCTGATGTCCCGCGCTGCCGCAGGCGACCTTTCGGTCGCGGTCCCGTTCGACGATCGCGGCGATGAGATCGGCGGATTGGCACGGGCCTTCCGGGTGTTCAAGGATAACGCCACGGAGCGACTTCGCCTCGAAGCCGAACAGGCGCTGGAACGCGAGGCGAAAGAGCGGCGGGGGATAGCGGTCGACCGGCTGATCGCCGCCTTCGACACCGTGGCCAGCACCGTGCTCGACGGCGTGGCCTCGGCGTCCACGGAGCTCAGCAAGACCGCTGAAAGCATGACGAAGCTTGCCAATCAGACGAGCCAGCAGGCATCCGCGTCGGCGACAGCGGCCGAGCAGACCTCGGCCAACGTGCAGACGGTAGCATCAGCTACTGAAGGGATGGCGGCGTCGATTCAGGAGATCAGCCGCCAAGTGGGGCGCTCGAGCGAGATCGCCTCGAAAGCCGTGCAAGAGGCACAACAGACGACGGGCGCCGTGCGGAGCCTGGCCGATGCCGCCGGGCGCATCAACGGCGTGGTCAGCCTGATCAAGGAAATCGCCAACCAAACCAATTTGCTGGCTCTCAACGCCACAATCGAGGCGGCGCGAGCCGGTGACGCGGGCAAGGGCTTCACCGTAGTGGCGTCGGAGGTGAAGGCGCTGGCCAGCCAGACCGCCAGGGCCACCGAGGAAATCGCCCGTCAGATCGCCAGCGTGCAAACAGCGACCCAGGGCACGGTGGCGGCCATCGAGGGAGTTGGCCACACGATTGCTGCGATCAACGAGATCGCCGCAAGCGTCGCCTCCGCCATCGAGGAGCAGACCGCGACCACCGGCGAAATCACGCGCAATGTTCAACAGGCGGCGCAGGGCACCGAGCAGGTGAGCGGCAACATCGTTCAGGTGACCCAGGCGGCGGGGCAGACCGGCACTGCGGCGACACGAGTCCTCGGCGCCTCGAACCAGCTATCGCAGCAGGCCGAAACGCTGCGCCACGAAGTCGAGACCTTCCTCGCGGGTATTCGCGAGCAACCACCAGCGCGGGTCGCTCCCGATCGAGCGGCGTAGGAGGAGGTAGCGGGTGCCCTATTCCCACTCGATCGTGCCTGGTGGTTTCGAGGTCACGTCATAGACCACGCGGTTGACGCCCTTGACCTCGTTGATGATGCGCGTTGCGGCGGCGCCGAGAAATTTCATGTCGAAGGGATAGAAGTCGGCGGTCATGCCATCGGTCGACGTCACCGCGCGCAGGCCCACGACATAGTCGTAGGTCCGCCCGTCGCCCATCACGCCCACCGTCTTCACCGGCAACAGCACCGCGAAGGCCTGCCAGATCTGGTCATAAAGACCCGCCTTGCGAATCTCGTCGATGTAGACGGCATCCGCCTTGCGAAGGATGTCGAGCTTTTCCTTCGTGATGTCGCCGGGGCAGCGGATCGCAAGGCCCGGTCCCGGGAACGGATGCCGGCCGACGAAAATCTCGGGCAGGCCCAGTTCGCGACCCAACGCGCGCACCTCGTCCTTGAACAGTTCGCGCAAGGGCTCGACCAGCTTCATGTTCATGCGCTCGGGCAGGCCACCGACATTGTGGTGCGATTTGATCGTGACCGACGGTCCGCCGGTGAACGACACGCTCTCGATCACGTCGGGGTAAAGCGTACCCTGGGCCAGCAACTGCGCACCGCCGATTTTCTTCGCCTCCGCCTCGAACACGTCGATGAAGAGGCGCCCGATGGTCTTGCGCTTCTGCTCGGGATCGGTGACGCCCGAAAGCTCGGCGAGGAATTGCCTGGAGGCATCAACATGCACCAGCGGAATGTTGTAATGATGCCGGAACAACTCGACGACGGTTTCGGCTTCGTTGAGCCGGAGCAGGCCGTGATCGACGAACACACAGGTGAGCTGCTCGCCGATCGCTTCGTGGATCAGGACTGCTGCAACGGCCGAGTCGACGCCGCCGGAGAGACCGCAGATCACCCTGCCCTTGCCGACTTGCGCGCGGCCTCCTCGCGGAATGCACGCATGGTCCAGTCACCGGCAAGGCCGGCGACCTCGCGAACGAAATTGCGGATCAGTTTGGCGCCGTCGGGCGTGTGCACCACCTCGGGGTGGAACATCAACCCGTAATATTTCCGCTTCTCGTCCTGGATGACGGCAAAGGGCGCGTTGGCACTGATGCCGGCGACGACGAAGCCGGGCGGCATTTTTGTGATGCGGTCGCCATGGCTCATCCAGACCTGATGCCGCTCGCCGGGTTTCCAGGCGCCGTCGAACAGACAGCTATCGGCCTTCACCTCGACATCGGCGCGGCCGAACTCGCGATGATGTCCACCTTCGACCTCGCCGCCGAGCTGGGCCGCCATAGTCATCTGCCCGTAGCAGATGCCGAGCACCGGCACGCCGGAATCGAAGATCAGCTCTGGGGCGCGCGGCGAGCCCTCGACATGCACCGATTCAGGTCCGCCGGAGAGGATCACCCCCTTTGGCCGCATCTTGAGGAACGCCGCTTCCGCCTTCTGGAACGGTACGATCTCGCAATAGACACCCACCTCGCGCACGCGGCGGGCGATCAGCTGGGTGACCTGGCTGCCAAAATCGACAATCAGAATCTTCTCATGCGCCGAGGCCTCAGGGGCGCTCGACTCGCGGGCTTTTTCTGCGGCTGTCATGGTGAGGAGTTACGCGAGGGGAAGCGGTCCCGCAATGCCCGAAATCGGCTTGTCCGCCCTTAATTTGGGGCTTTCTGGCGCACCATGATCGACACGAAAAACCCGTCCGTCCCGGTCCGCCGCGACGTCATCAGCCAGCCCTCAGGCGTCTGCAGCGCGGCATGAGCGAATTGTTCCGCCTTGTCCCCCAGCACGGCCACACTCTCTGCGCGCGGGCGGACGGAAAATTCGCCATGACGTTCGACGAAGGCGCGGACCTGCTCGCCGTTCTCGGGAACGAGCACCGAGCAGGTGATATAGGCGATCCGCCCGCCCGGTTTGACCATGGAAGCCGCGCGGTCAAGCACTTCGGCCTGGTCCTTCAAGCGGACCTCAAGGGCACCGGGTCGCATGCGCCATTTGGCGTCCGGATTGCGGCGCCAGGTACCTGTGCCCGAACACGGCGCATCGATGACGATGAGATCGGCGGATGCCTTGATGTCTGCGAGCGGGTCCGCTTCGCCTTTGGGCGTCCGCACCTCTGCGTTGTGGACACCCGCGCGCGACAGCCGCTCGTGGATCGGCGCAAGCTGGCGCTTGTCATCGTCGGTTGCGATCAGCCGACCCTTGCCCTGCATCATCGCTGCCAGCGCCAGCGTTTTGCCGCCGGCCCCGGCGCAGAGATCGATGACCTGCTCGCCGGGTTTTGCCGCCGAAAGCAACGCCGCAAGCTGCGAGCCCTCGTCCTGCACCTCGACGAGGCCCTTGATGAAATCCTCCTCTGCATGAATGCCGACGTTGCGCGCATCGGCAGCAAGCTCGATCCGCAAACCCGCGGGCGACCAGGGCGTAGGCTGGGCGCCAATATGCGCAAGCGAGGCAAGCACCTTCTCGCGCCTCGCCTTCAACGTGTTGACGCGCAGGTCGAGCGGCGCGCGCCTTGCCATTGCTGCCGCCTCGGCAACGCGGTCCTCGCCAAACGTCTGTGCGAGATAAGGATCGAGCCATTCCGGATAGTCGCCCGCAACAAATGGGGGCGCACCCTCGAGCGTGCGCGAGGTCAGCGCAGCACGCTCGGCTTCGGTGAGCGGCTCCGGCGCAAACCGGCCACCGTCGCACAACGCCGCGATGACAGCGACATCCATCCCCCGCTCGAGTTTGAGCATGCCAAGCACGCGGGAACGCGGCGTGTCATCATCCATCAGCCAGGCACTGGACGCGCGCCGTCGCAGGACATCCCAGACCAGGCCCGCAATCGCCGCGCGATCACCGGACCCGGCGAAGCGATGTGCCAAGCCCCATTCCTTCAGCGCTTGCGCTGCCGGGATGCGTTGCGCTTCGATGGTCTGGATCAGCTCGATGGCGGCGGAAAGCCGGGCAGCGGGTGTCATTTAAAGCCTTGTTCTAAAGCCTTGGGTTTGGGGACCGTCGCAAGCGGCTGGATTTTCGGTGCAAAATAGCCCGACATCACAGGCAACACCACTGCGTCGGGAACCGCTGAGGCCGTCATGATTCCGATGTCCGGACGAACTAGAATCGGCCCGAAAGGACCAACACATGAGTGAATTTCGCCTGACCCAAATCTCCGACAGCCACTTGGCCCGACGTTTTCCCAACCTGACCGACAATTTCAACCGGGTGAGCGAGCATATCGACACCACACGGCCCGATCTCGTGATCAACAGCGGCGATGTGGCATTCGACGGCCCGACCGGCGCTGACGATCTCGAATTCGCGCGATCGCTGCACGATGCCCTGCCCGTTGCCTGCCGTTATCTTCCCGGCAATCATGACATCGGCGACAACCCGACCCAAGCCGATCCCGTTCCGCCGCAGCCGGTGACGGAAAAAAACCGGCAGGCATTCATTGCCGCGTTCGGCGACGACCGCTGGCGCTTCGAGGCAGCGGGGTGGGTTTTTGTTGGTCTCAATTCGCTGGTGATGAACTCCGGCCTGATCAGCGAAGCCGAGCAGTTCGACTGGCTCGCCTCGGAGCTCGCAAGCTGCAATGGCAAGCCGGTGGCCTTGTTCGTGCACAAGCCGGTCTACCTGAACGCGCCTGACGATGCAGAACTGGAGCCCATACGCTATGTCCCAATGCCGGCACGGCGACGCCTGCTCGAAATGTTGCGCACTGTCGATCTCAGATTGATCGCCAGCGGTCACGTCCATCAGCGTCGCGATTTTACTCACCATCACGTCAGGCACGTGTGGGCGCCATCGACCGGTTTCGTCATTTCCGATGCGCGGCAGGAGCGGATCGGCATCAAGGAGACGGGGATCGTGGAATACTGTTTCCGACCTGATGGCTTCGAGGTCCGTCATGTCAGGGCACCCGGTCAACGTGACGTCGATCTGGAGGAACTTTTTCTCATAGCTCCAGCCGACGAGCCGGCGGATGCCGGCTAGATGGCCTAAGCGCGGTCCGGCCCGACGCGCACCAGCTGCTTGCCAAAATTGGCGCCCTTCAAGAGCCCGATGAACGCTTCAGGTGCGCTTTCAAGTCCTTCCGTGACGAACTCCTTGTATTTCACCTTGCCCTCGCGCACCCAACCCGACATGTCGCGCAGGAAATCCGCCTGGCGTGCGGCGAAATCGCTGACGATGAAGCCGCGGATGGTCAGGCGCTTGGTCAGGACGGCGCGCATCATCGAGCCGGCCCATTTGGGCACAACCGCTTCCGTGTCGTTGTAATGCGCAATCAGACCGCACACCGGCACCCGCGCAAACGCGTTCAGAAGTGGAAATACCGCCTCGAACACGGCGCCGCCGACGTTCTCGAAATAGACGTCGATTCCCTTCGGGCAGGCGTCTTTCAGCCTGACCGCGAGATCGGGATCGCGGTGATCCAGACACGCATCGAAGCCGAATTCCTTCCTCACATAGTCGCATTTGTCCTTTCCGCCCGCGATGCCGACTGCACGCGCCCCCTTGACCTTGGCAATCTGCCCGACCGCCGAGCCGACAGCACCGGAGGCGGCCGCAACCACCACGGTTTCGCCCGGCTGCGGCTTGCCGATATCGAGCAGCCCCGTATAGGCGGTCATGCCCGGCATGCCGAGCGCACCGACCGCGGTCGAGATCGGCGCGAGCCGGGGATCGATCTTCGTCAGTCCCTTGCCGTCAGACAATGCATGCGTCTGCCAGCCGGCGCGCGCGAGCACGATGTCCCCCTTTGCGAAGGCTGGATTGTTGGAGGCGATCACCTCGCACACGGTGCCCGCCTCCATCACACCGCCGACCGGAACCGGCGGGACGTAGGACGGCCCTTCGCTCATGCGCCCGCGCATATAGGGATCGAGCGACAGCCAGATCGTGCGCAGCAGCACTTGCCCTTCCCCCGGCGTCGGCGGGGCACAGTCCTCGATGCGAAAATTCGACGCCTTGGGTTCTCCAATCGGACGGGACGCCAGAACGATACGCTTGGCCTGGGGCATGATCATTTCCTCCGGTTTTTCAGGATTCTGGATCCTCTCATCATTGCGCGCAATGATGATTTTGCGCGCGGCCAGCCGCTACATCCCGCCGGGATAGTTCGGCGCCTCGCGCGTGATGGTCACGTCGTGAACGTGGCTTTCGCGATGGCCGGCACCCGTGATCCGCACGAACTGGGCCTTGTCGTGAAGCTCGGCGATGTTTCGCGCGCCGACATAACCCATCGCGGCACGCAGGCCGCCGGCGAGCTGATGCATGACATTTGCGACCGGCCCCTTATACGGCACCTGCCCCTCGATGCCCTCCGGCACGAGTTTGAGCGTGTCCTTGATATCCTGCTGGAAGTAGCGATCAGCCGAACCGCGCGCCATCGCCCCGACCGAGCCCATTCCGCGGTAGGCCTTGTAGGAGCGGCCCTGCCACAAGAAGACCTCTCCCGGAGTTTCGTCGGTGCCTGCGAGCAGCGAGCCAACCATCGCGATGTCGGCGCCGGCGGCGAGCGCTTTTGCAAGGTCGCCCGAGTATTTTATGCCGCCGTCGGCAATAACAGGGACGTCGGCCTTCTTCGCTGCTTCGACGGCATCCATGATCGCGGTCAATTGCGGCACGCCGACCCCGGCAACGATGCGCGTCGTGCAGATCGAGCCCGGTCCGATCCCGACCTTGATCGCATCAGAGCCGGCATCGATCAGCGCCTGCGCCCCCTCCCTGGTTGCCACGTTGCCGGCGATCACCTGTACTTCGTTGGAAAGCCGCTTGATGCGGTCAACCGCTTCCAGCACGCGCGAGGAATGACCATGCGCGGTGTCGACCACGACAAGATCGACGCCGGCGTCGATCAGCCGCTCGGTCCGCTCGTAGCCGCCCTCACCGACCGTGGTCGCGGCCGCAGCCCTCAGGCGCCCCTGCGCATCCTTGCATGCCAGCGGATGGGCGACCGCCTTTTCCATGTCCTTGACGGTGATCAGTCCGACGCAGCGATATTGGTCGTCAACGACAAGGAGCTTTTCGATGCGATGCTTGTGCAGCATGCGCTTGGCTTCGTCCTGGCTGACGCCTTCGCGCACCGTCACGAGGTTTTCGTGGGTCATCAACTCCGACACTTTCTGGCGGGGGTCGGTGGCAAACCGCACGTCACGGTTGGTGAGAATGCCGACCAGTTTGCCGGGGGCGCCCTTGCCGCCGCCGGTCACCACGGGAATGCCGGAAAAGCCGTGGTCTTTCATCAGCGCCAACGCGTCGGAAAGCATCGCATCCGGACCGATGGTCAGCGGATTGACGACCATGCCGGATTCGTACTTCTTCACCTGCCGCACCTGATTGGCTTGTGCCTCGGGGTCGAAATTGCGGTGGATGACGCCGATGCCGCCCGACTGCGCCATGGCGATCGCCATGCGCGCCTCCGTGACCGTGTCCATGGCGGAGGCGATGATCGGGATATTGAGCGGGATGGCACGGGTGACGCGGGAGCGGATATCGACCTCCGATGGCACGACATCGGAGAGGCCCGGTTTCAGCAGCACATCGTCGAACGTATAGGCCTCGCGAAAGCCGTCAAATCCCTGCGCCATCGTCAACTCCTTGGTCCTTTAGCCGGCCGCCGCGGCCATGAGGATGAACACCGCCGTCGGCGAGGCGATCAGCGCCTGCCGTCGAATCGAAGCCCATCGGTGGGGTTGACGCTGGTCGATAGCATGGTGCCGTGACGAAAGCAAAGCACCAAAGGCGGTCTGTTCCCGGTCTTGGCCGCGCCCGGTCACCGATAGCCCGGCGGCGGGCCATGCTGGCGGATGGCTTCCACGACTTCGCGGTGCCTGCGCTCTTCCCGTTTCATGTGAACCGCGATGATCGCATGGGCCGAGGGGACCAGGAACAAGATGTGAAAAACCAGCCCGAAAATCGCGCAAAAGACGATCAGGACCAGGTTAAAAATCGCCGAAAAGGGCTGACCGTTCAGCAACAGGCCGAGCGGCGGCAAAAGCGCGGCAAGCACGTAGATCATGGTCGAAATTCCACCCGTCCGGACCAAATGAATACCAGTCATGATCTAGGTGGTTTGGGGCCTTCCGCAATGGCGATAGCTTGTGTGACGAGGGGATGATACAGCCCCCTATGCCGTCCTTTTCCTCATCTTTTCCGCAATTAATGAAAAAGCAGCGCCTGATTCCGCTCATCGTGGCCACCGCCCTGTTCATGGAGAACATGGATTCGACGGTGATTGCCACCTCGCTGCCCGCGATCGCCGCCGACATCGGCACCAGTCCGCTGACGCTGAAACTCGCGATCACCTCCTATCTTCTGTCGCTCGCCGTTTTCATACCCGCGAGCGGCTGGACCGCAGATCGCTTCGGCGCGCGCATGGTGTTTGCGCTGGCGGTCGCGGTGTTCATGCTGGGGTCGATCGGCTGCGCGCTGTCGTCTTCCGTCAACGATTTCGTGTTCGCGCGCATCCTGCAGGGCATGGGCGGGGCCATGATGACGCCGGTCGGACGGCTGGTGCTGCTCAGGTCGATCGACAAGAGCGCGCTGGTGAATGCGATGACGTGGGTCACGGTGCCCGCACTGGTCGGGCCGGTCATAGGCCCCCCGCTCGGCGGCTTCATCACCACCTATTTTTCCTGGCACTGGATCTTCCTGATCAACATTCCGATCGGTTTGCTCGGCATCTTCATGGCGCTGAAATACATCGATCCGATCAAGAGCGTCGACCCCGAACGCTTTGATCTCTACGGATTGATGCTGTCAGGGATCGGGCTTGGAGGTATTGCCTTCGGTCTCTCGGTTGCCGGTCTCAACTTGCTGCCATGGAGCGTGGTCGCGGCGCTGGTTGGGGTAGGTTCGATCGCGATGGCGCTTTACGTGATTCACTCGCGGCGAACGGGATCGCCGGTGCTCGATTTTTCCCTGCTGCGGCTGGGGACAATGCGAGCCAGCATCGTCGGCGGTTTCCTGTTCCGCCTCGGCATCGGGGCGCTGCCGTTCCTGCTGCCGCTATTGATGCAGGCGGGTTTCGGCCTGACGCCGTTCCAGTCGGGCCTGGTGACGTTTGCCTCCGCCGTCGGCGCGATGGGCATGAAGACACTCGCCGCCCGTATCATCCGCACCTTCGGCTTCCGCAATTTAATGGCCGTCAACGCGGTTCTCAGCGCGTTGTCCATTGCGGCCTGCGCGTTGTTTACGGTGACAACGCCACTGCTGCTGATCATGATCGTTCTCGTGATCGGCGGATTCTTCCGCTCGCTGGAATTCACCGCCATCAACACCGTGGCCTATGCCGAGGTAGCGCCGGGCCAGATGAGCCGGGCGACGACGCTTGTCAGCGTCAATCAGCAGCTTGCGATATCGGCCGGCGTCGCAGTCGGCGCATTTTCCGTCGAAACCACTCTGTGGCTGCGTCACCAGAGCGAACTGAGCGCAAGCGCGTTTGCGCCAGCGTTCCTGGTGGTTGCGCTGATCTCGGCGGCTTCCTCCTACTTCTTCTGGCAGATGCCCCGCGATGCCGGTGACGAAGTCTCCGGCCGCAAAGTGCACGCCATTCCCAGCCGCAAGGGAGCCGCGAAAGAGGCCGCCCTTGCGGCGAAAGAAACCACGAAGGAAGTCCGCGACCAGCAGCTGGGGTGACACGCCGCGCCGCGGGACACAGCCATCAAGCGGGCTGAATACGAGAGCCGGTGCCTCGAAACCCCGTTGCCAATACGTAGCGCTCTGACGAATCCTGCCGGCTGGAGGCCGGCTTGACGTGCCGCACGCTCGCAAAATCGTGTTTCAACTGCGCCAGCAGTCCCGCGTCAGCGCCACTCTGGAATACTTTTGCCAGGAAGGCGCCGCCGGGATTGAGCACCTGGCAGGCAAACATGGCGGCCGCCTCGACCAGGCCGAGTATGCGCAGCTGATCGGTCTTGCGGTGGCCCGTGGTATTGGCCGCCATGTCCGACAAGACCACGTCGGTGCCGCCGCCAAGCATCTCGATCAGTTTTTCCGGTGCGGCCTGCTCGAGAAAATCAAGCCGCGCGAACTGCACTCCGGCTATCGCGGGCATGTCCAACAGATCGATCGCAACCACCTTGCCCTTGCCCTCTGCGGCAGCGACACGCCTCGCGGCGATCTGGCTCCAGCCGCCGGGCGCGGCGCCGAGATCGACCACCACCAGCCCCGGTTTGAGCAGATGATATTTGTCGTCGATTTCGATCAGCTTGAAGGCAGCGCGCGAACGGTAGCCTTCGCGTCTGGCACGCGCCACATAGGGATCGTTGAGCTGTCGTTCGAGCCAGAGCTTCGACGACAGTTTTCGCTTTGCCCCGGTCCTGACACTGACATGCATCCGGCCGGTCGTATCCTTTGCCATGGATTACGCCCTGAGCACGCCGTCCTCGCGCATCATTTCGACCAGCATGCCCTCGCGCAAGCCGCGGTCGGCGACGCGCAGCCGCGGCATCTTGAAGGCACCGCGGATGGCATCCAGTACGGCGCAGCCCGCCAGCACGAGATCGGCACGCTCGACGCTGATGCAGTTGTTGCCGGCGCGCTCGGCGTAGCTCATGCCCACCAGCCGATCGATGGTTGCGGTAATGTCGGCGTCGTTCATCCAGATGCCATCGACCCGCCTGCGGTCGTAACGCGGCAGGTTGAGGTGAATGCCGGCAAGCGTCGTCACGGTGCCCGACGTGCCAAGCAGGTGCATGCCCCGCAAGTCCTTGCCGTGCTCGGCGGCAAAGGGGGCGACATGTTGGGCCACCTCCTCGACCATTCGCGCATAGATTTCCCGGCTAACGTCCCTTCCGCCAAAATGCTCGGCGAGGGTGACGACGCCCAGTGGGATGGACATCCAGGCTTTGGTACGCGGCTCGGCATTCTCTTCGGTCGGATCGCGCTCGATGCGCACCAGTTCGGTGGAACCGCCCCCGATGTCGAACAGGATGGCGCCCCGGCCCCGCGGGTCGAGCAGCGGCGAACAGCCGATCACCGCGAGTGCCGCTTCGGTTTCGCGGTCGATTACCTCAAGCCGGATGCCGGTTTCGGCGGCGACCCGATCGCGAAAACCGTCGGCATTCGATGCGGCGCGGCACGCCTCGGTCGCGATCAGGCGCAACCGCCTGGCCTTCTTGGACTCGATCTTGTCGCGGCAGATGCTGAGCGCCGCGATCGCGCGTTCGATCGCGGCATCACTGATGCAGCCGGTCGCCGAAATACCCTCGCCCAGCCGGATAATTCGCGAAAAGGAGTCGACGACGCGGAACCCATCCCCCGACGGACAGGCGATCAGGAGCCGGCAATTATTCGTGCCGAGATCGAGAGCGGCATAGACGCTCCCGTTTGGCGCCGACACATGGCACTTTCCAGCCGCACCGGTGGCGTCCGCCGCAACAGCCCTTTGCAGTCCTTCGCGCGCCAGAGGGCCGTCGCGAAGCCGCGTCCCGTCATTCATTCAAACTGTCTTTCCGCGCTTCCCGCGGCCGCTTGCCCCGGTCAGCAATTGATTGTCACGGAAACTTTAACATCGCGGAAGCGCCGTGCAACAATCGCTCACATGGGCCATGCCTAAACTGCCGTTGTCCCGGCCGCGCCGGTGCATTATCTGGCCGGAAGACCGAAAAAACTCGCGAAATCAGGCTTTTCCCAATGCAGGATCAGGTTTCATCAGCCCTCGAAAACGCTATCGCGCTGCAAAAGAACGGTGTGGGGCAGCCCGTCCGTCGCAAGGAAGACGACACGCTGGTCCGCGGCAAAGGCAAATACACCGACGACTTCAGCCTGCCAGGACAGGCCTACGCGTGGATGGTCCGCTCCCACCATGCTCATGGGATTATCCGAGGTATCGCCACTACCGCCGCCAGGGCCATGCCCGGCGTCCTCGGAATTTGGACCGGCGCGGAACTTGCGGCCGCCAATTACAAGCCGTTCGTTTGCGGGCTTCCCCTGAAGAGCCGCGACGGCTCGCCGCTATTGCAGACCAACCGCATGCCGCTCGCGACCGACAAGGTGCGCTTCGTCGGCGACCCCATAGCCTTTGTCGTCGCCGAGACGATCGCGCAGGCACGCGACGCCGCCGAGGCGGTCGAAGTCGACATTGAAGAACTGCCGGCGGTGACCAACGCGGCCGAGGCGGCAAGGCCCGGCGCGCCGCAGCTCTACGACCACATCCCAAACAATGTCGCGCTCGACTTTCATTATGGCGACACCGCGATGATTGACGCCGCCTTCGCCGGTGCCGCCCACGTGACCCGGCTCGACATTGTCAATACGCGCATCGCCGTGGTCGCGATGGAACCGCGCGTCGCGCTTGCAAAATTTGACAAGGCAAGCGAGCGCTACACCATCCAGGTTCCAACCCAGGGTGTGTCCGGCAACAAGGCGATCCTCGCCAGAATCCTCAACGTACCGCCGGAAAAGGTTCGCGTTCTCACCGCCAATGTCGGCGGCTCCTTCGGCATGAAGAACCTCAACTACCCCGAATACACATGCATCCTGCACGCGGCGAAGGCGCTGGGCCGCCCGGTGAAATGGACCGACGAGCGCTCGACGAGCTTCCTGTCCGATAGTCACGGCCGCTCCCAGATCATCCATGCCGAGCTCGCGCTCGAGGAGGACGGAACTTTTCTCGCCGTCCGCCTTTCCGGCTACGGCAATCTCGGCGCCTATATCACCGGCGTTGCGCCTAGTCCGCTATCGCTCAACACGGCGAAAAACCTTGCCAGCGTCTATCGCACACCGCTGCTCGGCGTAGACATCAAGACGGTTCTGACCAACACGACTTTAATGGGCGCCTATCGCGGTGCCGGTCGGCCCGAGGCCAATTACTACATGGAGCGGCTGATCGACCGCGCCGCCGACGAGATGGGTATCAGCCGCCTTGCGCTGCGCAAACGCAACTTCATCAAGCCCGCGCAGTTGCCCTTTGCAGCCTCCTCCGGCGTCACCTACGACAGCGGCGATTTTGCCGGCGTTCTCGGCAAGGCGCTCGAGATTTCTGATCATGCAAATTTTGCCAAACGCAGGAAGGAAAGCCGCAAGAGCGGCAAGCTTCGGGGAATTGCTGTAGGCTCCTATCTCGAGGTGACCGCACCTCCGAGCGGCGAGCTTGGCAAGATCACCTTCGAGCCCGACGGCAGCGTGAAGTTGACCACCGGAACGCTCGATTACGGCCAGGGCCATGCTACGCCTTTCGCGCAGGTTCTGTCGGCTGAGCTCGGCGTTCCCTTTGAGAGGATCACGCTGGAGCAGAACGACAGCGACCTCGTCCGCTTCGGCAACGGTACCGGCGGCTCGCGATCGATCACCGCGACTGGCACGGCTATCGTCGAAGCGTCCGCCCTTGTAGTCGAGAAAGGCAAAAAGGCCGCCGCACATCTGCTTGAGGCCGCCGAAGCCGATATCGAGTTTGCCAATGGCCGCTTCACGATCGCCGGCACCGACCGCAACATCGGTATCATGGAACTGGCAGAGCGGTTGCGGCAGGGGACGATGCCCGAGGGTGTCCCCTCTTCCCTCGATGTCGACCATGCGACCAAGGAGATTCCCTCGACCTTCCCCAACGGCTGTCATGTCGCTGAAGTGGAGATCGACCCCGAGACCGGCGTGGTCAAAGTGGTTCGCTACACCGGCGTCAATGATTTCGGTACCATCGTCAATCCGATGATCGTCGCCGGCCAGCTGCACGGCGGTGTCGCGCAGGGCATCGGTCAAGCGCTGATGGAAGAGATCAACTACGACGAGAGCGGCCAGCCGATCACCGGTTCATTCATGGATTACGCGCTGCCGCGCGCGGAAGATGTTCCGGTCATGACGATCGGCGATCATCCGTCGCCGGCGAAATCCAATCCGCTGGGGACCAAGGGCTGCGGCGAAGCCGGCTGCGCCGGAAGTCTGGCGACTATCACGAATGCGGTCCTCGATGCGCTGTCCGAATACGGTGTCAAGCAGATCGACATGCCGCTGACGCCGGAAAAGGTCTGGCGCGCGATTCAGAACGGGAAGAAAGCGGCGTAATTGCCTTACGCCGCGGCCTGCTCGCGCGGCTGATAGATCGCAATATGCCAGCAATGCGCGAGCGGCGTCTTGCCATTGGCGAGAAGGAGCGCGTCGAGTTCGACGAAGCGATGGCCCTTCTTTTCGTAGTTGCCGATCACCTTGGCGCGCGCGGTCAACTGGTCGCCGGTCCTGGCCGCCGACAGAAGCTGCATCCTGCTGCCGACGTGTATCCACGGCCCAAGGATCGCGTTATCGACCAGCAGCTTGTTCATTATACGCTGCAGGAGGCCGGGATGGCCGAGATTTTCGCGCGCATAGATCGGATCACTTTCCCTGATGTCGGAAAGATACGCCGTTGCGGCCTCGCCAGCCCAGTCACGGGGGATCGTGCCAAGCCATTTGTTGACCTCGTAGGAACTGGCACTCACCGGTTTGCGCTCGGCGACCGCAGCGACATCAATGAAATCCGCAATCCGAATCGCAGGCGCGGATAGCGGGAGCGAAGCGCTTCCGGTGGCGCAGAGCTCACCGCGGCTTTCAAGCTGAAGGGTCAGCACGCCGTCATTGTCGACCGCTTTGACCTCGGCGATCTCGCCGTCATAGACCGGCTTTGCGAAACGCGCTTCGATCAGTCCCCGTTCGAGAAAGGCACGCCCCCATTTCGCGACCGGCACGTGCATCATGTAGGCCATGACGTCCACGCCGGGCACGAGGCCACCCGAGAAGCCATATTTGCGAGCCACGGAATCGTCGTGAATCTTGTTTTCGGATTGTTTTGAGGTGTTGTAGGCCGAGACGCGGTAGGTCTCCAACCGGCTGGACATGCACGTTTCCTCGATGTCGTTTGCTTCGCGGCGACGATGGTACGCCAAGGAATCGTCGTAGCAAGCCTGCGATCTCCTCGCAATTTTGTTCCCGATAGGGTACCACGCAAAAATCTCATAGCTGAAGCGAATCCATGGCGCCGCCGCTGATTCAACTCAAAGACATCGCGCTGACCTTCGGCGGCACGCCGCTGCTCAGCGGCGTCGAACTCACCGTGGCGTCCTCCGAGCGCGTCTGCCTGATTGGCCGCAACGGCTCGGGTAAGTCGACCCTGCTCAAGATCGCGGCGGGCCTGATCGAGCCCGATCGCGGCAGCCGCTTCGTGCAGCCCGGGGCCACGATCCGCTATCTGCCGCAGGAACCGGATTTTGCCACCTACAGAACGACGCTGGACTATGTGGAAGCGGGCCTGGGACCCGGCGATGACCGCTATGCGGCAAAATACCTGCTGGAACAGCTCGGCCTGCATGGCGACGAAGAGCCGGCCCGTCTTTCAGGTGGCGAGGGCCGCCGCGCGGCGCTGGCAAGGGTGCTGGCGCCCTCTCCGGATGTCCTGCTGCTGGACGAGCCGACCAATCATCTCGATTTACCGACCATTGAATGGCTGGAAGGTGAACTCGATCGCCGCCGCAGCGCGCTCGTCCTGATCAGCCATGACCGGCGATTGTTGTCCAATCTCTCGCGCTCGACCGCCTGGCTCGATCGCGGCGAGATCAGGCAGATCGATCGCGGCTTTGCCGCCTTCGAGGCCTGGCGCGACGAGGTATTGGCGGAGGAAGAACGGGAGCAGCACAAGCTCGATCGCAAGATCGTCAGCGAGGAGCATTGGCTGCGCTACGGCGTCTCCGGCCGTCGCAAGCGCAACGTCAGGCGGCTTGCCGATCTGAAGGCCTTGCGCCGTGCACGCAGCAGCTATCGCGGCGATGCCGGCAGCGCCAACCTTGCCGCATCGGAGGCTGAAAAATCGGGCCGGCTGGTGATCGAGGCCAAGACGATCAGCAAATCCTTTTGCGAGCGACGGATCGTCGAAAACTTCTCTATTCGAGTCCAGCGCGGCGATCGAATAGGGATCGTCGGACCAAACGGCGCCGGCAAGACCACGCTGGTCAATCTTCTGACCGGCGCGATTGCGCCCGATAGCGGCAGCGTCAGGCTGGGTGTCAACCTCGAGATGGCAACGCTCGATCAACGTCGCGAAAGCCTCGATCCCAAATCGACATTGGCCGAAGCGTTGACCGGCGGGCGCGGCGATCAGGTGATGGTCGGCGGCAGGCCGCGGCACGTCGTCGGTTACATGAAGGACTTCCTGTTCGCGCAGGAGCAGAGAGGCACGCCGCTTGAGGTGCTGTCCGGCGGCGAGCGCGGCCGGCTGATGCTGGCGCGTGCGCTCGCCAAGCCCTCCAATCTGCTGGTGCTGGACGAGCCTACCAACGATCTCGATCTCGAAACGCTCGATGTCCTGGAAGAGATGCTTGGCGAATACGAAGGCACGGTGATGCTGATCAGCCACGATCGCGACTTCCTCGATCGCATCGTGACTTCGGTGATCGCGCCCGACGGAGACGGAAAATGGATCGAGTACGCCGGAGGATATAGCGACATGCTTGCGCAGCGAGGCTCCGACCTGAAGCGCAAGACCTCAAAGGCGCCCGCCATTGAAGGGAAAAAGGAGGCGAAAACAACCGCGCCCCTTTCCGCGCAAAAACGCCGGCTCAATTTCAACGAGAAGCACGCCCTGGAAACCTTACCCAAGACCATCGCGAGATTGCAGGCCGAGATTGCCAAACAACAGCGCCTGCTCGATGATCCCGACCTCTACGCCCGGGATCGCAAGACGTTCGAGGAAGCGTCCCACACCATCGCGAGGACGCAGACGGAACTCGCCTCCGCCGAAGATCGCTGGCTGGCGCTCGAAATGCTACGTGAAGAGATCGAACAGGCCTAAGTCATGACCACTCCCCTTGCAGGCAGGATTGCGCGCGAATACGGCACGCCTTGTGCCGTCATTGACATGGACAGGGTCGAGCGCAACATCGCGCGGATCCAGAAGGCTTGCGATGCCGCCGGCCTCGCCAACCGCCCGCACATCAAGACCCACAAGAGCCCGATGCTGGCGAAAATGCAGATCGCGGCCGGCGCAAGGGGCATCACCTGTCAGAAGCTCGGCGAGGCCGAAGTGATGGCGGAGGCCGGCATCGACGACATCCTGATTTCCTACAACCTGCTCGGCGACGAGAAGATGGCACGGCTTGGCGCGCTGCAGGGCAAGGCCGACATGACGGTTGCCGCAGACAATGCTGTCGTGATCGCACAACTGCCGAAGGCGGCGGCGGTCTCGGGCCGGCCGCTCTCGGTCGTGGTCGAATGCGACACGGGGCGCAAGCGCGCGGGCGTCGAAACGCCGGCGGAGGCAATTGCGCTGGCGCGCGAGATTGCGGCGTCAAGGGGATTGGTATTTGCCGGATTCATGCTCTACCCGACCGAAACCGGCTGGGCTGAGGCGCAGAAATTTTTCGACGAGGCGCAATCTGGCGTCCGCTCTCTCGGGCTGGACGCGAAGATGGTTTCGACCGGCGGCACGCCGAACATGAAAAATCTCGGCAAGCTCAGTGGCGCGACCGAGCATCGCCCCGGCACTTACATCTACAACGATCGCATGCAGGTGGCGGCAGGAGTTGCGACCTGGGACGATTGCGCGCTGAACATCTATTCGACCGTGGTCAGCCGCGCCGGTCCGGATCGCGGCATTCTGGACGCCGGCTCAAAGACGCTGACATCCGATCCCGGCGGAGGACTGGACGGGTTTGGGCTCATTCTCGAACATCCAGAGGCCAGGATCGCGCGCTTTGCCGAAGAGCATGGCTTTCTCGATCTGGCCCGCAGCAACACCCGGCCTCTCGTCGGCGACGTCGTGCGCATCGTGCCCAATCATGTTTGCGTCGTCGTCAACATGATGGACGAGGTGGTGATGGTGCGCGGTGAAGAGATCATCGGCGTGCTGCCGGTCGCCGCACGTGGAAAGCTGCGCTAACGGCAGCGACCGGGATTAGAGCTTCACCCCTGCCCTTGCGGCGGCCTGCGTGATGTATTTCTGCGTCTGCTGAAAGGCGTTTTCCAGCGCTCTCGCCGTCGACATGTCGCTGATTTCCTTGAAGTGAGCGGCGATCGCATCGGGCGTCCATTCGGATGCAGGCAGGTTGACGCCCTCGGTTTCCATGATCCTGATCAGTGCGAACGAGCCTGCCCCTGCCCCCATGATGGTGCGGGTCGGCGCGTCCTCGCTGAGCAGATATTCGACCGCCGGCGTGATCGACTCCGGTTTCATCAGTGATAGCGCCTGCGGTGGCAGCAGCTCCTCCGTCATCCGCGTCGCTGCCGTCGGCGAGATTGTGTTGACGCGGATGTCGTTCTTGCGTCCCTCCTCGGCCAGCACGTTCATCAATCCCACCATGCCGGCTTTCGCCGCACCATAGTTGGCCTGACCGAAATTGCCGTAAAGGCCGGAGGAGGAGGTCGTCAGCACGATGCGGCCGTAATTGCGCTCGCGCATGCCTTCCCACACCGCCTTGCAGCAATAGAAGGTACCGACCAGATGCACCTGGAGGACCTTGGCAAAATCGGCCAGGTCCATCTTGCCGAAAGACTTGTCGCGCAAAATCCCGGCATTGGCGCAAAGCAGATCGGCACTGCCCCATTCCCTGGTCGCACGCTCGACCATGGCCTTGACCTGCTCGAAATTGGAAACATCGGCGCCGTCGGCCATCGCGGTGCCGCCGGCTTTGCGGATTTCCTCGACCACGTTCTGCGCCGGCGTCAGCGAGCCGCCGCTGCCGTCCCGCGAGCCGCCGAAATCGTTGACCACTACTTTTGCGCCGCGGCTGGCAAGCCCGAGCGCGTGGGCTCGACCGAGACCATTGCCAGCGCCGGTCACGATCGCGACCCGTCCGTCAAACCTGATTGTCATGAGCGTTGCTTCCCGAATTTCAAGCGAAAAAGATCAAGCCGATCCAGTCGGCGACGAGCGCGGGCCTTTCCTCGCCCTCGATCTCGACCGTCACATTGGTCCGCGATTGTAGCTCCGTTGGCTTGCGCAACGTGGCTTCGGCCAGCACGAAGCGCCCGCGCACGCGCGAGCCCGCGCGAACCGGCGAGATGAAGCGTAGCTTGTCAAAGCCGTAATTGACGCCCATGGTCGTGCCGGAGATTATCGGCATGACCTCATAGGACATGATGCTCAGGAGCGACATCGTAAGAAAGCCGTGAGCCACCGTCGAACCGAACGGCGTCTCCTTCTTCGCCCTCTCCGGATCGACGTGGATGAACTGGTGATCCTCGATCACGTCGGCAAAGGCGTTGATGCGGCTCTGATCGACGACATGCCACGACGACACCCCGACCTCCTTGCCGACCATGCTTTGGTAGGTTTCAAGCGAAACCGGCGGCTTTTTCCAGACGTCGTTCATCGACTAGCTCTCCGCTGATCCCGGGCTGCGCATTTTATGCAGCTCCGGAAACTCGTCTTCGCGAAACTCCCTGCCGCGCAACGGATCGTTGCGGTTGTTGTCGTGCTCCAGACGCCGCAACTGGACGCGGCGGATTTTTCCGGAAATCGTCTTCGGCAGTTCGCTCACCAGTTCGATACGGCGGATGCGCTTGAATGGCGCAAGCCGCCCCTGCAAATGCCTGAATATCGCGAGCGCGGTTTCCGCCGTAGGCTCGGCGCCGGATACCAGCAACACATAGGCCTTCGGGATTGCCAGCCGGATCGGATCGGGACTGGGCACGACGGCCGCCTCGGCAACCGCTTCATGCTCGAGCAAGACGCTCTCCAGCTCGAACGGGCTGATGCGGTAGTCGGAGGACTTGAAGACGTCGTCCGAGCGGCCGACGAAGGTCAGATAACCCTCCTCGTCCGCAAACACGACGTCGCCGCTGCGATAGAGCGCGCCATCCGCGCCGCCCAATTTGCCGTCCTCGAGCTGATAGCCCTGCATCAGGCCGGCCGGACGATCAGCGCCGAGCACTAGCGTCACTTCGCCTTCCCTTGTGAGGTGACCGTCGATGTCGGTGATCTGGACATGATAGCCGGGCAACGGGCGGCCCATTGAACCGACCTTGACCTTCTGTCCCGGCGAGTTGCCCGCGAGTGCTGTGGTCTCGGTCTGGCCGTAGCCGTCGCGGATGGTCAACCCCCAGGCCTCGCGCACCTGATCGATTACCTCGGGATTGAGCGGCTCGCCGGCACCGCAGGCTTCGCGCAGGCTGACCTTGAAATCCGAAAGCTTCTCCTGGATGAACAGGCGCCACACCGTCGGCGGCGCGCACAGGGTGGTGACGCCGCAGCGCACGATGGTCGCAAGCAGGCTTTTGGCGTCGAAGCGCGGCTGGTTGACCACGAACACGGCCGCACCCGCGTTCCATGGCGCAAAGAAGCAGCTCCAGGCATGCTTGGCCCAGCCGGGCGAGGAAATGTTCAGATGCACATCGCCCGGCCGCAAACCGAGCCAGTACATGGTCGACAGATGACCGACCGGATAGCTGCGCTGGCTGTGGCGCACCAGCTTTGGCTTTGCCGTCGTGCCCGAGGTGAAATAGAGCAACAAGGGATCATCGGCTCGCGTCGGGCCGTCAGGCGCAAACGTGTCAGGAAATTCGGCGGCCCTCTCGAACGGCAGCCAGCCGTCGTGGTGGGCCGCAGCGCCAACCACGATACGAACCGAATTTTGCGAACGCAGGTTGGCAAATTTTTCGACCTGGTCCTGCGTAGCCACCACCGCCCTGGCGCGGCCGCGATCAAGACGATCCTGCAGCTCGACGGGCGTCAGCAGCGTGGTTGCCGGAATCACGACGACACCAAGCTTCATCGCAGCCAGCATGGTCTCCCAAAGCGGCACGACGTTGCCAAGCAGCAGCAGCAAATGATCGCCGCGTCTTAACCCCTGCGCACGCAAAAAATTCGCGACCTGGTTGGAACGGCCCGATAGCGCGTCGAAGGAGATCTTGGTCTCCGTTTGCTGGCCGGCGTCCACGATCCAAAGGGCGGCGCGCTCCTTGCTGTCGGAATTGCGCGCCAGCTCCGCATCGAACCAGTCCAGCGCCCAATTGAAAGGCTCCGGGTCCGGCCAGCGGAAATCCTTCACCGCCTTGTCGTAGTCGGCTCGGTGCTCGAGCAGAAAGGTGCGCGCTTCCTGAAACGTCGTCATTGGGCTTTCCCGGAAAGGCTGCGAACGTGGCCGATTATTCCAGAAAAATCTACCCCGCCGTGGCCCGCGGCATCGAAAGCCCCGTAGATCTCCTGCGCGTGCTTGCCGAGCGGGGTGACCGCGCCCGTGGCACGGGCCGCATCCTGTGCGAGCGTGAGGTCTTTAACCATCAGCGCTGACGCGAAACCGGGCTTGTAGTCGTTATTTGCGGGCGAGGTCGGCACCGGACCCGGCACCGGGCAATATGAGGTCAAAGACCAGCACTGACCCGACGAGGTGGATGCAACGTCGAACAGCGCCTGGTGCGAGAGACCGAGCTTCTCGGCCAGCGTAAAGGCTTCGCTGACCGCGATCATCGAAATACCCAGGATCATGTTGTTGCAGATCTTGGCCGCCTGGCCGGCGCCGGCGCCACCGCAATGCACGATCTTCTTGCCCATCTTTTCGAGCACGGGCTTGGCCGCAGCAAAGGATTTTGCGTCGCCGCCGCACATGAAGGTCAGCGTCGCCGCCTTGGCGCCGCCGGTCCCCCCCGACACGGGCGCGTCGACCGAACCGATGCCGTGTCTTTCCGCGAGCACGTGCGCCTGCTTTGCGCTCTCCACATCGATGGTCGAGCAATCGATGATCAGAGCGCCCCTGGTCATGGAGGGGACGATATCCGTCCATACCGACAACACATGCTTGCCGGCGGGCAACATGGTAACGACCGTATCGGCACCCTTCACCGCGCCGGCCGCACTCTCGGCGATGGCGGCGCCATCGCTCTTTGCCTGATTTCGCAAGGCTTCCACCAGATCGAAAGCAACCACCTTGTGGCCCGCCTTGACCAGATTGGCCGCCATGGGACCGCCCATATTGCCGAGGCCGATGAATGCAATCGTTGACATCAAGTTTCCTCCGCTTGGTTCGCACGCATTTATTTTGATTGATCGAACACCAGTTCGTCGGCGCCGATCTCGGCAAAGTACGGTGTCAGCATTTGCGGCGTCACATCCTCGATCCGTGCCGGCGACCATTTCGGATTGCGGTCCTTGTCAATCACCGCAGCCCGCACCCCCTCGCGAAAATCGTCGCTCCGGAACACCTCAAGCGCGGCACGATACTCCCGCACCAGACACTCTTCCAGAGTGCGCGCCTTCCGCGCCAGCCGAAGCAGTTTGAGCGTTACGACTATGCCGCGCGGCGATTTTTCGCCGAGCGTCTTCAGGGTCGATCGCGCTAGCTCCGAGCCATCTGCGCGAAGCGCGGCAACGATATCTTCCATGCTGTCATGCGCAAACCAGCCGTCGATCCTCGACTGCAGCGCCGCGACCGGACCGGATCTCTCGCCGGTGTCAAAGCCCGCGATCAGGGTCGCGATTTCACCCGATGGCGTCCCGGGAGGAACCCTGGTGAGAGCCTCGCGCAGCGCGGCAAGCTTCTGCGATGGCACGACTGCGTCGGCAAAGCGCGCATGGACGGCGTCGGGACCGTTCATGGTTTGCCCGGTCAGGCCGAAATAGGTACCGATCTCGCCGGGCGCATGCGACAACAGCCAGGTGCCGCCGACATCCGGAAAAAAGCCAAGCCCGACCTCGGGCATCGCCAGCTTCGTACGCTCGGTGACGACGCGGTGGCTACTGTGCGCCGACAACCCGACCCCGCCGCCCATGACGATGCCGTCCATGAAGGCGACGTAGGGTTTTGGAAATTCGGCGATGCGGGCGTTGAGAATGTATTCTTCTCTCCACAACACCTTGCCAAGATCGCCCGAGACCTTCGAACTCTCGTAAAGCGCGCGGATATCGCCACCCGCGCAAAGGCCACGGTCGCCCGCGCCTTCGAGCACGATCACGGCCACGCCTGGATCGGCCTCGAACCGGTCCAGTGCCTTGTCGATGTCGAAAAGCATTTCCAGCGTCACGGCATTGATCGCCTTCGGCCGGTTCAGCCTGACGATGCCGGCATGACCCTCGCGGCGCGCGATCAGGTCGGGCTCGGCAACGATTGCCGTTTCAGTCATCGCGCGCCCTCGATCATCTTGCGCGCCACGATCAGCCGCATGATCTCGTTGGTGCCTTCGAGGATCTGATGCACGCGCAGATCGCGCACAATTTTCTCGACGCCATATTCGCTGAGATAGCCGTAGCCGCCATGCAGCTGCAGCGCCTGGTTGGCGACCTCGAAGCCGATGTCGGTGCCGAAGCGTTTTGCCATCGCGCAGAGCATGGTCGCATCCGCGTCCTTGCGGTCGAGGGCGGCGGCTGCGCGCCAAACGAAGGTGCGCGCCGCTTCGAGCTCGGTGGCCATGTCGGCGATGCGAAACTGCAGCGCCTGAAACTCGTCCAGCCGCTTTCCGAACGCCTTGCGGTCTTTCATGTAGGCGAGCGCCTTGTCGAGCGCGCTTTGCGCGCCGCCGAGGGAACAGGCCGCGATATTGATACGCCCGCCGTCGAGCCCCGCCATCGCGATCTTGAAACCAATGCCCTCCTCGCCGAGCCGATTGCCAACCGGCACGCGGGCATTTTCAAAAATCACGGCTCGGGTCGGCTGGGCGTTCCACCCCATCTTGCGCTCGTTGGCACCGAGCGACAGGCCCGGCGTGGTACCCTCCACCACTAGCGTCGATATGCCGGCAGGTCCGTCGCCGCCGGTCCGCACCATCACGACATAGAGGTCGCTGCCGCCGGCGCCGGAGATGAACTGCTTCTGGCCGTTCAGCACGTAATGGTCGCCGTCGCGGACCGCGCGGGTCCGCAAGCCGGCCGCATCCGATCCCGAGCCCGGCTCGGTCAGGCAATAGCTCGCCAGCAGTTCCATGGTGCAGAGTTTTGGCAGCCACTTCCTGCGCTGGGCATCGTTGCCGAAGGCATCGATCATCCAGGAGGCCATGTTGTGGATCGAGATGAACGCGGACACGGTCGGACATCCTAGCGCCAGCGCCTCGAAAATCAGCGCCGCGTCGAAACGGGTCATTGCCGATCCGCCGACGTCGTCACGGATATAGATGCCGCCGATGCCGAGCTTGGCGGCCTCGCGCATCACATCGACCGGAAAATGCTTTTCCTCGTCCCAGCGGATCGCATGCGGCGCGATCTTTTCCGCGGCGAAATCCCGCGCCATCTCGCGAACCGCAATCTGGTCTTCGCTGAGAGAAAATTGCATGCGTTATCCGCTTACGCTCAGCAGCGTCATTGCGAGGAGCGAAGCTTCGAAGCAATCCAGGGGCTGGTCGTTGTAGAATTCTGGATTGCTTTGCTGCGCTCGCAATGACGGAGGCCTCATGGACAATCGTTTCAGTCAGTTCATGGTCGGTATCGAGAACTCTGCGCCCTCCTTGACGCCGGAGGGCCAGCGCGAGGTCACCGTCTTGGTCTTGGTGTAGAAGCGAATCGAGTCAGGGCCGTGCTGATTGAGGTCGCCGAAGCCTGATCGCTTCCAGCCGCCGAAGGTATAATAGGCGATCGGAACCGGGATCGGCACGTTGATGCCGACCATGCCGACATTGACGCGCGCGGCAAAATCC
>Ga0306921_10000974_pt1 | contig 27089 bp, 23 predicted proteins | sample sta12Cox44000080_FD_203760 | JGI IMG/M metagenome (GOLD analysis project Ga0306921, IMG submission 203760) | Lab enrichment of tropical soil microbial communities from Luquillo Experimental Forest, Puerto Rico - statoxic.12C.oxic.44.000.080 (v2)... | ecosystem: Environmental > Terrestrial >...
ACGCGACCATCCGGTCGCTCGATCGCTGCCCACCGCTCGATTCCCTGCGCTCGCCACTCGTCCAGCTCCCGGCCCCATTCGCTGAAGCCTGCTGCCGTATGCGGCACAGTGCGCGCCGTGATCTTCGTCCCGCTCGCATCGACGACCCAGACCGCATGCGTCTGATCCGCCCAATCGACTCCCACGTAGTAGCGCACTCGTCCACCTCCTGCTGGTCCTTGCACTCCGAACCGAGGAGCGGGAACGGCCAGGTTGGCCTTATACCGGCCCTCCGGGGGGCGACTTTCTCTTGAACCTGTGGCGCCGTTCTCTTGCCGACCGGGACAGTCTCGGCGTGAGCCTCCGGGGGCTCTGCGCAGCAGGGTCCTCTGGTCAGCAAGCTCCTGGCCGTCGTGTCGGGCCGCCTCGCTCCTCTTCTGTGGCAGGGTTTCCTTCGCGGGCCCTCGCCTGCGCTGCTCAGGACGCACCGTGATATCACGTCGGCGCTTTCTCACGGGCGCCGCCATCACGTTGGCCCCGATGGGCGCCGCAGCCCACGCGCAGGAGTATAAGGCGCGGCACGGCGGGCCCTCACGCCCGACGGCGTCAGGAAGGCGGTGAGGTGGAGCTGCGCGCGCTCGGCAGCGGGCCGAAGGATTCCTGCACCACGCTCCGCGCGCGCGCCACGTCGACCTGGTTCGCGCGCTGACACGGCGTGGTTTCGGCGAGCACGCGCTCGGGGTCCTGCCACAGCCGGTACTTCTTGAACCTGTCCTCGAACTCGATGCCCAGCCCGCGCGCGAACACGGAGAGATAGTGCTCGATGGTGATCGCGCTCTCCGGCTCGAACACGCACAGGTAGCGCTGGCAGCCGTGATAGATGGTGGCGAGGGTGTCCGCCCCCGCGTCGAGGGCCCGGGCGATCTCGTCGCGCGCCATCTCGTCCCACACGGCCGGGCCGACCTGCTGCTGCACGGCGGGAGTGCAGCTCCGGCCGAACCGGGGATCGGGCTCGACTTCGACGTAGCGCAGTCCCGGCACCGCCTCCAGGAGCCGGCGCCCCGCGTGGCCTTCGCCCGCGCGGGCCGGGCTCACGTTGTGATAGTGGAGCGCCACGGTGGCGTCGACCCGGCGGCTCAGGTCCAGCTCGGGGAGCTTGCCCACGAGGAACTCCGCGGCGTGGCTCACCCGGTAGGGCAGCCGGGCTTGGCGGACCTCGTCGTAGAAATAGATACAGGACGGGCACCACATCACCACCTCGTCGGGCTGATAGCGCTCGAAGAGCTTGAGGGTGTGATCGGCCATGCCGCCCGCAGCCGCCGTGTCCCCCTGCTGGTGGTGCACGATGCCACAGCAGTACGTGGGTCCGCCCACCGCGACGTAGTCGAGACCGAGACGGTCGAAGATCGCGTTCACGGTCTGAATCATGTGCGAGGTGCGGAAAACATTGCAGCCGAGGTAGAGGACGATCTGGTGCCGCTCGCCCTCCGCGGGCGGGGCGGTGAGCCGCCACGCCGTTTCGCCTGGCATGTTGAGGAGATCGCGAGTGATCGCGATCTCGTCGAAGTAGCGCTTGTAGTCGTAGGCCATGCGCCTCTCCCATTCAGGGACGCGGGTCCCGGCGGCCGTTCTGCCCGAGGGCGCCCTGGCTCCAGGCGTCTCTCCCCCTCGATCCGAGGGGAAGCGTAGCTCAAAGCATGCTGCGGCGGCGGTCGATTTTCCGCGCCGGGCCGGCGAGAAGCGCTACGACTTCGGCGTGATCACGAACCGGAGACGCGCCTCCGGCTTGTCGTAGCGCACGAAGGCGTCCTGCACGTCCTGCGCGGTGAAGCGCTGATACTGCTCCTGGGCTTCCAGCACGTCGTCGATGGTGAGCCCGCGATAGTCGAGGGCGGCGAGCCGGCCCAGCCAGAAACCCGGGGTCTTGAGCACCTCGTCGAGGAGAGTAGCCGTCTGTTTCTTGGCCACCGTCAATTCCTCCGCCGTGGGCCCGTCTTTGTAGAACTCGGCGTACATCTGCTCGAGGGCGGCGGCCAGCTTCTGCGCCTTGTCGGGGTCGGTGGGCGCCGCGGAGGCGAAGAGCCCGAACCCTGGATACACCACGGCCGGCTCGGAGGAGGCGTCGACGCTGTAGACAAGCTGCTGCTCCTCGCGGATGGTCTTGATCATGCGGGTGCTCAGCACGCGGGCGGCCAGGTTGAGGAGCCGCGTGTCGCGCACATTGCGGAGGTCCGTGCCGAAGAAGCCCGTGAGCACGGCGGCCTGCGGGGTGAGGATCTCCACGGACTCTGCCAGGGCGAGGGGTCCCTGCGGCCTGGCGATAGTGCGTAGGTTGGCCAGAGTCTTGTCGTCGATGCGCGGCCGCGCAGGCAGCGAGCCCACGTACTTCGTCACCAGACGTGTGGCCGTCTCTCGATCGATGTCCCCGACCACCGCCACCTCGATCGGCGCCTCGGTGATGAGCCGTTTGAGCCAAGCCTGGGCGGCCGGACGGGTGAGCGCGCGCACCTGATCGGCGGTGAGCGACTTGGGCCGGGTCTCGTCGGTGGGATAGATAACGCTGGCGCTGCGGTCGGCCAGCACCTGCATGGGCCGGCTCTTGCGCTGGACGATGCGCTGGAGCTCAGCGTCCTTCCACTGGTCGAGGGCAGGCTGCTCGATCATGGGATCGGTGAGAAGGAGATACGCGAGCTGCATCCCCCGGTCGAGATCCACAGGATCGCCCGACACGCTCAGACTGATAGAGTCGCCGGAGGCGCCGCTGCGCACACGCGCCTTGGCCCCTGTCATGAGGTCACGGATCTGGGTGCTGTTGAGCTTGCTCGAGGCGGGCCGCTCCCACGCGCGGAGAGCAGCCTCGGTGATCCCTCGGTTCGCCGCGGTCTCCTGGATGGGACCTCCGGCCAGGGTGATGACGATGCTCGCCTCGTTCTTCCGCTGGTCCATGGCGCGGTGGTGCACGCGCACGCCGTTGTCGAGCCACATCGAGGTGACGCCGCTCGCCGCATGGGTGGTCGTCTCCACCACCGTGCCGCCCTTGGGCATGGTGGGGAGGAGCTTGGTGGCTCGCGCCACGTCAAGAGGCTTGCCCGGCTTCACGTTCACCGCAGCGCGGCCGAGAGCGAGGAAGTCCGCCTCGGTGGGCGGATCGTCGCTGGCTGGCAGCTCGGCGATGAAGAGGGTACGGGTGGGATCGAAGTTGACGGCGAAGGCGTCCGAGATCTCGCGGGCGGTGATGCCGGGCAGGACCTTCTGATACAGGGCGAGGCTCTGGGCCGCCGACATGGGCCGCGTGCCGCGGGAGACCTCGCCATTGAGCTGGCGCAGCACCTCGCGGGCGGTGCGGGTGGCTTCCCGGCGCACCGACTCCTCGGCGTCCGCGATGATGGCGGTGCGCGCGTCGGCGAGCTCGCGCTCGCTGAAGCCATGGAGGCGGGCGCGCTGGAGCTCGGTGCCGAGGTCCTTGATCATGGCGCGCCATGTGCCCGGACGCCCCGAGGCCTCCACGGTGAACATGCGCAGGGTGCCCGGCCACTCCTGGATCGACGCGTCCGCGTCGAGGAACGCGGCGTGGCCCGCCGCGATCTCCGCGCTCATCCGTCGGCGGAAGGTCCAGGTACCGATGCTCTCCACCAGCTCGCGGCGCTTCTGGCCCACGGTGAGAGCGGGGCCGCGTGGCGGCTCCAACCGGACGATGGAGACCTCGGACCGCGTCAGCTCAGGATCGGTGACCACGATGGCGCGCTGACCCACCGTCGACTTCACCCCCACGGGGCGGTCCGCGGGCCTCGGCTCGGTGCGCCCGCCCCCGAACTCCTTCTGGATGACGTCGGCGACCATGACGGGATCCGTGTCGCCCACCACGATCACCGTCATGTTGCTCGGGACGTACCAGTGCGAGTAGTAGTCACGGAAGTCGTCGGGCCCCACCGACTTGATGGTGGACTCGATGCCGATGGGCAGGCGCCGGCCCAGGGTGGACTCGGGGGCGAGGCGTTCGAAGATCTGGTCCTGCACGCGCTGCTGGGCGCTCGACCGCGCGCGTTTCTCCTCCAGGATGATCTGTCGCTCGTTGTCGATCTCGGCGGGAAACAGGCTCATGCGCAAGGCCACGTCGGACATGTAGAGCATGCCCTTCTCCACGCTCTCGCGGCTGCCGCTGGGAAGGGCAAGCTGGTAGGTCGTCTGGTCGAAGCCCGTGAAGGCATTCTGGTCACGGCCGAAGGAGAGACCGAGCGACTGGAAGAAGGGAATCACCGCCCCGGGGGGGAAGTTGGCGGTGCCGTTGAACGCCATGTGCTCGAGGTAGTGGGCGAGCCCGCGCGTGGACTCCGTCTCGTTGAGGGAACCGCTGGAGACGTGGAGCCAGATGGCCACGCGACCTTCGGGATTCTTGTGCTGCCGGATGATGTAGCTGAGCCCGTTGGGCAGCGTGCCCATGACGAGGGCGGGGTCGACGGGCAGCTTCTCGTCGCTCGGGGACGCCGCTCGCGCAGGGGCCAGCGACGTGAGCAGCAGGGCGGCGGTCAGCACCGGAATCAGGAACACTCGCATGCCACACCCTCCGGAGACGTGAGTGGGATCCGGGCGCCTCAGAGCTGGGGCGCCCCGGTCGATTCATAGTATCGCTGGATGTCGAAAAGCGCTCTATCGAGTTGATGGTGACAGAGGGCGACCGCGTCCAAGAGCCTCTTGAACTCCTCCTCCCCGCCCCCTAGCTCCTCGCGATGGGCCAGCGCCTGCTGCGCGCGCCGATAGTGCCGGGCCGCCTGCTCCACGGCGCGCAGGAGGTCCCACTCCAGCTCGGGTGCCACCATTTGCACCAAACCAGAACGGGGCAGAGGTCGAGACCTGCCCTGCAGTCGCGCGGCGCCCGCTTTGACGCTGGCCAGCGCGCGCACGAGATGCGTGGGCACGGTGCTGAGCTTCTTTCTGCGCATCAGACTGCCCACCCTGGTGTTTCCTCCCATGACCCATCGCTGGGCCCACCGTAGCGCAGCGAGATGAGAGGGGGGTGAGACGGGAATGAGAAGCCTCATAGGATCGGACCGCCCGGCCCTTTGCGGTAGAATTGCCGCGCCGGGCTTCCATTTTCCAGGAGGATTCCATGCAGACTCGCCGTGACCTGCTGAAGCAGGCCGGGGCCACCGCCGTCCTCACCACCGTCGCCGCTCCCCTCGCGCATGCCCAGTCGCGCAAGGCCACCCTCACCATCGCGCTCCCCTCGCCGCCCGAGACCATCGATCCGCACCAGTTCCGGTCGGTGCTGAGCGGCTCCGTCATCAATCTGATGGGAGAGGGCCTGATGGTCCGCGATCCCGTGAGCATGGAGATCAAGCCGCTCCTCGCGGAGTCCTGGCGCAACGTTAATCCCACCACCTGGGAGATCAAGCTCCGGCGCGGGATCAAGTTCAGCAACGGAGAGGACTTCACGGGAGAATCGGTGAAGTTCACCATCGAGCGCGCCATCACCTCCAAGCTCAACACGCTGGCCAAGCTCACCTGGCCGCCGTCGTTCGGCCAGGAGGTGACGGTGGCGGATCCCTACACCGTGCGCATCACCACGAAGATTCCGGATCCCTTGGTGCCAGCGCGGCTCGCCGCCGAATCGCTCAACATGGCGCCCGCCAAAGGCCTCGCCGAGTACAAGGAGAAGTTCGTCACCGATCGCTTCATCGGCACCGGCCCCTATCGCCTGGCCGAGATCGCGGGCACCGACCGCGTGGTGCTCGAGGCCAATCCCGGCTACTGGGGCACGAAGTCGCCGTCGCCGCGCATCGTGTGGCAGGTCATTCCCGATGCGGCCACGCGGGTGGCCGCGCTCCAGCGCGGCGACATCGACGTGATGCTCAACCTCCCCCTGCCCCTGGCCCCCACCGTGGAGGGAGATCCCAACCTGCGTGTGTACGCCGAGCTCTCCTCCCTTACCCACGGCATCCTCCTCAACGCGCGCGAGTCGCCGCCGCTCAAGGATCGCCGCGTGCGCCAGGCCCTCAACATGGCGGTGGACCGCCAGGCCATCATGTCGAAAAAGGTGAAGGGCTTCAAGATCCGTCCCGACGACTTCATCTGGGCGCGCGACGCCTACGTGGAGGCTTGAGGCGCTTCCCTTCCTCTTCCGTCGTCTCGGCCAGGCCGCCGTGGTAGGCCTCGGCGTGTCCGTGGCCGTTTTCGCCCTCGTGCATCTCTCGGGCGATCCCGTCCTCCTCATGGTCTCGCCCGACGCCCCGCCCGAGGTGGTGACGACTACCCGCCACGTCCTCGGCTTCGACCGGCCGCTCTACGAGCAATTCGGCCGCTATCTCGGCAACGCCCTGCAGGGCAACCTCGGCGTCTCCCTTCGCATGAACCGGCCGGTGACCACGCTCATCCTCGAGCGGCTCCCCGCCACACTTCAATTGACGGTGGCCGCGCTCGTGATCGCGGTGGTGGTGGCCATTCCCGCGGGCATCGTGTCCGCGGTGAAGCGGGGCACCCTGATCGACCGCCTCGCCATGGCGGGCGCCGTCGCGGGACAGGCCGTACCAATCTTCTGGCTCGCCCTCCTCCTCATCGCCTTCTTCGGCGTGCGCCTGCGCTGGCTCCCTGTCTACGGCAGCGGATCGCTCGCCCACTTCGTGCTCCCCGCGGTGAGCCTCTCCACCATCATCATGGGTCGCCTCGCGCGGCTCGTGCGCTCGAGCATGCTCGAGGTGCTGGGACAGGACTACGTCCGCACCGCGCGCGCCAAGGGCGTGGGCGAGTCGCGTGTGCTCGCCGTCCACGCCTTGAAGAACGCCGCCATTCCCATCGTCACCCTGCTCGGGCTGCAGTTCGCTCAGCTCTTAGGCGGCGCAGTAGTGACGGAGACCATCTTCGCGTGGCCGGGCATCGGCCGGCTCGTGGTGGAGGCCATCTTCAATCGCGACTTCCCCGTGGTGCAGGGCGTGGTCCTCGTAGTCTCACTCATCTTCGTGGCCGTGAACCTCCTCGTGGATCTCTCCTACGCCGTGCTCGACCCACGCATCCGCACGGAGACGGCATGAGGCGCGGGGAGCTGACCATGTGGCTGGCCGCACTCTTCCTCGGCCTCACCCTCGTCGTGGCGATCTTCGCAGGCGCGGTGGCGCCCTACCGCGCCAACGAGCAGGACATCGCGCGGCGGCTGCAGCCGCCCGCCCTCGGCCCGCATCTCCTCGGCACCGACGAAGTCGGCCGCGACGTGTTGAGCCGGCTCATCTACGGCGCGCGCATCTCCCTCCTCGTAGGCGTGGTGGCGGTGGCCCTCTCCTGCCCTCTCGGCGTCTTCGTGGGCGTCCTCGCGGGCTACGCGGGGCGCCGCACCGACGACGTGCTCATGCGCGTGACGGAGATCCAGCTCGCCATCCCCGCCATCCTCCTCGCCATCGCCGTCGTAGCGGTGCTGGGCCCAGGCATCCGCAACGTCATCCTCACCCTGTCCGTGACGGGCTGGACCCTCTACGCGCGCCTCACCCGCGGCGAGACGCTCGGGGTGAAGGCGCGGGACTTCGTGCAGGCGGCGCGCGCCACGGGGGCGGGCGATCTGCGCATCATGACCCACCACGTGCTGCCCAACGTGCTCTCCCCCGTCATCGTGGTGGCCGTCTTCGCGGTGGCCAACATGATCATCCTCGAGGCGACCCTGTCGTTCCTGGGTCTGGGCGTGGAGCCCGACGTGGTCACGTGGGGGCGGATGCTCAACGGCGGGCGGCTCTACCTGAGCACGGCGTGGTGGATCACCGCCTTCCCCGGCCTCGCCATCTTCCTCACCGTGCTCGCCGTCAACCTGCTCGGCGACCAGCTCCGGGACTGGCTCGACCCGCGGCTCCGCAACACGCTGCGGAGCCATCAGCTCTAAGGGCGGGATGAGTCGCCTCAGCGGCGTCCTGAGGATCGCAGCCTTCGTGGCGGTTCTCTCGGCGGCCGGCGTTTACCTCTCCGACTATGTCTGGATCGAGTACCGACTGAGCCACGCTTCGGGCCCGGATGCTCTCGGCACGGTGACCTTCTACTACGCGACCCCGCTCAAGAACGGCCGGCTCAACATCTTCTACAACCAGCCCCAGACCGAGGTGTGCGTGTACGCGCTCTTCCCCCATGCCGGCTACCGCCCCTGCTGGTATGCCGAGCGGGAGAGGGTGCGGACCATCTAGGGCCGGAAACCGAGTCAGGTGGGCTGACAGTAGGCAAGCTCCCCTTTTTGCTCTCGGTCGAAGTTGAGACTCGACTCGGCCATCTCGATGGCGAGCACCGGGTGGGCAGGGTGCGCCGTGCGGTAATCGGCGGGACGGCCTGGCACCACAGCCAGATCGGGCTCGGGCTCAGACTCCCCGTCCAGCGAGATGGGTGCTTGGATGACCTGGGAAGTCGGCCGAGGCAGTCCTAGCCGCCGAAAGCGTCCCAGGCGCGCCGCGCCATCCCGCCGATGAGCCGATACGCGGCGGTGAAGCCGGGGGTGCCGTCGGGCAGGGCGGCAGGCACGTGCTCGGTGTACGCGGTGAGGATGAAGAGCGGGGCGCCGTCCTTGAACACGATGCCCGCGTCCATGAAGCCACGCGAGCCGGTGCCCGTCTTGTGGGCGACCTTGGTGCCGAGAGGCAGCTCCGAGGGCAGACGCGTCTTGAGCTTCTGCCCCGAGAGAATGTCGAGGGCGAGTCGGCAGAGCTCCCGCGTGGAGCCAAGCTTGGCCGCCATCGCCTGGTCGTCCACCGCACGCAGGATCATCTCGAGCAGCTTGCCCTGATCGTTGGGCGTGGTGGTCGTCACCTGCTCCAGGGTGTGGTCGGGTCCCAGGCGCGGCGGGATGCCGAAGCGGTGGATGGTGCGCGTCAGGCCGATGGCATCGCAATAGCGCTGGATCTCGCCCAGGCCGACCATGTCGACGACGGTACCCGTGCAGGTGTTGTCGCTCACGATGATCATCTGCACGAGGGCGTCTCGGAAGGTAATCCAGAAGCCCGGTGTCATGTGCTGGAAGGTCCCTGAGTCGTTGTCCTGGTAGCGCGCTTCGATAGTGACCTTCTGGTCCAGGGAGAGTTTGCCGTCGTGCACCGCCTTGAGGGCCGCCATGAGGATGGAGATCTTGCGTGTGCTCGCCGAGGGGACGGGCACGTCGCCCATCCGATCCGCGCTCCGGCCGGACTTGAGATCCTTCAGGTACCAGCTCGTCTGAAAGGGCAGCGCATCGCACATCGCGTTCATCTGCTTCACCAGAGCATCCATGTGAATCTCCTCAATGCGGGTGAGAGGTCCTTGAGCGATTAGCGCGAAGGGCGCGCGTTCTCCCCCTTCGGAGACGAGGGAAGGAAGGAACGCCAGCGCGATTCCGCTTGCTCGAAGCCGGGGCCGCGATCGATGAGCGCCGTGTCGCGAGCGCGCCGGCCGCGCGCCTCGTCGGTGGCGGTCTTGTCCACGTCGAGCGTAACGGCATCGAGCACCACGCCGTAGTCGTCCAGGGCACCGCGCATGCTGACGAAGCCGCGGGCCACGTCGGCGCGCACCCGCTCAGGGTCGCGTTCGAGGGGATGGCCCCAGCCGCCGCCGCCACAGGTTTCAAGGCGCAGGAGATCGCCGCGCTCGAGCACGATGCCATCGCCCAGAGACAGGAGCTCGCGCTCCTTGGGCGTACCGGGGTTGAGCACGATTCGCCCGGTCCGTCCCGCGCGCCCGCCCGCCACCCCGTAGGGCGCTACCAGGGTGTTCTCCATGCGAGTGGCCAGCTCCGCTCGCTCCGCGAGCACGCGCACGTCCCGAAAGACTCCACAGCCGCCGCGATGGAAGCCCGGGCCGCCCGAGTCGGGACACACGGCGTAGCGCTCCACGCGCAGCGGGAAGTCGCGCTCCACGTACTCGACCGGGTAGTTCTCCTGGGCGATGTAGTAGATGACGTCCACGCCGTCGGCGAAGGGGCGCGCGCCCAGCCCCACCCCGAGCCCCTCGATGCACAGGATGGGACGGCGGCGCGCTTCGTCCCACGAACGGAAGTAGTAGAGGACATAGACGGGCGAGCCCGCGGGTACCTTGCCCCCATTGGCCTGGGCGAGACTGCCGAAGATGCACGACATGACGCGGAAACGCGTGTTCGCCCGCATGCCGAGGGGCGCCGGGAAGCGCGGCTTGAGGATGCTTCCCTCGCGGGCGATCCACTCGTCCAGATTGTGGAGGAGCCCCTCGTTGACGTCGAGCTCGGCGTCGATGGACTGGAGATAGCGGCCGAAGGCGATGCGGAGCAGCCCCGCGTCGGTCGTGAAGTTGATGGGGCCGCGCGCCTGGTCGTCCGAGCGCGAGCCGTCGAGGCGCACGTGATCGCCCGCCCGCGTCAGCTCGAGCTCGATGCGGAAAGGTCGCTGCTCGCTACCCCCGTCGCTGTCGAGAAAATCGTGGAAGCTCCAGCGGCCTTCGGGCACCATCCGAAGGAAGAGCTCACGCGCTCGCGCCGCCGTCTGCGCGATGCACTCGTCGAAGGCGGCGAGCACGGTCTCCACGCCGTAGCGCCCGCACAGCTCGGTCAGCCGCGCGTCGGCGAGCCGGCAGGAGGCCATCATGGCCCGCGTGTCGCCCTCGACCAAGTCGGGGAGCCGCGAGTTACGCAGGAAAATCCGGTAGGCCTCCTCGTTGAGCCGGCCTTCCCGCACGATGCGCACGGGCGGCACGAGGAGACCCTCGTGGTAGATCTCCGTGGCATGCGGCGAGATGCTTCCCGCACGCAGGCCGCCGATGTCCTGATAGTGGCCGAAGGTGGTGGCAAAGCCGATGAGGCGGCCCTCGTGGAAGACGGGCGCGGTGAAAACCATGTCCTGGTGGTGCTGCACGGCGCCGTCGGAGAGGTACGGGTCGTTGTACCAGTAGACGTCGCCGGGACGCATGCTCTCGAGGGGGTAAACCTCGAGAATGGGCGTGAGCATGCCGGGCCCACTCCCCGAGATATGACAGGCGACGATGCGCCCCCGCGTATCGAACACCCCCACGAAGTAATCCTTCTTCTCCTTGATGAAGGGCGACATCGCGCACCGCTCCATCAGGAGCTCCATGTCGCGGATGGTCGACCCCAGGCTCCCGCGGATGATCTCCAAAGTAATCGGATCCACGAGCTGTCCCTCACCCGCGGAGGGGGAAGGGTCGCTGGGCGAGCCGAGATGCTCGTCTCGGGCGACGAGGCGAGAGCTGGGTTGATCAGGAAGTAGGGGAGAGCTCATAGACGCTCCAGGAGGAGATTCGATGCATCGTCAACACGAGCGCGGAAGGCGGGGGCTACCAAGGGCGTGGAGTCGCTTTGTTCGATGATGGCCGGGCCGTCGACGCTCGTGCCAGGGGGAAGTGCGTCACGCTGGTAGATCGGCGTGTCGATGAATCCGCGGCCCCGGAAATATACTTGGCGGCTTCCAGCTCTGACGGCACTCCCCCTCACCGTCTCAGCTTTCGTCTCATCGCTCGCGGCGAGCGATTCAGCTCGAACAGCGTTCTCGCTGCCCGCGGGGGCGAGGGATGTTCGCTTCGGCAACGTGCCGATGGCGGTCACACGCAGGGTCACGAGCTCGATGGGCGCATTGGGTAGGTCGTACGTGTAGAGACGCCGGTGCTCGGCGTGGAAGGTGGAGACGAGCTCGCGGAGTCGCTCCGTCGTGAGCGGCCCCTCGCCGAGCGGGCACGTGAGCTCGAAGCTCTGGTGCTCGTAGCGCAGGTCGGCCGCGCGCTCGAAGCGCATCTGCTCGCGCGGCACCTGCTCGCTCGCGAGCCACACGCGCGCCTGCGTCTCGAGCTCCAGCCACGTGGCTTCCAGCGCGGGCACGGCGGCGGCGCCGTCGGCCACGCGGCGATGCGCCGTGCCCACCGTGCGCACGAAGCTGGTGCGGATGTCCGTGTCGAGCAGCCCCCACGTCGAGAGGACGCCGGGGCGCGGCGGCACGATCACCGTGGGAATGTCGAGCAGCTCGGCGAGCCGGCAGGCGTGGAGTGGGCCCGCGCCGCCGAAGGCCACGAGGGCGAAGCGCCGCGGATCGTGGCCGCGTCCTACCGAGACGGTGCGGATGGCCCGCGCCATGGCGTTGTCGATAATCTCCACGATGCCGGCGGCCGCCTCCTCCAGGGAGAGATGCAGCGGCCGGCCGATGCGCCCGTCGATGGCGGCGCGCGCCGCCGGCACGTCGAGCGGCAGCTCGCCACCCAAGAGCGCGGCGGGGATGCGCCCCAGCACGAGATGCGCGTCGGTCACCGTCGGCTCGAGGCCGCCGCGGCGGTAACAGACGGGCCCGGCTCCGCGCCCGCGCTGCACGGCCCCACGGTGAGCCGGCCCCCGCTCGTCACCGAGGCGATGCTGCCCCCGCCCGCCCCGATCGTGTGGATGTCCACGATGGGCAATTTCATGGGGAAGGGCCCGATCATCCCGTCCTTGGTGATCTCGGGCCGCCGGTCTCGGATCAGGCAGATGTCCGCGCTGGTGCCACCCACGTCGATCGAGATGATGTCGCCGAAACCCGCCGAGGCCCCCACGCTCACCGCGCCTACCACGCCGGCGGCCGGTCCCGAGAGCACCGTCTGCACGGGCTGGCGCATGCAGGTGGCCGCGCTCGTGACGCCGCCGTCGGATTTCATGATGAGGAGCGGCGCCTCCACGCCCTCCGCGTCGAGGGCGTCGCGCAGCACACCCACATACCGGCTCACCGGCGGCATCACGGAGGCGTTGAGCGCGGTGGCCATGCTCCGCTCGAACTCGCGGAACTGCGGCAGCACCTCGGAGGACAGTGACACGAGGACGCCCGGATACTCCTCGGCGAGGAGGGCCTGCATCCGCTGCTCGTGCGCGGGATTCGCGTAGGCGTGAAGGAAAACCACGGCCACCGACGGAATGCCGAGCTGGGCGAGCTGTCTCGCTACCGCCCGCGCTTCCTCCTCGTCGAACCGAGTCAGCACCGAGCCGTCTGCGTCGAGGCGCTCCGTTACCTCGAAGACGCGATCGGGCGTGATCGGGCGCACGGGCTTGCTCCAACCGTAGAGGTTGCCGTGGCGCGGGATGTCGTGGCGGCCGATCTCCAGCACGTACTTGAAGCCGGCGGTGGTGACGAGCGCGGTGGGCGGCGTCTTGCCCTCGAGGATGGCGTTGGTCGCCGTGGTCGTTCCATGAAAGACGCGCAACACGTCGGCGGGACCGCGGCCGGCCAGGGACAGCACCTTGCGTACGGCGGTGATGAAGCCGGCCGAGAGATCCTCGGGGGTGGAGGGCGTCTTGGCGATCCAGGTCGCGCCGGTGGCCGCGTCTGCGAAGGTGATGTCGGTGAAGGTGCCGCCAACGTCGATGGCAAGCGTGCAGGTCCTGGGCATGGCGCCCCGTCATTGTAGGGCCGCGCCATCCGGGAGGGAAGCCCACCGCTCTTGTGCAGGGCGCCGGCTTTCGTCTACCCTAACGGCCAGACCGTGACCCGCTCTCTCATCGGCTGCGCTCGTATGTACGCATCGAGCCTCACCCTCTCGACGGCTTGACGCACCCTGCTCGGCTGGGTGTCGAAAACGAGTGGAGCTCGACATCATCGAGCACGCCTATCCCGCCTCGCTCGACGAGCTCCTGCCCCGGTTCGTCGCTCCGTCGTCCGACCGTCTCGAGGTCTTCCTGGAGCGGCGGCACGAGGCGGAAGCGGCGCGCTATCCGCGGCTCGCCTGACTCAGCCTCCATTTCGGAGCGACCCATGAGTGCGGCGTGCGCGGCGAGGCTCGTCGACCCATGAGCGTGTCCCGGCTGCTGCGCCCATCCTCCATCGCCATCGTCGGCGCCTCCGAGAAGGTGGGGCCCGGGCTCAACGCGTGGCTCACCCTGCAGCGCCTCGACTATCCAGGCACCGTGCACCTCGTCACGCCGAGCCGGCCCGAGCTCTTCGGCCGGCGGACTTATCCGACCCTCGACGCCATCGGCGAGCCCGTCGACCTCGTCTTCATCGCGGTGCCCCAGGCCGCGGTAGTGGAAACCGTGCGCGCAGCGGCGGAGCGCGGCGCGGGCGGCGCAGCGATCCTCTCGAGCGGTTTCGGCGAGGCGGGAGCCGACGGAGTGCGCGCCCAGGCCGAGCTCGCCTCCATTGCACGGGCACACGACCTGGCCGTGTGTGGGCCGAACTGTCTCGGCTTCGTCAACTTCGCGGGCCGCGCCGCCGCCTGGGGCACCACCATCCCCGACGACGCCGCGCGGGGCCGCGTGGCCGCGGTGGTGCAGAGCGGCTCCATCGGCATCGCCCTCTTGAATGCCGGCCGCGACATCGGCCTCAGCTACCTCATCACGTCGGGCAACGAGGCGGCAACCACCGCGGCCGAGTACATCGACTACCTCGTCGACGACGACGACGTGGGCGTGATCATCGGCTTCTTCGAGCAGCTCCGGCAACCGCAGCGCTTCGTGGCCGCCGCGCGACGAGCCGCCACTCTCGGCAAGCCCGTCATCGTGGTGAAGAGCGGGCGCTCGGAGCGCGGGCGCGCGGCGGGCGTGATGCGCGTCGGCTCCCTCGACGAGCTGATCGAGATGGCCGCCCTCTGTGCCGGCCTCACCGCGCGGCCGAAGGCGCGCGGCGTCGGCGTGCTGAGTCCGTCCGGTGGCGAGATCGCCCTCGCCCTGGACATCGCGGAGGCTGCCGCTCTCGAGCTGCCCCCCATCGTCGCCGGCGCCCACCGTATCGAGAAGCTGCTTCCCGACTTCGCCCACGTGACGAATCCGCTGGATCTGACCTGGGCCGGCCTCTACGATCCCGCGGTGGCGCGCCGTTGTGCCGAGACCCTGGCCAACGAGCCCGGCGTGGGGATGCTCGTGCTCCTCCAGGACGCGCCGCGCAGCCTCGCCACGCAGCAGGCCGAGCGCTACGCGCGCCTCCTCCGCGCGGTGGGCGAGGGCGCGGCCGCCTCGAGCACGCCCGTCGTCGTCGTCTCGAACCTCGCCGTGGACTTCCATCCCGCCTTCGCGGCGGCCGCGCGCGAGGCGGGCGCGCCGTGCCTCCGCGGCACCGCCGAAGGTCTCTACGCCGTCGCGCGCTATGCGCGGTGGGCCACCTCGCCGCCCGAGGAAGCCGCCGCGCCGTCGCCCGCGCGCATCGCCGCGGCCGCGGAAGCGCGGCATCGATGGGCCGCGCGCCAAGGCAGTCTCGCCCCCGTGGAGCACGAGGCGCGAGCCATCGTAGCGTCGTACGGCATCGACGGGCCCCGCGAGCGATTCGTACGCGATCCCGAAGAAGCGGTGACGGCGGCCCGCGACTTTGGCTATCCCGTCGTGCTGAAAGCCATGCTCGCAGGCGTCGTGCACAAGACCGAGCACGGTCTCGTGCGCGTGGGGCTTCGGAGCGAGGACGAGTTGCGCGACGAGGCAGCGGCCATGCTCGAGCGCGCAGGCGCGGCCGTGCTCGGGCTCCTCGTGCAGGAAATGGTGAAGCCCGTGGCCGAGATGCTCGTGGGCGCTCGGGTGGATCCAGATTTTGGCCCGGTGATCGTGGTGGGCGGAGGCGAAATGCTCGTCGAGGTCTACAAGGATGCGGCGGTGCGCCTGGCCCCCGTCTCCGAGGAGACCGCCCGCGCGATGATCGGAGAGACGCGGGCCGCCGCGCTGCTCGGCGGCTGGCGCGGCCGGCCGCCCGGCGATGTCGCCGCCGCCGCCCGCGCGGTGGCGCGGCTCTCCGAGTTCGTGGCCGACTTTCGGGAGGACGTGCGCGAGGTCGAAATCAACCCGCTCGCCGTACTCGAACGTGGAGTGTGCGCGCTCGACTGCGTGATCATCCCGCGTGAGCCATCGTGATGACGCCAGATCCCCAGATGCAGGCCATCCTGGATCAGATGAAGGCGGCGGGCTGGAAGCCCACGCACACGCTCTCCGTCGCCGAAGCGCGCCACGCCTTCAAGGCCCGCGTGGCCAAGGGAGCGCCCGTGGCCCGAACCGTCGATCGCACCATCCCCGGCTACGGCGGGGCGTTGCCCGTGCGCATCCACTGGCCTGTGGGCACCGGCCCCTTCCCTGCCCTCGTGTTCTTCCACGGCGGCGGCTGGGTGCTGGGGGATCTCGACAGCCACGACGTGACCTGCCGGTCGCTAACCAATCAGGCTGCGTGCATCACGGTGTCCGTGGACTATCGCCTCGCGCCCGAGCACAAGTTTCCCGCCGCCGTCGAGGACGCCTTCGTGGCCACACGCTGGGTCGCCGAGCACGCGGGCGAGCTCGGCATGGATCCGGCGCGGATCGCCGTGGGTGGCGCCAGCGCGGGCGGCAATCTCGCCACCGTGGTCAGCCTCATGGCGCGCGAGCGGGGCGGGCCCGCGCTGGTCTTTCAGCTCCTCATCTATCCCGTCACCGAGGCGGCCCTCGACACGCCGTCGGCACGCGCCGTCACCTCCGACGCCTATCCGCTCAACCGCGCCGACATGGAGTGGTTCTGGGGCCACTACCTCCGCGACGACGCCGACCGGCGCGATCCGCGTGCCTCGCCCGCCCTTGCCCCGAGCCTCGCCAGGCTTCCTTCGGCACTCGTCATCACGGCGGAGATCGATCCACTGTGCGACGAGGGCGAGCGCTACGCGGAGGCCCTCACCCGAGCGGGCGTCCCCACCGTCTATACCCGCTACGACGGCGTCACCCACGGCTTCGTGGGAATGGCGGCCGCCCTCGACAAGGGACGCACGGCGGTGGCGGAGTGCGCACGGGCGTTGCGCGGAGCCTTCGGCACGAGCTAGCTCAGTCCTCGCGCGAGAGAGACACCTGCACGCTGCTGAATCGCCGCAGCTGCACCTTGCCCGGCGGGAGCCCGCGCGGCTTGCTCACGTCGGCGCAGGTCGCCACGTGGACGGTGACGCTGCCGCCGCGCCTGGCCTTGGAGTAGCTCACAGCGAGAGCGGCGGCGAAGCGTAGTGTGTCTCGCGGCAGCCGCTCGAGACCCTCGGGGTTGCGCACGACGACGTGCGAGCCGGAGCCGGCGGCCACGTGGAGCCACGCATCGCGCGGCTCGCCCAGCTTGAGAGTGAGCAGATCGTTGTCCGCCGCCGAGCGGCCCACGAGCACGGTGAAGCCGTCGGGGGAGACGAAGCGTCGCGCCACCGACCGGCCTTGCCAAATCCCCTGCTCGGCGTCGGCGATCGGCAGGTCTGAATGCCTCAGGCTGGACCTCTCAGGGTGATGGTCTAGTCGGCCTTTCCCTTGCCGCGTTCCCGGTAGTCCTGAAAGGGCGCGTCGCGCTGGCTGAGCAGCTGGCGCACGCTCCCACCGTCCCGCTTGAACTGGCGTCGGTACTCGAGGCTGGGCTCTGTCGTGAAGGCCAGCGCCTGCAGCTCGGTGCCGGATCGGATGGCGGCCCGCAGCCCCATGATCTCCATCGCACGGTGGACGGAGCGCTTGTTAATCTGCGAGAGCTCGGTTGGTACGAGGGCCACGCGCTCGGCGACGGTGAGCACGGCCGTCTCGAGCTCGGCGGCCGGAAAAGCGCGATTGGCGAAGCCCTTGGCGGCCGCTTCCACGCCCGTGATGGCGTCACCCGTCAAAAACATCTCCATGGCCGTCCGCATGCCGAGCAGCCAAGGATGGAACTGATTGTCGGGAGGGCTCATCAGGCGCGTGGGCGGATAGCCGATCCGCGCATCCTCGGCGACATAGACCAGATCGCAGCTGGTCGCGAGCTCGCTACCCCCGGCCAGGCAATACCCGTGAACCTGGGCGATGACGGGCTTCGCGAGGTCCCAGATTTTGAACCAGCCGTCCACGACGTGCCGCGCCCACTGCCCCGCGCCGCCGGCTGTGTAGTACGGCTGGTCGACGGCATTGTTCGCGCCGAGATCGTAGCCGGCGCTGAAGGCGGGACCGGCTCCACGAAGGATGGAGACCTTCACGTCGGGATCGGCGTCGGCCTCCTGCAGGGCGGCCAGGATGGCGCCGCGGAGCTCGTTGTTGAGGGCGTTGCGCTTCTCCGGGCGATTCATCGTGAGCCGCCGCACGCCGAGGCGTGGCGTGTCGATCTCGAGCACGTTTGCGGGCATCACACTCCTCCTCTGGATGGGATCGGCACGCTCGGCCGATGGGTCAGCCGAGCTTGACGCCGTATTTCTCGAGGGTGTCCGGGCGCAGCTCCAATCCCAGTCCCGGCGCGTCGGGCACCGCCATGAATCCGTCGACGATCTTCGGGCGCTCGCGAAACAGCTCGAACCAGAGCGGATCGCGCGTGGGATCGGCGAACGACTCGAGGATGAAGCCGGTCGGGCTGGCCGCTACGGCATGGACGTGGATCTGAGGATCGTGGTGCGCGGCGAGCGGCACCTGGTACAGCTCGGTCATGAGCGCGGCCTTCTTCCACGTGGTGAGGCCGCCGGCCCACGTCGAGTCGATGATCAGGTAGTCGACCAGCCCTTCCGCCACCATCGTGCGGAGGCCGAAGGGCGTGTACTCGGTCTCGCCGGCCGCGATCGGCACGTCGACCTCCGCTTTCAGGCGGCGCAGCGCGTGGCGCTCGTCGTACCAGGGCATCGGGTCCTCGAGCCAGAAGATGCGGTGAGGCTCGCAGAGCTTCGTCGCGCGGATGGCCGTCGGCAGGTCCCAGCCCTGGTTGGCGTCGAGCATGATGGCCACGTCATCGCCGACAGCCTTTCGGATCACCGCCACGCGCTCGGCATCGGCCTCCGGCGGCAGGCCCGCCACCTTGACCTTTACGGTGCGATAGCCGTGCTCGAGATAGAGCGCCGCTTCCCGGCGCAGGTCGTCGGGACGCTCGCCGTCGCGGTAGTAGAAGCCGGTGACGTAGGCAGGGACGCGCTCGCGGAGGGCCCCGCCGAGCAGCGCGTGCACCGGGCGTCCCGTCGCCTTCCCCATGAGGTCCCAGAGCGCGATGTCGATGGCGCTCATGGCGGTGATGAGCGGCCGACGCTGCTGGGCGAGCGTCGGGATACCCCGCACGCTCGTGTAGGTCAGCGCGAAGAGGTCCTGCCAGATCCGCTCGACTCCGAACGGGTCCTGCCCGACCAGGAGGGGCGTGACCCGCTCGAGAATCTGGCCGACGGCGCGCATGCCCTCGGGACCGGCCTGGGACAGGAACGGACCATGCGCCTCGCCGATCCCCACGAGCCCGGCGTCGGTGGTGAGCCGCACGATCAGCTCGCTTACACGGCTGATCGTCGAGGTGGACGTGCGGACCGGCTGGGGCAGAGGGGCGGACAGCATGTACGTCTCGAGCGTGGTGATCTTCATTTCGTCGGGCCCCGCGGCGATCATACTCCAGATGCAGGAAAGATCGGTGGGGGACCACGTGGTCCACTTGCCGGGCACATGCCCCCACGCTATAGTCGCCGCGCCATCACGAAGGGGGATTGGTCGCATGAGCTCTTCACCTTCGCTCGGTCGACCGCTTGGTCTGCTTCTAACTGCCCTAACAAACACATTCCTGCGCGCCAGCGTTCTCATTCTCGCCGTTGCCACGGCGCCGGTTGTCATCAGCGCACAGCCCGCCGGGAGGATCTACCGGCTTGGGCTTCTTTCCCCAGAGGCCCCTCCTCCTGGGCTACTCGAGGCGTTCAACGAGGGCTTGCACGATCTTGGCTACATCGAAGGCAAGAACATCCATCTGGAGTCTCGGCATGCCAGCGGGCGGTCCGAACAGCTTGCCGGTCTAGCCGCGGAGCTTGTGCAGTTGCGCGTTGACGTCATCGTGGCAATCAATACATCCGCTGCCCTCGCCGCCAGGGATGCCACGGCGACGATCCCCATTGTCATCACTCGCGTTTCAAATCCGGTGGAGACCGGTCTCGTTCGCAGCTTCGCCCACCCCGGCGGAAATATCACAGGTCTGAGCTTCCAACCTGAAGAGACGAGCGTCAAGCGTTTGCAGCTGCTCAAGCAGGCAGTCCCGAGCGTGGCCCGCGTGGCGGTTCTCTGGGACGCCGTCAATCCAGGACCAAATCTCACGGTCAAGGTGCTTGAGCCGGCGAGCCTCCAGCTGGGCCTGCAGCTCCTCAAGCTTCCGGTGAAGGAGCCAACCGATCTTCAAAGCGCAGTTCAGATGGCCGCCCGGAGTCATGCCAATGCACTCTTCGTCGTCGATGATGTCTTCGTGACCAGCTACAGACGTCAGATACTCGAGATCGCGACAAAGCACTCGCTGCCTGTGATCTCGCAATACAGGGACTTCGTCGAGCTGGGCGGCCTCCTTGCGTATGGACCGAGCATTCGCGAGATGTACCGCCGCACCGCTCACTACGTCGACCGAATTCTCAGGGGTTCCCGGCCTGCGGATCTGCCCATCGAGCAGCCCACGAAGTACGACCTCGTCGTCAATCTGAAGACCGCGACGATGCTCGGTTTCAACGTACCGTCGACGGTGCTCTCGCAGGCAGATGAAGTCATCCACTAGATGGTCATCACGTTGGAACGATGAGGGTGAGCAACTCTAGCGGGGGTTCTCCTTCGGAGGGGTCGCATGAAAGCCGTCGTCATCGGAGAGTCTTCGGGCGCCAACAGGGAAGCGATCATGGCGGTGTATCCGCGCCACAAGGCGGTGGTGGACAAGTTCATCGCGCGGGATGTTGTCATCGGCATCGGCCCGTTCACCGATGGGGGAAACATGGCGATTTTCAAGACGTGGAGGGAGGCGGAGGCCTTTTCGAAAGAGGACCCGTTCATCCTTGAGGGCATAGTGAAATCGTTCGTGATCAAGGAGTGGCGCGATTCGTTGCTGCCGGAGTGAGACCCACGGCCACGAGACAACTCGATGCACGATAAGCAGGTAGCGGCGCCGGACAACACGGCGGTGCGCGTCGCCTTGTGGCGGGCGCTGCACCTACGGGTCGATTCGCCGCCGCACGTATTCGTGGACGAAATCGGCTTGAGGCTGCTCGCTCCAGACGACGGGTGGCAGAGCCGTCGGGACATGAGCTCCTTCACGCGGCCCTTTCGCGCCTCCATCGTGGCCCGCGCTCGCTTCATCGACGATCTCGTTGAGGAACACGTCGCACGTGGCGTAGGGCAGTACGTCATTCTCGGAGCGGGTCTCGACACCTTTGTCCAGCGCCGGCCCGAGCTTGCGTCCCGTCTGCTCGTCTTCGAGGTCGATCAGCCCGGGCCTCAGGCGTGGAAGCGCCAGCGCCTGGTCGACCTCGGCCTCGGCATCCCGTCGTCCTGCGACTCGTGCCTGTCGACTTCGAAGCGGGCGACGCGTGGTGGGAACGGCTGGCCGCGGCGGGCTTCGACTTCGGAAGCCCGGCAGTAGTGGCGTCCACCGGCGTGAGCATGTACCTGACCAAGGACGCTATCGCGGCGACGCTGCGCCAGGTCGCGGCCCTCGCGCCGGGGTCCACGCTCGCCATGTCCTTCATGCTTCCCATCGAGCTAGCGGACCCCGAGGTACGTCCCGGGATCGAGCGAGCGGCCGCCGGGGCGCGAGCCAGCGGCACGCCCTTCATCAGCTTCTTCACACCGACAGAGATGCTGACCCTCGCCCGACATGCCGGCTTTAGAGAAGTTCGGCACGTTTCGGCCGCTGCACTGACCCTACGCTACTTCGCCGACAGAATCGATGGCCTGCGTCCGCCGAATAATTCAGAAGAACTGCTCGTGGCGACTACCTGACTCGCACGGTGATGAGTTTCGGACGACTTGAGCCAGGAAGAGTCGCGAACATTCGCCGAGGGAGAGCATAACACTTATGGCTCGATCTGCGGCGTTTCAGAGCTTGGCCCGAACCATACGCATCGCCCGCTTTTGCGATCGCCACGGCTTGGCGACGCGCGAGGGCGTCGAACGTGCGGCGGCCCTCGAGGCGGTGGATCGTCGCGCGAGTCGGCGGGAGTTTCTGGCCAGAGCCGCCAAGCTCGGGATGGTGGGGGCGATCGGCGCGGTGGCCCGCCCACCCCGCTGGGCACTTGCGGCGCCAGCGCGTCCGAGCGGCGACGTCGCGATCATCGGCGCGGGCCTTGCCGGGCTGGCGTGCGGTGATGAGCTCAGGCGCCACGGGGTGCTCGCGACGATCTACGAGGCGAGCGATCGGTCCGGCGGTCGGTGCTTCTCGCTGGGCGGCGCCTTTCCGGGTCCGGTCGATTTTCCCGGTCAGGTGGTCGAGCGGGGCGGCGAGTTCATCGACAATGCGCACAAGACAATGATTGGCTACGCGCAGAGATTCGGCCTGGCCCTCGAAGACGTGACGAAGGGTCACGATGATGTCTTCTACCACTTCTTCGGCCAGCGTCATGCCGAATCGGAGGTCGTCGACGAGCTCCGTGCGCTCGTCGACGCGATGCGCGATGACCTGCGCACGGTCGGTAATCCGACGGCGGACAGCTTTACACCCGCGGACGCCGTGCTGGACCGCACGAATCTGAGAGAGTACCTCGAAACGCGCGGCGCGGGGAGGCTGATCAAGGCGGTCATCGACGTGGCGTACACGATCGAGTACGGCCTCGAGATCGACCGTCAGAGCTGCATTAACTTCCTGCTGTTCATCCATGCAGACCGGCGTTCGAAATTCACGCCGTTCGGTACCAGCGACGAGCGCTACCACATCATCGGCGGCAATCAGCAAGTTCCCGCTGCCCTGGCCGCTGGCCTCGGCAGGCAAATTCAGTACGGGATGAAACTGCAAGCAGCGGGCAAGACGGCGGCGGGCCGGGTTGAGCTGACGCTCCGGCGCGGCTCGTCGACCGTCCGCGCAACGCACGACGCGGTAGTCTTCACGATCCCGTTCTCGGTGCTCCGCGAGGTCTCTCTGGACACGAGCCTCGGCCTGCCTGCATGGAAGCGCTTTGCGATCCAGAACCTCCAGTACGGGACGAACGCCAAGATGATGCTCGGCTTCAAGGCGCCGATGTGGCGTGGCCTGCGAAGCAACGGCCAGTCGTTCTCGGACCTCGCGAACCATCAGAACACCTGGGAGACGAACCCCAGCCGCGCGACGAGCGCGCACGCAGTGCTGACGGACTACTCTGGGGGCAACCGTGGCGCCCGGCTCGACCCGCGCCGCGTGCAAAGAGAGGCTTCGAGCTTTCTGGGTGATCTGGACAAGGTCTACCCCGGCGCGCTCGCGGCAGCAACCCGCGACGCGAGGGGGAACCTCCTCGCCCACCTCGAGCACTGGCCGTCGAACCCGCTCACGAAGGGCGCGTACACCTGTAACCAGCCCGGCTACTTCACGACCATCGCGGACAACGAGGGAAAACCGGTCGGCAACCTGTTCTTCGCGGGGGAACATACCAGCTCGTTCTACGAGTCGCAGGGCTACATGGAGGGCGGCGTGGTGTCAGGGCTGCATGCGGCGGCTGAAGTCCTGCAGGCGCTGTAGGGGCCGGACGCTCGGAGCGAACGATTCGCGGTCTCGAGGGGAATGTCATGATTGAGTCGCGCATTCTCTGGCCGCTCGGTCGCGTAGCTCTCTGCCTCCTTGCCATTTCGCTAAGCATCACGCCGGGCTTGGCCGCCGGTGATTCAGCGGGGGCCTGGACCGCCCTCGTCACGGGAGGCCACGTTGCACTCATTCGTCATGGCAACGCGCCCCCCGGCTATGGCGACCCGCCCGGCTTCAAGATCGACGACTGCACGACGCAACGGAACTTGGACGAACAAGGACGCGGAGAAGCCAGAGCACTTGGCGAGGCCTTCCGCCACCACGGCGTGCGTGTGGACCGGATCGTGTCGTCGCCTTGGTGCCGCTGCCTGGAAACTGCCCGCCTGATGGCCGTCGGCCCAGTTGAGAGCTCGTGGGCCCTTGTTCCGGATCGGGACCCGAGAAGCCCTGTACGCCTTCTGGAGTTGAGGGAAATGGTATCTGCGTGGCGCGGACCCGGCACCCTCGTGCTCGTCACTCACGCCTTGACCGTTCGGGCGCTGCTCGGTTTCCCGCCGATCCAAGGCGAGACTGTGGTACTCAAACCGGAGTCCGGAAGCGCGGCGGGCGGCGATCTTGTTGGTCTGATCGTCGCACCTGAATAGAGACGGACGACCTCGCGCTCGAGCGGCCGCGCTTCGCGCGGGGCTCACCGCAGGGTTGGACGCTGACAGGAGGCATGCATGCCTGAAGAGCAGAACAAAGCTCTCGTACGGCGCTTCTTCGAGTTGAGCATCACCAAATCATAGAGTAATGCACCGACGGACATTCCTCTGCGAGCTCATCGCCGTCCTCTTCACTTTGCCGCTCGGTGCCGAGGCCCAGCAAGGGGGAAAGTTCTATCGGATCGGTGTTCTCCACCTCACGCCAGACCTGTCGCGGATGGAGGCGTTCCGCCACGGACTGAGCGAGCTCGGCTATATCGAGGGACAGCACGTTGCCATTCTGGACCGATTGGCGGAGGGAAAGGTGGATCGCCTACACGAGCTGGTCGCCGAGTTAGTGCGTCTGAAGGTCGACGTCATCGTCACGGGCGGGGCGACGACGACCCATGCCGCGAAGCAGGCGACCGGCAGCATTCCCATCGTGATGGCGGCTGATGACAATCCCGTCGAGGATGGATTCATCGCCAGCCTAGGACGGCCCGGCAAGAACATCACTGGATTGACCACCCTCGCGCGCGAGTTGAACGGGAAGCGGTTGGCGTTGCTCAAGGAGACTGTGCCCAGAATCGCTCGGGTAGCGGTTCTCTCGAACCCAACCAACCTCTCTTCCGGGCCTGGCCTGAGCAGAACAAGAGAGGCGGCGCACTCCCTTGGTCTCCAGCTCGAAACATTTGAGGTTCGGGGGCCGGAGGAGTTCGACAGCACATTCTCCGCCATGGCCAAGGCGCGCGCCCAGGGATTGGTCCTCGCGCATCAGGACGCGCTCTTCCACGTCCACGCTCAACAGCTCGCGAGCCTGGCTCTCAAAAGCCGGTTGCCGACCGTCTTCTATGTGAAGGACTTCGCAGAGCAGGATGGGCTCATCTCGTACGCACCGGACTACCCAGACTTGTTCCGGCGGGCTGCCGTGTATGTCGACAAGATCCTAAAGGGCGTCAGGCCGGGTGACCTTCCCGTGGAACAACCGCAGAAGTTCGAGCTGATCGTCAACGCCAAGAGCGCCCACGCTCTTGGGCTCACCATCCCGTCGTCACTTCTGACGCGGGCAGATCTCATCATCCAATGAACGCCTGGAAACCCGCAGCGATGCTCGATGAGCAGCCGGTCGCCGAACTCGGCAGTGGCGCAGCCCGCTGGCTCGCATCCAGTCGCCGCGGCTGCTCACCGCAGCGTGTAGTTGGGCAAGATCGATGTGCCACGAGACCAGACGCGAGGATGAAAGACCATGGCGAACAATGAGCGCGCACGATGCCCCGTTCACGCCGACTTTGACCCACTCTCCACGGGATTCCTCGCCGATCCCTTCGCGGTGCTGAGATCGCTTCCCGGCGACACTCCGATCTTCTACGCGCCGTCGATCGACTACTACGTGGTCACACGATACGCGGACATCGAAGCGGTCTTTCTCGACCCCGAGACGTACTCCGCCGGCACCGCCCAGCTCCCGCTTACGCAGCTCGTGCCAGAGGCGGTGCAGATCCTCCTGGGGGGTGGTCACAAGCCCCAGCCATCGATGGTCAGCCTTGACCCCCCGGCCCACACGCGCCTCCGTTCGCCAACCGCGCGAGCGTTCACACCTCGGCGGGTTGCCCAAATGGAGCCAAAGATCCGACGCACGGTCGACCAGCTCCTGAACGCCGTCGACCCATTCGCGTCGTTCGACCTTGTGTCTGCCCTCGCCTTTCCGCTGCCCGCGACGATTATCTTCAGTTTCGTCGGCATCCCCGAGTGGGACTGGCCGCAATTGAAAGAGTGGTGTGGCCACCGCGCCGCGCTTGCGTGGGGACGACCCGCGCCCGAGGAACAGGTGCACCACGCCACGAACATGGCCGCGTATCGTGGCTACCTGCGCGAGCTCGTGGCAACGAAGGTCGCCGCGCGCGACGATGACTTCGCCAGCGCGTTACTGGCGATCCACGACGAGGATCCTGAGGCCCTGACGCACGAAGAGATCAGCTCGATCCTCTACTCGCTCACCTTCGCCGGCCACGAGACGTCGACCTACTTGATCGGCAACGTAGTACGACGGCTGCTCGAAGATCCTGCGCGATGGGATTCGGTTGTCGCCGACCCGAAGTTGATTCCTGGCGCGGTGCTCGAGACGCTCCGGTATGACCCGTCCGTCCCGGTCTGGCGGCGCGTCACGAAGCGGGCCGTGACCCTCGGCGGCGTGCACCTTCCTGAGGGGGCGAAGCTCTTTCTCTGGCTGGCGGCTTCGGGGCGCGACGCCTCCGTATTCCCGGAGCCAGAGAAGTTCGATCTCGAGCGGACGAACGCGACGAAGACACTCGCGTTTGGCAAAGGGATCCACTACTGCCTGGGCGCCGCCCTGGGCAAGCTCGAGGCGGAGATTGCCCTCGAGGGATTGACCCGGCGGTTTCCTCGCCTGCGGCTCGTCGAAAGGCAGCCACTCTCCTTCCACGCGAATATTTCCTTTCGAGGACCGCAAGCCCTTTGGGTGCACGTGGCGCCTTGACCTCTCGGGCAAGCTCGACGGCAGCCATCCATGTCGCCAGCCGTCCTCCTCCCAATGCCGGCGACGCCGGGCGGCTCCGTGCTGGACCCGAATCAACGACCATGAGCGCAGGTGTGAGACCGCGCAACTCGCAGAGCACGTTTCTCCACGAGGAGGTCAAGAAATGAAAGCTCAACCGTTTGTCGTAACCGCCAAGGACTACGCGCCTGCGTTGAACGTACTCGGTATCAGGCTGACCGTGCTGGCTTCAAACACGGCGACACAAGGCTACGAAATCACGCGGCAGCAAGGCGAGAAGGGAATGGGTCCGCCCCCGCACAGCCACAACTGGGACGAGTCGTTCTACATCGTCGCGGGGGAAGTGGAGTTCACCTGCGCCGGCAAGACCACGGTATGCCCACCCGGCACGCTTGTGCACGTGCCGGCCGGCACAGTTCATAGGTTTCGTTACCTCACCGACGGCTGCGACGTGCTCGAACTCACCGGCCAGGGCAGCAACGCCACACAGATGTTCACGGCCGTCAGCAGGGAGATTCCTCCGGGTCCCCCTGAGATTCCGAAGCTGCTAGAGGTATTGAAGCAGAACGGCGTGACCGTGCAACCTTGAGTTCCCCTGGCAAAACGTGACTCGAAGAAGAGCGGCCAAGGAGTAGAGGCACAGATGAACCC
>Ga0306921_10000979_pt1 | contig 27062 bp, 24 predicted proteins | sample sta12Cox44000080_FD_203760 | JGI IMG/M metagenome (GOLD analysis project Ga0306921, IMG submission 203760) | Lab enrichment of tropical soil microbial communities from Luquillo Experimental Forest, Puerto Rico - statoxic.12C.oxic.44.000.080 (v2)... | ecosystem: Environmental > Terrestrial >...
CAGGTCGCCACGTAGAGCTGCGCATTGCCCGTTTGCGTTCTCTCCGTCCATGCTACGTAGGGTATTCCGTTCAGCAACGCGATGGAGGAATCGTAGGCCCAGCCAGCGGGACTTACATTGAGCGACCCTCCCAGCCCAACCCACTGCGACCCGTTCCAGGTTGAGACATAGACCAGTGGGTTGGTATCGGTATCGGGCGTGCCAAGTGTGCGGGTGTACTCGGTCCAAGTCACATAAGGATGAGTTCCATTGCTGGCAATGGCGATCGAGGCAGCTGTGGTCCCGGCCGACGCACTTGCCTGATTCAGCGGCCCCGAGCCCACGAGATTCCAGGCTGATCCGTTCCAAGCCTTCACGTAGGCGAACGCGGCTTGCGGATAGGTACTGTCATTCACTTCCAGGAATGCAATATGCGGAGTGCCGCCGACGTCCACCGGCTGTGACCGCGATTGGGTGCTGCTCGAGCTGCCGACCCTTCCGATATAACCGCCCTGCCACGAGCTACCGTTCCAATTCATCGCGGCGATCTGCGGAGAGGAGCCGTTGGGCGCCTCATACCACGATGCCCACGGTGCGCCGGCGATGATCGCCATCGAGGGTTGATGTGCTTCCAGGGTGCTGGCGCTGATGAAGCTCCCTAGCGACAACCAACTGCCTCCGATGTATTGGTTGGCATAAACATGCGGCCAGGCGGCATTTGAACTGTCAAATGGAGAACCTACTTCCGACCAGGCGACAAAAACCGAACTGCCGTCGCTCGCAACCGAAGGCTCCTTTCCCCATCCCGCAGGATTCCGGTTGATACTGCCCTGAGCCGACAAAGAAGACGGCGACGTGTTGCCAGGGTTGGGACCACTGCCGGCGTATCGGAATAGCCATGTCTGCTGCGCATAGGCTGTCCACGTACCCCCGTAGTAACCGCCTAGACCCGAATGCGCGAGCACGAACGCATTGTGCTCGGAGTCGTACGACATCCGGGAGAAGTCTTCATAGCCGATGCCTGGCGATTGAGGGGGCTGGAGCTGCGTCCACTTCACACTCGTGGGATCGAAGATCCAGGTGTCACCGAATGCGCCACTCGGATCCACGCTCCCATCACTACCAGCGCCGACGCCACCATAAAGAAGGAAGATGTTGTTGGTGGAATCGTACGCAAACATCGCGCGGTAGCGACCAGGTGGCTTGACTCCGCCGGCTGGGGTGATCTGCGTCCACGTGTTGGTCGGAACATCGTACTTGTACAAATCCGCGAAGTACGTTGAACCGTTGTATCCGCCGAAGAGATAAACTCGTTGCTCGCTGGTGTTATATGCCATCGACGGCAGGATCAGCGACGGGTCAGGCGGCGTGCCCCCTGGATTCGTCTGCTGCCAGGCATTGGCAGAGGGATCATAGATCCAGGTGCCCATGAAAGAAGCGCCGCCCTCTGCAATGAATCGGTTATGAGCAGCATCAAATGCTCCCCCGGGCTGCAGCATCATGAAATTCGGGGTGGCAGAAGTTTGCTTGTCCCTGCCCGATTGACCCGCCAGGTCGTACCACCAGTCGTGGTTCAAGTTCTCGGGCTGGTTCGATCCGGTTGTGCAGCAGTGATAGAGCAGTGTGTTGTTGTTCGGGTTGTAGTCAAAAAATCCCTGGGATTCTCCGCCCTCGGGCATGTTTTCGGTATGGAAGTTGCCTCCCATGTCGATTACATCCCATGTGTTGGCGTCGAAGTTGTAGCCGAGCAAAGTTTCGTTCGGCTCGGAGTTATTCTGGTGATAGATGGCGAGCATCATGGAGCGGTGTATCGGCGGCGCGTACACCAGTTGCTCCCATGCGTTTGCCGCCACCGGCGCTCCCTTGGTCAGGACCATCGTCCACTTGCCATTCGCTATCGGTATGCCCGGCGCCGCCGCGGGCGTTATGACCGTGAAGTCCGCCAGTGTCGCCTGGTTGCCCGGGCCGTCGCTTGACCTGACTCGATAGTGATAGGTGATGGAGGGCGCCAGGCTCGATAAAGCGATGGAGTGACTCGTAACCAGGCTGCTGTTCAGAGCTGTCGAAGAACCGTAAGCGGAAGTCGTGCCGTAGTCCACCTGCGATGTGGCGGGCTGATCCGTACTCCACGAGATCGTAGCGCTGGTCGGCGCGGTTGCTGAAGCCGAGACACCGGAGATGACGGGTGTACCAGCGAGCGCCTGTGTTTTGAGCAACAAGGCAAGCACGAAGAGCTGAAGAGCCCGGACCGAAACACGGATCACGGACTGGGTCGGCTTGCCGCGCGCAATAAGACTCTCCCTCAACGTATCCCCCAATGTCTGGTTCGAAGCGGCGCCGCGGCTGAACTCATGCCCTCGCCCGTACGCCTCTATGCCTATGACAATAGCATAACACGGGCGCGACTGCGGAAGTACAAAACCAACTTACTCAAAGCGGGAGGTCAACTTGGTTCTAAGCTCTTCAGGTTGTCCGCTTCGCGAGCGGCCAAGTTCCACGCGCTGGAAATAATTCTTGCCATAGATTGCACTCGCGACAAGAAAGTCACGCAGTCCGCGAGATTTTCGGTACAACGGTCGGTTATAAACCGATTGGAGATCTTCCAGCGTCAATTTTAGATCGAGAAAGTTATTCAACTGGTCGAGCGTAGATTCCGGCACCAGCAATAACTGCTCGAACGAAACGCGCATGTACGGCAAACCGTTGAGCTCGAGGAACGCCTCGATGGATGCGTTTATCTGTCCTTCATACTGCCGGTAATACCCGTAGCTCATTACTATTCGCCGCCTGGTCGTAGACATCCAGCCCTGAAGAGACTCGCGCGTGAGCCAAACAAACCGGACATCGTCGAAGCACAAGATCTGCTGCCAAAAACGAATAGTGAGCCAAAGCCGCGGATCCTTGAGTATCCACGGCGCTCGCGCGCGCAGCCGCAGCACGAAATCGCGATAAGGACTGAGATCGATTCCGTCGCCGGCCATGGAAATGGCGCGTAGCGCATTCCACGAGAACTCGGTCGAGTAATCAATCGGGCAGCCGGCCTCCTTTAGCAAACGTTTATTGAGATTGGTTAGTTCGAGGTTCTCAAAGGTGTCGTACTCCTTTTGTACCGTCGCGTCGCCCGCCCATAGCCCGCCTCGCACGAGCAGGCCGGCCAAGACCGAGCTCCCTGTGAGCCCTGTTGTAAGGACAATGACGTTAGACATGCTGAAATGGTGCGCGAAGACGAGGCGGGCTGTCCCGAAGTCGCTGCGAGTCGTTATTTTTTCGTGCCAATCAGAAGATGTATTATTACATTTGGGTAGCGCTGAGTAAGAGATCAACCCCAACCGGCCAGCACGTCGTCGCCACCGAATGTCGGCTACGATTCGATCGATCTCATCGCCCGCGATGAGTATTTTTGCAGGTGCCTTGTGACTATTCCGAGATTGATGAAGTCTCTGTTCACCGCGCTGGCGCTGGCCGGCATCCCCCTCGTAGAGGCGTCAGCGGGGTCGATTATTCCGGGGTACCCAGATCAGGTGGAGACGGCCTTCGACCCGCGCGAAGTGGCCTGGTTACCGCATTACTGCATTTACACCAAGGTCTTCCGCCTGAACGTCCCGGGGGGCGATAACAAAGCCGAGATCGATCGGTGGCGTGCGAACATGGGCCCGCCGTTCGAATGGATGCACCATTACTGCTGGGGGTTGATGAAGACGAACCGCGCACTGATGCTTGCAAGAGACAAACGAACCAAGACGTTCTATCTCAAGGATGCCATCACCGAGTTCGATTTCTTTCTAAGCAAAACCACTCCGCCCCGCGATTTCGTTCTGCTGCCCGAGATCCTCACGAAGAAAGGCGAGAACCTGATCCGCTTGGGGCGCAGCGTGGAAGGAGTGCCCGAGCTCGAGCGGGCGATCGAGATCAAGCCGGACTATTGGCCGCCTTACGCGGACTTGAGCGACTACTACAAAAGCACCGGAGACGTCGCCAAGGCACGTGAGCTATTGGAGAAAGGGCTGAGCTTTGCGCCGGATGCAACAGCGCTGACCCGCCGCCTCGCCGAGCTCGATAGCGCGAAGGAAAAGAGGAAGGCTTCACAGCGAGAAACATCCGGGGGCTAGTAGGACTGGTGGAAGAGGACGAGTCAAGCATTGGAATCGGCAGGCTTGCGCAAAGTAGCGAAGATCCAGCCCCGCAGAAACGCGAGTGCCGGAACCTTGTCGAGGATCTTCTCGTAGCCCGTCGCTAGCAGAAACAGAAGCCCGTTGAACATGAAATACGAGGGATACTGACCCAGGTAGCGGAACGAGACTCGCTCGAACCCCGCCTGGTTTGCCCACGTGTCGATCGCCCTGCGCGTATTGGTGCGGTACGCGACGGGGAACACATCTTCTTCTTGTCGCCCTTCGGTCCGGGCCACGATCCATGGGTGAAAGCGATTGGGAACCAGCTTCGCGATGAGGGAAGCGTAGTCCCACAGATTCGCGGTGAGAAAGACGAAATGACCGCCTGGCTTTAGCACGCGGTGGATCTCGGCGAACACCGGCGCCGGCTCGGTCACGTGCTCCATTACGCTGCGGGCCATCACGACGTCGACGCAGTTGCCCTCGAGCGGGATCGCCTTGAGGTCGCAGCGGTACAACTCCAGGTCCTGCACACGCGGATCGAATTCCACGAGATCAACCCCGATGAGCCGGCGAGCCCGGCCACGGTACTGGACGAGGATGGGCGCCGTGCGACCGCAACCCGCGTCGAGCAGCGTGTGGTCGGGACTGAGGACGCGGTTGATCTCCCTTTCGAACAAGCGATAGGGGTGGTCCTGCCGTCCGAAGTATCTGTCCTTGAAATACTGCGCGAGCGCGGTCATCGGCCGACGATCCGTCCGGGCGCCTGCAGCCTAGGCGACCTTCATTGCTGAGGTTGCGGCTCGGTTCCCGCTCGGCACCGCGGTGACACAGCTCGCCATGAGGCGCAGCCCGAGACGGCGCGGGTTCCTGTCCCATGGACCGAACCGCGGCAATTGAAAGATGTCGCTGCCGCGGTGGGCAACGCCCGGTAACGTCGACACTGCGGCTCTGAACCCCGCCTCCCTGACAAGCCGCACATGCTGCGCTGTGTAGTCGACACCCGGCTTGCCGTTGGGGTAGGCGAACGAAACGACCGGTGCATCGGTGATTTCCTCGAGGATTCGCTTGCTCGCGACGATCTCCGACCGTGCTTCGTCATCGCTCAGCGAGGCCAAAATCGGGTGATTGACCGTATGCGCACCGATTTCCATTCCCTCGCGGTGGAGCTTCGCAACCTGGTCGGGTGTCATCATTGCGCCTTTCGGGGTGGGAGAGCGAAGCGCTCCAGGTAACTCGTCTACGATCGACTGGCGCTCCGATGGGCGACGATGCTTGAGAGCGCTGATCAGTCGCTCCACGGCGGCGCGCCGGCTCGGGAGAGCGTCCAGCTCGATGGTGCCGAGTCCGAGCTTGGAAAGATCGTGGTTCCCTGGCGGCGCGCGCCTGACCGTCTCAATCACGATATCGTTGAACATGATGCCGCCCGCCGAGAACGCCGTCGAAATGAAAAAAGCTGCGGGCAGTTTCGAGCGCTTGAGGACGGGCAGCGCGAACAATTCGTTGTCTGCGTATCCATCGTCGAAGGTTATCGACACCGCACGCGCCGGCAGTGCGGACCGTTCGAGGCGCTCGCAAGCCTCCCCGAGCCGTAGCACGTTGAAATTGGCCGCGATAAGCCGCATGTGCCGCTCGAACGTCGGCGCGTCGATCTCATCGTGCAGCAACGGGTCGGGCGAAGAGAGGATCCGATGGTAAATCAGGATGGCGAGCTTTCCCTTATGGCCGGCCGGGGAGAGCAGGCTTCCAAGACCTCGGAACAATGCGCTTTCGAGGTTCAACGGGTGTCGGTCCTCGGAGATCGAGCCGTGTCGAGGGCCACGAGCGGCGGCGATGAATCGATGGTCCCCGGCGCTGTCGCTTTCTGCACACCGGAGTCGACCAACCTCTTGGTTGCGATCACTGCCCCGATAAGGTAGTAAGGCACGTCAAAGTTGACCAGGCTGAGAAACGCTCCACCCACGAGGAAACCCGCGAAGCTCACTTGCATCATCAGCCCGAAGTCGCGCGCCCACGCGTACTCCGGCCGGCCCTGGGCCGTGCGGCCGAGGCTGCTCGCGCTTCTCCACAACGCGAGATACAGAAGCAAGTAGAGGCCCAACCCGACAAACCCGTGCTCGCCGAGGGCCTGAAAATAAATGCTGTGTGCGACTTGCGGTGGAAAGCGCGGATCCGGAGCGTACTTCTGAAATACCGCGTCCTCGGCCACGTCAAAGCCACCCCCGACGATTGGCCTGTCCTGCGCCAGATGGAACATTGTGGCCCAGACGTTGAGTCGCCTGTTGGCAGAGTCATCCTGTTCGAAATTGACTATCGTATCCATTCTCTCGTACCAGCGCTCCGGCAGATAAGCGAGCACCGCCAGAATCGTCGCGATCGCTACCAGCAACAGCATCAACTTCTTGCGGCTCTTCCACCACAGGACAGCGAGCATCGCGCTCACCGCGACCAAAGCGCCGCGAGAATAGCTGCCTGCCGCGGCGACGCCACTGAGCAGCATCATCGCAGTGAGACCCCAGCGCACGTATCTGTGCGGGCTCGTAAGCTGCAGGTAGCGCATGAGCGGAATCATCATGATCACGGCCACGGCAAGCGCGTTGTTGTCCTCGATGTACGAGCCGGGCGGACCGTAAATGCGGTTTTCGCCACCGCTCAGGAGGAACCATGCTCCTCCCTTGACTGCGTAGTATGCGATGGAGAGCACAATGACCCAGATCAACTGGCGCAAATGCTCCTTTCGATGGAGCAACACCGGGATCAGGAATGCCATGAGCTGTGTCTTTGCCATGGCGGTCCACAGCTCATACGACTGAGATGGATACAACGCGTACAGCGTCGTGATGCCGGTCCACGCGGCGAAAAAAAGCAGCGCCACCGTGAGGCCGCTTAGGGGGGGCGGCCTGAGATCCCTGCTGAACACACAGCTCACCAGCGTGACGACGGCGATGATCGCGGCGAGAGGAAAATCGTGAATGAAACCCCACGTGAGTCGGTGGGGGTTCATGACGCTGAGCCACACGTACGTCAGCACGCCGACGTAACTCCGCCACACGATAAACGGAATCACGCCGAGGGCAATCGCCGAGAGGAGAATGTCTCTCATCGCAGGCTAGCAGGGAGGATGTGAGCGCACGGTTGTATTCGCTCTCCGGCTCTTGCGTGCCAATCGCAGCCGTTCTTCTTAAGGCAGTGCACGCTTTACAGGAAATCTCAAGTGGCGGATCACGGCGGCTTCTATGCCGGGCGGCCTCCCCGAGAGCAGCCATAGGCCGAGTAGGCCGACTAAATAAAGCGCGGCACCCAAAGCAATTTTTGTGGCCAGTACCACCCAAAGTACGCTTGAGTATTCCCAAGGCAGCATCATGCCGCCGACCATGAATGCCCCTGCGGCAAGCGGGCGCCACACTGCGCCCAGTAAATCGCGCATTTTAACGGGACACACACGAGAAGCCAGATAGAACATCAGTGGCAGCATTATCGCTGCGACGACGGCACGAGAGATGGCCACCCCCTCAATGCCATAGTGGTCAACGCTGTAAAGGATGAGCGGAACCAACAGAACCAGCTCCAGCCACGCTTGTATGGCGGACACCTGCGTTTTGCCGTTGACCCAGATCGGCACTTCTAGAACGAGCGCGACTCCGGCGAGCGCGCCGTACACGGCCAGCCAGCGAACGAGCGGTATTGCCGACTGCCACTGTGCCCCGAGCAAAATAGGAACGATCTCGCCGGCGGTGATCATCAGTCCAAATCCTATCGAGACGCTGAGGATCGCCAGTGTCGAGAACGATTGGAGCACAGCGGACCGGAACGCAGTCGGGTCGCTCTGCAGCCTCGAGAGCGTGGCGAACAAGGCTCGCCGCATGGGCATCACCAACTCTGCAGTGGGCATGGTCGCTAGCTCCCCGCCAACGTGGTAACCGCCTAGAGCTGTTGCGCCAACCACTCCTCCAATCAGAAACTGGTCTGACTTACGACTGAGAAAGGAACCAATCCTGGAGACCAGTAGCCAGTTCGAAAACGACCAGAGCTGGCGTGCTCTTGCGAGAGAAATACGGGGCCGATACGGATGCATCGCGTAACTTAACCCTACGCTGATGAGTCCACCGGAGACCATGCCGATTACCAATGCCAAGTAATTCCGAAAGAAAAATGCAGCGGCGACCGTCACGACCAGATTCAGGACTCGGCTGTAAACGCTGAACCGAAACTGCTTTGCGAAGTCCAGCTCCTTCTGGAATGCCACGACGCCGATGTTCTGAAAGCCTTCGATCGCCGATTTGGCGGAAAGCCAGATCAAAATCGAGGCCACCCTCGGCTCGTGGTAATACCCGGCGGCGAACGGCGCGACCAGCAGCAACAGGATTGCTATCACTATTCCCTGCACGAGCTGGATGGTCCAGGCCGAATCGCGGTATTCGCGCGTATCGTCCTTCGCGCGTATGAGCGCCAAATCGACCCCAGCGTACGCAGCTGTATCGAGCAGGCCCGCAATCACCAACGCCATGGCCACAACGCCAAAATCGGCCGGCATCAGAAGGCGGGCGAGGATGGCCACGCTGATCAAGCCGATCAGGCGCATGGCCCAACGCGCGCCAATCATCCAGGCCGAGCCGCGAATGAGCTGGCTGGCAACCGACGTCGCGGGAAGCTCGCTACTCACTGGCGCATTGCCGGCGGTTGGGGGTCGATCGAAAATTTCGCTTGGCCAGGCGCCTTATAATGCTGCGGCATCGCCGTCGTAAGCTGCCCGTGAAGGTAGTCGTAACACGCCTGTGCTCCAGGTATCCCACGCGTCACCGCGATAGCCAATGCGGCGCGCAAATACAGGAAAAACTGGTAATAGCCCTGCGGGTAGAACTGTGCCATCAGCGTACGACCATCCCAGCCCGTGGTATCGATCTTATGGCCGGTTGTGTCGGAATGGCCATCGGAGCCTGAAGCGTAATAATTCCAGTAGTCGGACCACGTCCGGACCGTGGTGGAATCCGGTGAGGCATCCTTGTATGGATATTGCTGAAACGTTCCCCAGCCGGACTTGTTCGGAACCGAATAGTACGGCGCCGGCCATTGTCTGTTCCAGCCCGAGGTGCCATTCGTCATCTGGATTTGTTTCTGTATTGACCAGGTAAAGACCGGCAGCCAATTCGCGAACCCCTGATCAATCGCCATTCCCACCACCGCACTGAGCCACGCGGCCTGCCAAGAGGAATCCAGATCGCTGCGTGTCCACACTCTGAAGGTCGAATGGATCCGAGCCGGAGAATTGACGTACTTCAGGGCGAACTTCAGATTGTCATCGACGCACGTTTGCCAGTAGCTTCTCGGACGAAGCCATGATGGCACCGACACGGGACAGCTCGCTGTTAGCTGAAACAGGTCCCGCAATCCCCATGCGAACGCGCGTGTTTCGCCCGGGTACATCAGACCGCCGAGATTCTGATCCTGGCGTGGCGTGCGGTTCCAAAGAATCCGCCAGTTGACGCCAAATTGCAGTTCTTCGAGGAAGTAGGGATCGTCCGTCAGAAGCCAAGGCATGTTTGCGCAAGGATACCAATGCGCCGCCTCGAGGCCGACGAAGTTCCGGTCGATTGCCGCGTTACCCGCAGGCGCGTCGTTGATCGTACCGCTATTGCTCTTGAAGAATGTCGTCGTATCGCGAAAGCCAGGCATGCTGCCGGTCGCGTCATCGCGAATGTGCATGCACCAATTACTGCACCATTCGCCCTCCGTGCGAAGCGTCGCCAGATTGTTCGCTCCGCCGAAGATGACGTAACTGGCGGCTGACTCGGTGAGATGGCCGATCTCCTCATGATCGCCGCCCGCGGCCATTGCCGGATCAAATGGATAGGCGGGACCCGGCCGATGCGGCGCAGTCATCGGGCCAACCCAATCGACCCGATAAGATGCGCCGGTTCCGCCGTACATTCCCGTGGTGCCGAAGTTAGGGATCCACCCGCGAGCCCTAAGCAGAGCGGGTGATCGTACGACGGGACGCTCGGACGACTGGTATCGCCAACGAGCGTACCACCAGTGCTTCGGAACAGTATATGTAGCCTTGGTGGCCCCGACCTTCTTGATCGCCGCGGTGTAGGGACTCGTGATGTGCAGGGGAGTCCCATGCGTCGCTCGTCCGTACTCGACGATCACCTCATCGCGCCAGTTCGTTATGGGCTCTTGAATGCGTTGCCCGCTCGAATCAGCATCAACGCGAAACCAAACTCGCCAATCAGGGAACGACGGATCCGTTGCAAGGTAGCATTTCTGTCGAACGAATTCACCGACAAAGTCTCCTCTCTCAACGGCACCGGAGCCATCAAAAGTCGCGACCTTGCCGCCGCCGAAATCCAATGTAACGCTCAAGTCAGCCACCGAACCTGCGACGATTCGCGAAGCGCTGCCCTCGTACCGGTAAGCCCACGTCGTTGCTGCGCCAGACGAGCCAACCGGGGAGCCAGTCTGGAGAAAGATGAAGCAACCACTCTCCGGATCGAAATCAAGACAGTGGAATGCCTGGTTCGGTAATCCGGTCGAACCCGCTTCGAGTTTCATGTTCTTGCTAGTCCATGAGTGCTTCGCGGGGTCGAAGGCGTAGAAGACTCCGTTGGTGACATTTCCACCGATAATCCGATTCACGGAGTCATAGGCGAATCCGCACACCACGCCAAGCGCGTTCGATGGCCGAGCGCCGGTAACGGTCAGCGCAGCGATTGTGGAGTTACTGAAGTTAGTGCGGTCGACTCTGATCTCCCACACTCGGCCGTCGCTCTGGAAGGCATAGAACCGCCCGCTGGGTGGGAAATACACAAGGTCAGGCGAGCCGTCCACATTCGCAATCGGTCCTGTGACGTAGTCGTCGTTTTCCGGGTCATAAAGCCACAAGGCCCCCTCGCCAGCTTGGCTGTTGGGTCCCACGATGAGAATCTTGTTGGAGACCGGGTCCAGCGCCGCGGCGGAGGCGAAGTACCACGGCGCATTCGGCGGAGTAGCGTAGGCGCTGCCAAGCCGACTATAGGTCCAAACGCCAGTCCCGAAGTCATAGTAGCTGACGCGTCCGCCCCAGCCGTTTTGCTCGGGCCCGAAGCTATTGCCGAGGTGGTCCGGCATACCTCGGGGACACATCATGTAGAAGCTTCGTCCGCGAACAAGGGTGAGATTGTAGGTGTGCCGCGCGGTCGGTTGATTGGTGCTTATGTACCTTCCACGATCGCTGTCCAGGTTCGGGACCTTTTGCATTTCAGCGACCGGGGTAGGAGAGTACAAGCTCGACCATTGCAGTGAACTCAGGTCGAGAACGCGAATATCGGTTTCCTGCGATGGTCCGTGCCCGCCGCCAAAAACGCATATCCGCTTACCGACCGGGTCGTACGCAATCCCCGAGTAATCAGTAATATTCGCGGCGGAGAGCGGAGGGGTGTTGAACTGCGGCTCGGGATTTGCGTAAGGGCCCAGATCGCGAGCGGTATTTGGCGCGAGCGTCGAGAGCGGCGCGGAGACCTTGGCGACGGCTTTTGTTTTAGGACGCTTGCCGAGCGTTGATTCGAGCTTTTGGCCCCACGCGGCGAGAGGCGTGGCGAGGAGACTGCTCGCTAGCCTGCGGATAAATTTGCGGCGATCCGTGCTCATCTCTTTGTCGCCGCAGAGCAGGCCGCGCTGCGGTAGCGACCTTCTTGGAACAATTGATCGAATAGTAGCCGTAGCCGAGCGCAAAGGCAGGGAAAATGGCCGACGCACCGAAGATCGCGGTCTTTTTTGGCAAGCGTGAAAGTGCCTGGCTCCTTATGGCGGCAGCGCTCTGCTCCCCGTTTCTCTTCGCAGCGGAGCCCGCGCCGGTGTCGACGATCGTCGGTCCGGACTCGTATCGCGAGGCGATCGCCCGGGCAAAACCCGGTTCCGTCATCCAGCTCGAGCCGGGCACGTATAACGATGGTCTCCGGATCGAAGGGCTCAACGGAACCGCTGACAAGCCCATCGTCATTGAGGCGGCCGATCCGTCGCAGCCTCCGCGATTCCCGGCCAACCCGGGAAGAAACACCGTCAGCATAGTGAATGCCAGCTATGTCGCTCTCCGCAATCTGGTGCTCGACGGTCGCGACGTGCCGGTCGATGCAGTGAAAGCGGAGGGGCATTCGCAATTTGCGCACCATATCACCATCGAGGGGCTGCGCATCATCGGACACGGCAGCGACCAGTCGATCGTGGGAATCTCAACCAAGTGTCCCGCATGGGGTTGGATCATTCGACGGAACGTGATCGTTCGTCCGGGAACCGGCATGTATCTTGGCGACTCGGACGGCAGCGCGCCGTTCTTTGCTGGCCTCATCGAGTACAACCTCGTAGTCGATCCGCGCGGATACGGCATTCAGATCAAGCACCAGGTCGCTCGATCCGTGGATCACGGAGAGCCGATCGGTCCCCAGACGACCATCATCCGCCACAACGTCCTGAGCAAGCTCGACAATGCGAGCGAGGGTCGAATGGCGCGCCCCAATCTCCTCGTCGGACATTTCCCGAGGTCTGGTGCCGGAATGAATGATCGGTACGCAATCTATGGCAATTTCCTGTATGCGAATCACACCGAGGCGCTGTTTCAGGGCGAGGGCAACGTCGCACTCTATGTGAACCTCTTCGTCAACGCCTTCGGGGACGCGGTGCACATTCAGCCGCACAACGACGTTCCGAAGGCAATCTGGCTCTTCAACAATACGATTCTCGCCGCTGGCCATGGCATCGTACTTCGAGGTGCGACCCGCGGCTATCTGCGGTCGCTGCGGGCCAACATCGTGTTCTCGGAGGGTGATGCCCTTTCGGGCGCTTACCCCGGCAATCTCATAGGCAAATATCGAGACGCGGACAAGTATTTGACGGCTCCCCGAGCTCCTCCTGGGCGGATGAACCCGCGGCTCAAGCTCGTTTCCACTCAGAAAAGAGCAGGACGGTCGATCCCCCGCGAGTCATTCCCGGATGCTGATCGGGACTTCGAGGGGTCGCCAATCGCGGAAGGCGATATCGGCGCTTACGCGCGCGCCGGGAGTCCCCTAGGCTGGCCGCCGAGCATCTCGACCAAGCCTGCGGTCGCTCGATGAAGGGCGGCCAGACCTGGCACCCTCATGCATCGCCGCAGTGTGGGTCAGCGGCTCTTGCCGAGACGTCTAACCAACCAGAGCGACCCCAGGCCGAGCGCCAATAGCGCCATGGTGCCGGGCTCCGGGGCGCGGCGCGGTGGATGCTTGTGAGGATGGTTGGTGGCGATGATGTCGGTGAATCCCGAGCCGGACCCACTGTCTGTGCCGGTGCCGGTGCCGCTGGCAGTCGGGTCCGAACCTGGACAAGGAGTAGTGGTACTCGCGGTAGTAGTACTAGGGGTCGTAGTAGTCGTAGGATCCGTTGGCGGAAGCGGTGCCGGTCGCTGGCGATGTCCCCTGCTCCGATGCCCTGTGTTCGATACCGGAGGAGTGATATCTACAGGAGGCGTGATCACTGTTGGCGTAGTGATCGCTACTGTGGAAGTGTTATCGCAGTTAACTCCACCAGTGCCCGGGTTCGGAGGAGGACAGGGAGTAGTCGTTGGCGGGACCGGTGCTGGTCGCTGGTGATGTCCGCTGTGGTGAGCCCCCGCGCTCGGTGTTACCGGAGCGTTTGCTACGCAGTTTCCGTCGGCAACAGTGCCGCCGCCCTGGTGTCTGTGGGAGCGCGGGCCGCCTGGCCCTAGAGGCGCCCCGAGCTGAGGCTGTTGAACGTTCTGCTGGCCCGTGGAATCAACTGACGGATGAGCCTCTGCGTCGCGTGGACTGGATGGAAGCACGCCGCTCGAGTCGTGCGTTTTTGCTTGCGTCGTGGGCGCGACGGATGCAATGGCCAAAACAGCCATTGCCACCAAAAATCTAGCGAGCCACCAACTTTTCATTGGGCGAGATGATACATCACCGGGTTGGGCAATAGCTTGTTGGTGCATATCCCGTGCCTCAATTGAAAAGCGCTTGAAATTTCAGCAGATTCTCTCTGCCTCTCGCCAGTGAGATTCCGCTTCTGTAAATAAATTCGACTGTCATGCTTGACTCGAAGGAAGCGCTAACTCTAGGAACTCGAGAATTTTTCTGCAAGTCGGCGACCTTGGACACGTTGGGGTTCGATCATCGGACACGCGCAACATCGACGTACCGCCTTTCAAAAGCATCACCGAGCACAGGGCGACGTCGCCATGCTTTCCGCCGATGGACCTTCGATAGAGAGAGTTCCTGTCTGCCACAACTTAACGTGAGCTGCTTCTGGAGATGGGAAGCGACCGTCGGGGAATCTTACATATTGAGCTGTGTGACACAAGAAAAATGCAATAAATCAACCTTGTTATGACAATGGTATGCATCGTGCTGTTAGACGGACGAGGGCGTTTGACGGTAGGACATGCGACAAGGAGCAACGATGCTTGGTGGGAGCCTTTTAGGGATTCGAAAGTGGGCAGCCGTCTTGATGGTGCTCGGAACTGGCTTGTTTTTGGCGCTGCCGCATGTAGCGAGTGCCGGTCCCATTCTGACCAGTTGCCCCGACTGCGACGGGGACAAATTTGCGATCACCTATTTCCTCGACAGCGATAACGGAACGAATTCTGTGTATGACGTTACGCTGTTGGCGGATACCAGCGGCAACAACCTCGGGACGCACGACATCTTCGCCGTGGCGCTCGGGTTCGGCTCGAACATGATATCGGTCGATCCCGCGATGGACGCAGCTCCAAACGGCGCTGGGAACTGGACTGCGCAGCCCGGTGGCCTTAGTTCCAGTTCCAACAGCTCGAATGGTTGCGACGGAAGCGGCGCGTTCATCTGCTCCCAATCCAACGGCCTCGCATTCGACGCGCTCGCGCCCGATCCGAATTCCGCCACGACACCGTACGAATGGACTTGGGACGTAACAGTTCCGGATAATTTTCCAGGCGGAGCGGCGGCGGCTTTCGCGTCCGGCGCCGATTTGAAGATCAGCTATGACCAGGGCTTCAAGGGCCATCACATTTCGGATAACTTCTCGTTCACCCAAGGGCAGCCTCCCAGCGAAGAGACGCCCGAGCCGGCGACCCTGCTCCTATTTGCCACAGGTCTGATCGGTCTGTCCGTGCTTCGTCGCCGCGGCACCTGACCTAGTTAAGGGAAGCCACGAAAAAACGCTGGCTCGTGCCGGCGTTTTTCTTTTTGCGGGCGAGGTGACCCGCGGCCCGAGACGACTGAGACGCAGCCGTTTGCCAGCGGGCCCCGAACCGCCGTTGGCGGCGTGTCACCCGGTAGATCACAGCTATGAAAAGCCGAGTGACGTTTGGCGGCCAGAATTAGCCGTTCGTCGCCATGGTGCGCACCCCGCGCGGCACATGAACGTATGCTGGCATCATCTTTCCGACGGTGATCGGACAGGGAGTGAGCCGTCGCGCCAATGGAAGACTCTTCCGCAGCCGATGTAAGTCTCCGCCGTGCGCGGAAAAAGCTTCAGGCTCGCTCTGAAGCACGGCGGACGCTAACTTCCAGCAGCCGCTACGTTTTGTGGCCGGCGAACGACGGCACGCTTCTTGCCACCTGTCAAAGCCGCGTTAAGGATCTCGTTGGGACGGAACACATCGCAATGAACGTCTCGGCAAGGCTCGACGCAATTGCCGCATAAGCGAAGCAGAGCTCTGGGAAATTTAGCGCTGGAAGAAATGTAGGGAGATGTCTGACGGCATGTACCAAGGCGAAGTGTAGAAGATGTCTGACGGTCTGTACTAAGAAAAAAGCGTAGTGTGCACCCGCTAGAGTCCAAAGTCGGTTTTCCCTATGAGAGGCCTGGAGCCCACAGAGTTCGCGTGACGGTCCATTGCGTCCGCTGACGCAGGCGATATCGCCTGTCATAGAGGTGTCGCGTGCGTGCGCTATGAAGAGCAAACAAGAACACATGGAGCGGTAGGGAGTCAGTCGGTGAACCGCTTTCTTCTCCAAGGGATTCAACGTGCGAGCCTATTGCAGTTCGCGGTAGAGCTCTTCTGGCTCTTCTTCGCCGGCGTTGCGGCGATCCTTTTCCTGAAAGGTGTTTCGGCTTCCGCTCCCCCGGAAGAGGCAGCGCCGGAGATCGTCTACGCCGTCTTGATCGTCGCCTTCAACATCGGGTTCGGGGTATACCGGCGCAAGGAGGGCGTCGCGCGCAGCACTTACTTCACCCGGTTCTGCATTGCTTCAGCGCTTGCCACGCTGCTTGCGTACATCATCGCCGATGCCTTGCCCGGCGGCAAAGTCTTCCGCGAGTTTGTTGGCGTCGCGGCGCTGTTCGCAATCAGCGGCCTGCTGGTGCTGCGGCATATGTTCATATTGCCGCTGTTCAACAGCCTGCTGCCCTACCGACTCTTGGTCATCGGCACCGGTCCGGAAGCCAAACGAGTGCAAGCTTCTCTGACCGAGGTGGACACGGGGATGCACCTCGTAGGCTTCTACCCCCTCGAGAACGCCGAAGAGGCAGCCGTACCTACGAAGCGGATCATTGCCAACACGACTCCGCTGCCGCAGGTCGCGAAGAAGCTCCGAATCAGCGAGATCGTGGTCGCGGTGCGCCAGCAGCGAGGCGGCGTACTGCCCCTGAAGGATTTGCTGGCGTGCCGCCTCAACGGAGTCAAGGTCAGCGATCTTGCCCGATTCTTCGAGCGGGTCCATGGTCACGTTCCGCTCGAGATGAGCCGCGCCAGCTGGTTCATCTATGGCGAGGGCTATAAACAGGGCTGGCTGCGGGCTCTCGTCAAAAGAACCTTCGATCTGGCGGTCGTGTCCGTGCTGATGCTGCTCGCGCTGCCCATTATGTTCACCGTCGCGCTCGCGATTGCAGCGGAGGCTCCTGGCCCCGTGATTTATCGCCAGGAACGCGTCGGCCGCCGCGGCAGGAAATTCACTCTTTTCAAGTTCCGCAGCATGATCGTCGGGGCGGAACGGGACGGCAAACCGACCTGGGCGGGCGTCAACGATGCGCGAGTGACCCGCATCGGTCGTCTTCTGCGCAAGACACGCATCGATGAATTGCCCCAGCTCTTCAATGTCCTGCGGGGAGAAATGAGCCTCGTCGGGCCGAGGCCGGAGCGTCCCGAGTTCGTGGCCATGCTCTCGGAACAGATCCCCTTCTATTCCATCCGCCACAGCGTCAAGCCGGGCATTACCGGCTGGGCGCAGGTGAGGTACTACTATGCGGCGACCGTCGAGGACACTGCGAAGAAGCTGGAGTACGACATCTACTACGTCAAAAACCACTCACTGCTTCTGGACAGCCTGATCTTGCTCGAGACTGTACGAGTGGTTTTGCTGGGCGAGGGGGCGAGGTAGGGCGCTAGTTGCGAGGCGTGCGTTGCCGAGGCGCAATTTGGCCGCGAGGGATTCCCCGAGGTTCTTCGAGCGAGCGTCGCTCAGCTCGGATTCAGTTTACCGAGGCAGCTTGTCTCGCGGCGCCGTGAGTTGCCAAGCGCTGTGCGCGTTCCCGTTCGCGCGCTGTTTCTCCGTCGCGCGCAACCGCCAGCAACGCGAATAGCAGAAATCCGAAGTATCCCCCGGCGACGAAAGCTGCAGCCACCCACCACATTGAGATCATTTTCTACCTCCATCCGGGCGGGCAGAGCCCACCCCTCCTACTCCCAAGCAACCGATATGCCATGCTCTCAAGGTATTGATTTGGATGTACTGCAATAGTTCACATGTCCGGATACAAAGCGGAGGTTTGGCGAAAACTGCCAGACGGCGCGCAAGCTCTGCCCGCTGGATGGAGTACTTGCTATCGCCCATGGCCAATCCATGGTCATTTTTGACAGACATTTGCTTGCATAATCATTGATTACTGCGGAGGGTTCGCCCCAATGCGGTTACTTTCGGCGCAGAACGAGCTAGGATCGGCGGTTTTCTGCGATGTCCGCATCAAGATTAGAGGCCTATTTCAACCATTAAATCAATGGGCTGTCGGTAATGCCGGTCCGTTTCAAACGGCCGTCGCCGAAACTGTCCTTGGCCCGGCTATGTCCAAACGTTATCTGAAGAAAATCGTGCTCTGCTAATCGAGACCATGGCTGAGATGCGAACTGTGCGTGAGTACTTCGCGCGGAAAGAACGAGAGATCGCGCTGCTCGATCGGTGTCTGTACACACCGCTCGAGCCAAGTCTGCCGAAGTCCGTCTCCGAAGCAATCGAATTGAAGTTTCAGCTGGCCGCTTTGCTCAAAGCCGAGCAGAACATCAGGCGCTGGTCGATCACCGAAACCGCGCGACCACCTGCGCGGTGGCAAAAGGCAGGTCCTTCCGCACTCAACTCCCAACGGAGTTCGCGATGAGCGCTGACACTTCTCAAACGACCGGCCCCGATCTTGCGCTGGGCGTGGCGATCGACATGATTGCCGACGGCGCGACGCTTCTAGGACACGTCGGAGGCGATGCCGTGATGCTTGTGCGCCGCGGCCAGGAATTTCTCGCGGTTGGCGCCACGTGCACGCATTACGGCGGACCTCTTGCAGAGGGACTGATCGTCGGCGACACGGTCCGCTGTCCCTGGCACCACGCCTGCTTCAGCCTGCGGACCGGGGAAGCCCTGCGCGCGCCGGCGCTCAGTGCCATCGCGTGTTGGTCGCTGGAGCTGCGGGATGGCAAGGTGTTCGTCAAGGAGAAACGAACAACGACACCAGTGATCCGTGCGGCGAAGACGCGAGAATCGCCACGCAAGATCGTCATCATCGGCGGCGGTGCAGCAGGCTTCGCCGCGGCTGAGATGTTGCGCCGCCAGCAATTCCAGGGCGACATCGTGATGTTGAGCGACGACGACGCCTCGCCCGTGGACCGCCCGAACCTTTCCAAGGACTACCTCGCTGGCAGCGCGCCGGCCGAGTGGGTTCCCTTGCGCGATGACGCTTTTTACGTCGACCGGAAGATCGAGCTGCGATTGAAGACTCGCGTAACGGACATCGATACGCGCGGGCGTGCGGTGGCGCTTGGCGATGGCGCCAGAATCGATTACGACCGGCTGCTGCTCGCAACCGGCGCGGAGCCCGTGCGATTGCCGGGAATGGACGCGCCGCGCGTACACACGCTGCGAAACTTCGCCGATTGCCAGCGAATCATCGCGCAGGCGAAGACGGCGCGGCGCGCCGTCGTAGTGGGTGCGAGCTTCATCGGCCTCGAGGTAGCCGCCTCGCTACGTACGCGCGGCATCGAGATCCATGTTGTAGCGCCCGAGAAGCGTCCAATGGAGCGCATACTCGGCGCCGAGATCGGCGACTTCGTGCGCAGGCTCCATGAAGAGCACGGCGTGATCTTTCATCTCGAAGACACGGCGACAACGATCGACGCGCAACGGGTCACCCTGAAGCGCGGAGGCAACATCGATGCGGATCTCGTCGTTGCGGGCGTCGGCGTGCGACCGCGCCTGGCGTTGGCCGAGAAATGCGGTCTCGCGATTGATCGGGGCGTAGTTGTCAACGAATACCTCGAGGGCTCCGTGCCGGGCATCTTCGCTGCGGGGGACATTGCGCGCTGGCCTGATCCTCACAGCGGAGCTTCAATCCGTGTCGAGCATTGGGTCGTCGCAGAGCGTCAGGGCCAGACCGCGGCCATCAACATGCTTGGGGGCCGCGAGAAATTCGACGCAGTGCCGTTCTTCTGGAGTCAACATTACGACGTTCCGATCAACTACGTCGGACACGCCGAGACCTGGGACGAGCTTGCGATCGAAGGCGACATCGCAGCACGCGACTGCGTGGTTCGGTACAAGCGCGGCGGCCGTGTGCTGGCCGTTGCATCCATCTATCGAGATCTCGAAAGCCTGAAAGCCGAGGTCACGATGGAGCGGTGACCGATCCCGCGCGGGCGGATTTGCCGCTCGCCAGCCAAGGAACGCGCCGATACGTGTCGGCCACCAACCAGGCGCCGCTCGCTATAGCGCAGGAAATGGCGAGCTCCGCCCAATTCTCCTGATTCGTGGGCACAGACGCGACCCGCGGCACCCAGACGAGCACGGTGATGATCCAGAGCATCGCGGCTTCGAGGTTCGCCGCGAGACGAGGATAGATGCCGAACAGCATTCCCGCTGCGGCCGCCACGCTGGCGGCGCCCGTCAGGTACGTCCAGCCGAGAGGGAAGGGCAACCATTTCGGCACGAGACTCGCGGTCAATTCATGATAGGCGAAATGACTCAAGCCGATCATCGGTAAGGCGGCGACGAGCAGCAGGCGCGCAGCTCGGATTCCACTTTCGCCAACCACGAACTCGAGGTGCCGCTGTTCCCAAGCGCCGGCGTGAGCGGCGAACAGGCACCATGCCCCGGCCGACGTGACGGCGATTTCGGCGAACGACTCCCAGCTCACCATGACGTGCGGAGCAAGAAGGAGTCCCGGGAGCTTCAGCAAGACCAACCACAACAGCAGGAAAGGTAAGAGCACTCGGCACGCGAGGACAACCACCGGACGCATCAAAAGGCCGACGCCGGTTCCGAGCTCGATGAGACTACACAGGTAGATTATGACGGCCCGGCCCGGCAAGTCCTTGGGAATCGGCTCCCAGATCAAAGCCGAGTTTCCGTAAATCAAACCGAGTATCCCCAGGCCGATCAGCGCTGCTGCAAAGACTGCACGGCTCGGTCGGATGGACATGTCCATGGGCTCATCTCATAAAAGATAACGAAGGACGTCAGTTGGCCAAGTCCTGCAAAGCCTATACTTCTGCTGTCGCCTGCTTCAGCGACCGGGAAAGGGAATTTTCTGTGCGCACGATACCTCTAGGTGCGAAAGGCTCCTTCGCCCTGGTGGTATCCCCCGAACACCTCGCCAACCGATTCAAGGATGCAACGCTCCCTGCCGTGCTCGCGACCCCGGTGATGATCATGGCCATGGAGAACGCCGCGCTGGAGGCGATCAAGCCTTACTTCGAGGCCGGCGAAAGCGCTGTGGGTACACGCGTCGACGTTACCCATTTGGCGGCCACGCCAGTTGGCCATCGTATCGTCGCACTCGCAGAAGTCATCGGCACCAGCGGTCGTCACATCGAATTTCGTGTCCAGGCGCTGGACGGAAAAGAGGAAATTGGCCGAGGCACACACGGCCGGATCGTGATAGATCTCGCTAAGTTCTCGGAGCGCCTCGTGGCGAAGCCCGCCAAATAGGCAACTCGGTCCGCGCTCGCGATTGATCTTCTGTGCATCAGATGAGGCGGGAAGCTCGTCGCGTTTCCTGTCAACGCAGGAATTCAATCTTCCGGATGAAGGATTTGGCGACGCCGTTGCCTCTCGCGTTGGCGGTGTCAATCGCGATCGCGAATCCACTGATGTCCGGCGCCTCTTGGCCAAAAATCCGATTAAAGGCTTCTGCGATCGGGAACTCGGTTGTTACAGGCACGCCCAGACGCGGACGTTCGACGCACATGTAGCGTCCGATGCCGTGATAGTACCGTCCCCTGAAGGGTTTGTTGGTCGCTTCGGACTCGCATAGATAGAGACCGAGGAAATAGGGACTGTCGGGAATCAGCAGCGATCCGCTCGCATGTCGCTCCTTGCCGAAGAACACGTAGACCATGATGGCTTCGCTTCTGACTCCGGCCTCGTACGACGCACCGGGCGGGAACGCGTCAACTCCCCATTCGATGCGAATCCTCGAATAGTCGCGCACATCGGTTTCGTTGAGCAGGAGGGCAAAGGCGCGCGACCTGGTCTCGAGCACGAGATTGCCTTGCGAGACGGAATAGACGACCCTTCTGCTGTTGGTTGCATCCTGCTTCGGCTCAAATTCTTTTGAGCCGAGCCATTGCAGAACGGATCCGCCGGAAAAGCCGGAAAAGTCCACAGCGTAAATCACACTGTCCGCTGCTCGAGCCGCTTGGGCGAATGCAATAACTGCGGCGCTTAGGATCGTGCAAAGTGAAACTGAAACCTTGGGGGCCATAACATCGAGGTCAGTAAATTCCGCGCGGAAGCTAACTTTCGTTGTGGACGACGTCTACGCGCCTGCGAGTTCCCGTTGCAATGTCGTATATGTTGAAGCTGCTCATCATTCGCCCGTACAAATGGAGGCTAACGGCCCGGCGCCGCTCGGGCGGAACACCGGTAACGTGAATGTGATCGGGATTCGGAACAAAGCTTGTCACCGCGCCAGATCCAAGCAAGACGATGCCACCCCGCACAAGTTCGATACCCTCATTCGCGCCTCGGTCGGTTGACAGCCGCACATAGCTGCGTTCCTCGAGCACTCCCTCAATGACGCCGACGACACCCCAACTACCGTGGTCGTGTATTGGAGTCCATTGACCCGGGAGCCAGACGAGCGCATAGAGTGAAAGGCTTTCGTCGGGTGCCTTGTAGATCAGGTTCCGCGTGTAGCCGTTCGTTTCGCTTCGGTAGTGCTGCGGTTGGAGGAAGGTAGGGGCGTGCTCGATCAAATCCAGCATCAATGGCGCGAGGACGAGTACGCAATCCGCAGGCTCGGTGCGGTCACGGCTCCGAGTAGCGGCCTGAGAGATGAAGGCTTCGAGTGCTGCCATAGGATTCGATCGCAACCGTTGGATTGTCTCCTCGGTCAAAAAAGGCGTAATGCCGTCTAACATTCGTCCGCGGTTTCCCGGCTGGAACGCTTCCGGCCGCGTAGGCTACGCGATCGCCGGATCGTCGTCCATGGGAAGGTAGGAAGATGAAGAGTCAACCAAAGGCTGCAGGCAAAGCGGCTTCCAAACTAATCAGCGAAAGAATTGCTGAGCTGGGTGACTGGAGAGGTCATACACTGGCAAGGATGCGCGCCCTCATCAGGGAGGCAGATCCTGATGTTGTCGAAGAGTGGAAGTGGATGGGAACCCCGGTATGGTCCCATGACGGCGGTATCTGCACCGGAGAGTCGTACAAGTCGATCGTGAAGCTGACCTTCTTCAAGGGCGCTTCCATGAAAGATCCTGCCAAGCTCTTCAACTCGAGCCTTGACGGGAACGTGAGGCGCGCCATCGACATTCACGAGGGTGAGGAGATCGACGCGAATGCGTTCAAGACGCTGATCCGCGCGGCCGTGGCTCTCAATGCCTCTGGAAAGAAGTCCACGAAAAGCAAGTGAGGTTTCGAGTACTCTCTTGGCCGTATGCCCTTTGCGTTCATACTCCTCAACTTCATCACGCTGCAGCGCTGGGTCGTGCAAGCCGTAATGACCGGGCTGAAGGGCTGAGGCTCGAGGTCCGAGACTTGCTCTACTGCGGTCCGCGACCGTACACGTCGGGATTGTGAAGCTCCATGATGCGGTCGGGTTTCGCGAGCGGCTTGAAGCCGAATTTCCCGTACAGGCCGTGCGCATCGCGCGTGGCTAGCAAGAGCCGCCTCAGACCTCGAAGATCGGGATGCTTGAGCAGCGCTTCGATCATCGCTCGCGAGAGACCTCGTCCGCGATGCTCCTCCAGCACGTACACATCGGCGAGATAGGCAAAGGTGGCCCTGTCCGTCACGGCCCGCCCAAAGCCGACCTGCTTCCCTGCGATGAAAGCTGCAACGCAGAGAGAGTTCTCAATTGCCTTCCGCACGACCGCGAGCGGAATGCCGGGAGACCAGTACGTCTTGCACAGGAACGCATGCGCCGCTTCGACGTCGATGCGGTGCTGATCGGAGGTAATTTCGTAGTTGGAAACGGATGACGGCATGGTTTGGCCGTTGGAGAAAGGGTAATGACAGGGTGGGGACGATCGCTACTCCGCTTCCGCATGGCCGACCTTCTCGCCGACCGCCTTGAAGAACGTATAGCAGAAGACTCCGTCACGCTCCGCAGTTCTGTAGAGCGCACGAATTCCCTGATCGAAGCTTGCCGCATCGGCGAGACCGTCCTTGATCGCCGACTCGCGAACGCCTTCCACCATCGCCGTGAAGGTCTTCCTCGTGAAGCCGTCGACGAGATCGGGGCGGCTCGAATCCACGTAGACCATTCTTGGCGACACCTTGACTGCGCTGAACCGTGCCGCACACAAGAGCGGATACAGGTGCCGACCGATCATCGCATCGCCTCCGCTCCTTCGTTGCAATTCAACCAGGCAGTGGATTGCATGCCTGGCAGCCGCATTGTCGGGATGGAACTGCGCTGAGCCGTGATCGCCTTCGATGACTGTGATCGAGCCGCCCGGTCTGAGCACCTCCTTGAGCCGTAAAAGCGCGTCGAGAGGTCGGGACAGATGCTCGAGCACGAAACACACGAAGACGTGATCGAAGGACTCCGGCCCGAAGGGCAGGGCGAAGATGTCCGCTTGCCGGAATTCCACGTTTGTAATGTCGAGTGCGTCTGCTGTCGCTTTGGCTTGCCCGAGCGAGTCTGCCGAGACGTCGACCGACGTGATTCGCGCGTCCGGGCTGTTGCGGGCGAGCGGGATCGTTTGGGCGCCGATCCCGCAACCCGCCTCGAGCACGCTGCTCCCGGATGGGTACGAGGTGTCGGAGTGAAGCAGCTCTTCGAGAGATCGCGCCTGGTCCTGCAGACGCGCACTTTCGCGCGAGTGGTAGCCGTGGACGTACGCGCCGCTCATCGCCCTACTCGCTGATCGCTCCGCGGGTGGTTTATGGCGTCGACTGCCAATCGATCAGCGCGCCTTGGTCGTAGAACGGATACGGTCCGTCGAAGTCGCCAATCGCAACGGCGTAGCTCGTCATTCCTTCCTGCTCGCTCCACCGGTGCAGCAGATATCCGGGAGGCTCCATCGCGAACTGTGACGGCGCATCGGGCATGAAATCCAGCACTACCTGGTGCGCCGGACTGGGACAAGTCGCGGCGATCGTTCCACCGAAGCGCTGGAAAATGGTTCGGTGCAGGTGTCCGCACAGGATCCCCTCGATCCTTGGGTGCCGTCGAAGGATGGGCTCGAGCGGGCAGGCAACCCGCAGACCGACCTGATCCATATGCGATACGCCGGTCGGGAAAGGCGGATGATGCATCAGGATGACGACCGGCGTATCTCGATGCTCATCGAGTTCCTTCCCAAGCCACCGCAATCGATCTGAGCACAGCGAGCCTCCGCCTTCGCCGGGGACGACCGTGTCAAGCCCGATGAGACGCATCGGACCCAGCGGAACGGCGTAATGCAGGAACTCACCGCCGTTGTGTAGATACCGATGCTCGGGAAAAGCGGAGCGCAGCGCATTTCGTTCGTCGTGATTGCCTGGAATGAGGTAGACCGGCATCGACAACGGTGCGAGCAATGCGACGAGATGTTCGTATTCTTCGGGCCGGCCACTGTCTACCAGATCCCCTGTTACGACGACCGCATCGGGAAGCGGTCGTTGAGCCAGAACGTGCGCCACGCAACGGCGAGCGAAAGTCGCCGTGTCGACGCGGCGATAAGCCAGCTCGCCAGGCGCGCGAACGTGGAGATCGCTGATGTGGCAGATGAGCATTTGATCGGACGGTAGCACGAAAGCTCGAAGGCTTGCGGTCACCAGGCGGGCGGGGAGCTGCCTAGGCGCGCGGCTGGTCGATCCCAGTGCAGTGGCCGATCGTCGATCGTGACCGGCGACTTGAGCCTGTGCGCAGGTCCGAACGCGGTCGCTTCCAAACGCTGCGACCAGTGCTCTTCGGAAGGAGCGCCGAGATTTCCCGATCCGTCTCGCCGCGGTCCGCCCACGAGCAACTGCGCAGTGCGCGCAAGCGATGCGCGCGCCTCGAAACCTCGACCCGTGCGAGCGCGCTCCGTAAGCGCGCGAAGTGCCGCCGCCGCCATGAGATAGCCGGTCGCGTGATCGTTCGCCTGGACGGGTAGTGGCGTCGGTTGGTCCTTGCCCAGCGTTTTCATTCCCTCCTCGGCAATGCCTGCGCTCATCTGCACGAGGCTGTCGAATCCGCGCCGCGACCGCCAAGGACCGCTCCAACCGTAAGCGTTGAGAGCGACGTCGATCAGACCTGGACGCAACGCCCGGCGCCGCTCGGCGTCGAGGCCAAGCCTATCGAGTGCATCCGACCGGTAGCCGTGAACGAGCACGTCGGCGTCCTTCAGCAAATCCTCGAACACCGCTCGATTGCCGGGTTCGCGCAGGTCAAGTCGCGTGCAGCGTTTTCCCAAGGTCACATCGGGAACGATTCCCGGCTCGTCCCAGTCGGGCGGGTCGACTCGCAACACTTCCGCGCCCAGTCCTGCGAGAAATCGTGTCGCCACCGGTCCGGCGAGAACGCGGGTGAGATCGAGGACACGCACGCCGGCGAGCGGTCGCTGCAGTGTTGGAGACAGGTCCGAGGAGCTGCGATCCGGCGTTGCGCGCATCGCGATCAGCGGCTCGAGACTGACGCTTTGTCCTTGCGGATGTCGGGCCCACGCCTGGATCGATCGCATCGCGGCCGCGCAGCCTTTCTTCTCGACCACGGCCGACTCGAGTGCTTCGATTTCCCAGTCGGCCACAGCACGCGACACCGCGGCCTTGTCTGCATCCGCGCCCAGCACCGCCAAAGCCGCCTCGCGATGATGGGGCGCGTTGGTATGCAGACGAATCCATCCGTCCTTGCCTTTGTAGTTCCCTGCGATCGGATCCCAAACCGGCGGCAGCGCCCAGCCGTCGGGTCGCAGAGACGATCCGAACCAGAGCGATGCCAGAGGGCGGCTCACGCGCACGGCGGCTTCGACGCCAAGGGTCGCGTCGATGAACTCTGCCGCGGCCACTGCGGCTGTGCCAACCGCCGCAGCAGCGAAATCGGAGACCACGAAGATGGAAGCAAGTTCGCCGTCGCCTGCAAACTCCACCTTGGAAGCAAACCTCGGTGCGATATCCAGGCTGCGTGTCATCGCGCTCAGGAATTCGCGCGTGCGAAGCTCGCTGTCGGCGCTCGAAGAGGTATCAGGCATGATCGTCGATCGCCATCATGTACAGTTCGGAATCGTGGCACAAGATCAACCGAAGAAGATCTCACGATACAGCTACTCCACGACTGCCGCATTGACGGGGTGATCGGTTCACTCGACAATTCGCGCCACTCAGCAATCAGGCTCGCCGCCTGCACATGACATGAAACCGG
>Ga0306921_10000982_pt1 | contig 27037 bp, 26 predicted proteins | sample sta12Cox44000080_FD_203760 | JGI IMG/M metagenome (GOLD analysis project Ga0306921, IMG submission 203760) | Lab enrichment of tropical soil microbial communities from Luquillo Experimental Forest, Puerto Rico - statoxic.12C.oxic.44.000.080 (v2)... | ecosystem: Environmental > Terrestrial >...
GTCGAGCGCCTTGCCGAGCACCTGGACGTTGCCGCCGGCCTGCATGACGACGCCAAGCCCGATCACCGGCTTGCCATTGAAGCGCATCGAGACCTGGCGCGGATCGGTGTAGCCGCGCTTGATCTCGGCTACGTCGCCCAGGGTCAGGGTGCGGCCGCCGGCGCTGAACGGCAGCGCCATGAGCTGCTCGGCCGAGGAGGGGGCGCCGTCGACCCGGATGCTCATGCGCTCGCCCTTGGTCTCGATCGTGCCGGCCGAGACGATGGCGTTCTGCTTGCGCACCACGTCGAGGATCTGCTCGACCGGCACGCCCAGCATGGCGAGCCGGGCATGGCTGAACTCGATGAAGATCTTCTGGTCCTGCACGCCGAACAGGTCGACCTTGGTGACGTCGGGCACGCGCAGGAGCCTCAGCCGTGCCTCCTTGACGATCTCCTTCATCTCGGCGTCGGAGAAGCCGTCGGATTCGAAGGCCCAGATCAGGCTGTAGGTGTCGCCGTATTCGTCGTTGAAGTTGGGCCCGCGCACGCCCTCGGGCAGGGAGCCCCTGATGTCGCCGATTTTCTTGCGCACCTGGTACCACAGGTCGGCCACCTTGGCCGGCGGGATGTCGTCGCGCAGCGAGACGTAGATCACCGTCTCGCCCGGCTTGGTGTAGCTCTGGACGTTGTAGAAATAGGGCAGTTCCTGCAACTTGGTCTCGAGCTTGTCGGTGACCTGCAGCTCCATTTCGCGCGACGTGGCGCCCGGCCAGGCGGCCGACACGACCATCTGCTTGATGGTGAAGGGCGGGTCCTCAGCGCGGCCGAGGTTGAAGTAGGCGAACACGCCGGCCGCCACTAGCACCAGCATGAAGAAGAGGGTGAGCGTCGAGTGCTTGAGCGCCAGCGCGCTCAAGTTGGTGCGCGTGGTCATTGGCCGGCCACTTGCAGCAGCGGCTTCACCTTCTGGCCAGGCTCGAGCTTGTGCACGCCCGCAGTGGCCACGATCTCGCCGTCCTTGACGCCCGAGGCGATCAACGCGGTCTCGTCGCGCCAGCGCGCGATGATGACCGGCCGCAGGGAAACCGTGCCGGTCGCCTTGTCGACCACCCACACGGCAGGCCGCGTGCCCTGCTGGAAGATGGCGCTGAGCGGCACCTCGGCCAGCACGCCAGGCTCGGGCTTGGCGAGCGTCAATGAGGCGGTCATGCCGAGCCCGATGAAGCTCGGCGCATCGACCACCGTGAAGCGCGCCGGATAGGTCCGGGTCAGCGGATCGGCGCTGGGAGAGAGCTCGCGCAGCTTGGCGCCATAGCGCCGGCCGGCTTCCGACCACAGCTCGAAGCTGATCTGGCCCGCCTCGCGCACGGTCTTGAGGCGGTGCTCCGGAACACCGACCAGGATCTCGAGCTCGTCACTGCGGGCGAGCTTCACCATGCCCTGGCCCTGCGGCAGCACCTGGCCGACCTCGGCCTGCACGGCGGTGATGACGCCGGCGGCGTCGGCCTTAAGCTCGGTGTAGGCGAGGTTGTTCTCGGCCGTCGCCAGCTGGCTCTTGGCCTGGTCGACATGGGCGAGCGTGGTCGAGGCCACCGATTGGCGCTGATCGAGGGTCTGGGGCATGAACACCGCGCTGCCGCGCAGCATCTGGTAGCGTTCGAGGTCGGCCTTGGCGCGGGCATAGTCGGCCTCGGCCGAAACCAGCGCGGCGCGAGCGTTGTCGACGGCGAGCCGGTAGTCGGTGGGATCGATGCGCGCGATCAGCTGGCCCGGTACGACCGTGGCGCCGACATCGACCTCGCGCGAGATCACCTTGCCGGCGACGCGGAAGCCGAGGACGGTCTCGATCCGCGGCACCACCGTGCCAGCCAGCATCAGGCTGTGGTTGTGCGAGCGATAGTGGATCTCGGCGACGCGCGCTGGACGCAGTACCGGCTCGGCCACCACGGACGGGCGCGAAGCGTTGGCATTCCAGGTGAAGGCGCCGGCGGCACCGACCACGGCAATGGCAGCGAGACCGACGAGGGCGAACTTGGTCTTACGGCCAGTAAGGGCGGCGGGGAGGAGCTTGGCGAAGTCATCAACAGACAGGCGCATGGCGGCCATCCTTGTGTCGTTTCGTGGCGGGCCGCCCGGGGGTACAATGGCGGCGACGAGCTGAACGGTGATAACTTATCATTGATAACTTAACGACGTTCAGATATAAGTCAAGCGATGGAGCGGCATTTGTCCACGGCGGCAGTTGGCACCCGGAAGCGGCGCGGCGAGGGCCATACCCGGCGTGACGAGATCCTGGTGGCGGCCAAGGAGCTGTTCATCCGCGAGGGTTACGAGGCGACGACAATCCGCCGGATCGCCGATGTCGTCGGCGTCTCAGCACCCGCGCTCTATCTCTATTTCAAGGACAAGGAAGCCATCATGCTGGCGCTCTGCGACCAGACGTTCGGCTTCCTCAACGAGCAGATGGACGAGCTCGCCAGGCAGGGCCTGCCGCCGCTCGAGCGGCTGCGCCATTGCGGCGAGGCCTATGTCCGCTTTGCGCTGGCCAATCCGCGCGAGTACTGGCTGACCTTCATGTCGGGCAATACCCCCAAGCAGATCAAGAGTCAGGGCGGCCACAAGGCCGAGGTGGTCGATCCGACGCAGCCGGGTACCGCCGGCGCCATCGCCTTCCAGCGCCTGATGAGCATGTTCCGCGACATCGAGAATGCCGGCATGGCGCTGCACTATCCGGTGGAGACCGCGGCTGAGCTGGTCTGGATGAGCCTGCACGGGCTCTCAGCGGCCCTGATCAACAACCCGGACTTTCCCTGGACCCGGCGCGACGAGCTGATCGCCGGCATGGTCGACATGGTGGTGCGCGGGGTCGTCCGCCGCAGCTAAAGCCGGAGGATGACCGATCGAATCGCCCGTCGAATCATCATGTTCCCGCTGGACCTTTCTCCAAGCGGATGCCTGTCAAGCTTCTTGGACGAGGGGGTGGGGCCCAAAATGGTAAAAAGCGGCTCAAACCCTTATGGCATCGGCATCGGACGTTTCCCACCCGGTGGGAAACTCGTGGGAAAAGCTTGAAAGATTGTTACGCGGCGGTCGTTGGAGCCGGAATGAAGATGGGTGACCCTAGTGTCATCACGCTCCAGGCTACTCGTTGACCTTCTGCTTGAGGTCGAAGGTGAAGACGCCGTCCATGCTGGTCGGCCGTTCCAGCACCTCGGGATAGGCGAGCGTACGTTTCATGTCGCTGTGGCCCGACTTCCAGTGCTCCTCCATCGTGCGGCGGGAGAACTCGTAGTCCTTGGAGGCGCCCTCATAGATCTGCGCGCGATAGATCAAGTGGACGATGTTGTAGACCTTGTTGTCGGCCTCGGAGGCCAACAACTTGGCTTCGGGCGTGTGACGCACGTCTTCCGGCAGCTGTGAAACCAGCTTCGCCATGGCACGCCGCAGCGACTGAATCTTCCGGAACTGATCGGTGCCCATGCGCGTGCGGCTGGAATAGCGGATGTCCTTCAGCCGCGTGTCGACCTCGATCATGTCGCGCGGCAGCTCGCCCCGCGCGCTCCACAGGTCTACCTGGAAGGCGAGCGTGTCGAGCCGCGGCGAGGCGTCGAGCACCCATTGCAAGGGGGTGTTAGACACGACGCCGCCATCCCAGAAATATTCGCCATCGATCTCGGTCGCCGGGAAGCCGGGCGGCAGCGAGCCACTCGCCATGATGTGCTCGGGGCCGATCTTCTTGTCGATGGAATCGAAGATCGTGAGATTGCCGGTCCTGACATTGGTGGCGCCGACGCTGAGCCGGGTCTGGCCCGAATTGAGCCGGTCGAAATCGACCAGCCGGCCGAGCAGCGACTTGAGGGGTCCGATGTCGTAGTAGCTGAGATTGCCGGGGCTGCTGATCGGCAGGAACACCGGCGGCGGGACGCGCGGCTGGAAGAAGCCCGGCGCGCCCCACAACAGGGCGCCCACGGCGCGCGTCTGATTGACCAGCTGGTGCATCAGGTCGTTCTTGATGTCGGGTGGGGCGATGTAGGTGAGCCCCAGCGGACCTTGGGTGATGGTCTCCCAGAACTCGCGCAGGCGGGCCACGCGCTGCTCGGGCGGATTGCCGGCAATCAGGGCCGAGTTGATCGCGCCGATCGAGATGCCCGCGACCCATTGGGGATGCAGGTTGGCCTCTGCCAGCGCCTGATAGACGCCGGCCTGGTAGGAGCCAAGCGCGCCGCCGCCTTGCAGCAGGAGGGCGATGCGCTCGAAGTCGGGGCGAACGCGCGAGGTCTTTGGCTCAGAGCCAAGTGCGGTGGAGTCCATACCTGTCTCCTAGCCGATCGAGCATGGAGTATGCCACCGCGACTCAGCGATGGGGCCAGACCCTCGGGAAGAGGTCGCAGGCCATGGGCGCGCCGGCGGTAAGCGGGGGAGCGTAAGGAAACTGAAACGTGCCCGGCCGCGGGTCGTAGCGGGCATCCTCGCCGGTGTAGCGCAGCGACAGGCCGCGCCGGCGGGCGCCGGGTGTATCGTTGCCGCGCGCGCCATGCACGATCATGGCGTGGAACACCAGGCAGTCGCCGGGCTCCATCCGCCACGAGCGGATGTCGTATTTGCTACGGTCGGCCTCGATGTCCGGAATCTGGACGAGATCGCTCGCGGTGAACTTGATTTCGTGACCCTTGCGGAAAGGCGTCGGCCGGTAGTTCACACCCCACTTGTGCGAGCCGGCAATGAACTCGACCGTGCCATTGCTGTGGTCGATCGTGTCGAGGGCGATCCAGACCGAGGCGATCTGCCAGCCCTTCACCGGCCAGTAGGGCTGATCCTGGTGCCAGGGCGTGGGATGGGCCGTGCCGGGCTCCTTCACGAACAGCTGGTCGTAGAAGAAGTCGGCCGAGGCCGAGCGCATCAGTTGGGCGGCGATGGCCGGGGCAGGGGACTCGAGCGCAGCCGCGCGGAAGTCGGGATCGTGCTTCCACATGAACATGTCGCCGAAGAACTTCCCGGCCGTGCTGCCCTCGGCGAAGTTGGTGGCGTTGGGGCCGGGCGCGGCGAGGTCGCGTTCGATGGCGCTGCGCAGGCGCTCGATCCAGCGCGCATCGAACTGGTGGCGCAGGCAGACGACGCCGTCGCGCTCGTAGGCGGCGACGTCGGCGCCGGGAATCACGCGTTGTTCAGGACGTGCACGGCGCGGTTGGCGACGAGGTCCTTGTTCTTCTCGCCATAGGCCTTCATGTGAGCCGAAGCGCCGTGGGCCTTGAGATCATCCATGGTCGCCCACTTCTCGATGACCACGAAGGTGTCGGCGCCGAACTTGGCGAACGGGCCGCCGTCGGTGTCGACGGTGGCGCCGTACTCGATGCAGCCCTTCTCGGCGTGCACGGCGGGGACGTTGGCCTTGAAGTTCTTGAGGATCTCCGCGCGCTTGCCGGGCTTGGCGGTGATGATGGCGATGACGTGGATCATTGTTTCCTCCCGTTAGGCAGCACGCCCATGCCGCAACACGCGGCCAGGCAATTTCTGGTCGGCGCCGACGGCATCCTTGCCGTCCTGCCGGATGATACGGCCGTTGACGAGCACGGCGTCGATGCCGTGCGCCTCCGACACCAGCCGGTCGGCGCCGGACGGCAGGTCGTAGACGCGCTTCAGCGGGCCGGGGCCGACCGTCTTGGGATCGAACACCACGATGTCGGCCGGGCGGCCGGCGGCCAGCACGCCGCGATCGGTGATGCCGAACATCTCGGCCGGGCGCTGGGTCAGGTGATGCACCGCCTGCTCGACCGTGAAGGTCTTCTTGTCGCGCACCCAGTGGCCGAGCAGATAGGTCGCGTAGCAGGCATCGCAGAGCTGGCTGGCGTGGGCGCCGGCATCGGACAGTGCGATGATGGTGTTGGGATCGGTGATCAGATCGCTCACTTCGCCTTCGTCGAAGTTGAGCACGGCCATACGGAAGCGTGCCTGCAGGTCGCTGGCGAGCGCCAGATCGAGCGCAAGGTCGACCGGATCCTTGCCCACCTTGCGTGCCGCTTCAGAGAGCGGCTGCTCCTCAAGCTCCTTGGCCGACGGTGCCCAGGCGATGACCGTGCGGTCCCACCAGCGCTGGAAGACCGGCGTCAGCTCGGCGGTGAAGCGCTTGCGCCAGGCCGGATCGGCATAGGCCCGGCGGCGCGCGCCCGGCGACTTGGCCTCCTCGATCGCCAACTCGTGCATGAGCTTTTGCACATCAAAGATGAACGGTTCGGCGAAGGTGAACTCGAAATTGAGTGGCCGGCAGCTCACTTGCGGGATGACCAGCGCGCCTGATTGGCGCTGCTGGGCGGCGATCTCGAGCTGCTTGCGATGGCCGCCGGGGCCGTACATGTAGGAGAGCAGGGCGGTCCAGGTGACGGGCACCTGATACTTGCGGCTGACCTCGGCCATCTCTTTGGTCGAGAACTCGCGGCCGATGGTGATCTGCATCAGGCCGCGCTTCAGTTCGCCCATCACCGAAACGAGCTCGTGCATCTCCTCGACGGTGGCCTGGCGGCTGGGCACCGGCTTGCCGGCATAGCCGTTGTGGGTGATCGATTTCGACGTGCCGAAGCCGATCGCGCCCGCGTCCATCGCCTCGCGCATCAGTTTCTTCATGGCCGCGATCTCGTCGGCCGTGGCGGAGCGCTCGGTCGAGGCTTCGCCCATCACGTACATGCGAAGCGGCGTGTGGCCGAACAGGGCGGCGACATTGATCGCCACGCCGCGCGTCTCCACGGCGTCGAGATATTGCGGGAACGTCTCGAATGGCCAGCTGTCGCCCACTCCGGCCTGCAGCGCCTCGAGGCTCATGCCCTCGACCTTCTCGAGGGTCTGCAGGATGAGCTTGCGGTGAGCGGCGCGCGTCGGCGCGACGCCAAAGCCGCAATTGCCGATCACCGTCGTGGTGACGCCGTGCCAGGGCGAGATCGACAGCATGCGATCCCACAGCACCTGCGCGTCGTAGTGGGTGTGCACGTCGACGAAGCCCGGCGCCACGACCTTGCCCGCGGCATCGATGGTCGTCGTCGCTGGACCGTCGGCCTTGCCCAGAGCCACCACCTTGCCGTCCTTGATGCCGAGATCGCCGGCGAAACCCGGCTTGCCGGTGCCATCGACGATGGTGCCGCCCGTGATCTTGAGGTCGTACGCCATGGCTTGCTCCTGAACCGCCGTCGAGTATACGTCCTAGGGCTGAAGGAGAGGAAACACATGGCCAAGCACAAGATCGCCCTCATTCCGGGAGACGGAATCGGCAAGGAAGTCCTGCCCGAGGGCGTGCGCGTGCTCGAAGCCGCGGCGCGGCGCTTCAACTTCCAGCTCGAGTTCACCGATTTCGACTGGTCGTGCGACCGCTTCGCCAAGACCGGCAAGATGATGCCGGACGACGGCATGGAGCAGCTCAAGGCGTTCGAGAGCATTTTCCTGGGCGCCGTCGGCTGGCCGGGCGTGCCCGATCACGTCTCGCTGTGGGGGCTGCTGATCCCGATCCGCCGCGAGTTCGATGAATACGTGAACTTGCGCCCGGTGCGCCTGTTCGAGGGCGTGCCGAGCCCGCTCGCCAACCGCAAGCCGGGCGACATCGACTTCTGGGTGGTGCGCGAGAACACCGAGGGTGAGTACAGCTCGATCGGTGGCCGCATGTTCCAGGGCACCGACGATGAGATGGCCATTCAGCAGGCGATCTTCACCCGCAAGGGCGTCGACCGCGTGCTGAAGTTCGCTTTCGACTTCGCCAGCACCACCAAGAAGAAGCATGTGACGTCGGCCACCAAGTCCAACGGCATCATCCATACGATGCCGTTCTGGGACGAGCGCTTCGCCGAGATGAGGAAGAAGTACCCGAACATCAAGGCGGACCAGTACCACATCGACATCCTGACCGCGCATTTCGTGCGCAACCCGGACTGGTTCGACGTCGTAGTCGGCTCAAACCTGTTCGGCGACATCCTGTCCGACCTCGGCCCGGCGCTGACCGGATCGATCGGCGTGGCGCCCTCCGGCAACATCAACCCCGAGCGCAAGTTCCCGTCGATGTTCGAGCCGGTGCACGGCTCGGCGCCGGACATCGCCGGCAAGTACATCGCCAACCCGATCGGCCAGATCTGGTCGGGCGCCATGATGGTGCGCCACCTCGGCTACCCTGAGGCGGCCGAGGCGATCGAGCGGGCGATCGCCGCCTCACTGGTCGAGGGCGGACCGCGCACACGCGATCTCGGCGGCAATGGCGACACCAAGACCGTCGGCGCCGCCATCGCAGAGCTGGTGAAAACTGCCTAGTTGCTGGGCGCGCCGGTCGGCTGTGGTGCCTGCTGCTGCTGTTGCTGCTGGCGCCGATGTTTGCCGCTGTGATGCCGGTGCTGACGCTTGGCCGGACTGGGGGAGGCGGAGGGATTGGCGGCCGGAGGGTCGTCGCCGTTTGCTGCGAGGGCGGGTTGGCTCGTGATCGCAAAGGCGATCAGCGAAAAGCAGGCGACGAACTTCCGTGCGGCCATGAGGGTACCTCCTGTGAGGACTACGGCCAGGCGATTCGCGGCATCCCTGGAACCAATCAAGGCGATTGCGTGGCGCAAACTCAGGGTGTGTGCACCGTGATCCCACACTACATTGTCGCGTGATGAATCCCCGTCTGAAGCGCGCCCTCGAGATCGCCATCGTGCCGTTCGCCGCGGCCGTGGTGTTCGTCGAGCAGGTGCTGATCCGCTACCTCAACATGATGATGGGGGCGGTGGCGCGCTGGCCGCCGATCGCGCGGCTGGAGGCCTGGCTGGTGACGCTGCCGCCGTGGGCCGCCGTTCTCGCCTTTGCCGCACCATCGATCATCATCCTGCCGGTCAAGGTCTCGGCGCTGTGGTTCGCCGCCCATCACCGTTTCGTCCTGGCGACCGGCGCGGTTGTGCTGGGCAAGATCCTGGCGACGGCGATCCTGGCGCGCCTCTATCGCATCCTGCGTCCGACCATGATGACGCTCGGCTGGTTCGCCTGGGCCGACACCAAGTTCTTCGCCTGGCGCGACTGGGCCTATGCCTTCGTGAAGAGCCTGCCGGCCTGGCAAGAAGCCAAGGCGCTCGTCCAGCGCGTTCGGACCTGGCTGGCGGAATTGGTTTCCGGGCTTTTTGCGCGCTAGGCTTTGGCGCATGGCAACTCCACACGTCGTTCCCCTGAAAGCAGCGCTCGGCGCGCGCATCGAAGGCATCAAACATGGCGACGCGGCCAAGCCTGAGGTGGCGGCGCTGCTCAACAAGGCGTTGGGCGAGCATCTCCTGGTCGTGGTGCCGGGCGAACGCATGACGCCGGCCGAGATGCGCGACTTCGCATCGGCTTTCGGCAAGCCGCGGGCCCAGCTGCTGCGTTACAAGCGCAGCGGCGAGGTACCGGAAGTGTCGGTCATGACCAGCACGCTGATGGCCGACGGCACGACCGACAAGACCGCTATCCGGTCGGAAGACTGGCACACCGACGATTCCTACATGGCGGTGCCGGCGAAGGCGACGTTGCTGCACAGCATCGAGATCCCGAGCCGCGGCGGCACGACCTGGTTCTGCAACATGCACTCGGTCTACGAGGCGCTGCCGGAGGCGACGCACCGCAAGATCGACGGCAAGCGCGCCATCCATGGCTACGACACGGCGCGGGCGCGCAACCGGCCCTCGGCCCGCACGGCGCAGGAGATCACCGAGACGCCCGACGTCGAGCATCCGCTGGTCCGTACCCATCCCGACACCGGGCGCAAGGCGCTCTATCTCAACTTCAACCGCCTCGACCGCATCGTCGGCCTGGAGCGGGCCGAGAGCGACGCGGTGCTCGACGAGCTGGCGGCCGAGGCACGCAAGCCCGAGCATCATTTCGGCCATCAATGGACGGTGGGCGACTGTGTGATCTGGGACAACCGCGCCACGATGCACCGGGTCGACGTCGACTATCCGATGGGCGAGCGCCGCATCATGCAGCGCGTGCTGATCGAGGGCGACAAGCCGTTCTAGCGCTTTGCCGCCTCGGTCACGGCCTTGCCGGCGATCATCGCATCGACCTCTGACGCGCTGTAGCCAAGCTCTTTCAGGATCTCGCGGGTATGCTCGCCGAACAGCGGGGCGTGGCCTTCGTCCTTGCGGGCACCGCCTGAGAAGACATTGGCGAGCTTGCTGCGGCGGATCTTGCCCTCGCTCGGATGGTGCTCCTCCTTGAAGAAGCCAACCTCCTTGAGGTGCGGGTCGGTCATCAGCTCGTCGATGGTGTTGTAGCGAGCAGCGGGGACATCGAGCTTGTCGAACAGCTCGACCCATTCGTCGGTCGTCTTGTGGTCCAGGCTGGTCGCCTGTACCTCGAAATAGGCCTTGGCGTTCTTGGTGCGCGAGGCGGCGCTGTCGAAGCGCGGATCGGTCTTGAGCTCGGGGCGGCCGATCGCATCGAAGAAGGCGAAAGCCTGGGTGTTGGTGTTGGGCCGGACCGTGACGTAGCCGTCCTTGGTCGGCACCGGCCGGTAATTCGGGCTGAGCAGGCGTCCATCGCCGGTCGGGCCGACCGGCGGATCGAAGGTGGCGGCGCCGAGATGCTCGCTGGCCACGAACGAGGCCATGTTCTCCAGCATCGGCACGTCGATCGCCTCGCCCTTGCCGGTCTTCTCGCGGCGAAAGAGCGCGAAGCCGATCGCCTGGGCGGCGATCAGGCCGCTGGTGTGATCGCTCATGACCATGGGCACGAAGCGCGGCTCGCCGGTGGCGCGCGCGATCGTGCCGGCGACTCCCGACAGGCTCTGGATCACCGGATCGTAGGCCGGGCGATTGAAGTAACGGCCGCCGCGGCCGAAGGCCAGGATCGAGCAGTGGATCAGCCGCGGGTTCTTCTTGCTGAGGCTTTCATAGTCGAGGCCGGCGCGCGCCAGGCCCTCGGGCCGCACATTGCTGACAAAGACATCGGTGCGCTCGATCAGGCGCAGCAGCGCGGCAAGTCCCTCCGGCTTCTTGATGTCGAGGCCGATCGAGCGCTTGTTGCGGTTGAAGTTGATGAACTTGCCGGACATGCCGGGATTGCGACTGCCCTCGGCCATGGTGCGCAACAAGTCGCCACCCGGCGCCTCGACCTTGATGACGTCGGCGCCGTAGTCGGCGAGCGTTCGCGTACAGATCGGACCGACGACGATGGTCGTGAGATCGATGACGCGCACACCCTCGAGCGGACCTCCGGTCATTTGCCGAACTCCAGGTCCATCTCTCCGCACAGCACGCCGTTCTTGTCGGCCGCCCAGATCTTGAGCTTGTTGCCTGCCTGCTGTTCGCCACGCACCTCGATGTGGTCGCCGACCCACAGCGGATGAACGAGGCGGGCGGTGCAGCCGGTGAGCGTGCCCTCGCCGTGCTTCAGCGCCGCATCGACCATCAAATGCATCGACAGGCCGCCGTTAGAGACGATCCCGGGATAGCCTTCCTCGCCGCGCGTGTAGTCGCCGTCGTAGTGGATGCGATGCGCATTCCAGGTCAGCGCCCCGTAGCGGAAGTTGAGCGTGTTGGAGAGCTGGGTTGTCTCGCTCCAGGCGTGGTCGGTGCGCGCCTGATGCGGCACCGTTGCCGTGGTCTTCTGGCCCGGCGGCACCGCCGGACGGTAGATCGCGTCGGCTTCGTCGATCGCAATCGTCCTGCCGCCTTGCTCGTAGGTGTTGCGCATGGTCAGTACGAAGATGTCGCCCGAGCGGCCGCTCTTGGGAACGATGTCGACCACCTCGGCCTTCTTGAGCGCGGGCTCGCCGGCGCGCAGCCGCCCCATGATCTTCACGCGGCGTCCGGCGCCCATGCGGCGTGGCATTGGGATCGGCGGCAGCACGATGCCCGGCTTGGCGTGGCCGTCGAGGCGGAGCTCGCCTTGCATCACCGTCTCGGTGCCGATGAAGGTGAACCAGAGCGGCGGCAGCTCGCTGCCCTTGGTGAACGAGTTGGGTTCGAGGTTGAAGGTGCCGGCGGCGCGGCGCACGGCCATCAATCCGACGTCATCCTCGGTCACCCGCACCTGCCCGATCCAGGGGCGCAGGTCCTTCATCGCATCGTCCATCCAGCCCATTGTTCTCGTTCCTCTACGGCGTCGTTTTCCAGATGATAGACTGTGCCACATGAAAAGGGTGGCCGTGTTCGGCAATAGCGGAGCCGGCAAATCGACGCTTGCACGGCGGCTTGCCGGGCTGACAGGCTTGCCGCTCTATCCCCTCGATTTGATCCAATTCAAGCCGGGCGGCGACCCGGTTCCGCACGACGAATACCTGAAGGTGCATGCTGACATCCTGGGCCGCGATGCATGGATCATCGACGGCTTTGGCTGCGTGCCGTCAGCCTGGCAGCGCTTCGCCGCGGCCGATACGCTGATCTACCCCGACCTGCCGATGTCCACGCAGCGATGGTGGGTGACCAAGCGCTTCCTCAAGGGTCTGTTCGCCAACCCGGAAGGCTGGCCCGACAACAGTCCGCTGTGGAGCAGCACGCTGCAGTGCTATCGCACGCTCGAGCTCTGCGAGCGTCACCTGGCACCGAAGTATCGCCAGCTCATGATCGACGCCGCTGCCACCAAGCAGGTGCATCATTTGCGGTCGCCGGGCGAGATCAGGGGCTTCCTCGATGCCGTCGCAAACAAAAAGGGCCCGCCGTAGCGAGCCCTTTCCGTGTTCGAGAGGCGGGATCAGACCGAGTAGTACATCTTGTACTCGACCGGCGCGGGCTGGTGCTCCCAGGCGTAGACCTCTTCCCACTTCAGCTCCATGTAGGCGTCGATCTGGTCGTCGGTGAACACGCCGCCCTTGGTGAGGAACGTGCGGTCGCCGTCGAGTGCGTTCAGCGCCTCGCGCAAGCTGCCGGCGACAGTCGGAACCTTGCTGAGCTCCTCCGGCGGCAGGTCGTACAGGTTCTTGTCCATCGGATCGCCCGGATGGATCTTGTTGTTGATGCCGTCGATGCCGGCCATCAGCATCGCCGCGAAGGCGAGGTAGGGGTTGGCCGACGGATCGGGGAAGCGGACTTCTACGCGCTTGCCCTTGGGCGAAGCCGAGTAGGGGATGCGGCACGACGCCGAGCGGTTGCGGCTGGAGTAGGCGAGCAAAACCGGCGCCTCAAAGCCCGGGATGACGCGCTTGTAGGAGTTGGTGCTGGCGTTGCAGAAGGCGTTCAGCGCCTTGGCGTGCTTGATGATGCCGCCGATGTAGTAGAGCGCCGTCTCGGAGAGGTCGGCGTAGCCCGAGCCTGCGAACAACGGCTTGTTGTCCTTCCAGATCGACTGATGGGTGTGCATGCCCGAGCCGTTGTCGCCGTAGAGCGGCTTCGGCATGAAGGTGCAGGTCTTGCCGTAGCTGTGGGCGACGTTGTGCAGCGTGTACTTGTACTTCTGCACGTTGTCGGCGGTCTTCACCAGGGTGTCGAAGCGGAAGCCGAGCTCGTTCTGGGCCGGCGCCACCTCGTGGTGATGGATCTCCATGGTGAGGCCCATCTCGGTCGCGACCGACATCATCTCGGCGCGCAGGTCGTTCAGCGAATCGACCGGCTGGACCGGGAAGTAGCCGCCCTTGATGCCGGGCCGGTGGCCCATGTTGCCGCCCTCGAACTCGGCGGCGGTGTTCCACGGCGATTCGCTCGAGTTGATCTTGTAGAAGCTGCCGCCCATCGTGACGTCGTAGCGCACGTCGTCGAACACGAAGAACTCGAGCTCCGGCCCGAACACGGCGGTGTCGCCGACGCCGGACGACTTCAGGAACGCTTCGGCGCGCTTGGCGGTCGAGCGCGGGCAGCGGGCGTAGAGCTGGCCGGTCGACGGCTCGACCACGTCGCAGTTGATCAACAGCGTCGTCTGGGCGGTGAAGGGATCAAGCACCGCGGTCGAGGGATCGGGCATCAGGATCATGTCGGACTCGTTGATCGCCTTCCAGCCGGCGATCGAGGAGCCGTCGAACATCACGCCGTCGGTGAACGAATCTTCCTGGGTGGCCGAAGCCATGCGGGCAGTGTGCTGCCACTTGCCGCGAGGATCGGTGAAACGGAAGTCCACGAACTTCACGTCCTTTTCCTTGATCATCGCGAGAACTGCTTTGGCGTCCATTGTCCCTCTCTGTCTAGTTGACCCTGCCCCCTCGGGCATTTTTCTCATACGGCGGCGTCGCCGCGCTCGCCAGTGCGAATTCTTATCGCGTCGTCGATCCTCGATACGAAGATCTTGCCGTCGCCAATTCGGCCGGTGTGAGCCGAGGCGCGGATCGCATCGACGGCCTTCTCGACCATCTCGTCCTCGATGATCAGCTCGATCTTCACCTTGGGCAGGAAGTCGACGACGTATTCGGCGCCGCGATAGAGCTCGGTATGGCCCTTCTGCCGGCCAAAGCCCTTGGCCTCCAGCACCGTGATGCCCTTGAGGCCGATCTGGTTCAGTGCGTCTTTGACCTCGTCGAGCTTGAAAGGCTTGATGATCGCTTCGATCTTCTTCATTTGCTTGGGCCTACTCCGCACGCCAGCACCGGCGCCGTCATACCGGCGGCCCGGGCGCGCCTCAGGGAAGCAGCTTCCATGCCACACATTTCCACGATCTTTGGATGCGGAAATTACGCCGCCTTTGGTCGATCGGTAAGCTAAGTGTCTGAAGAGTAGGCGGAAAAGTGCCCAAAAATACAGCAGAGATGACGCGGAATATGAAACCGGCGAACGCGCTGATGTCGGGCCTCGGCACGACGGTTTTCGAGGTGATGTCCGCGCTCGCGCGCCAGCACCAATCGGTCAATCTCGGCCAGGGCTTCCCGGACGACAAAGGTCCGGAAGAGGTCCGCCGGGCGGCGGCCGAGTTCCTGCTCAACGGTCACAACCAGTATCCGCCCATGATGGGCATTCCCGAGCTGCGCCAGGCCGTGGCCGAGCACGCCAAGCGCTTCCAGGGTCTGGACATCGATTGGCAAAGCGAAGTGCTGGTGACTTCGGGCGCCACCGAGGCACTGGGCGACTGCCTGTTCGGCCTGATCGAGCCGGGCGATGAGGTCGTGTTGATCGAGCCGCTCTACGATTCCTATTTGCCAATCGTCCGTCGGGCAGGCGGGGTCCCCAAGCTAGTGCGTCTCGAGCCGCCGACCTGGCGGCTGCCGCGCGAGGAGCTGGCGGCGGCGTTCAGCGAGCGCACCAAGCTCATCCTGTTCAATACGCCGATGAACCCCTGCTCGAAGGTGTTCGATCGTGACGAACTCGAGTTCATCGCCGGCCTGTGCCTCGAACACGATGCCTATGCCGTTTGCGACGAGGTCTACGAGCACATCATCTTCGATGACCGCCGGCACCTGTCGATCATGACCCTGCCGGGCATGCGAACGCGCACCGCGCGCATCGGCTCAGCCGGCAAGAGCTTCAGCTTGACCGGATGGAAGGTCGGCTACGTGACGGCGGCGCCGGACATGCTGAAGCCGATTGCCAAGACCCATCAATTCATGACCTTCACGACGCCGCCCAACCTGCAATGGGGCACGGCGACCGGTTTGCGGCTAGGCGACGGTTATTACACGACCTTGGCTGCCGACATGCAGCGCAAGCGCGACCGGCTGGCGGGTGCCCTGGGCGAGATCGGCTTCGAGGTCCTGCCGGCGCACGGCACCTATTTCGTCACGACGGACTTCCGGCCGCTGGGCTTCAACGGCACCGACGAGGAATTTTGCCGGCACATCACCGTCGAGGCAGGGGTGACCGCGGTCCCCGTCAGCGCCTTCTACGACGCCTCGGAGAGGGCGCCGCGTCATTTCGCGCGGTTCTGCTTCTGCAAGCACGATGAAACCCTGGATGCGGCAATCGAGCGTTTATCCCGCCATTTCAAACGGTAGTGCCGCCAGCCCTGTAGTTATGCACGAAATGTTGCGGCCAATAGTGGCGCTCACGTCAGGTTCTGACCTATATTACTGCATTGAGATTGCCAAATTCCCTGAAACCCAGCATTCTGCAGTTGGTCCATGGATGTTGTCGTCGGCCGATGGCCGTTCTCGTCGAACCCGAAGTCGGCGCGAGCCTGATAGAGCCTGCCTTTGTCTGCAACGTCGCCTAGCACTCCGAACCGCATTGACGGCCGCCGTCTCCGCAGCGAGCGGACGAAGCAGCTGATCATTGAGGCGTTCCTGGCTCTCCTGCGAGAGACCCATGACATGCCAACGGCAGTGCAAATTGCAGAACGCGCGGGATATTCGGTCCGCTCGATTTTCGAGCGCTTTCCCGATCTCAATGCGCTGCGCGTTGCCGCGACCGACTACAGCCTCGCACAGTCGTTGGCGCTGGCGCCGCCACGCCATGCCGATAGCGCCGACCGGCAAACCCGGCTGAGGTCCCAGGTCGAGACGCGGGCGCATACTTGCGAGCGTGGCGTCGCCCTGTGGCGCGTCCTGCTGCGCTTTGCCGAGCAGGACGAGACAGGCCAGCTCAAGGCGCGCGTGGCGCGCGGGCGCGACACCACCATCAAGCGCATCGAGTTGATGTACCGGCCTGAGCTGTTGTCCCTGGAGGAGGGCGAGCGCCGCCAGTTGCTGATCGCGCTCGAGGCGCTGACCGACATGGAAAGCTGGGCGCGCATGCGCGAGCTGCACGGCCTGTCGTTCGAAGAGGCCTGCGAAGTTTGGGTGCACGCCATCGATCGCCTGCTGCCGCCGACGCCAGCGAACTGATCGTCGTGCCGTCATGACCGACAGTTCGATCGGCGAACCGTCCGCTACCCCCGAGAACAAGCCCGGCAAGGTCGATGGCCGCCGCCTGCGCAGCGAGCGAACCCGCCGCCTCATCGTCGAGGCCTACATGGAGCTGGTCCGCGAGCACAGGCAGGTGCCCACGGCGGTGCAGATCGCCCAGCGCGCCGGCTATTCGGTGCGGTCGATCTTCGAGCGCTTTCCCGACCTGCACGCGCTGCGCGTGGCGGCGACCGACCACGCCATCGCCGAAGGCCGTGCCCAGGGGGCGCTCAGCAACCTTGACGCCGATCGCGCGACACGAGTGCGGTCGCACGTCGAGACGCGGGGACGCGGCTGCGAACGCTGGCTGCCGCTGTGGCGCGTGGTGAGCACCGGTCTCAGCGAGTCGGATGAATTGCGCGAGCGCATCAGGCTGGTCCGCCAGCTCGTCGCCATGCGGCTGGAGTTCATGTTCCGGCCCGAGCTTTCGACCCTGTCGGACAGCGACAAGCGCAAGACGTTGCTCGCCCTCGAGGCGATCACCGACTACGAGAGCTGGGGGCGCATGCGCGAGCTCTACGGCCTGTCGTTCGAGGAGGCCTGTGCGACGTGGATCCGCGTCGTCGACGGCCTGCTGCCGCCAACCCCGGCGGCGTCCGACTGAGGCGATCGTGGGCTTACCCGCCAAGTCCGCACGGATCGATGGCCGCCGCCAGCGCAGCGAGCGTACCCGGCAGACCATTGTCGAAGCCTATCTGGCGCTGCTGCGCGAGAGCCCGCGCATCCCGACGGCGGGACAGATCGCCGAGCGAGCGGGCTACTCGATCCGCTCGATCTTCGAGCGCTTTCCCGACCTCCACGCGCTGCGTGTCGCGGCGACCGATCACGCCTTCGCGATAGGCAACACGCTGGCCACGCCGCGCGACGTCGATGGCGATCGCCCGACGCGGCTGCGTTCCCAGGTCGAGACTCGCGCGCATACGTGCGAGCGGTGGCTGCCGCTGTGGCGCGCCTTGAACGCCAACCAGGGCGAATCGATCGAGCTGAAGATGCGCATCCGGCTGGGCCGCGAGATGATCATGAAGCGGCTCGAGTTGATGTATCAGCCCGAACTGTCGTCGCTCTCGGAGGTCGACCGCAAACGCACCCTGATCACGCTCGAGGCGCTGACCGATTTCGAGAGCTGGGGGCGCATGCGCGAGCTTTACGGCCTCTCGTTCGAGCAGGCCTGTGCTCTGTGGATTCGGGTGATCGATCGCCTGCTTCCGCCAACGCCGACACCGCGTCACTGACCGGACGATGGCCGCTCCCTCCAGGTCCGCGGTGATCGACGGCCGCCGCCAGCGTAGCGAACGGACGCGGCAGCACATCATCGAAGCCTATCTGGCGCTGTTGCGCGAGAGCCCCAGGGTGCCGACCGCAGCACGGATCGCCGAGCGCGCCGGCTATTCCGTGCGCTCGCTGTTCGAGCGCTTTCCCGACCTGCTGGCGCTCAGCCTGGCGGCCGCCGATTTCGCCTTTACCCAGGCCAACGCCCAGGCGGTGATCCGCAATGTCTCGGCCGATCGGCCGACGCGCATCCGGACCCAGGTCGAGACACGCGCCGGCACATGCGAGCGCTGGCTGCCGCTATGGCGGGCGCTACACGCCAACCAGCACTATTCACCCGAGCTGCGGCAGCGCCTCCGCTTCATGCGCGATGCCGTCATGCGACGGCTCGAATTGATGTATCGGCCCGAGCTGTCGGCGCTCGTCGAAGCGGAGCGCCGGCGCATCCTTATCGCCCTCGAGGCGCTGACCGATTTCGAGAGCTGGGCGCGCATGCGCTCCGATCATGGGTTGACCAGCGAGGATGCCTGCGCGGTGTGGATTCGCACCATCGATAGCCTGTTGCCAGCCACGCCGGCGGTTTCTTGACGCTCAGACCGCCTGAGCGTAGGAAGTCCGCGCTTCGTCGGGAGCGACCCACGATGGCGGCCGTAGCTCAGTTGGTTAGAGCGCTAGATTGTGATTCTAGATGTCGCCGGTTCAAGTCCGGTCGGCCGCCCCAATCGCCCGCTCACCATGGCTGAACCCTCCAAACTGAGGGACCTCAGGCCCCGCGACGAAGCCGTTCTCTTGACCTGCGCGGAAATGGCGGCTGCGGATGCCGCGACGATAGCGTCCGGCACGCCCGCCACTGTGTTGATGGAAGCAGCGGGCAGGGCGGTGGCCGCGGCCGTCAGCGAGCGCTATCGCCGCCAGCCGATTCTCGTGTTGTGTGGGCCCGGCAACAACGGCGGCGACGGGTTCGTGGCGGCCAGCTGCCTGCAGGCCGCGGCCTGGCCGGTACGACTGGGGTTGCTGGGTGAGTCTGCCAAGCTCAAGGGCGATGCCGCCTGGGCGGCAAGCCGGTGGCAGGGGGCGACCGAGCGCGCATCACTCGAGCTCCTGGACAATCGTCCGCTGGTGATCGACGCGCTGTTCGGCGCGGGCCTCGCTCGCCCTATCGACGGCGTCGCCGCCAGCCTGATCGCCAGGATCGGCCATGCCGGATGTTCGGTCGTCGCGGTCGACGTGCCGAGCGGGCTGCACGGCGATAGCGGTGAGATCATGGGAAGCGCCCCTCGCGCCGATCTCACGGTGACGTTCTTCCGCGGCAAGCCGGGGCACTACTCCCTGAACGGGCTGCGGCTCTGCGGCGAGCTGCGGATTTTCGACATCGGCATTCGCTCGTCGGTGCTGGCCAACATTGGATCGAGGCTGTGGCTAAACGAGCCGGCTTTATGGCCGCTGCGCCGCCAGGCGCTGGCCGACCACAAGTATGCGCGCGGCCATCTCACGATCCTCGGCGGCGCGATCGCCACCGGCGCCGCGCGCCTGGCGGCGCTTGCCGGCCGGCGGAGCGGGGCAGGGCTTGCCACCATCGTGTCGCCGCAAGACGCGATGTCGGTCTATCAGGCCGCCGAACCCGGCAATCTGGTCGTGGCGGGCGATGATCGTCAGACGTTCGCGAGTCTCGCCGCGGACGAGCGGCGCAACGCCTTCCTGATCGGCCCGGGTTGTGGCGTGAACGAGCGCACCCGCGACGCCGTGCTGGCCGCGCTCGCGACCCGCCGCTCGGTGCTGCTCGATGCCGATGCCATTACCGCCTTTGCCGACCGGCCGACCGAGCTGTTCGAGGCGATCGGCGGGCCGGTGCTGCTAACGCCTCACGAAGGCGAGTTCCGCCGGCTGTTCCCCGATCTCAGCGGCGTGGCGGGCAAGGTCGATCGGGCGCGGCAGGCGGCGCGGCGCAGCGGTGCCACGGTCCTGCTGAAGGGACCCGACACCGTGATCGCCGCTCCCGACGGCCGGGCGGTGATCAACGTCCACGCCCCGCCATCGCTGGCGACAGCCGGCGCGGGCGACGTCCTCGCCGGAATTGCCGGGGGATTGATGGCCCAGGGTCTCGCGCCGCTGGCCGCGGGAGCAGCCGCGGCCTGGCTGCACGGCGAGAGCGCTTTCCGCTTCGGCAAGCCGGGTTTGATTGCCGAAGACCTCATCGCGGCCTTGCCGCAAGCCCTTGCTACAGCGATGAATTGACCGGTTCGCGGGCGCGGGCTAAGAGGCCCGCGATTCGGCCCCTGCGGTGCGCCCGCGAGGCCTAAGCGGGCGTGGTGGAATTGGTAGACACGCGAGACTTAGGATCTCGTGCCGCAAGGCGTGGAGGTTCAAGTCCTCTCGCCCGCACCAGGAAAAGATGGAAGTGAAGCAATGCAAGTAACGGAACTCTCGGCCGAAGGGCTGAAGCGGCAATTCAAGATCGTGGTCCCCGCGGGCGATTTGTCGGCCAAGGTCGACGAGCGCCTGGCCGAACTCGCCCAGACGGCCCAGCTACCGGGCTTCCGCAAGGGCAAGGTCCCGGTCGGCCTGCTGAAGAAGCAGTACGGACAGGCGCTGTACGGCGAGGCGCTCGAGCAGGCGGTCAACCAGAGCACGGCCAAGGCGATCGAGGATCGTGGGCTGCGGCCTGCGCTGCAGCCGCGCGTCGACCTCAAGGAGCTGGCCGAGGGCAAGGACGTCGAATTCGAGGTCGCGGTCGAAGTGTTGCCGGAGATCGGCAAGCTCGACTTCTCCGGCATTGAGCTCGAGCGGCTGAAGGCGGAAGTGCCGCCGAAGGACGTCGAGGATGCCATCGGGCGCATCGCCAAGGCCAATCGTGAGCAGAAGCCGGTCGATCCGCCGCGCCCGGCGCAGAAGGGCGACGCGCTGAAGCTCGACTTCGTGGGCTCGGTCGATGGCGTCGAGTTCCCCGGCGGCAAGGCCGAGGACTATGTCCTGGAGCTCGGTTCGGGCTCGTTCATTCCCGGGTTCGAGGATCAGCTGATCGGCGCCGAGGTCGGCAAGCCGCTCGACGTGAAGGTGACCTTCCCGGCCGACTACGGCAATGCCGAGCTCGCCGGCAAGGAGGCCGTGTTCAAGTGCACGGTCAAGGAGATCCGCGAGTTCGTCGACAAGCCGGCCGACGATGAGCTGGCGAAGAAGAACAACTTCGAGAACCTCGAGGCCATGCGTAAGGCGGTCGGCGACCGCATCTCGCAGGACTACGCCCAGGTCTCACGCTCCATGATCAAGCGCCAGCTGCTCGACAAGCTGGCCGAGAGCCACAAGTTCGCGGTGCCGGAAGGGCTGGTCGAGGGCGAGTTCAACGCCATCTGGCAGCGCATCGAGGAAGCCAAGAAGGCTGGCCAGAAGCTCGAGGACGACGAAGAGAAGATGCGCAAGGACTATCGCGAGATCGCCGAGCGCCGGATCCGCCTGGGCCTCCTGCTGGCCGACGTCGGCCGCTCCAATTCGATCGACGTCACGCCCGAGGAATTGAACCAGGCGGTGATGCGGGAGGCCATGCGCTATCCCGGCCAGGAGCGCCAGGTGCTGGAATTCTACGGCAAGAATGCCCAGCTGAAGGAGCAGCTCAGGGCGCCGATCTTCGAGGAGAAGACGGTCGATTTTATCCTTGAGCTCGCCAAGGTTAATGAGAAGTCGGTGACGCCCGAGGAACTGCTCAAGGCCGCCCGGGCGGCCGAAGAGGAGGACGAGGCCAAGTCGGCTGAGCCGGCGACGCCGGCGGCAAACTGATCCAGGGCCGGCGGTCTTGAACCAAGCCGCCGGCGCTGCCACTTTTACAGCATAGTCACATGAGGGCCCCGCGATGAGTGGCGAGCGCGATCCGCTGCAGGTCTACAACAACTATTACGTTCCGATGGTCGTCGAGCAGTCGGCCCGCGGCGAGCGCGGCTACGACATCTGGTCGAGGCTCCTGAAGGAACGCATCATCTTCCTGAACGGCCCGATCGAGGACAATGTCGCCGGCCTGGTCTGCGCGCAGCTCCTCTATCTGGAAGCCGAGAACCCCACCAAGGACATCTCGTTCTACATCAACTCGCCGGGCGGCGTGGTGACCTCGGGCATGGCGGTCTACGACACCATGCAATATGTCCGGCCGCAGATTTCGACCCTGGTGTTCGGCCAGGCGGCCTCGGCGGGCTCGTTGCTGCTGATGGCCGGCCAGAAGGGCAAGCGCTTCGCCCTACCCAACTCGCGGATCATGATCCATCAGCCGTCGGGCGGCGCCCAGGGCCAGGCGACCGACATCGAGATCCACGCCAAAGAGATCCTTGCGACCCGGGCACGTCTGAACCAGATGTACGTTGATCATACCGGCCGGACGATCGAGGAGATCGAGCGGGCCATGGAGCGCGATAAGTTCTTCTCCCCGCCCGAGGCCAAGACCTTCGGGTTGATCGACGATGTGCTCGAAAAACGGCCGACGCCGACCATTCAGGCGGCTGCCTCCTAGAGGGCAGCCGCGACCAATTGTTCCGCGCGGACCGATCGACACACAACATTTTGATGTTGTGGCGATCCCGGGCACGCGTTTAACATGTTCTTGGGTTCCGGCCCGCCGGGTGTTAGCGGGCTACCCAAGCGGAGGTGCGTTAAAAGATGCCAGCCGCCAAGTCAGGGGGCGACTCCCGCAATACCCTCTATTGTAGCTTCTGCGGTAAGAGCCAGCATGAGGTCCGCAAGCTTATTGCCGGCCCGACGGTGTTCATCTGCGATGAATGCGTCGAGCTCTGCATGGACATCATCCGCGAGGAGAGCAAGACCACCCTGGTGAAGTCCAAGGACGGCGTGCCGTCGCCCAAGGAAATCCGCCAGATCCTCGACGACTACGTGATCGGCCAGGACCACGCCAAGCGCATCCTGGCTGTTGCAGTGCACAATCACTACAAGCGGCTGAGCCATGGCGGCAAGGCCAACGACGTCGAGATCGCCAAATCGAATATCATGCTGATCGGCCCGACGGGTTGCGGCAAGACGCTGCTCGCCCAGACGCTGGCCCGCATGCTCGACGTGCCGTTCACCATGGCCGACGCCACGACGCTCACCGAAGCGGGCTATGTCGGCGAGGATGTGGAGAACATCATCCTGAAGTTGCTGCAGTCGGCCGACTACAACGTCGAGCGGGCGCAACGCGGCATCGTCTACATCGATGAAGTCGACAAGATCAGCCGCAAGTCCGACAACCCGTCGATCACGCGCGACGTGTCAGGCGAGGGTGTGCAGCAGGCGCTGCTCAAGATCATGGAAGGCACGGTCGCTTCGGTGCCACCACAGGGCGGTCGCAAGCATCCGCAGCAGGAGTTCCTGCAGGTCGACACGACCAACATCCTGTTCATCTGCGGCGGCGCCTTCTCGGGCCTCGACAAGATCATCTCGCAGCGCCGGCAGGGCACGTCGATCGGCTTCGGCGCCGAGGTGCGTGGTCCTGACGATCGCCGCACCGGCGAGGTGCTGCGCGATCTCGAGCCGGAAGATCTTCTCAAGTACGGACTGATCCCCGAGTTTGTCGGCCGCCTGCCGGTGGTCGCCACGCTCGAGGACCTGGACGAGGGCGCGCTGATCGAGATTCTCACGCGGCCCAAGAACGCGCTGCTGAAGCAGTACCAGCGGCTGTTCGACATGGAGAGCGTGAAGCTGAAGTTCTCCGACGACGCACTGCGCGCGGTCGCCCAGAAGGCGATCCTGCGCAAGACCGGTGCGCGCGGTCTTCGCTCGATCATGGAGACCGTGCTGCTCGACACCATGTACGACCTGCCGTCGCTCGACGGCGTCGATGAGGTCGTCATCAACCGCGAAGTGATCGAAGGGCGGGCCCAACCGCTCTATGTGCACGGGGAGCGCAAGGAAGGCATTGCCGCCGCCCCGGCCTAGCTTTTGCACCCCCGGTAACAACCGTTACCAGCGGGAAACCGGCCGGGCCTTGAACGGGGTGCCGTTCAGGCCAATCTCTGTAAGCGAGTGCGCGTGGCTAAAGGCCGCGGGTTGCCCATCTGGGGGCCCCGGCTGCGGTACGCGATAGCTCTAACAGCGTAGTTTGAGAGGCATCATGAACGCCCCCACTCAAGGAACCGTCTACCCCGTCCTGCCGTTGCGCGACATCGTCGTGTTCCCCGGCATGATCGTGCCGCTCTTCGTCGGCCGCGAGAAGAGCGTGAAGGCGCTCGAAGAAGTCATGAAGGACGACAAGCAGATTCTGCTTATCGCCCAGAAGAATGCGACCCAGGACGATCCCGGGCCGCAGGATATCTACTCGATCGGCACGCTCGGCACCGTGCTGCAGCTGCTCAAGCTGCCCGATGACACCGTCAAGGTGTTGGTCGAGGGCGGCAAGCGCGTGCGCATTGCCGGCTACACCGACAAGAGCGAGTTCTTCGAGGCTCGCGCCGTCGAGATGGAAGAGACCACGGGCGATCCCGCCGAGCTGCAGGCTGCCGCGCGCACCGTGGTCTCGGAGTTCGAGAACTACGTCAAGCTCAACAAGAAGGTGCCGCCCGAGGTCGTGGTCTCGATCAACAAGATCGAGGAGCCGGCCAAGCTCGCCGACACCATCTCCGCGCATCTGGCGCTCAAGGTCGCCGACAAGCAGCAGCTGCTCGAGCTCGACTCGGTCGGCAAGCGGCTCGAGCGCATCCTTGGCCTGATGGAAGGCGAGATCGGCGTCCTGCAGGTCGAGAAGAAGATTCGCAACCGCGTGAAGCGTCAGATGGAGAAGACGCAGCGCGAGTACTATCTCAACGAGCAGATGAAGGCGATCCAGAAGGAGCTTGGCGAGACCGAGGACGGTCGCGACGAGATCTCCGAGCTGGAGAAGCGCATCAAGAAGACGCGGCTTTCCAAAGAGGCGCGCGAGAAGGCGCATGCCGAGCTGAAGAAGCTCCGGACCATGAGCCCGATGTCGGCCGAGGCGACGGTGGTGCGCAACTACCTCGACTGGCTGCTGTCGATCCCCTGGCGCAAGCCGACCAAGATCATCAAGGACCTGAAGTACGCCGAAGACGTGCTCAATGCCGATCACCACGGCCTGGAGAAGGTCAAGGAGCGCATCCTCGAGTACCTCGCGGTCCAGCAGCGCGTCGACAAGATGAAGGGCCCGATCCTCTGCCTGGTTGGCCCGCCGGGTGTTGGTAAGACGTCGCTTGGCAAGTCGATCGCCAAGGCGACCGGCCGCAACTTCGTGCGCATGTCGCTGGGCGGCGTGCGGGACGAGGCCGAGATCCGTGGCCATCGTCGGACCTACATCGGCTCGCTGCCGGGCAAGGTCATCCAGAGCATGAAGAAGGTGAAGTCGTCGAACCCCCTGTTCCTGCTCGACGAGATCGACAAGCTCGGCGCCGACTTCCGCGGCGATCCATCGTCGGCGCTGCTCGAGGTGCTCGACCCCGAGCAGAACTCGACCTTCAACGACCATTACCTCGAGGTCGACTACGATCTGTCGAACGTCATGTTCATCACCACGGCGAACTCGCTGCGCATGGCGCAGCCGCTGATGGATCGCATGGAGATCATCCGGCTCGCGGGCTACACCGAGGACGAGAAGGTGGCGATCGCCCGCAAGCATCTGATCCCCAAGCAGCTCGAAGCGAACGGATTGAAGGAGGGCGAGGTCGACATCCATGACGACGCCGTCCGCGATCTCGTGCGTTACTACACGCGCGAGGCAGGCGTCCGTAACCTCGAGCGCGAGATCGCCAACCTTGCCCGCAAGGGCGTCAAGGACATCCTCATGAAGGGGACGCCCAAGGTGAAGATCCGCGCCAAGAACCTCGACAAGTATGCCGGCGTCCGTCGCTTCCGCTACGGCGAGGCCGAGCTCGAGGATCTGGTCGGCATCACCACGGGCCTCGCCTGGACCGAGGTCGGCGGCGAACTGCTGCAGGTCGAGGCGGTGCTGGTGCCCGGCCGCGGCCGGGTCAGCGTCACCGGCAAGCTGGGCGACGTCATGCAGGAATCGGTGCAGGCGGCCAACGCCTATGTCCGCTCCCGCGCCGCGATGTTCGGAATCAAACCGAGCGTCATGGAGAAGCGCGACATCCACGTGCACGTGCCGGAAGGCGCGACGCCCAAGGATGGCCCCTCGGCGGGCGTTGCGATGATCACCTCGATCGTCTCGGCGCTGACCGGTGTGGCGGTGCGCAAGGAAGTGGCCATGACCGGTGAGATCAGCCTGCGTGGCCGGGTCCTGCCGATCGGCGGCCTCAAGGAGAAGCTGCTGGCGGCGCTGCGCGGCGGTCTCAAGACCGTGCTCATTCCCAAGGAGAACGAGCGCGATCTGCCCGAGATCCCCGACAACGTGAAGAAGGGCCTGGAGATCGTCTCGGTCTCGACCGTGGACGAAGTGCTGGCCCGCGCGCTGGTCAAGCCGCTGGTCGCCATCGAGTGGCCGGACGACCTCGAGGCCCCGGCCAAGAAGCCGGCCGAGGGCGCCGAGCAGAGCGTCGTCGCCCACTAGGCTCGCAACCCTATCGAAATAGCGAAGCCCCGGAGCGATCCGGGGCTTCGTTGCGTCAAGCGCAATCTATGCCCGGCGCGAGGTGTCATTTCTACCAAATCTGGTATTCAACGTTGACGCCCTTTTACGGCCGCCCTTACACTGAAAACTGCCCCGACTCCTGCCCAGAGGCCTCGAACCGTGAACAAGCACGATCTGATCGCCGCCGTTGCCGCCTCAACCAACCTCTCCAAGGTCGATGCCGCCAACGCCGTCGATGCGATCCTCACGGTGATCACCAAATCGCTGAAGAAGAAGGAAAAGGTCCTTTTGGTCGGCTTCGGGACATTCCAGGTGTCGCGTCGCAAGGCGGTCGAGGGCCGCAATCCGCAGACTGGCGAGAAGATCAAGATCCCGGCTGCGACCGTGCCGCGCTTCAAGGCCAGCAAGGCCCTCAAGGACGCGCTGAACTGAGCATTCTGGCGAGTGTTGTGTTAGGAAACGCGCCGGGCGATTAGCTCAGCGGTAGAGCATTCCCTTTACACGGGACAGGTCGGCGGTTCGATCCCGTCATCGCCCACCACGTTTCGCGCGGTGCAAGAAAACATTGATTTT